>Ga0209061_1000481_pt1 | contig 100757 bp, 79 predicted proteins | sample Coa_R1_10_FD_187157 | JGI IMG/M metagenome (GOLD analysis project Ga0209061, IMG submission 187157) | Surface soil microbial communities from Centralia Pennsylvania, which are recovering from an underground coalmine fire - Coalmine... | ecosystem: Environmental > Terrestrial > Soil >...
CCCTCAAACGCGAACAAGTCACCAGAGAACGCGATAGATACGTGCAAGAATACCTCGACCTCAAACGCTTCTGGTCCGTTATGCCTTATATTGAGACGCTGCTGGGGGAAGCTTTTACCAGTTTGCTTGCAGAGAGACAGACAGCGCAGAAGTGAGCGATGATTGAGAAGATGTATACATCTTCCGGTAAGAGGAAGATGCAATCTTTGAAATTCACTATCAAGATAGTCTCCATACTCTCAGCGTTGTCGTACTACCCGTAATAGCCAGAGTTTATGTTTCTAAGCTGAGATCAATAAGGAAGTGATCCTTGCTTATGAGAACGTATAAGCATCCGAAGACAAGCAATAGTATCTTCGACATCCTCAAAGGTAGGGAGTTCGTATGTTTCGAGCTTTTCTTCGTAGTCTAGCGGTTGCGAACGAATAGTAGCATTTACTGCTTTACCATCACAGATGCGCAATTGGAAGCTCTGAGTACGATAGGCATGCTCACTTCCGTCATCGTCAGTAAAAATGTCTTGCTCATCCTCTGTCGTAACAGCCACAACATCTGCAAAGAAGTATTCGTGCGTCTTTACACGAAGGTCTCTCTGGTTAACTGCGTTGATATCAATGGTGATTACGACTAACTGATGCCTCAGTGCGAGAAAGTACCGAAAGACATTGATACTATAGCGCTGAAGGCGATCCTTCCCTCGTTTCCAAAAGAGATCTTGTGAACGATAATATTTTGCATTGCTTGTTCCTTTGAGAACAAAACCATGGATGAAAACTATCTGGTCAAGTTCATCCTCTGAGAAGTCCTGGTTCAATTTACGAAGCTCCCCGATTAGCGCTCTTCTCGCCCTTACTTCCACCCATACGTCATATTCCTTGTCAGTAGGAGGATGAACGCCAAATTTTATACTTAGCCAAGCGATGCAAGCAATCAAGGAGAAAACACATCCTGCATAAAAACAAAGTAGGCTATAGCTGGGCAAAAAGAAAATGAGGGTGAGACTAAAAAGGCCTAATATAGTGGATGACCACATTACCATTTTTCGAGGTGCCTCATTCTTCGTGAAGTAGGCTCGCATTTGTTTCTCAGAAAACTCTTGACGAAAAACTGCTCTGCGTATCTTCTTTAGTCTCTTCATGTTAGCTTACCTCCTTGAGTAAACTACCTCATTCACACCTCAACTAGAGAAAACAAATTTGACAACTTACTCTCCTGCAGCTTCCCATTCCTGTATTAACCTGGCCTGGCACTTTCGTAACAAGTCAATATTTTCTTCATCTGATACAAGTCGTGGCAAATTATTTGCCTCTTGTATCAGTTGTCTCGTTTCATGAACATACTGCGCTTTCTTCCAACCATTACGAGCAAAGTCATGCTTGAAAAGCGCGAATACGTAGAGATAAGAATAGCAGCGGTTGAGCTGGAGAACTGTTTGCATGAGTTCCTCAACTTGCTCCCACACCTCGATAGTGACCCCAAAAGGCCGCTCTTTACCAAGATAGGCCAATGCTAAAAAGTATCTGGCCTGTGCATTTTGTTCAGGTACTTGCTCTTCAGAAAGAAGCTTTACGGCCTCGGTAAGATGTCGCCTTCCAGTGGTATAATCTCCAAATAAAAGGGCCGTTTTCCCCTGCTTTAGATGTGTAACACCTTCTTGTATCTCATCTTTTGGAGTGAAAAAGGTATTGATGGTATTGCTATTGCCAATTTGAACTGGAGCATGTATTGCTCCCGCGTTTTGAAAAGTGGTATAAGATTCTCCTAATCTTGATCCAGGTAATAACGAAGAACTTTCTAAACTCAAATTCTCTTCAGGGCGAAGATTAGCTAACACTTCGAAAGCAAAGGCGCTAGCATGGCGTGCTGCAACTTCCTGGTAGTTTGCAGCATCCGTCTTTCTCTTATTGGCAATAAGATCAGAAATGCCTCGCACAACCAGAGCATCAACCTGGGGATTGCTATGTACAGCTTTCAGGAAACCATAGCCTTCCATCTCAACGGCCAACGCGTCACTATATGCTGAAATCAGAAAGCTATAAGTAGCTGAACGAGTTGAAGCGAGTACCTTTTCCCCCGTGGCGATAGGCCCAACGAAAGCACGTGGAAGAGGATCAGGAAGCGGTCGTCCTAATCGTTGCAGCCACCTATTCTTGATTGCTTCTATTTTTGCCCGTTGCTCCAAGCGATATGTTGATATGCTCACTTCTGGCCTTACCTGGAAAGACAATCCTGCCTTACCAGACTCATAGTTATACACTTTCGTGGCCGCAACCACATCTCCGAGTCGTAAATCCTTAAGGCCACCCGCAACGCCAACAAACAGTACAACTCGCGGATGAAAATAAGCAATTGCTCTTTCTGCTTCAGTAGCTGCTGAGCCACTCCCTACTCCTACCTGTACTATTCCTACCTGCCAGTTACCTGCTTCAGCCAGGAAGATACCTCGTTCATAGACAGTTCCTTTATGAACTTCCTCCTTAATACTTCTAAGATGATGACGGACTGCTCTATATTCTACAGAAAGAGCAGTCAAGATAGCTGCACAGGGAGGCTTTGCCAGTTTCGCCAATTTACTTAACTCCTTCCATCAGTTAGGCACAGATACCTATGCCTGTCTTCTCGTCCAAGATAGTCCATAGAACGAACCACTTAAACCCCAAACCCTAGACAAAAACAGAACAGAGCAAGGACACAGGTTCATCTTAGTTCCATTTGAAAAACTGGAGTATTATCTCTTGCTAACAACACTTTCTTTCCATACATTGAAAATGCGGTAACTCAATCACATCATGTTTTAGTCAACATAGACAATCTTGCACAAGAAACTGTGTTCTAAATACATAGCTTGATCGATAAATACAGTCTGATCTCAACCGTTTTCATTATGAAAAACTCGCATTCATGAAATGAGGATGAGAAAGGAGTTTTGTTGATTAATTCCTGTCGAGAACTATGGTCATGACCACAGGCATGGGTCAGAACTCAACTTCCCTCTGCCAGGCTTTGTTCCCTACTTATTAGAGAAAGCTGCCAGGGACGCAGTTTGCATCCCTGGCATTCCTCAATCATATTCGGAATAATCTGCACGATAGATTGAAGGATCTCTGTCCCAAATCTGAGGTATACAATGCAGCATATAGCTCGGTATCGCCTCAACAGAGGTCAATGCTACATTGACGTACTCGCTGAGCTTGCTTGCTGCTCCAGCAGAACCTTTTTGAGTTGGCGCACGGCCTGCCATGATTCGGCTTCGATACGGCGTCGGATAAAGACGCGGTTGAGCACGCTGTAAAAAAGGCTCCCCATCGAGTAGGTAAATTCGCGGCCAAAAAGAGTGCCTCCATCCTGCGATTGAAGAACATATCTCACCTGGCCTTGACCGCTGCTGCCAGCGATCTTCCCTTCGATAGTCCACAGTCGGGGGAAGATACGCTCGATGACGGTCCAGGTTACATTTCCGCGCCTGCCAGCTACCAGATATTCTTCCGTTACCTGCTCGCCTATTTCCAGAGAATGGCCTACCGCGCCACTTACGCTCAGTGATGAGGGATGCCATTGCGGCCAGTTGCCGGGGTCGGTTACGTAGTTAAATACTGTTTCTATGGGCAAAGGGATGGAGATCGGGGTGTAAATGCGTGTCATAGCGCTATCTTCCTTTCCTCTCGTAGATCGGCAGTTTCTCAATCTCGCACACTGTACGGAAACCGGTTGGTTGTGGATTACTCTTTCTCAGCTCCGTTTCTTCCCCTTCGGGAATGGGACGCGTCGCTGCGGACGCGAACCAGAACCGGACTTCCCTCTGCCGGGCTTTGTTCTCTGCTTGTTGCCGCGATTGAGCACTGCTTTCGCCTCCGCCTCGTAACCATGCGAAACCAGCCACTCGCGGGCCTGGGGGTGCAGGTCGCTGAGGGTGGGGCTGCCTGCAATCATCATCCACATGGCGTATTCGGGGTTGGCGGGTTGGCCGGGTTGCCATTGATGTTGGGCTATAAGAAATTCCTGTACCTGCTTCACATCGCGGGTGCGCAGGACGGTATCGAGATGCTGGCGGAAGTTTGCGTATTCGGTCATATATTGCTCCTTCCTGTCGATAGTCCTTAAGGACTGCTGAGAATTCCTGTTGTTCATCATCTGATAATAGCTATTCTGTCTGTTTACTTGTATAGACTCTTGACTCTTGTGTTACCAATTGCGTACAATGCCAGATACAGCAGACCGGCAGAATTTGTCACAACCGGTTACATGACGTGATTTTACATCTGTAAGAGGTATGTTTTGCAAAACAATCGCATTTATTCGGCGGCCTCCATCACAGACGTTATCAATATGTTGAAGCAGTATCGCCTCAGCGGTGTGCTTACTATCAGGCAGGCCTCTGCTCCCTATGGAGCAGAGGCACAGATCAATGTTGAGCTTGGACAACCGGCGCAAATACGCCAGGGAGCGCACGAAGAGCCTGTTACCAATGCCATCCTCTCCCGGCTCCTTGGCTGGGGTATGATCTATTTCACGTTCTACGCAATCGAACCAACCTTAAAGCTTCCCCCACCACACAGTTCACAACCTGCACAACAGCCACACCCTCCGGTTCCAACAACTACAGCGCAATCGCCGACCGTCACGCGCCCGCTCCCTGTACTCCCATCCCAGATGGTACGCGACCGGACAGAAAACTATAATATACGGCCTTCAAGCAACAACCATACAGGAGGGACTCCAAATACTCCATTTCCCGATACGCAAACGGGCCAGAAGCCACCACCCGATTATAGTAGTATGCTGCTCTTTAACGAACCTGTACCCAGGCTTGCGCTCGAAATGGCTATTGCCTCACTCACCCCCACAGGTAAGAATTACCCCATCGCGCAAATTCCTCGCTACGACCGCGTCATTTACCTGCTGATTAACGGGCGACGTACCATCGCAGACCTGGCTCAGCTTACCAAACGTACTGTAGATGAGGTCTGCAACTCGCTTTACCGGCTCAAACAGCAAGAGCTGATTATCATTCGTCTCTAGTTCAGGATGCTGCGGCTCTTTGACACCTGTTTTGAGAGGATATGCCGCAGAAACGGCACTTCACGGTGCAGAATAGCAATCTCCTCTTTCAGGCGTTGCAAGGTCGAGGTCAGCTCTAAAAAGTGCTGCTGCCGCTCCTTCTCCAGATCCAGGAAGTAGGCGATAAAGTAAGAGAGGGCTTCCGGGTCGGCGGGAAGATCAGTCTTTACATCCTTCTCATTGGCAGCTTTGAGCAGAAGCTCTATGTAATCTGTGAACAGGGAACGCGCCTGCCCATGCGCGAAAAGCAGATCATCAAGAGGCTCACTCACATCCTCATATAGTTCCACAAGGCCAGAAAGATACGGCTTCTTGCGGTGTTGGCTGAGAATGCGAAAACGGCGCGTCCCCATCGCAATGATGTTGAGACGGCCATCTTCCAGACGATCCAGGTCGCGAATCTCAGCCATCGTGCCAATGGTATAGGGTTCTTCGCGCAGAAAGATGCTCTCCGGCTGCACCAGCGCCACACCAAACTCCAGTTCCTGCCGCTGGCAATCAGCGATCATCTGCCGGTAGCGCGGCTCGAAAATATGCAGCGGCAACACCATGCCAGGAAAAAGCACAACGTTTAAAGGAAACAGCGGTATTTCAATCGCTTTTATCGACATGACTTCCCTCCTCTGGTAAGAAGCCACCTCCTCCAGGGGTACAAATCGTTAGAATATCTCCAGTTTGTACATCTACTGTTACCTTGCCGGGCAATTCGGTCACCTTCCCCGCGTGTTCCAGGGTATTGATGCCCGGCGCGCCCGGCTTCCCGCCATAGAGGCCATACGGCGCGCGCTTGCGGCGATCAGTCAGCAGCGTCACGGTGGCAGGGACAAGGAACTGGATTTCCCGCCTCAGTCCATCGCCGCCACGGTACCGCCCAACCCCACCGGAATCACGACGCAGCCCATAAGAAAGTACACGTATGGGCAGTTCCATTTCCAGTGCCTCAACGGGGGTGTTGCGTGTGTTACTCATATGGACATGCACGCCTGACAACCCGTGCGCCCCCGGTCGTGCTCCCATACCCCCACCCATTGTTTCATAGTACGCAAAAACCTTATCCTGCTCAGCGTCATAGCCACCCAGTGTGAGGTTATTCATCGTGCCCTGCGAGGCCGCCGGTATTTTCTCTGGCGCCAGTTGTGTTAAAGCTCCAAATAAGGTATCGACCACGCGCTGTGAGGTTTCCACGTTCCCAGCAGCCACGGCAGCAGGCTGCTTCGGATTGAGCAGCGTCCCCCGTGGCACGAAGATACGCACCGGTTCCAGACAGCCCTGATTGGTCGGCACGCGCTCGCCTACCAGACAGCGAATAGCGTAGAGCACGGCGGAGACGGTGACAGCCTCCACCGCGTTGACACAGCCCGCACTCTGCGGCGCGCTGCCACTGAAATCAATAACAATGTTGCCATCCTTCGCCCGCATGCGCACATGAATGGGCAGTGATTCGACGCTCCAGCCATCGTCATCCAGGTAATCGGTAAATTCAACTTCGTTCTCAGACAGAAGCGCGAGGGTGGAGCGCGTCAGTTGGGTGGAATAGTCCAGCAGGGCATCGACATGGGCCTGTACGGTACGCGAGCCGTAGCGACTGATGATCTCATGCAGGCGGAGCTCTCCAACGCGAGCAGCGGCGATCTGCGCATCCATATCACCTTTGCGTTCCCACGGTGTGCGCACATTGCGATAGAATAATTGCAATAATTCCTCGTTCAGCACGCCGCCTTTCGCCAGCTTGAGCGGTGGAATAATCACGCCTTCCTGATATAGCTCGCGAGACATGGGCATCGACCCTGGCGACATGCCGCCGATATCGGCATGGTGAGCGCGGCTGGCAGTGAAGCCGAACAGCGCGCCGGAACGCCCATCAGGATCATTAGCGATGAAGACGGGCGCGACCAGCGTGATATCCGGCAGATGCGTCCCACCCAGATAGGGGTCGTTGAGTATGACGATATCGCCCGGCTCGAACGCGGAGAACTGCTCGATAGCCGCCCGCACGGAGGCAGGCATCGCCCCCAGGTGGACAGGAATGTGCTCGGCCTGGGCAATCAAACGCCCCTGCGCATCGAAGCAGGCACAGGAATAGTCCTTACGCTCCTTGATATTGGGCGAATAGGCCGTTCGGCCCAGCGTCACGCCCATCTCCTCGGCAGCCGAAGCGAAGAGATGTTTGAAGATTTCGAGCGAGACAGGCGATGGGCTGGCGCTGTCTATTCCCACACTTAAGCGCGGAGCAATAAACTGCGACTTTATACCAGAACCGGTGAAACGCGCGTTAATGTTGCCATAGGCATCGATCTGGCCCTCCCAGTCAGGGGGAAGCAGGATGGTGCTGTCTCCTTGCACGAGCAGGGCAGGGCCGACAATATGGTTGCCATGCCGCAAACGCTCGCGATCATAGATATGGGCCATGTGTTCGCCGGAAGCGAAAATCATGGGACGCTCGCCAAGCAGAGCGCGTTCCGGCGACAGACCATCGTAGGGCATGGCTGGCAAATCCGGCTGCTGCGGTTGCAGTATGGCCTTGACACGCACCGCCACGATCTGCACCGGTTGCTCGGGGTGGCTATGCCCGTAGCGTTGTTCGTGCAGCGCGTGGAAGCGAGCCAACGTCTCATCCAGGCTTCCGCTATCTGGCGTGGTCAATTCATAAGCCTGACCAGCATAGCGCAGGTCATAGAGACGCTGGAACGAAATCTGGATACCTTCTTGAGAAGCGAGCGCCTGCCGCTCGCGCTCCATATCGGCATGGGCCTGCTCCCGCAGGGGGACAAACACCTTCTCTACGGCCCCGGCGTCCAGTTCCTGCGCGGGCAGCATGACGGTCTGCACGTAGTCTTTGACGATGGGCGCGAGCAGCATCCCGAGCGCGGAGAGCACGCCTGGATAGCGCGGGATGAAGAGGCGCGGAATGTGCAGGCTCTCCGCCAGCTCGCAGGCATGGAGCGGGCCAGCGCCGCCAAAAGGCAGCAGGGTAAAGAGGCGCGGATCATAACCCTGCTCAAGCGAGACCTGGCGCAGCGCCCTTTCCATGCTGGCATTGACCACGCGAATAACGCCCAGCGCCGCCTCCTGCACGCTCACACCCATGCGCTGCGCCAACTGCTCTATGCGTTCCTGCGCCCGTTGCGGGTAGAGCGTAAAGCGGCCTCCGAGGAAGTACGCGGGGTCGATGCGCCCCAGCACGAGGTTGGCATCGGTCACAGTCAGTTCGTCACCCACGCCATAGCAGGCCGGACCGGGAAAGGCCCCGGCAGATTCGGGGCCAACGGTCAGCGCGTTGCCCTCGTCAAGTCGCACGATGGAGCCGCCCCCGGCACCGACGGTATGAATCGCCACGGTAGGCACGCTGACAGGAGAGCCGCCAACGCTGGCCTCGCTGGTTTCTGGAATGACGCCGGGGCAGAGTGCGACATCGGTCGAGGTGCCGCCCATGTCCAGCGTAATAATCTGCTCGTGTCCTGCCAGCTTCGCGCTATGAAACGCGCCGATCACGCCGCCCGCCGGGCCGCTCAAAACCGTGCGCACCGGCTCCCGGGCAGCAACCGCAGCGGAGATGCTGCCGCCGGAAGACTGCATGATACGCAACGGGCCATTGACACGATCCTGTACGTTATACAGATAGCGGGCCATCAGCGGCTGGACATAGGCGTTGACGGCGACGGTGCTGGTGCGCTCGTATTCGCGAAACTGCGGTAAGATTTCACTGGAAAGCGAGAGATAAACATCGGGGAAGCGGTCGCGCAGCAAAGCCGCCAGCGCCTGCTCGTGCGCCGGATTGCGAAAGGCATAGAGCAGCGAGATGGCGATGCTCTCCGGCTGGCACGCAACCAACTGTTGCAGCAAACGCTCAAACGCTTCGTCCGTGGGCGCTTGCAACACGTTGCCATGATAATCGAGCCGCTCGGCCAGCTCAAAGCGGCGCTCGCGAGGGATGAGCGCGGGCGGGCGCTGCTGCATCAGGTCGTAGAGAGCGGGCCGGTTCTGCCGCCCGATCTCCAGTACATCGGCAAATCCCTTAGTCGTCACCAGCGCCGCCCGTGCGCCTTTGCGCTCCAGCAGCGCGTTGGTGGCAACCGTCGTCCCATGAATCACCACGCTGCCCGGCTCAACCTGCAACGCCCGCAAACCCGCCAGCAACCCCTGCGCTGGGTCCTGCGGCGTACTCGGCACCTTAAAGATGCGCAGTTGCGCCGCCCCACCATCCGTCGACGGCGCATACTGCACAATATCGGTAAAGGTCCCGCCAATATCGACGCCAATCATCCCCGCTCTCAAGCCGCGCTCTCGCTCTTGCTCCATATGATCTTGCTCGCTTGCTATTCTATGATTCCCTCTTGTTTATAGCTTAACGGAAAGAGAGCGGTTGCTGCAATAACAAAGCACGCAACTCTGCCAGACAATTGGGACAAGAGTCACTGCCAGTAGCACATATTGTCTGTCTTTCCAGCGTCCCATCGAGTATACTTTGAGCAGAGAAGTGAATGCATCACTTCATGTACCGTCTGACCAGTTCGCGGCGGGACATCCAGACCTCCTGAGGATAGGTGCCGTAGGTGGTGCCTTGCAGGAGGCGCTGCAAGCCCTGCTCGCTATAGAGCACGAGCAGGCCGGTCAGGAAGATACGGTCAAACCAGGCGAGCAGGGTGACAGGGCGTTTGCGCACGGTGAAGCCGAGACGCGAGGCTCCACGAGAGAGCAGTGAGACTCCGTAGATAACCTGGACGCGTGTGGGAAAGTCCGGCTGCTGCGTCCAGCGCGCCAGGGCCCCCATGTCCTCCGCGATCATGCGCAGCAGCTCGAATGGCCCGGCGTGCGTCGCGGCTTCCAGCAAGTGACGATTGCTGAAGTGGAGTTCGAGCACCGGGTCGCCGTCGTTGACGTGCGTGCCATCAGGCAGATCAATCGGTCTGCCGTGAAAGCGCGTAAAGCGCGCCTCCAGCAGATGGTTTGGCGCGTCAGGTACCGGCTGCACGTGCCAGAGAGCGAGGGTAAAGCGTTCCCAGAAGGGCCAGAAACGCATGAAGCCACGTGCCTTGCCCGCCCGCGTTTGAAAGGCAAATCTCCACAACCAGCCAGGAGCGTGACGCTGTTTCTGCCTGGCAGGAGCGTTTGTCGTGGCAAGCTCTTGAGCAGAAGCGGTCGTTGTATCCTCCTGAGGAGAGTTTGTCGCTGCACTCTCTTGAGGAGAGACAAGCTCTACGCCCTCTGTATGCTCCGCTCCCCCCGGCACCATCTGTACAGTCCCCAGCGCCACGGCTTGCGCGTATCCCTGCCGCGCCCGCTGCTCACGGAAGAGCAGGATGAAGACGGCTCCGAGCAGTAAGAAGATGGAAGCAACGGCAAAGACTACACGGTAGCCCAGCGCGGTCTGACCGAAGAAATTGCTGACGAGGACAATAACCAGGCTTCCCAGCACCGGGGCGATAATGGCGGGCAGGGTTGAGGAGGCGCTCCATAGGCCCATATCTTTCCCAACAGTGCGCAGCGATGGCATAGCATCGATGGCAAGCGCCCAGTCGACGCTGGTGTAGGCCCCGTAGCCCAGGCCAAAGAGCACGCCAAGCGGCCAGAGCGGGATGTTGCCGGGGAAAACGACGAAAGTGAGGGCGGCAATGCCCATGCAGATAGTTGCCACGCAGACAACGGGTGTGCGACGAATATGATCGGAGAGGATACCCAGGAAAAAGGCGCTGAAGACCGCTCCAATCAATGTGAGCACGGCCACCACGGCGGTGGCCTGCACAAAATTGGAGGCATGCGCGACGCTGGCAAAGTAGTATTCGATATAGGTCATGAAGAGAGCAAGCCCCATCATGACAGAGAAGCGCGTGAGAAAAACCAGTGTGAAATTGAAATTGTGCCAGGGTTCGAGCCAGTTGTGCCTCACCCAGCGCCGAAAACGCAGGAGAGGGCGCTCCTCAGCAGGGTGCTGAACAGATTCCGGCACATATGGCACCTCGTGGATGCCTACCATCGTCACGAGCACACCGAGCAGTATGCCGAGCGCGGTCAGCGTATAATAGATACTGGCCCCATGATGAATAATGCCCGGAGCTGTCGAATTGATGCTGACCGCGCCAAGCAGCAGTGCCGCGACCCCAAGGCCGCTCACATTGCCGAGAATGGTCATCAGACCCATATAGCCGGAAGCCGCGCCGCGCTGATCCTCCGGCACAAGATCGGGCAGCAGCCCCTGATAAGCCGCTGTGACGCCATTACTGCCAATCTGATAGACGATGAGTCCGAGGATGAAGAAGAGGATCGTGCTGGCGGAGCCAAGCATGAGCGCGCTAAACAGCAGAAGAACCGCTCCCACCAGAATATAGGGGCGGCGGCGGCCCAGGAAGCCGGTGGTGTGATCGGAGAGCATACCGACAATGGGTGGAACCACCAGACCTATCATAGCCCCCATCGTCGAGAGCCAGCCTAGAAAGGTCGCCTGCTGCGTATTGCCCACGGCACCCGGACTGACAAAGAGCAGAATCTGTGTAGGGATCACAATAGGAAGCAAGGCCGCAGATTGAAAGTTCAGAGAAAACCATAAAAAGCTGAGGGTAAGCTGCTCACGCACCGCCAGGTGGTGAGGATGAGAATCATGAATATCCATCATACGCACGTTTCCCAACATTAAAGTACATTTGCCTGATAAGAAACTATAACCATAGTATGCTTCATTTTTGGAAGCATTGCAAGCAGGGAACCTTCCGGATATGTGTGAGGTCCGTAGGGGATAAGGCACCCCTAGCGGGCGTGATAATGAGCGTGCTCGTGTGCGTGGTCGGGCCAGTGCTGGTGGACGTGGCTGTGCTTCTGACCAGGAGGCGGCAATTCTTCCGGCTCGTGGGCACGCGTGCCGCCGACGTGATGTGGGTGGTCGTGACCGCGCCACAGGTGCTGCGGGCTGTAGTTGAGAACGAGCAGGCTTTCCCCATGATGCCAGCGAGCGCGGAAGATATCATAATTTTTCTTACTCTTCGTGGCGCGCTCCTCCTCGTTCAGGCTGAACCATTCGCGGTGCGGGTGCTTCTCGATACGCTCGGCCACCTGTGCCACAATCAGCACGCGATAGCCTGCCGCCTTGAAGAAGAAACTGTAATGAACGTCCGCCAGGCGGTAGAAACGGAATTTTTCCTCGATCCAGCCAACTTCGGGCAGCAGTTTGCGGCGGAAGGCCATCAGGTAGCCCTCAATAGCGTCGACATCGGGACTCTCGCCGGGCCAGTTGAAAACCGGCTCGTAGAACTCGCGCAGATCCTCGGTGACAAGTCCATACGGCCCTACGAGGCCAATATTACGATCGGCCAGCACGCTGGCAAGCGGTGCCCAGATATCGCCCTTGACCTCAATAGAGGTATCCATGAGCACGATATAGTGGCCTCTGCTGGCACGCATGGTGGTGTTGCGCCCGGCGGCAAAACCCATATTGTGATCGGCAAAAATGACCTGCAAGCCTAGAGGCTGTCCGTGCTCGCCGATCAGAGTGCCGCTGCGCGCCAACTGCTGGAGATATGGCAGTGTTTCATCGGTCGAGCCGTTATCAATGATGACCAGTTCGATGTCGCGCATGTCGCTGTGGCGGCAGATGCTCTGGACGCAGCGTTCCAGGTCCTCGCGATTGTTGCGCGCCAGCAAATTGACGGAAAACTCATAGTAATCGGGCGTGTGAGTATGATCGGGCGCGTCCTGAGAACTGGAAATGACGAGGAATTCCTCCTCCGGCCTGCGCGGCAGCACGAATGAGCCTCGTGCCGTGTCGCGCAGATCGTATCCGGCGGCACGCAGTTGCTCGCGTATCCTGTCAGCCCGTGCATAGTCATGTCGACCACGCAATTGCTCGCGCTCGCGCACCTGCTGCGCGATGGAGACGGGCACAGTTGCGAGGGAGGTTCGCGGGTCGCTGCGGCGTCGCGGGCGCTCACTGAGCAGGTAGCCTTTGAGGTCGAAGCCGAGAATGCGATCAAAATCGAGCAGCAAGCGCAACTTCGTCGTGGCATTCTCATCGTGCGAGCGCAGCAAAGCCCAGACGACTGCCATGGCACGCGGCACGTTCAGGTCATTCTCGATCTCTGCCAGGAAGGCATCGCGCCAGCGACTCTCACCAATTGGCTCGCCGGATAGTACTGCTGGCTGGTCGGCTTGCAGGAAAAGCTGGTAGGCGCGGTCGCGCAGGCGGTCAAGGGCCGTTTGCGCGGCTTGCAAGGCACGGAAGGTAAAGTTCAGGCGAGTGCGATAGAGGGCAGTGGTGTAAAAGTAGCGCAAGGCCATCGGGTCGAAGCCACGCGCCTCGATTTCGGAGCAGGTATAGGCGTTGCCGGTGGATTTCGCCATCTTCTGTCCATCGGCCAGCAGGTGCTGCGCGTGTACCCAGTAATTGACGAACGGCTCGCCCGTAAAAGCCTCGCTCTGGGCCATCTCGCCCTCATGGTGCGGGAAAATGTTATCAACGCCGCCGGTGTGCAAATCGAAATGGTGACCCAGATATTTCATCGACATGGCGCTGCACTCGATGTGCCAGCCGGGGAAGCCCAGACCCCACGGACTTTCCCAGGCCATCTCACGCCCCGGCTCAGCCCGCTTCCACAACAGAAAATCCTCCGCATTGCGCCTGTCTGTCGCGTGGGGATCGCGCACACCGGCCAGCATATTCTCAAGCTGATTGCCGGAAAGCTTGCCATACGCCGGAAAGCGCCGCGTGTCAAAGTAGACATTGCCGTTTATCTCATACGCGAACCCTTTTTCGAGCAGCCCCTCGACGATGGTCAACATCTCAGGGATGTGCTGCGTGGCACGGGGGAAGATGTGCGCGGACAGGATATTCAGTCTGGCTTCGTCCTCGTGAAAAGCTTCGGTATAAAACTGGGCGATCTGAACCGAGGTCTTGCCTTCTTTGCGCGCCTGAGCAATCATCTTATCCTCACCGCGATCCAGCATCTCCTGCCGCATATGGCCGACATCGGTAATATTCTTGACGTGCAGCACCTCGTAGCCACGATACTCAAAAGTGCGGCGCAGCCAATCAGCCATCGTAAACGTGCGCAAATTGCCGATGTGGATATAGCGATAGACCGTAGGCCCACACGAATACATTTTAATTTTATTGGCCTCGATTGGCACAATCTCTTCGACTTCATGCGTCAGTGTATTATAGATTTTCATGGCAAACCTCTCGTTGCTTCAGGCGCAGCGCTTCTCTCCGTTCCAATCCGAACATGCATTCAACAAAACATATGGTACGGTCGAGAACCCATATTGTCAAGAAGGAACATTGCGTAAGCATGATACGCTCGCACCAACGAGACGTTTGAGAAAAAGAAGGGCAGAAAAAGCTAGTCTAGCCTGTACTCCTCTGCCAGGCGCTCGTAGTCCTCAGTCAGGTTTTGCGCGTTGACGAGGGTATCGATCTCTTCCACCAGCTTCTCACGGGTCGGATGTCCCAGCCGCCTGTCGAGGGCAAGGGCCTGCATGAAGTAATCAAGCGCATTGTGATACTGCTGCTGGGTGAGGGCGAGCATTCCAAGCCGACGCAGAGTAGCGGCCCGCTCACCAGGGGTGTTCAGTTCCGTCGCAATATCCAGCGCCTGCTCGTAATGGTGCCGGGCCTCGTTAAAACGGCGCAGGGCCAGCAGGACATCTCCCAGACCGCGCAACGCACGTCCCTCAATAGGGCGCGCTCCCTCGTCTCGCGCAATTGCCAGAGCGCGATCACACTGCTCCTGTGCATCTGGATAATCGCCCTCAGCAGTGAAGATGGCTCCGAGCGAGACGAGAACACGCGCCTGGGCGATGAGATCGCCCAGTTCACTGAAGAGGGCATACGCATTTTCGTAATAACTGCGCGCATCACTATACTTATGCTGCTGGCGCGCAATATCGCCCATGATACGTAAAGCCCACCCCTCACCACGCCGCATCTGCTGCTCGTGGAAAATGGTCATAGCCTCACGACAATTCTGCTCCGCCAGTTCGTACTTGCCCTGATTCCCATAGATGAAGGCCATATCGGCCAGCACCCAGGCGCGCCGGGAGCGCAGGCCCAGAGTATTGAAGAGACGTAATGCATCCTCATCATCTTCCAGCGCCCGGTTATAGAGCCCCAGGACTTCATAGACCGTCGCACGACTACGCAGCGCCCAGGCGCGCCCCTCTTCATCTACAGGGGGCTTCGTGAAATTGGCAAGCGCCTTTTCAAAGTACTCCAGGGCGCGCGGGTAATTGCCGTAGCCACGGGCCACTTCACCCAGCGTGACCTGCATCCAGGCCTCACCATTACTGTCCCCGGCCTCACGAAAGAGTTCGCTGGCCTCGCTGGCATATTTGCCCGCCTGCCGGTAATGCCCCTGCTCCCGTTTCAACAGGGCCAGTTCATAGAGCGCCCAGCCAGCTTCGTCGCGCTCCTGCTGCTCGCGATGCAGTTCCAGGCTACGTGTTAGATAAACTTCTGCATCTGGATAGCGTCCTAACTGGCGTAAGACTGCTCCCATGCAGCATAAAACCTGGCCCTCGCCCGTCTTATCGCCCAGTTGCAGGGCATATCCTTCGGCCCGGCGCAGCATTGCCAGGAGTTTTACCTCGCGACCTCGCCCTGCTAAGGCCCAGGAAGCGCGCATCGCCACGTGAACGGCCGTGCGCAGATCATGCTCTTCGCCAGCGCCCTCCAGGTGCTCAAAGGCCGCGAACCATTCAGCCGGACTGGGCTGCGGCAGACTGCTGTAGTAAGAAGCCATCAGCCGATGCACACGGCGGCGCTCCTCTTCCGACAGGTACGCAAACGCGAAGTGACGCACCTGCTGGTGAATGGTGTAGACACGACCATCGAACTGGATGAATGAGGAGCGCACCAGTTCATCGCGAGCATCGCGCCAGTTCCGCACCAGTTCTGCCGGGACAGCCGTTCCCGCCTGGCGTAGCTGTTCCTCTCCGCCCACACGCACCTGTTCATCATCCAGCAGGTGCTCGCGTTCCAGCCGCACTGTCGCCCGCTGTGCCGCTGGTGTCTTCGGGTCGATCAGCATCACAATTTGCTCGCTGCTGAACGGCAGTTTGAAGGCTGAGAGATAGGAGAGCAAGAGGCGCGCAGGGACGGTCAGGCGCAGATAGGCCACTTCCAGCGCGGCCCAGATGCCCGCCAACGGCGTCTCGCGCAGTTCGGCGCACACCTCCTCAAGCGAGCGCGTGGCCGCCTCCGGGGTGAAAATCTTGCCGCCAATGGTGCGCGTCATGCCAAAGATCAGTTCCGCTCCGAGAGGATAGCCATCTAACTGCGTGCAGATATCCTGCAAGATCGCCTGCTGCTTGTGATCCTCCAGATGAATACGATCATGCAGGCCGCTCGTTTTAGCAAGCTCTTCAAACAGTTTGAGCAGGCTGTCATTATCCATCTTCCCCAGGCTATATTCGTACCAGTGGCACGTCGCCCCCTCCAGAACTGCTGCTGTCGTCGCAGGATTGGTCTGCGTGGTGAGCAACACAACGACGTGCCGGGGCAGCATGCACAGGAAACGATGCCACATCCCTACTTCGGTAGCATCCTTCACCTCCTCAAAGCCGTCGAGCAGCAGCAGGCAGGGAAGGCCCCGGTCGGCCAGAGGCTGGAAGGCGTTGATGACGAGCCGTGCGCGGGCCATCGGATTAGCGGTCTGAATGGCCTTCGCGGTAATATGAAGCGCATGAGCAATTTCGACGAGCGCCTCTCCAAAAGTCTTCCCCCCTTGCAGCGAGACGCCGATCACGCCACCGGGAAACTTTTGATAACTGCGGCGCGCTGCCTCCAGTGCCAGCGCGCTCTTGCCAATCCCCGCCGGCCCGGTGAGCGCGATATGATGCACACCGGAATGAAGTTTATGGATACCGCCATTGACATGCTCATCCTGTTGCGCGGCAGCCCCCAGCAGGTCTTCCAGATCGCGCAATTCACGTTCCCGCCCAACGAAGGTCGTAGAGCCGCCGAGATGGGCAAGTGGGTCACGTTCCTCTGGAGCATCCTGATCGGCCAGTAGTGCGACCGGCGTAACCTGCTCCTGGTGGCTGTGACGGTAGAGCACGGGAATAAACCAGCTCTGGTGCATGGGCAACATGGCCTGCCGTGCGCGTGCCAGCGCCTCTTCCAGCGTGCGCCCCTGTACCAGCGCCTCGTAGAAGTGGAACATGAAGGTCGGGCTAAGGTCGTCTTGCAGGGAATAGGGCATAGCCACAACGGCAGGCAGTTGGTCCATCACCAGGGCGGTAGCCAGGGTAGTATCGTAGGTGACTTTGCGGCGATGATTAGGCCCGCTGTCCGCCCCTGTCTCACCACCCAGCATAGCCGTCTCACAGGCGGAAAAGACCGCCAGCCGCACATCGCTGGTGAGAAAGAGGTCGCGCAGCGTTTCAGTGTCGATATAGCGGTTATTGCCCTCTTCATCGCAGAAACACAGGTGCGTTTGTGGCTTGACACGGCTCAGTGATGTGCCGCAATCGGCACATTTGCGGGCATTGGGTTCGTTGAGCGTCTGGCAATCCTCGGCGGGGCAGAGGCGACCATAGGCACCATGCCCATCAAAATGAACGACATAACACGGAATGGTCGTTTCTCTATCGTTCAGCAGACTGGCCCCTCCATAGGAATTGAGGTAGCTCACCAGTTGATCAAATGTGACCTGATCGAAACAATCCAGGTAAATACGGCCCTCCTCGCGCAGGTCGAACAGCGCTCGCTCCATCGCCCGGAAACTGCGCTCCGTCTCCAGGGGTGGAAATTCTTTGGGCGAGGTGCTCATATAGAGGATGCGAAACGGTGTGTGTACGGGCAGCTCGCTGGATGCCATATCATCCGGGTGGAAAATAGCCCGCGAGAGCGTGAAGATACCCGAACCAATCAGGAAATGCTCGCCGTTATGCAACAATTCCCAGGGATAGCGCACAAACTCTTCGCATTCCGGGGCGAAGGAAAGGGTGAGCGCCACGGTGCCCCGCCGGTGCAGCGTGCGCTGGATGACGCTGCGCAACATCGCCTGCACCGACATTTCGGAAGAATCGCGGCGACCGATACCGGCTGCTTCAACACTACCGGTTCCACAGAGCGCTTTATAAAGCGTTAACCCGATCTCGCGCAGTTCGCGGCTGTTGCCGGTCAATGTATTCAGTTTCTTCTCTAATGCGCCGAGCTTTTTTCCCTCATACGGTGGAATAAAATTGCCGCTTACCGTGCGCCCGGACCAGCTTTCCCTCGCCTGTAACTCGTATGAGCCATCCTCACGGCTGCGAAACAAGAGGTTGAGTGTTTCTCCCATGTACTTTTTCCCTGCGTACACCGGCACATGTACCCCTACTATGCAAGCTTTCACTCAAAAAAAGCACAGGGGTATGCACTTTAGCGCCCAATTATCTTCTGCCCTAAGTATATCATATACTTGTGTTACAGGGAAATGTTTTTGCCTGTGTTTTTTCCCTTTTGAAACTACTCACCCCACAGCAGTTCGACTTTGCCAAAGCGTACTGTGTCACCAACCTGGACACCGGCCTCTTCCAGCGCCTTTGTCACGCCCATCTTCTCCAGCGTGGTCTGCAAGCGGTTCATGCTCTCTTCATTTTCCAGGTCGGTCATGTTGACAACGCGCTCGACGCGCCTGCCACGCACAACGTAAACCCCTCTTTCCTTCCTGACGGTGAAAGCGTCTACCGGCTCTGGACGCAAAACCGGGCCTCCCATCTCGGTCAGGGCTTCGGCAGCGGCGCGTTCCTCCTCCCGCCCCCTGATCTCCTGCAAACGCGAGGCGGTATACCGCATCAGTTCGGCGATGCCCTGCTTCGTGGCGGCAGAGATCGCGAAGACGGGATAGCCTGCCGCCTCAGCTTTTGCCTTGAACGCGGGCCAGCGATCCCGCGCTTCTTGCAGGTCCATCTTGCTCATCACGGCAATCTGCGGGCGTTCGGCCAGTTGCTCATCATACTCGCGCAATTCTCTGTTGATGGCGAGAAATTCATCCCACGGGTCGCGCTCAAGCGTCGAACCTTCGACAAGGTGAATCAGCAGGCGCGTGCGCTGGATGTGGCGCAGGAATTCGTGGCCGAGGCCCACACCCTGAGCCGCGCCTTCGATGAGGCCGGGAATGTCGGCCATGACAAAACTATAATCGTCGCCACTGCCGGGAACGCCAATGGCGACAACGCCCAGATTTGGTTCGAGGGTCGTGAAGGGATAGTCGGCGATCTTGGGCCGGGCGGCTGAAACGACGGAGAGCAGGGTCGATTTGCCCGCGTTGGGGTAGCCTACAAGCCCAACATCGGCGATCAGACGCAGTTCGAGCAGCAGCCAGCGTTCCTCGCCGGGTTCGCCCTTTTGCGCCTCCGTCGGTGCCTGATGCGTCGCAGTAGCGAAGTGGACGTTGCCCAGCCCACCGCGCCCGCCGCGCGCTACCATAACGCGCTGCCCATTTTCCACGAGGTCCGCAATCAATTCATTGGTCTCAGCATCGCGCACGATGGTGCCAACAGGTACTTCCAGTACAATATCCTCGCCCTTTGCGCCGTGCATTTTCTGGCGCATCCCGTTGCCACCCGCGCCCGCCTTAAACTGTTGCCGATAGCGGTAATTAATCAATGTATTCGTATTATTGGAGGCCTGCATGTAGATGCTGCCGCCCCTGCCGCCATCGCCACCGTCAGGGCCTCCATTGGGAATATAGCGTTCTCGCCTGAAATGCCGGGAGCCGTTTCCCCCGGCACCGGCCTGCACAAAAATTTTCGCACGATCGTAAAACATGGTTTGTTCCTAACATAGCTGAAGTTATGGAGAATATGATACCCTACCTGGTAATATCACTCTCTTAGCGTCACTATGGTAGCAGAGAATCAAGAAAAATTCAAACATACAACACAGGATGCCAGTTGCAACTGGCATCCTGTGTTCCTTCCCTACGTAGCAACCCTCTATAACGAAATTCAGTGTACCTGCTGCCGGGAGGTATTGCGCGCACACTGCCGGTAGTTCTGCCACGAGCCTGGCCTCCATTCGGTTTCACATTCAGTGACTACAACCCTCCTGGCGTCGTTCCGATCACACTCCACGTACCCGCTCCGCCCGCGTTTGCATTGCACTGACCCGTCGCATCCAGGCTACAATACTGACCGCTCATGTTCCCATTCTGGACATAGCCCCAGAAGTAGAATTGACTGCGCTTATACTGCTTTTTCCTGCTCACCCTCTAAAAACTCCATCAGAGCAACCTCTTCAGGGTGGAGGCCAGCGCGTTCCTTATGTGGCCCTCGTTCTTCCTGCCCCTTCAATGCCTGCAAGAGCCTTCTGTTGAGATAGGCATCGAGCACTGCCGGGTGGACATAGCACTTACGGCAGATCGCAGGCGTATTGCCGAGGTGGTCGGCGGCCTCCTTGATAGCTTCGGTGATATTTTTCTTCGCCTGAGTCTGTGTCTCCGCCTCACCAAGATCCTTGAGTGCCTCTACGGCAATGACCGTTCCCCACCAGGTGCGAAAATCTTTGGCTGTGAAATCTTCCTTCGTGATCTCGCGCAGATATTCATTCACATCGGCAGACTCCACGTGGCATACCTCATCATGTTCATCCAGGTACTCGAACAGTTCGTGGCCCGGCAGGTCCTGTAAGCGTTTTACAATACGCGCAAGCCTCTTATCCCGCACAACGTAGGTATGTTCCTTCCCACCTTTACCACGAAAATGCAGACGAATGTTTGAGCCGCTGACCTTCACATGCTTATTGCGCAGTGTCGTCAACCCATAGGATTCGTTTTCACGCGCATATTCTTCGTTGCCCACACGGATGGCAGTAATATCCAGCAGATCAATGAGGATTGCCAGTATTTTCTCTCGTGGCAAACCCGGCAATTGCAAATCTAGAGCCACCTTTTTGCGAATAGCAGGCAAAGCCATACCAAAGACCAGCATTTTATCATACTTGGTTTCGTCACGAACCTTGCGCCACTCTGGATGATAGCGATACTGCTTGCGCCCCTTCGCGTCGCGCCCCGTAGCCTGTATATGCCCACGCGGACTGGGGCAAATCCACACATCTGTCCAGGCAGGAGGAATGGCGAGCGAGCGAATGCGCTTCAGCACCCCCTCATCTCCAATCAGCTTGCCATTTGTGCCGATATAGGTGAATTGCTCACCAACCCGCTCACGCCGGATGCCCGGCATTTTATCAGTGACATAGCGCAAACCGGCTATCTTTGCTACTTCGACCGGATTTTGCACAGGGAGCACTACTGGCTCACATTCACTGGCTTCCGATTGCTTGCTGGTTACAGGATGTACAGACATATTCCCACTCCTACCTGACCTTCCAGGTTTATTCTGTATGCATGTATCTGCTTTTTTGTATAAAAAAGAGAAACAAAGCCAGGCCTGTTTCTATCACGTATCACAATACCCCTGTGAAGACACGCTCTTCATAACGGATTGTGCTGGTCAACAAGAGAGACATTGCAGCCAAGATTCAAGCGAGATATATCAGCATAATGGGCGCACCTATCAGAAAAATCGTAAACAGTTGATCATACCAGGTCCCTCCTAACCAGCCCAAATTGACATGCGCGCTGAAACTAAAATTCAGTACAGTCAGCAGAGCAAGCACGCCACCAACAAGGAAGGCGCTCACATAGGACAATACGAACCCTTCCAGGGGATTCTTTACGCCTCGTATGCCCTTCCCTAAATAGTATCCTATAACTGCAGTTAACAGCACAGGCACAATCAGGAGGAGCAGATCACTACCAAAGGTAGTTACGCTAGCGGTTGTAGTTGGTAATACAGGAAACACAATCGCGTTGATATAAGAAAAGGCGAGAAGCAATAAGAAAACAACCAGGACACCGATCAGGAATCGTTGCATAATATGCTCCTTTCGGGATGTGCGCCCTCCCGGTAAGCCGGAAAACTTTCTCAAGAAAACTCTCGCAATACAAACGCTCTAACGTCCAAGGCGGACAGCACGAGGCAAAGGAGGCTCAGTAGAAACGCCTCCACTTTAGATACGTCTATTGAAGGGATTGGTATACAAGAATTTTTACGAATCTCTACCTGGCAGTATATCTCATCGAGCGGCTAGAAAGCAAACTACAGGATTTCTAAGGAAGGAGACAGTCCATCACCCGGGAAAAACTCATCCACCGGTATTTCCAGCAAGCGTGCTGTATTATTACCTTTGGTAGCTCTCCACTCATTGTCTCATGTAAGGGGGAAGAGAAAACATCAAGAGCAAACCTTCGGCTAGCGCCAGCGAAGAATAACCAGGAAAATAATATGCGATGGGCAAAGGATTACGAATTGTAAAATGGGCCCAGTAGGATTCGAACCTACGACCAACCAGGTGAGCAGATAATTGGCAGCACGCCAATCATCCCTCCCGAACCGTGCTTGCACCTTTCAATGCACACGGCTCTCCAGGGACGCGGCACTGGCAGGATTGGTGTCCTGTCGTCCGTCTTCCCCTGCACCCCTTCCCCGTGTAGTGGGCATTACCCCGCTCATTTGAGTACTATGGGTGCTCCGTCACCATGAGGCTCGTGCCTTTTAGGTGATCCCCAGGTTCCCTTGCGCATCACGTCTGTACGTAGGTTCCCCGTTCGTCCTGCATACTCTTTTGAAGTGCGCTATGGAGGAGGTCTTTAGTAAGCCTCATAACCGCGCTTACCAACTCCACGTCGCGCAGGCCAGGGTTCAAGCAATCCAGCCTTAACCATGTACAGCGTAGCTGCCTGATCTTCCGACCAGACTTTTACAGGTCATGCTATTGTCCCTTTCAGGTTTCCCATCCAGGTAAGACCCTGCTTTAGACACCTTGACCTCAGTGCCGCCTGCCACCGCAGGCATGATGCGCAAGAGCGCATGGGCGCTCTTATGAGCCGGCTGCTCTAACCGCTGAGCTATGGGCCCTTGTTGGACGAGCCTATTGTAGCACAACTCGAAACGCAAGGGAAGAGGGGAATCTTCGAGTTTTTGGAGTGAAGGGCAGTCAAAACTTCTTATGCCAGATGATACTTCATCTAATATCAGGGAATTTTCCACGTATTCCATAAAGTCGATACCCTATTCAGCGGGATGTGTGCTATAATAACAGCAGCAAAAAAAACGGTTCAGTTTCACCCTGTTTCCTTGCGTAGGGAATGAGATAGAAACAAAAGGACGAGAAATTTGACCCAGGTTTATGGGCCGCGCCATCATAGAGTATGGATCTGGCGCGGTCAAAACTTTTCCGAAGGGGACATTCAATGACGAATGAAGTAACTATTCGTATCGGCGGTGAATCGGGTGAAGGTACCATCTCCGGTGGTGACATCCTCGCCCTCTCTTCCGCCAGGTGGGGGTATCATGTGTATACCTTCCGCACCTTCCCCGCCGAAATCCTCGGCGGACCCTGTATGTTCCAGGTTCGCATTAGTGATCAGCCCGTCAAATCGATGGGGGACTATGCCGATGTGCTGGTCTGTTTGAATCAAGAAGCCTTTGATCGCAATATCAACGACCTGCGTCAGGGTGGAGTGCTGGTCTACGATCCTTCCGACTTCACTCCTCCCGCTTCCGGTGATTACATCACGTATGCCGTCCCTTTTAACGAGATTGCCCGCAAAGAAATTCAGCTTTTCCAGACAAAAAATATGGTTATGCTGGGGGCCATTTCGGGCCTGTTCGGCCCTCCCCTGCAGGCAATTACGCAGGTAGTCGAGTCCCGCCTCTCCAGATCGCGTAAGTCTAATCCCATCTTGATGGAGAAGAATATGCTGGCACTGGAGATCGCGGACAGGTATGTGAAAGAGCACCTCACCAAACAAGACCCTTACCGCCTGGGAGCGGTTGAGAAAGCTGACCGCGTGGTGCTGAACGGGAACCAGGCAGTGGTGGCCGGAGCGCTGGCAGCGCAGTGCCGCTTCTTCGCGGGCTATCCCATCACCCCGGCAAGTGACATCATGGAGATGCTGGCAAAAGAACTGCCTCAGGTTGGGGGCACCTTCCTGCAGGCAGAGGATGAAATTGCCGCCATTACCTCGGTACTGGGTGCATCCTTCGGTGGACAACGGGCCATGACCGCGACCTCAGGCCCCGGCATCTCGCTCATGACGGAAGCGATTGGCTACGCCTCCATGGCCGAAATTCCTGCTGTCATCGTGGACGCGCAGCGTGCAGGCCCAAGCACCGGCATGCCGACAAAGATGGAGCAGTCCGACCTGAGTTTCGCGCTCAATGCCAGCCACGGCGATACCCCGCGTATGGTCGTCGCTCCCGCTGATATCGCCGACTGCTATCGCCTGATGATCCTGGCTTTCAACATGGCTGAACGCTACCAGATGCCGGTCATCTTCCTTACCGATCAATCCTTGACCGCTCGTGTGGAGAGCGTTGACAGGAGCATCTTCACCCCATTGCCAATTGAGAAACGCCTTCAGTACAGCAACGGCCATAATGGGGCAATGGGAGCAAATGGAGCCACCAGCAACGGACATGCCGCCGAAGTTCATGCCACGGCGGAAAGCTTCGCACGCTACGCCTATACTGCGAGCGGCATCTCACCCATCACCACCCCTGGACCAGGCGCGACCCCTTACGTTGCAACCGGTCTGGAGCATGATGAACATGGACATCCCGACTACGAGCCGGAAGATCATACAGCGATGATGGAAAAACGTTTCCGCAAGCTGGATACCGCTGCCGAGGAACTCCCACAGCCCCGGCGCTACGGCGACGAGGACGCGGAAATCGGCATTATCGGCTGGGGTTCCACCGAGGGAACCATTCAGGAAGCCGTCGACCGCGCCCGCGCAAAGGGCTATAAGGTCGCCTCACTACATCCCAAGATTCTCTCGCCTCTCCCCGACCGCACGATTCGCGAGTTCATCCGCTCGGTCAAGAAAGTGATCGTGCCGGAGTCCAACTACACGGGCCAACTGGCGAATCTGCTGGGCGCAAAATACGGGCTACAGGCGATTCGAGTCAATAAATTTGGCGGGATTCCCTTCACGGCTGGCGAAATCCTGCGAGCAATCGAGGAGGTTAGCTAATTATGGCACAGGCCACATTTACACCGACACTCAAGGACTATAAAAGCGAAGTCAAGCCGACGTGGTGTCCCGGCTGCGGTGACTTCGGCGTGCTCAACGCAACGTTCCGGGGACTGGCAAATCTCAAGCTGCCCCTCGACCAGACTGTTGTCGTCTCGGGCATCGGCTGTTCCAGCCGCTTCCCGCACTTCGTGAAGACCTTTGGCATCCACAGCCTGCATGGTCGGGCGCTGCCGATGGCCCAGGGCATGAAAATGGCACGCCCCGACCTCACCATTGTCGCGGTAGGCGGTGATGGCGACTTCTTTAGTATCGGTGCAGGCCATCTCATTCACGCCGCGCTGCGAAATATCGATATCACCGCTGTGGTCATGGACAACGAGATCTACGGCCTCACAAAAGGCCAGACCTCGCCGACCTCCCCGCACGGACACGTCACCAAGTCGACGCCTTACGGTCTGATGGCCTCACAGTTCAACCCCATCTCGACGGCACTTTCGCTCAATGTCAGTTTCGTGGCTCGCGGCTATTCCGCCAAGCCGAAAGAGCTGGCCGCTCTCATCGAGCAGGGCATCAACCACCACGGCTTTTCGTTCATCCACGTGCTCAGCCCTTGCCCGACGTTCTACAACACGTTCGACGCCTGGGATGCCTCCGTCACACCGATTCCCGCCGATCATGACATCCATGACCGCGCGAAGGCGATGGTGCTGGCGATGGATACCGAGAGGCAATACATGGGCGTCTTCTATCAGGACGAGCGCCCGACGATGGATCAGGCCGCGCACGAACTCGTCAAGCAGTCCAAAGAGTTCAACATCGAACAGTATATGCAACGCTACGCTTAAGAGAAGGTTTTCTCAGAAAAACAGCCAAAACAAAAAGTGAGGCGACTGCAAAGCGCCTCACTTTTTCATATTCGTCTCACAACGGCGGCAGACGGCTGATTAGCCGGTTAGCCGACTGGATCGAGCTAGAGCGAACGCACCTGCCCCTGGGATGTCGTGCTGACATTGAGAGAAGCCAGCACCGCACGGGTGAACTCCTCACCACACGGACGGCAGAAAAGACCACCTTCGTTGTGATAGTGACCACCAATGGCTGTCAGTTGCTGCTCGGCTGGCTTGCCGCACCATTCACAAAGACTGCCGCGAGGAGCAAAATCAACAGAGACAGGTCGGCGAAATTCGTTCTGGGACATATGGTATTCTCCTACTTCATGCTGGTCGGATGTAACAGATCAGTCAGTTCAGGTCGGGCACGCACTATTAACATCCTACCTACACGGTCTACGTGTCGACGGAACCGGTCCGGTGGTCAGCGGCGTTGGAGAATCCACCTGGAATCGCTTGCGGTGCCTCCGCACTGAGGCAAACGAGGAAACGCTACTCCCTTCCAATCTTTCAGGAAGTGTATATTCGCGGTACAACCGCTATATATACTATAGCATACTTTTTCGCGGAGTGCTAGTCATCAGGCTGCCGGGCAACAGGAGAAGATACTGACGCTTGCGGCGGCATGTCGACCGTATCATCTTCCAGAGCAGGAAAGCGTGAGGAGAGACGATCACCGGCAAACCAGCCGATTGCACCAAGCACGATGGTCAGGCCAAACCAGATCAGTACGTCGCTACTGAAAGCCACATTAAACACAACAGCCAGCACCCCGGCAAGGATGATACCGAGTGTCAAGCCCAGCGTGATCCCTATCAAACATCCCGGGTGCGCCAGATTGCGCCCCCGCAACTGCCTCATCATAGCAAGACAATCCTCTATCCAGATAAACTATGCACTAAGCATCATATCGCTTTCAGGCAGGATCGTCAAGGCTGGTGAAGTTTTCTATTTCTTAGGAAGAAGACAAATCAAAGGTAGAACAGGCAATATCATAACAACAGGAAGCTAAGCGCATACGGATCGCAGGAGTGCAGCGATAGATCAATAGATGGATCAGTAATTTGTACCATGTACTTTAAGAATACCTCCTTTCTCTGGATGATATCCTATAATATATTCCAAACGGTGTCATAATGCCACTCTGGCTCTATTAAAAGGCAGGTCGTTAAAGAAAAAAAATAACGCAGTGAGCAACTTCTCTCCAGGAAATTGCTCTAAAGGTATGATGTGCATTAAAATTCAGAGAAGAAAGATGGATGTCAGGAAGTGTACGCAAGTACTTTTATTGTCATGAGGGGATATCCCGGTACGGGAAAAAGCACGATAGCCCGTGCTCTGGCAGCAGCGTTACACGCGCCGCTGATCGATAGAGACGTTATACGCCAGAAAGCAGTAGACATCTTCGGTGACGTACCGGGTGTCGGGCGTTTCTCATATGAGTTGATGTTTGCCCTGGCCCGCGAACAACTGCAACTGGGCCTGAGCGTCGTGGTAGATACTCCTTTGACGTACCGTACTACCTACGATCAAGCGAAAGCATTAGCGGCAGATTTTCATATCCCTATGCTGGTCGTTCACTGCCAATGTCCGCCTGAGATGCAGAGGCGCCGCCTGGAAGGCCGGAAGGGCAAGGTTTCGGAGTTTCAGATAACATCCTGGGAGGAATGGCTGCGCTGGAAACCTCGCTTTGAGGCATTCGCAGATGAGGGCTGCATCATTGATACCTCCAATCCTCTCGATGATTCGCTGGCAAAGGTGATGCGCAGCATTCATCAACTGCACACTCCATCGGCAGCCTCTACCAGCGTACAAGAATTGTCAGATCAGCAGCGCATCTGAAACTACGCATTGATATCAATGACAATGCGACCACGAGTTCGCCCTTTGAGGATATCCTGGCTAAGTCGAGGAACCTCTGTGAGCGGCACGACCTGAATCACCCGCTTCAGCGCGTCAAGTGGAAGGTCTCGCGCAAGCCGCTCCCAGACTGTCGGACGCTGCGCGGCGGGGAAACTGACGGATTCGATACCGAGCAGGTTGACACCGCGTAAAATAAAGGGCATGACCGTTGTGTTGAGTTCGCTGCCACCGGCAAGTCCGCAGACTGTGACGCCTGCTCCATAGGCCATCGCAGGAAGCAGCGAGGCTAGCGTCTCTCCGCCAACGGTATCTACCGCACCACCCCAGCGTTCGGATTCCAGAGGGCGACGAGAGGGAGTGGCAATCCTCCCAATAACCTCCTGTGCCCCCAGCGCCCGCAAATACTCCTCCGCGTCGCTGCTGCCGGTCGAAGCCGTGACCTGATAGCCGAGATGTGCCAGAATCGCAACCGCGATACTGCCAACACCGCCGGTTGCGCCCGTGACGATGACCGGGCGCCGGGCGGCCCGCTCGCGCAATCCATGTGCTTCAAGCGCTATCACGCAGAGCATCGCCGTAAAACCTGCCGTGCCAATGCCCATCGCCTGCTCCAGGCTGAGACCTTTCGGCAGCGCGACCAGCCAGTCCGATTTGACGCGCGCCTTCTGCGCATAGCCCCCCCAGTGACGCTCGCCCACACCCCACCCGGTGAGCACCACCTCATCGCCCCGCTGAAAACGCGGCGACTGTGATTCCTCGACTACTCCCGCGAAGTCAATGCCCGGAATAGCCGGGTAGCTGCGGATAATTCTTCCCTGTCCGGTAACGGCCAGCCCATCCTTATAGTTCAGATCGGAATAGGCGACGCGCACCAGCACATCTCCCTCCGGCAACGCACTCGTCTCCATTTCCTCTATAGAAGGCTGTACCTTGCCCTCAACCTGATTGAGCACCAGTGCTCGAAATGTGTCATCCTGAGCCATTTCTCCTCCTTCCAGATATCTGTATATATGATGTCTGTTTCTCTCTCACTTCCCGTCACTATAGCCACCAGCGCGCCTGTGTGTCAAGGGAAATTGTCGCAGCTTCGCCGCGGGCCGACCCTTTATTTTCCCTTTTCCCTTTCAATTCAGGTCTGATTCAGGAAGCAGTTATCCTCATTTCAGTTTCCTCTCCTATAACATGTCCATGATACAATACAATCAGCAGTTATGCTTGCTTTTCATGTCTCCAGGCACAACGATGGGATAATAGGGTAGCATGATGAAAGCGCACATTTTGATTGTCGACGATGACAGCCGTGTCATCAGGGCCCTGCGGCGCACGCTTGCCTACGAGGGTTACCAGGTCTCTACGGCAGCAGACGGTGAAGAGGCGCTGACCCTGGTACGCACAAAAGCGCCGGACGTGGTGATCCTCGACCTGATGCTGCCCGGCATCAACGGCCTCGAAGTCTGCCGCCGCCTGCGCGCCGCCGGAGACGCAGTCGGTATCCTCATGCTGACAGCACGCGACGCCATAGCCGATCGCGTGACCGGGCTTGAAACCGGAGCCGACGACTACCTCGTCAAGCCGTTCGCCTCCGAGGAACTGCTGGCACGGATCAAGGCGCTGTTGCGCAGGCACAGCTTATCAGACGTGCCACGTGAGTTGCTACGTTTCGCGGATCTCGAACTGGACACGGCCACACGCCAGGCCCGACGCGGGAGTCGTCTCATCGATCTGAGCACAACCGAGTATGAACTGCTGGCGCTGTTCCTGCGCAACCCGCGAGTAGTGCTGACCCGCTCCCTCATCCTGGATCGCATCTGGGGCAGCGATTTCGAGGGCGGCCCCAACGTCCTTGAGGTCTACATCGGACACCTGCGCGCAAAGCTTGAGCAGAACGGCGAGTCACGTCTGATCCAGACGATACGCGGCGCGGGCTACGTGCTGCGCGAATAGGGGGTGCGCCATCATGTATCTCCCTCTACAACTGCGCCTGACCATTTTCTACACATTCATCCTGGCCCTTGCGCTGCTCTTCTTCGGCTCCATCGTCTACAACCAGGCTGCGCAACGCGCCTACGCCGACCTCGACACGACCTTGAGCAACCGTGCAAATACCGTGCAAATTGGCAAAGATATCATGATGATGAATGGTTCCTCATCTCCGATTGCCTTGCCCGGCGTTGATGGACTGGCACCCGATGGTGTCGCCGTCGAAGTGCTGGATAATCATCTGCGCCTGATCGCCTCCAACACACTCGGTCCCGCGGAACCCTACGATACTACTCTATCCGGTCTTGCTTCCAGCCCCGTCCCCTGGGATGGGCATGCCGCACGATTGATACTCCAACATTCTGTCGCAACCGGCGCTTCGCCGGTTGCCATGTACAGCACCATCACCTACCAGGGACAGCAAGTGCGCGTCTACACGCTGCTCAGTAATGACTTCGACCAGGAGCATATTATCCAGACCGCACGCTCAGAGCAAGATATCCAGCAATCGTTGAACAACCTGCGCGCGCTGCTCTTAGAAGGAGGAGCATTGGTGCTGCTCCTCGCCTTCTGTGGCGGCTGGCTTCTCACCTGGGGAACACTGGCAGCCGTCAGGCGCCTCACGCGCACAGCTCAGGCCATCAGCGCCTCACGCGATTTCAGCAGACGCGTTCCCACCAGCACCGGCATCGGACATGACGAACTGAGCACGCTTGCCGCCACCTTCAATCAGATGCTGACAAACCTGCAAGAGGTCTATGGACGCCAGCAGCGTTTCATCGCCGATGCCTCACACGAACTGCGCGCCCCCATCACCTCTATTCGCTGCAACCTCGACCTGCTGGCGAGAGCGACCGACCTGCCGCAGGAAGAGGTGCAGGCCACGCTCCACGATACGCGAGCCGAAGCTGACCGCATGAGCCGCCTCGTCAACGATCTCCTCACCCTTGCCCACTCCGATGCCAGTTCTAGCCAACAAGGGCAGGCAAAGGAAGAGATGTCGGAAGAATACGGCTATAAGAAAACGGAGAGGATACAGCCGGTCGATCTGGATAGCCTGCTGCTGGAAGTCTTTCGCCAGTACCACCCTCAAAAGCAACAAACTGGCGACGACGAGAGCAACGACAAAAGAGAAAGCAGTCCGCGCCTCGTACTCCAGCACATCACACCAGCCAGGGTCTCCGGCAATGCCGATCAGTTGAAACAGGCCATCGTTGCCCTGCTGGATAACGCCCTCAAATACACCCCCTACGAAGGAACTGTCTCGCTCTCACTGACCGTCGAGCGCACGAATGCCATCATCAAAGTCAGCGATACCGGCATCGGCATCCTCCCCGAAGACCTGCCCCACATCTTCGAGCGTTTCTACCGCGCCGACCGGGTTCGCACTCGCGACCGGGGAGGCAGTGGTCTGGGCCTCGCCATTGCCCAGAGCATCGCGCAAGAGCACGGGGGCAACATCGAAGTTGAGAGCACTCCTGGCAAGGGAAGTACGTTTACGATCCGGCTACCCTTAGAGGAAAACAAAGAATAACTTATAATCCAGCCAGCAACACTTTGATCACATCGATGAAGCGATCAAATTGCTCGCCCTGCACGTCGTAATGCATAAAGTGACCGGCATTTTCAAAGTAGACAAGCTGCCCATGCTTCCAGGTGGCGGCAATCTTCTCAGCCAGTGTTGTTGTTCGTTACGAGTCTTCCTCAAGACCTCCGATAACAATCTTCCCGACCTCATCCATCAACCCATTTTGAGAAAGCTTATAGCATGACGTTACGTCAGACGCAAGAGGGAAATTACTGCGCCGATCTCCCCCCATCGATGGGAATCACCTGTCCTGTGATGTAGCCAGCTCCTTCGGATGCTAAAAACAGGACTGTCGGGGCCAGCTCCCCAGGTCTGCCAATACGCCTCAACGGCGTCGTTGCGTTATAGATTGCTTCACCACGCGCAATGATGGCTTCGGTCATGCGTGTTGGAAACATACCGGGTGCGATACAATTAACGCGTATATTGCGCGGCCCCCACTCTACCGCCAGTGCTCGTGTCAGGTTTATAACTGCCGCTTTACTGGCATTGTAGCCAACAGTGTTTAACTGGCCTCCACTCAGTCCAGCGATTGAGGCAACATTGACGATAGCGCCCTTGCCTTGCTCTAACATATATCTGCCGACAAATTGTGACATCAAGAAGGTACCGGTGATATTGGCATTGATGACTTGCTGCCAGCGTTCCAGAGGCATGCTTTCTGCGGGAGCGCCCCATGTCAGGCCCGCGTTGTTGACCAGTACGTCAACCCTGCCGCATGTTGCAAGGACCTGCCCGACTGTCTGCTCCACTGAGGAAACATCGGCGACATCACAGATGAGCGCATGAACGGAAATACCCTTATCCTGCAAGAATTTTTCAGCCTCAGTGAGCCATTGTTCGCGCCTGGCGGTAATCACGACTTGCGCGCCTGCTTCTCCAAAGGCATTTGCAATTTCCAGTCCCAGGCCACGAGAGCCACCAGTGACAACAACAACCTCATCTTTAAAATCAAAGCTGACAGTGCCCACAGATACCTCCTCTGTTAGAAAAGCTGATGATCAATGACATAGCGCATCGCCGCCAGACGTGACGAAACACCGAGTTTGCGGTAAATCGAACTCAGGTAAGAATTCACGGTGGTAAGGCTGATTACCAGCCTTTCAGCAATCTGGGCATTGGTCAGGCCTTTTACCACCAGGTGCAGCACCTCAAACTCACGCCTGGTCAGTCCTGCAGGAGGCGCCGCTAATGGTATCGGCAAGAGGGGGAAAGCAGGAAAGAGGGTATCAGAAGGGGCTTCTTCGCGACCCTGCGCCACCAGAACCTGTTCAGTGGTCATGCGGCATCCCTCTGCCCATAGCACAGCAAAAGTCTCCTTGCCCAGTCGGGCCGTTGCTTCGGCTAGTAAGCGCTCATAGAGCGGCTGCTCGATGCCAATCATATTACGGTGCCCATCGCCTGTACGTAATGCGGCGGCCCTTGCAAAGAGCCGAACCGCCCAGGCAGCCAATCCACGGCCCAGGGCAATCTCCCCTATCCCTTCCAGGCAGGAGGCCAGCACCCACTGCACCCGATCAGGTATTTCTGCCTCTTGCTTCAGAATCATTACAGCCTCTTCGTAGAGGTTTTGCGCATGGGAGAGATCACCCCGACGCAGCGCCAGACGCCCCAGCCCACAAAGGGCGCGGGCGATGTCGTCCTGGCTTTCCATTGCCCGCGCCTGCGCCTGTGCCTCCTCCAGCAACGCGTATGCGCTCGCCTCATCTCCAAGGGCGCTCACCTCGTGCGCCAGAACGATCTGTGCTTCCACAGCAAAGCCTGCATGACCCAGCTCTTTGAAGAGTGCCACGCTTTCCTGAGATAAACGATAGGCGTCGGCATACGCACCTTGAAGAAAGAGCGCCCATCCGAGATAGTGCAGATTGGTGGCGATCAGCCAGGTGTGCCCCATCTCTTTCGAGAACACCAGGCTCTCTTCACAGAGGATGCGTGTGCGCTTAAACTCTCCACGAAAAAACGCCAGGATGCCCTGCGTCAGCAGGGCATACCCGATGCCCACGCGGTCTTCGGTCTCTCTATAAAGTGCGAGGCTTTCTTCGAGCATCGCGTCGCCCGCTTTGAGATTGCCACGGTGATGTTCGATATTACCAAGAACAGTCAGGCAGGCCGCGACACCCCGTGTATACCCCAGACCGCGAAACAGGCGCTCACTTGCCTCTAACGAGACCATAGCCTGACGTTCGTCTGACTGGTAGAACGCGAGCCAACCGGCAAGGTAGAGCGTCCACCCCTTTGCTTTGCAGGTCGTCTTATCCATGCCCTTTGCCGACAGGACTCGTTCCAGGATGCTGCGCCCTTCACTACTGGCGTAGCCACGGAAAAACCAGAGATTGGCGAGTCCGACCGCGAATTGGAGCGCATTTTCCGGTGCTCCACACTCCAGCAGCACATAAAGGGCTGCTCGCAAATTCGCGTAATCTCGCTGCTCCCAATCCAACCAGCGCTCCTGTTCCCGGTCGTGCCACATGGGCCATGTCTCCCGCTCGACCCCAACGAGAGCCGAATCTGCCCTCATCATGAATGAGAAATAGGTAGAGGCATGCGCCTCACGGGCGCGCTCCAATTCTCCTGCTGCTTCCAGGCATTCCAGACCATATTCGCGAACTGTCTCCAGCATCATGAGACGCGGTTCGTCATCCTCCTGGGCCGTCACCTGCAGCAGATTCTTATCAACGAGCGATGCCGCTACATCCAGGACCGGTGTAGCAAGATCGCCAAGCGCCGCACAAAGCTTCTCGGCAGCAGAAAGCTGGCACCCCCCCACGAAGATAGCCAGGTGCCGGAAAAGCCACTGCTCATCTTTATCGAGCAGTTCATAGCTCCAACTGAGCGTGTTTCGCAGCGTCTGTTGCCGCACAGGGGCATCCTTTTCCCCGGCTGTCAAAACGGCGAGTCGGTGCTCTAACCGGCTAAGCAGAGCTTGAGGCGAAAGTAATTTGCTGCGCGCAGCCGCCAGTTCTATAGCCAGTGGCAGGCCATCCAGGCGCACGCAAATCTCGGCGATGAAACGGGCATTGGACGGGGTCACCTGAAAGTCTGGCTTAATCATGCGCGCCCGCTGGAGAAAGAGCGCAACCGCCGCATACTGCGAGAGCATTTCAACTTCCGGCAGCTGCTTCAAGCTCGGAACCGCCAGCGGCTGGACAAGAAACTCATATTCACCGCTGATGTGCAGCGGCGCACGACTTGTCACCAGCACTTTGAGATGAGGACAGGCCACCAGGAGATCTGAAAGCCCGGGCGCCGCTGACAGAATCTGCTCGAAGTTATCGAGCAGCAGGAGCAGGTGCCTGTCCTGCAAAAACACCTTCAAGTGACTCAGGATGGCCTGACCGACGGTTTCCTTGATGCCAAGCGTTTGAGCGATAGTAGACATAACCAGTTCGGGGTCGCGTACAGGTGCCAGTGGCACAAAGTAGACACCGTCATCGTAGTCACCGAGCAACTCTGCCGCCACCTGCAACCCCAGGCGCGTTTTGCCGATGCCGCCTATCCCGGTCAGGGTCAGCAAGTGTACTTCGGGTTGGCGCAAGAGGGAGCAGATAACCTCGACATCCTGTACACGTCCGACAAGGGGAGTGCTTTGTACAGGAAGGTTGTGCTTTTTCACCTTCTCCCCTTCGCCTGAGAAGGACAGGGGAAAAGTTTGCTGGGGTAAGAAGGCATGCCTTCCATCTTCTCTAGAAGGCGTGGCAAACGCAACTGACTTCTCTTCGGAGGCAGGCGCAACATAACCATTATTGCTCCTGCTGCCCAGCAACGTTTCTGCCCTGCTGGTGAGCCGTGTCAGCGAAATCTCTTGCGATCTGCCAAGATAGGCCTTGTGGAGCCTGCCCTGTTGTTTGCGGTACATATACCAGTACCAGCCATTACGTTTGCGCTCGCGGCGTGCAGTGAACGTTCCGAAGGAGCATTTAAAAGTAAACGACCGCGCCTCTTCTGATGTCAGCCACAGATACCAGGCATCCGACCCGACGATAATCGCAGCCTGTTGTTCGTCGGCTCTCTCTGATAAGAGTAAGCGGTCGCCGGAAACAAGCGGAAGACGAGATCCTGCCATCGATCCGACCCTCCTTATGAGGGGAGAGAATAAGATAGCAAAGTTATCCAATAGCTCATTCATTGAAAGTATATCATGTGTTGGGTAACCGTGTCGACCCTTCCCTGTTGAAAGGCATAGAGCGTACCTCACCACGCAGCGTAAAAAATCTGATGGCAGGAAAAGCAGTTCCCCACCGGCGTTGGGTACCTATCCCATGTTGAAACGAGAGAAAATACCCTCATTTTTGAGAATTGTAAAAGCCTGCTTCATATGTTAGTTTTCCTTTAAGATATTACCTCCTTGATGGCAGTATTCATCTCTGCCCGATAGTGTGTTGTATTGCGTTACCTGTAAGACAGTATGGCGCATCGGCGCATGAAGTACTGTCCTGACGTGAGGTGTACATGACGACGCGAACGGCAGTCGACATCGGTGGGACGTTCACCGATCTTGTTTATCTGGATGAGACGAGTGGAAGAACCGGACTGGGAAAGACCTCGACAACTCCCTCCTGCTTTGAAGAAGGCGTTATCACCGTGCTCAGGGATGCGGATCTGTGTGATGTCCAGTTCCTGGCCCATGGTACCACAGTCATCATCAATACCTTGACCGAGCGCAAAGGAGCGGTGACGGCGCTGATCACCACACGCGGATTCCGCGACGTGCTCGAAATCCAGCGGGCCAATCGTCCAGACCTCTACAACCTTCTGTTCTCCAAGTCGAGGCCGTTTGTGCCACGCCGCCTGCGGCTGGAAGTCTCAGAGCGGATGAACTACAAAGGCGAGGTGCTGCTTCCTCTGGCCGAGGATGAGGTACGTGCAGCGGTAGCGGAAGCACGACGCCAGAGAGCCGAAGCTATTGCCATCTGCTTCCTGCATTCGTATGCCAACCCGGCGCATGAACGGCGGGCTATCGAGATCGTCCACGAAGAGTGGCCGGGCGTTGATGTTACCGCGTCGCATGAATTGACCAGCGAATGGCGCGAGTTCCAGCGCACCAGCACCGCCGTGCTTGATGCCTATGTCAAGCCCGTAGCCAGACGTTACCTCGATGCCCTCTCGACACGACTCGACGAAGTGGGCATAGGCCGGGGGACGCGCTATGCGATGCAGTCCAATGGGGGAATCTCAAGCTTTGAGACAGCGAGCCGCACACCCATCAACCTTGTCGAATCCGGGCCGGTCGGAGGTGTCATCGGAGCTACAGTGATCGGCAAACTGCTTGGTGAGCAGAACATTATCACGCTGGACATTGGCGGGACGACCGCAAAATCCTCCCTGGTCGAACACTGCACAGTCAGGCTGACCGGTGATTATTTTATCGAGCGCACACCGACAACGGCAGGCTATCCCATTAAAATTCCCGTTGTTGACATCATCGAAATCGGAGCCGGGGGCGGGAGTATCGCCTGGATCGACCAGGCCGGGGCGCTTAAGGTCGGGCCACGTAGTGCGGGCGCAGAGCCAGGTCCAGCCGCCTATGCGCGCGGAGGAACAGAGCCGACGGTGACCGATGCTAACGTCATCATCGGGCGGATCAATCCTGAGTATTTCCTGGGTGGCAGCATCCGCCTGGATGTTGAACGCGCACGTGCCGCCGTAGCAACCATTGCGCGACCGCTGGGAGTCAGCGTTGAAGAGGCAGCCCTGGGCATCATCCGCATCGCCAACGCCAATATGATCCATCTGCTCAAAATGGTCTCCGTCCGGCAGGGACGCGACCCGCGCGAGTTCGCCATCGTGGCTTTTGGCGGAGGCGGCTCCATGCATGCTTCTTCGCTGGCACGGGATATGCATATCCCCCGCGTCATCGTTCCTCCTGCTCCCGGCCATTTTTCCGCCTGGGGCATGCTCGTCAGCGACCTGCGACACGACCTGGTGCAGACAAAACTGATGCGTACCGCGCAGATGGACATGCCCGAATTCAGCGCGGCATGGCGCGAACTCGAGGAGAAGCTGCGAGGGATATTCGCCGATGAACACGTCGCCCCGCAAGATATCATCTTCGCCCGCTCTGCCGATATGCGCTATCTGGGGCAGGAACACACCGTCAACGTCCCTATCGCCGGTGACGAGATGGATGAAGGGCAGAGTAAGCGAATCGAGCGTAAATTTCATGAGCTGCACGAACGGCTCTACACCTTTCGCCAGGAATCGCCCATTGAAATCGTGAACCTGCGCCTGACCGGCTTTGGCACAGTGCGCAAGCCCGAATTGCAACAGATTCCAGCACACATGGACACACAGCGTGCAGTAAAAGGAACGCGGCTTGTTGATTTCGATGATCTGGGACGCTACGAGACAACCATTTACGAGCGCGCGCGGCTTGGAGCGGGCGCAACGCTAGAAGGACCGGCAGTGGTTGAGGAAGCGGCGGCGTCAACGCTGCTGCTACCGGGGCAAAAGCTCCGTGTAGACCCGTTCGGCAACCTCATCATAGAAACGGGGGTATAACATGGTGCAGCAGAAGAATCGTCAGGATGTAGACCTTTTCACGGTAGAAATCGTGAAAGACGCCCTGGTGGCTATAGGCGATGAGATGTTCATTGCTCTCCAGCGTACCTCCAAGAGCACGATCATTTACGAAGTACTCGACTTCGCTTCGGGCCTGACCGATGCTCGCGGCCAGCTTATCACCCAGGGCAACGGCGTCACAGGCTTTCTGGGTACCCTGACCTTTGCCGTCCGCTCGGTGCTGGAGAAGTTCGGCGTGGAGAACTTGCACCCCGGTGACGTGGTCATCACCAACGATCCCTACGGGGGTGGCGGGACGCATCTCTCCGACGTATCGCTCGTCGTCCCCATTTTTTACGAGGGACAGTTGGTCGCCTTCTCCGCGAGCAAGGCCCACTGGACCGAAGTTGGCGGCAAAGATCCCGGTTCGTGGACCACCGATGCCACTGAAGTGTTCCAGGAGGGACTGCAATTCCCCTGCGTCAAACTCTATGAAGAGGAGCGACCGGTCCAGAGTCTGATCGACCTGATAGCGGCCAATGTCCGTCTGCCGGATATGACGCTGGGAGATATGTATGCCCAGGCCGCCTCCCTGCGACTCGGAGAGCGGCGCTTTCAGGAACTCTGTCAGAAATACGGGCTTGATGTGGTTCAGTATTCTATCGAAGCGCTGCTCGACTACGGTGAGCGTATGACCCGCCTCGAGCTGGCAAAGCTCCCCAGAGGGGTCTACGAGGCAGAGGATTGGATCGATGATGACGGCATTGGCAATGGTCCCTTCCCGGTCCGCGTGAAGATCACCATTACCGATGATGAGTTCATCTGCGATTTTACAGGAACACACCCTCAGGTACCCGGCCCGGTCAACTGCACCCTGACAGGTCTGCATTCCGGGGTGCGCACCATGTTGAAAGCCATCACCAGCCCGTCCATTCCTGTCAACGAAGGATGCTTCCGCCCGCTTAAGATCATCTGCCCGCCAGGTACTATCTTTACCGCCGGGCGCCCGGCAGCGGTCTCAACCTATTGGGAGACGATGAACTATGTCACAGACCTGGTATGGAAAGCGCTTGCCCCCATCGTGCCTGACCGCCTTCCAGCCGGGCACTTCCTCTCTGTCTGTGGCGTGGTTGTTGCCGGGCTGCATCCCGATACCGGCGAGCTGTTCTTGCTGGTTGAGCCGCAGGCGGGGGGCTGGGGAGCAGGCGCGGCGAAGGATGGGGAGTCAGGCCTGATGTGTGTTGGTGACGGTGAAACCTACGTTATCCCCATCGAAGTGGCCGAGACCCGCTACGGCATCATCGTCGATCGCTACGCCCTGGATACTGGCAGCGAGGCCGGGGCCGGACGGCACAGGGGAGGCCGGGGCTGCATCCGCGATTATCGCGCGGCAGTCGACCTGACGCTCACAGCCACCTTTGGACGACACAAGTACGTACCGTGGGGAGTTGCGGGCGGACAGGAAGGCTCGCGCAACGAAGTACGCATCTTCCATGCCGACGGGCGCGAGATTGTACTCGGCAAGTGCGCGCGTTACCCGCTCAAACGCGGCGAAGTGGCGCGACTCATCACAGGAAGCGGCGGCGGCTGGGGGCCTCCGCTGGATCGTCCGATCGAGGCGGTCATCGAGGATGTACGCGATGGCTATGTCAGCCTTGAGCAGGCGAAGCGAGATTATGGTGTTGAGCTTGACCCGGACACCTTCGAGATTATTCGCCTGGCTCCTGGAAGAAAGGTGTAAGCGTTTTTCGCAGGCGGAATCAGCCGGGAATTGAGAAAGGGGGTACACAAGCAGGAAAAATATACACGCTTCGAGCTACAAATGAAGAGCGCGGAATGCCTGGTGACTGACCGGCAGTGGATTCTACAGACGGGCGCACATCAAGCATCATTGAGGAGGTATGCAGCAATGCAAACCACGAAAACACAAACGGAACTTATTCAACGCAGGCCGATCCTCAGCGCACGGCAGGTCGCCGTAGCCGTAATCTTCGGCGCAATTGCCGGGGCATTTGAACTCTTGCAGATCACGATCCCCGGCTACCTGCCAGGTGTCAACTTCAGCCTGACCGGGATATGGTTAACCCTTTCTACCATGATCGGAGGTCCCATTGTCGGAGCTATCGTCGTATTTGTGGATTCAGTGACGGGGCAGGTCGGTATTATCGGGTGGCCCGGCTTCCTTATCCATGTACTGATCCTGGCAGCCTTCTACCCGCGTGTCTACCGCATCCAGAGCACCCCTAAGCGGCTTGGCGCATTCTTACTACTGACGGCGGTGGCCCTCTTCTTCCAGTACTGGTGGTGGATTGGCCTCTATTCCTTCGTACTGAAGATTATCCCTTTCTGGGCCCAGATCAGCTTGCAGTTCGGCTACGCCTACTGGGTCTACCTGGTCATCTACTTCCTGATTCCCGCTATCATCCTGGCAACTGTACCCAGGTATGTCGCTCCACAGTGGCGCTGGCCCTGGCAGAAGGTTGAGCGGGAGGAGACCACAGAGACCACGGCCAGCTAAGTGACGGTTTGCTCTATCGCGCCTGTTCAGCGCCGCACAGAGGCGAACGAGCAATAAGCAAACGATAGTGAACCACGGGGAGAAGTAGTTATACATCTATCTCCCTACGGGCCACTATCGCTTGCTCTCAACGTAGCAGAGAGGATGGAGGGCAGTCTCGTGCCTGACGAAAGTAAGGACTACTCACTCACCTACGATAAATTCACTTTCGCCTACGGCGAAGAGAATCCTGACGCAGTCGAAGATATATCACTGAGCCTGCCGCAAGGGCATGTTCTGCTGGTCACCGGACCCAGTGGGGCGGGGAAAACGACGATTTGCCGGGCAGCCAATGGCTTGATCCCGCACGAATTCAAAGGCAGGATGCGCGGGCGGGTCATGATTGAAGAGAGATACAACTCACGCAATTTCGGAGTTAGTGCCCTCTCCAAGATCGTCGGTTTGCTGCAACAGGACCCGGACACCCAACTCTTTAATCCCACCGTCGAGGAGGAGATCGTCTTTGGCGCCTGCAATTACGGGCTACCGGCCAACGCCATCCGCCAGCGCACGGAACGCCTGCTTGATCTTACACGCCTCACAGCCCACCGGCGCAAGAATCCCCATCACCTTTCCGGCGGGCAGCAGCAGTCCTGCGCATTGGCCGCCGTGCTGTCATTCGACCCCACTACCCTCATCCTCGACGAGCCTACCTCAAACATTGATCCCATCGGCAGCCAGGAGGTGCTCGAACTCATGGCCCGGCTGGCTCGCGAGGAGAAGCGTACCACACTCCTCGTAGAGCACAAACTGGAAGAACTGGTACATCTTGTAGACGAAATGATCGTCCTGGACAAAGGGAAGATTCTGCACCGGGGAACAGTGCGAGAGGTGCTCGACCACGTCGAGTATATTGATTCCGTCGGGTTGAGTACGCCACAGGTGACACTGCTCGCCGCACGGCTGCGTACAGCAGGCTGGCCTATCGATGCCCTGCCTCTGGATGTTGATGAAGCAATCGCATTGCTCAGGCCGCTCGTCGACTACGAAGCACTCGCGCGCCAGCCTGAACCACCTCCCCGGCGCACGCACCATCACCACAAAGAGGTTGCGGTGGATATACGTCAGTTGACCCACGTCTACAAGGATGGCACCGTTGCCGTGCGTAACCTCGACCTCGAAATCCGGCGCGGCGAATTCATTGCTATTCTCGGGCAAAACGGGTCCGGCAAGACAACGCTGGTGAAGCACTTGAATGGCTTGCTCAAGCCTACAAGTGGCACAGTGAAAGTGGAGGGACAGGAGACCGGCAAGGCTTCCATCAATGAGATGGCAATGACTGTCGGCTTCATCTTTCAGAACCCTGATACACAAATCTGCAAGATGAAGGTCTACGATGAACTGGCCTTTGGACTAAGGAACGTGGGATTATCCCAGGTAGAAGTGGACCGGCGCGTCAAGCAGGCGGCAGAAGAACTGGAGATCAGTCACCTGCTGGAAAAGAACCCGTTCTTACTGAGCATGGGTGAGAAGCAGCGCATTGCGGTCGCTGCCGTGCTGGCGATGCAGCCTTCTATCCTGGTGCTCGATGAGCCGACGACCGGGCAGGATTTCAAACGCGCCCGCGAAATCATGGACCTGGCCGTGCAACTCCACGAGCAAGGACGGACGATCATTGTCATTACCCACGATATGAATCTCGCCGCCGAATACTGTGACCGCACAGTCATTATGGCGGGCGGACAGTGCATTCTGGACGCGCCAACGCGCGCAGCTTTTCGCTCCCAGGAGGCGCTACACACTTCTTCGCTACGTCCTCCGCAGATAACACAGTTCGGTCAGGCATTGGGCTATCCTGGTACCTGGCTGACTGTTGACGAAGCGGTCTCAACATTGAATGCCGCACGGATTGGAGCTAGCCATGGCACTTGAAATCGCCTATCAAGACAAAGGGACTGTCATCCACCGGCTTGACCCTCGCGTGAAGCTGTTATGGTGGCTCTCAATCAATGTCACCCTTGCCACCTGGAACGATCCCATCTTCCTCATCCTGCTGCTGGCGAGTGTGCTCATCTACGGGCGCGTGGCCGCTATCCCCGTGAAACAGGGGCTGCAAAATATGCTTCCCGTTTTGCCCTTTATCCTGTTCGTAGTGATAGCGAATATCGCGTTCTGGCGGCCAGCACACCCTGCCTCCGCGCACCTGATAGGCTACATTGTCCATCCGGGAACACCGGTCGTCCCTCCTATTCCCTTCTACTGGGAAACCCTTGTCTTCTCCATCGGGACGATCCTGCGCCTGCTCACGATTGTATCGAGCGCGCTTCTGCTGATTAAAACTGTCTCGCCCTCAGAACTGGCACTTGCGGTAACGAAAATGAAGGTTCCGCCAGAGATAGGCATGGCGCTCTCAATGACCATAGCCTATATTCCCGTCGTTGTGGGACAGTTGATCTCAGTTATGGAAGCCCAGCAGTCACGTGCCTGGAAGGTCAAAACATCCAACCCGATTGCACGCTTCCGCGCCTATGCCTCGATCTCGATCCCCACCTTCTTTCGCTCTTTCCAGGCCGCGGAAGCAATGGCCGCGTCAATGATGTCACGGGGCTTCGGCTACGATATTGACCATCGCACAGAGTTGGAGCCAACGCAGTTTAGCACGTTGGACTGGCTCATGGCGGCTATCTTCGCAGCCTTTATGGTCGGCGGCTTCTTACTCGGCTACCTGGGCATCGCCCAGTATACCTTCACCATGCATCTGCTCGGATTCAGCTAGAAGAGGGAGAGTTATGTCAAGATACCGTGTATCAGTTGATATCGGCGGCACATTCACCGATTTTGTCGTGCATGACCAGGAGCAGGGATATGCGTTCACCGGAAAGGTCTTAAGTACCCCGACAGACCCGGCCCGGGGCGTCATCACCGGCCTGACAGGCTTGATCGATGACCTGAGCACTATAGATTTCCTGGTTCATGGCACCACTGTCGGGCTGAATGCCTTTCTGGAACGACGCGGCTCTCGGGTGCTGTTGATCACTACTGCTGGCTTTCGCGATGTCTATACTATCGCACGTGGGGACCGCAAAAAGCTGTATGCACTGCAATACCGCAAACCGGAACCGCTCATCCCGCCGCATGATATTCATACCGTGCATGAACGAGTACGCTGGGATGGCTCGGTACAGGAAAAACTCCACAGCGAGGATTTCGAGCCGATTATTGAGAAGCTTCAAACTGAAGGCATTAAAGCCGTTGCTATCTGTTTCCTGCACGCCTACGTGAACCCTGAACACGAACTGCAGGCTCGCAAGCTGCTTCAGGAACGGGTGCCAGGACTCTCGATCTCGCTTTCCCACGAAATCGCCAGGGAATGGAGGGAATATGAGCGTTCCTCGTCGACAGTGCTCAACGCCTACGTGGCCCCCATCGTGGAGCGCTATCTGAGCAGCCTGGAGGGTCAGGCCCGCGAGCGTGGCCTGCGCTCGACTCTGTACGTCATGCAGTCGAACGGGGGAGTGATGACCGCCTCCGCCGCGCGTGGCCTGCCGATACAAACCTTCCTCTCCGGCCCCGTCGGCGGCACAATCGGTGGACAGGCATTGAGCCAGCTCCTGAATCGGCCCAACCTGCTCTGCGTCGATATGGGAGGAACTTCTTTCGATGCCAGCCTGATCATCAACGGCCAACCCTCCTTCTCCAGCGAGACAGCGCTGGAAGGTCTGCCCATCTTGATGTCGCTCGTCGATATTCATACTATCGGAGCCGGTGGTGGTTCGCTGGCGTGGCTGGAGGCGGGGGCGCTGCGTGTCGGCCCGCGCAGCGCCGGTGCTGATCCCGGGCCTGCCTGCTATGGACTGGGAGGCACGCAGCCGACAGTGACCGATGCCAACCTGTTTCTTGGCCGCATGAACCCTGATTATTTCCTGGGCGGTCATATGAAACTGGACAGGCAGCTAGCCGGGAAAGCCATCGGCAGCGTTGCCGATCAACTCGGTCTCACCTCCGAAGCCCTGGCCGAGGGCATGCTGGCGGTGGTTAACGCCAGAATGGCCGATGCGATGCGCACCATCACGGTGAAGCAGGGTATCGATCCACGAGAGTACTCGCTGCTCGCCTTCGGAGGAGCCGGTCCCATGCACGCAGTGGCCCTGGCTAAAGAACTGGACATCAACGAGGTCATCATCCCCTGGGCCCCAGGAACATTTTCCGCCTGGGGCATGTTACAGACCAACGTGCGCCACGACCTCACCCGGACGTTCTACCAGACCTTGCAGGAAACGAGCGCCAGTTCCCTGGAGAGCATGTACGGGCAGATTGAGGAACAGGGACGCGCAACCCTCTACGCTGAAGAGGTGCCTGCCGAACAGATGGGTTTCCAGCGCAGCGCCGATATGCGCTACATCGGGCAAGAGTACTCGGTAAATGTTCCCGTTTCGTCTACCATTGACGAGGATGGCCTGGAAGCGCTTACCGCTCGCTTCCATGATGCGTATAAGACACGCTACGGCCACTCTACCCCTGGCGCGCCCATCGAGTTCGTCAACCTGCGCGTTGCCGCTTCTGGCAAACTGGAACGACGTACCGCCAGCTTCCGGCCCGCTAAAGAGCAAGAGGGTTACGAGGCAAGCACGCGTGAGGTTATTTTTGAGGGGCAGGCAGTACCCACAAAATTCTACCGCCGCGATCGACTTCCTGCTGGTACGAGACTGACAGGGCCGCATGTGATTGAAGAGGAAACGGCAACAACCGTTGTACCCCCTGGCTGGATTTCCAGGGTAGATGAACTGGGCAACATCATTATTACACCGAAAGAGGGATGAATCATGGCACAGGTCAGCAGGGCAATTGATCCCATCACCAGCGAGATCATCAGAAACTTTTTCATCTCCTGCGCGCAAGATATGAACGCCACCCTTATTCGCTCCGCCTACACGCCGATCATCTACGAGGGAAAGGACTGCTCTGTAGCGCTCCTCGACGAGAACGGCGAAGTGCTGGGCCAGTCTTCGGGTTTGCCGCTCTTCCTGGGCAACCTGGAAATCTGCGTGAAGTTGACTATGCAGATGTTCGGCAAACAGGTCTTCGAACCGGGCGATGTCTACTATATGAACGACCCCTATATGCAGGGCACACATCTGAATGATGCAACCATCTTCGCTCCCATCTTCTGGAGCGAGCGCCTGGTTGGATTCGCGGCGACCCGCGCGCACTGGCTCGATGTGGGCGCAAAAGACCCCGGCGGGCCGATGGATTCGGTCAATATCTACCAGGAAGGCTTCCGCTTCGGGCCGACGAAGATCTGCTCTCGCTACGTGATGCGTGAGGACATCGTTGATATCTTGCGACGTAATGGGCGCTTCGGCTACTCTCTGGTCGGTGATATGAATGCGCAAATTGCTGCCTGTCGCAAAGGGGAAGAGCGCTTCCAGGCGATTATCGAGCGCTTTGGATTGGAGACTATCTGGGCCGCACGCGATGAAATCTTCCGCCAATCGGAACAACTGGATCGCGAGGCTATCGCGGCTATCCCCGACGGGACTTATACAGCCGAGGGCTTCCTGGACAACGATGGCATCGGAACAGAACCCGTGATGGTCAGAGTGCGCGTTGAGGTACTTGGCGACAGAATGACCATCGATCTGGCCGGGTCTTCACCGGCTACGACCGGACCGGTTAACTGCGGTATCGCCCAGACGATTTCGGCGGCGCGTGTTGCCTACAAGCTGCTCATCAATCCTGAGCGGCCCGTCGATGGTGGCACCTTTCCTACACTTACCGTCACAGCCCCGGAAGGAACGTTGTTCTATGCACAGGAGCCAGCAGCCTGCCAATGGTATTTCACGCCACTGGGCCTGCTCATCGATCTGATCGTCAAGGCGCTCTCTCCTGCCATGCCGGAACAGGTCGCAGGGGCGCACTACGGTGATTCGATGGTCATCTATCTGGCCGGCCTGGACCCGCGCAAGGGGAATACGCCTTTCCTTTCTGTCGAGGCGAATCCCGGCGGCTGGGGAGCCTTCTCCAGCGGGGATGGACAGGATGGACTGATTAACAACGTCAACGGTGGCTTTAAAGATATGCCTGTGGAGGTCTTCGAATCTAAGTACCCGGTGCAGATCCGTCGCTATGGCTTCCGTCCAGACTCCGGCGGAGCGGGGAAATTTCGTGGCGGCTGCGGATTGTATCGCGAATACCTTCTCGAAGCTGATTGCGGACTCTACCTCTGGTTTGAACGCTCAAAAACACCTGCCTGGGGGCTGTTCGGTGGGCAGAGCGCCACAGGCCCCCGGAACATCATCGACGCTAAAAGTTCAGGAAAGAGACTCTCCCCACTCAAGGCGAACAACATCGCCTTAAAAGCGGGAGATAGCGTTACCATTCAAACGGGAGGCGGGGGTGGTTTCGGCCATCCGTGGGAACGAGACCCTGAACTGGTACGCCATGACGTCCTCAATGGCTACGTCACTCGCGAGGGAGCGGAGCGTGATTATGGCGTCGTCTTCACTGATCACAGGCTTGAGATAGATATTGAGAAGACGAGGCACCGCCGGGCCGCGTTAGCCGGTAGCGAGTAACATACCTGTGAAACAGACAGGCCCACAAGGTGAAGGATATGCGCGTTCTATCACAGAAACAGAAGGTGAATCTCTTTTCGGGCATAGAGACTACACAAGGTTGACATCTGTGTGAAATAATTGTATCATAAAGATCATTAAAGCACAGATTCCGAAGGTGAACACAGAAATGCCCGAACAACCAAGATTTCTTACGATAAGTGAGGCTGCGGAATTCCTTCATGTCAGTGAAGTATCATTACGTCGCTGGACAAATAGTGGGAAGTTACGCTGTTTCCGCGTCGGGGGGCGCAACGAGCGACGTTTCCTGATCGAGGATTTGATGGCGTTCATGCCCTCTACAGAAGTTCAGTTGGAGCCACAAGCGGATGAAATAACGGCAGCTACGACAAATGATACAGATTATACCGAGCGCCACCTCAGCCTGTTCTTTCGCAACCCGGAGGAGCAGTGGCAATTACTGCGCCCTTATCTCGTTGACCACCTGAATGCAGGCGCGCCGGCAATCTATCTTCAGCATAGCACCTCTTCGGAGCAACTGATGCAGCGACTCCATGACGAAGGATTGCCATTAGACAAACTGATTGCTCGTGGCTTGCTGCGCGTATTACCACCCTCTCAGACCTACTTACTGCCCGGTCGCTTTGATGCTCAGCGCATGCTGGACTTCATCGAAACAGCCATTCAGGCATCGTTAGAAGCGGGCCACCGACGCGTCCTTATGACCGGTGAAATGACATGGTCACTGCAAGGAGCACCGGGCGCTGAGCAGATGGCCATCTACGAGGAGCAGCTCAATCCGCTGGTCGATAGATATCCGGCAGTGACCATCATTTGCCAGTACGATCTGAAGCGCTTCAGCGGCGATATTATCCTCGATGCGTTGCTCACGCATCCCTCAATCCTTGTGTCGCGTGGAGAGGGGCTGATAGCCGGTTTCTATGGACTCAAGTGAGACTATTCAGTGGCAATCCCTCAAAGTAAAAGATAGGGGTTTTCGAGAAACACTTTGAGTTGCTGAAGGAAACGACTGCCGCTTGCCCCGTCAAGGACGCGGTGATCCGCCGAGAGAGAAAGCCTCATAATCGGGCGTATTTCCAGACGCTCATTTTCGTCTTCCCCGACCACAACGCCCCGGCGGGTTACTTTGCCTACGGCGAGAATAGCGCTTTGCCCTGGCACGATAATGGCATGGAAGGTATCGATACCATACATACCCAGGTTGGAGATGGTAAAGGTGGCTCCCGTCAACTCTTCCGGCTTCAGGGTGCCCTGCCGTGCGGCGTGCGTGAGACGGCGTAACTCACCGGCAATAGCAGGCAGGGAGAGCAGGTGAGCGTCGCGAATCACAGGTGTGAGCAGGGCGCGTTCTGTGTCGGTAGCGATTCCGATATGCACCGCTTTCCTCTGCCGTATGGCATCTTTCCCTTGCAGAACCCCTTGTTCAAAAACAGAGTTCACCTCCGGGTGTAGCACGATTGCGGCCGCGGTGGCTCGCACAATGAGCGCCGTGAGTGACGGGGCAGGCTCTCCCCGAGCCTCCATGTGGCGTCCGATACTCTGGCGGCAGCGTTCCGCTTCGGTCATATCAATTTCCAGATCAAGGTACATATGCGGAGCGGTACTGATACTTTGCCGCATGCGCTGAGCTATCAACTGTCTGGCTGGTGTAAGGGGAATCAGCGTTTCATCCCCTGTTTCTGTTGTGGGGAGTAGCGGCGCAACGGGGGAAACGACCGGAACCGCAACAGCTTCCTGTCCTCGCCGAGCAGTCTCTTGAAGATAGGCTTCGATGTCGGCGCGTGTCACCTTTTCACCTGCTTTGCGTCCGGCCAGCGCAGACAGGTCAACCTGGTGTTCCCTGGCGATTTTTTGAGCCAGCGGTGTTGCCTGGACACCGGAGGCGCGCCCGCTCTCTTTCTGCATGCTTGTCTGCTGCTGTGAGAAAGCCAGAATATCATCACGGGTGAGCGGAGGTGTGGCTCCCGCCTGGACAACCGCAGGCAGATCGATATTTCGCAACGCAGCCTCGCGCTTCGCTGCCGGAGTGCTGGCAATACGCTCTGAGAGATGGGGCTGCTTATTTCCGGCTACGGTTTGCGTTTCAGCGTCGTCAGCCAGCAGCGCCAGGGGGGCGCCAATCGGCAATACTTCCCCGTCCTGCGCCAGGATTTTCACCAGTCGACCATTGATAGGAGCCTCTACCTCGATGTTTACCTTGTCGGTCATCACCTCTAGCAGAGGCTCCCCCTTTGTAATTCTTTCTCCCGGTTGGTAAAGCCAGCGCAAGACTGTGCCTTCCGTCATGGTCGCGCCCAGTCTGGGCATCGTCAGCGATCTCTCCATAGGCTTTACTGCTCCTATGCGGGCTTCTGTTGCAGCAGCAGGTGCGCTGCCCGGAAAATATCCTCTTCTCGCGGCGTCGCGCGTTTTTCGAGTTCCATCTGATACGGGATAGGGATTTCCGCGCCACCCAGGCGCATAATCGGTGCATCCAGGTAATAGAATGCCTCACTGGCGGCGATGCGAGCGGCGATTTCGCCTCCGAAACCGCCTGTGAGCACCGCCTCGTGGACGATCAGGACACGCCCGGTTTTGCGCGCTGACGCCACAATTGTCTCCTCGTCCAGAGGACGCAAGGTGCGTGGGTCGATCACCTCGGCTTCCACACCCTCCTGCGCCAGCCGTTCGGCAACCGCCAGAGCGCGCTGCGCCATAATCGAGAGAGCGATGATGGTGAGGTGTTTGCCTTCCCGCATCACAGCGGCCTTTCCCAACGGCGTTTCATATGCACGGACAGGAACCATCCCCTGCTGGCTATAGAGGGCCTTGTGCTCCAGGAAAATAACGATATTCGGCTCGTGGATAGCCGCCCGCAGTAGCCCGTAAGCGTCAGCAGGGGTTGACGGCAGCACCACTTTGAGGCCGGGGACATGAGCGAACCAGGCTTCGAGCGACTGGGAGTGCTGAGCGGCTAACCCGGCTCCTGAGCCGAGCGGGGCGCGAAAGACAACCGGAACCTGCGCCTTGCCGCCAAACATGAAGCGCAGTTTGGCCCCCTGATTGACGATCTGATCCATCGCCAGGGTCATGAAATCGCTGAACTGAAATTCCGCAACGGGCCGCATGCCGCTTAGAGCGGCACCGATAGCACATCCCGCGATGACCTGCTCGGAAATGGGGGTGTCGCGTACACGTTCCTCTCCAAATTCTTCCAGCAGTCCCTTCGTGACACCGAACGCCCCGCCATAGATTCCGATATCTTCCCCCATTAAAAAAACGCGGGGATCGTTCAGCATCTCTTCTCGTAATGCCCGGCGAATGGCCTCGCCATAGGTCATGTGCTGCCCGGCAATCTGGTTGGCGTCCCCGGTCTCTCTGAAGTCGCGAGATTGTGGCTGAGAAATTGTCATGCGTACACTCCTTCAAGCAGGGTTTCGGGGTCGGGATCAGCACTGCCCAGAGCGAACTGATATGCTTCCTCTACGGCGGCGTAGGCCGCCGCTTCTTCCTGCTTAGCCCCGGCCTGATCCAGTTTTCCCCCGGCGATGAGGAGATTGACAAAATACTGAATGGGGTCGCGCTTTTGCCACTCGCGAATCTCGTCGCGGGTGCGATAGAGATTCTGGTCGCTTTTGGCATGTCCCTTGTAGCGATACGTGAGGCTTTCGATCAGGCTAGGGCCCTGACCGTCACGGGCGCGTTGCACTGCTACCGAAACCGCCGCGTACACGGCCAGTACGTTGTTACCGTCTACACGCTCCCCTGGTATTCCATAGCCAGCGGCGCGTTGGGCCACGGTCTCGTTACGCATCGCACGCCGCGTTGCCATAGACATGCCATACTGGTTGTTTTCACAGAGGAAAACGACGGGTAAGTCCCAGACCGCCGCCAGATTGATAGACTCGTGGAAGGCTCCCTCGTTGGCTGCGCCGTCACCAAAGATGCAGAGACAGATACGATCGCTGCGCTGCATCTTCATGCTCAGCGCCACTCCTGTAGCGATTGGCATGCCCCCGGCTACAATGCCGTTTGCCCCCAGATTGCCCGTCTCGACATCGGCAATGTGCATCGAGCCTCCACGTCCGCGACAATAACCCGTTTCTTTACCAAGCAGTTCGGCCATCATGAGCGCAATATCTGCGCCTTTGGCGATACAATGTCCATGCCCACGATGCGTACTGGTGATGAAATCGTCATTTCTCAAGGTGCTGATCGCGCCTACTGCGGTTCCCTCTTGCCCGATTGAGAGATGTGTTGTCCCATGCATTTCGCCGCGCATAAATAGCTCGTCAACCTTTTCCTCAAAAGCGCGGATGCGATACATAGCACGCAGCATGGAAAGCAGGCGGGAAAGAGGTAGACCTGACAATTGCTCAGACATCTCCTGGCTCCTGATATGAGATCAACAAAGATAAGTAAATTACGAAATATGTATTTGTGAATAACTGTACCATGCGAAAAGACGTCTGTCAAGACAACAAAGGAGCAAAATTTCCAGGAAATGTATTGACAACTCTCTAAAAATCCTTATACTAAAGATTAGCAAAGATGAACACAGATGAGCACACACTCTATTGTGAGTAGCATTTTCTAAAGAAAGGAGGAGATTGTTCCATATAAGCTACGCTTCATTCTCTTCAAAGTAGAGGAGATGAAAACGGTAGCATTCCTGAAAGCAGACAGCGCAGCCGACGAGAGTAATAAAGACCTTCGCCGCCTTCGCGACTCAAATCCAGACGATGTCTTTTCCAGCGTAGGATGAATACGTAGCAGCAGAAGGATTGACACAACAGTAGTCAACGAGGAGGTTAACGTGAAAATCAGAGGTGAAGAGGTTCGCCTCCCATGTTCCATGATTGGCGGATATCCGCGTCCACACTGGCTACAAGGAAGAGTATTTGGCTCCCTGCACGAACCATTATATACAAGTATGGAGCTGCGGGTAGCCTACGAGGACGCCGTTCGACTGGCTGCTCAAGATCAGGAGAGGGCCGGTCTCGATATCCTGGCAGACGCGCAACAATATTTCCCCTGGGGTGTTCCGGCTTTCCAGTTGGAGCCGATTTTCCACTTCAATACCGAGATGGTCGAGGGCTTCCGCCCATGGGGGCCACCTAACTCGATCAAGAAATATGAAAAATTCTACATGGCCGAGTGCGTCGACAAGATTCGCTGGGTGCGCCCTATCTTTGAGGGAGTGCTGGTCGCGATGCAAAACGCGACGAACAAGCCCTTCAAAATCGGCTGTTTTGGCCCGGGGCAGAACAGCGTGATCGTATCAGATCGCTACTACAAAGATAATGTCGCACTGGCGATGGATCTGGCTGCTGCGCTCAACGAGGAATTCAGATACCTCAAAGAGAGAGGGCTGGAGGCCATACAGATCATCGACGTGCTCCCGACCTATACTCAGGATACCTGGCAGATCGACGCGGTGAACCGCATGCTTGAGGGCCTCGACGACGTCATTTCCATCTGGCACATTTGCTATGGCAGCGTGGACGGGCAGACCGACGTCTGGGAAGATAAAGCAGCGGAGATGATGCCAATGTTTGAAGGGGCCAATGTCACTGCCATCCATTTTGAGTCGACGCACAGGGATTTCCGCGAGATGGAGGCCTATCGCCGCTTCCCGCCGGATAAAGTGCTGGGCCTGGGCTTCATTGATGTGAAAGATCCCAACGTTGAGACGCCTGAACAGGTTGCCGCCCGTATCCGCAGAGTGCTGGATGCTGGCATCGTCCCGCCCGAACGGCTGCTCGTCATGCCTGACTGCGGTCTGGGTTATATGAGCCGCAGCGTTGCCGCCGCCAAGCTCAAGGCGATGGGCGAGGGTGTGCGCATGGTACGCGAAGAGCTGTAGGAGAGACATCGCTGCTCTCTCTTCCTCTTCTGCACTGGAAAGGAGGGTCGTGTTTTCCCGTAAGACCGGTTTATATCCCTGGCAGTTGTCGTATGGATACTGAGCGGACAATGTTGTCTTTTTGCCTTACTTGAGGAGGAATCCATGAAGATTCGCGACCAGGAAGTTACCTTGCCGACCAGTATGGTTGGCAATTACCCCAATCCTCGCTGGTGGGACGCTCACTACGCCCGCTTTTTTAATGGCGACCAGTTACCCCCCGATTCTCTTGAGCGCGAAGCGCTGGAAGACGCGATCCTTGCCCTTGCGCACGATCAGGAAAAAGCCGGGCTGGATATTATTTCCGACGCACGCTTGCAGGGCGATAACTATGCTGAACAGGCCGTCTATTACTACTACCGGCGCATGGGCTATGAAATACATGGCGGCTATCTCGGCTTCCCCATCTACAGTCGCCTCCATGCCGCCACCGCCGCGCAGGAAATCAAGCGGCGCGGGCAGATCATGATCGAGCAGACCAGGGCGTTGAAAAAAGCGACTGATAAGCCCATCAAGGTACAGTATACCGGCATCCAGGTTTTCGGGCAGGCCACCAACGACCTCTACTACAAGTCGAGCCGGGACCGCGCTATGGATATTGCGAAGGCCATCAATGAGGATATCCTCGAAGTGGACGCGCTGGGAGCCGACTTCATCCAGCTTGACGAGTTTACCTGGCCCTATGGCTACGAGGACTGGGCCATTGAGGCATTTAACCGCGCGGTAGAGGGAGTCAAGCGCGCGAAGATTGTCTGTCACGTCTGCTGGGGCAACTGGGGCGGCACACCGGCCTATATGCCCGACCAGACGGCTCAACCCGGCGAAATCTTCGACCTCACCCGGCGTAGAGGGCCGACGCCCGGAGACAGCACCTATGTGCTGCCAAAGGCTTATGAAGCGAAAATGGACGTGCTCAATCTGGAAATAGGTGGACGGCGGCGCGACCTGAGCGGTCTGGGCGATGTTCTCCAGAAGTACCCCCTGCCGAAGCATCTCCAGTTCTGGGCGGGTGTGATCGATGTAAAGAGCACCATCACCGAAACCGCCGAGGAAGTGGCGGATCACATCCGCCAGGTCTTGCAGTTTGTCCCCGCCGATCAGCTTGGTCTCACCACCGACTGCGGCCTGATTATGCTCCAGCGTTACATTGCTGCTGAGAAGCTGCACGCTCTTGTCGAGGGGACGAAGATCGTGCGCGAGGAACTGGCCCATAGGGCCACCGCTGTTCCTGCATAGTTTGTTGGCACTAAGCTGTGTCCGGTTCATGCCGGATTAACAGGAAGGGAGCTGGTAGTCACTCTGGCTAAAGGGTTTCTACTGGCTCCTGCAATGGGAGAGATGCTATGCCCATTATGTTCCTCAAATGCCCGGAATGTGGTCACGAGTTTCAGGGTCTCGTGCTGGCGGGAACGCGCCCGCCAGAGGAATGGGTCTGCTCCCAATGCGGCAGCCGGAAGGCCGAGGTCAGGTCTGACAAAAAGCCGGTTCCGCATCCCTGGGAGACCGGACACGGGCATGGGCTGTGTCCCTGTTGTCAGTAAGGATGGATCATGCGGCTAAAAGACAAAGTGGCTATCATTACGGGCGGCGGTTCTGGCTTTGGAGAGGTGACGGCACGCCTTTTTGCGCGTGAAGGCGCGGCGGTCATGCTCGCCGATATCAACGGCGAAGCCGCACAGACTGTTGCCGATTCCATTGCTTCTGAAGGCGGGCAGGTTGGTTGGGCGCAGTGCGATGTGACCTCATCGTCAAGCGTTGAGGCAATGGTGCAGGCGGCGTTGAATCGGTTCGGGCGTGTGGATATCCTCTTTAACAACGCGGGCATCGAAGGCTTCGGCACCGTCGTTGACACGGACGAAAACGCCTGGGAGCGTATCTTCGCCGTCCACGTGCGCGGCACCTACCTCTGCTCGAAGTATGCACTGCCAGCGATGATTGAGGGCAGGCGCGGCGGATCGGTGGTGAATGTCTCTTCGGTGGCCGGGCTGGTTGGTATCCGCAATATGAGCGCCTACAGCGCGGCCAAAGGGGCCATTATCAGCATGACCCGCTCTATGGCCGTCGATTTCGCTCAATACGGCGTGCGCGTGAACTGTGTCGCCCCCGGCACCACGATGACGCCTATGGGGCAGCGCCTTGTCGAGGGCGATACGCCGGAGCAGCTAGCCCTTCGGATGAGCCGGTATCCGCTCAACCGCTTTGGACGCCCGGAGGAGATCGCCAACGCCGTCCTCTTCCTTGCTTCGGATGAAAGCTCATACGCGACGGGTTCCTGCCTTGTCGTCGATGGCGGATTAACGGCTGTCTAGGCTGTTTCTCTCGAAGATAGGGATAGCAGTTATGGAACATTACGGATTATGGATCAACGGCGAAGCCTGGGAGAGCGAGCAGCAGCTCGTCGTGACCGATAAGGCGAGCGGCGCGCCCTGGGCGACTATCAGTCAGGCCGGGCCGAAAGAGGTGGACGCGGCTGTCAGCGCCGCCGTACAGGCATTTGCGGGCAAGCCGCTGACAGCCACGCAGCGCTACGATATCCTGACGCGCGCCGCGTCCCTCATTCGCGCTCGCCAGCACGAACTGGCACTGACGATGGCCTACGAGGCAGGAAAACCGCTGCGTGACGCACTGGCCGAGGTTGAGCGAGCGGCGGACACCTTCACCTGGTCGGCGGAAGAGGCAAAGCGCATTCATGGCGAGATGGTCCCACTTGAGGCCACTCCTGGTTCCGAAAACCGACTGGCCTTCACATTGCGCGTCCCTGTTGGCGTGGTCTGTGCCATCACGCCCTTTAACTTCCCGATCAACATGGTGGCGCACAAGGTTGCACCCGCGCTGGCGGCAGGTAATGCCGTCGTGTTGAAGCCCGCCTCGTACACCCCCATTGTGGCCGCGAAGCTATGCTCCATTCTGAGTGAGGCCGGTCTGCCCCCCGGCTGGTTGAACATGGTGGTTGGCCCTGGCGACGGCGTTGGCAATGCCCTGCTCACCGATATCCGCATAGGCTTCTATACCTTCACCGGCTCCGTGCCCGTGGGCGAGGTACTCAAGCGCACAATTGGCCTGCGCCGCTGCACCCTGGAACTTGGTTCCAACTCGGCGGTGATCGTCCATGAGGATGCCGATGTCGCCAGTGCCGCGACGCAATGCGCCTTGAAGGGCTTCTCCTATGCCGGGCAGGTCTGCCTCTCGGTGCAGCGTATCCTTGTGCACCGGGCAGTTGCCGAAGAGTTCACAGCAAAGCTGGTGAGCGTCGCCCGCGGCCTGCGCGTGGGCGACCCGAAAGAGCCGGACACGGACGTCGGGCCGATGATCAGCGAGGGCGAAGCCAGGCGGGCAGAATCCTGGATACAGGAGGCCGTTGCTCAGGGCGCCTCGCTGCTGAGCGGAGGCCAGCGCAATGGTCCATTTCTGACCCCAACTGTGCTGACAAATGTGGAGCCGCACATGCGCGTCGTCTGCCAGGAAACCTTCGCCCCGATTGTGACAGTGCAGACCTATGAGACGCTCGCCGAAGCGCTGCGGAGCGCCAACGATTCCGAATATGGTTTGCAGGCCGGCGTGTTTACACGCTCGCTCGCGGTCGCAATGGCGGCGGCACGCAGCTTGCAGGTGGGCGGCGTCATGATTAATGATACCTCGTTCTACCGTGCCGGTCAGATGCCATATGGCGGCGTCAAGCGCAGCGGCATGGGGCGCGAGGGGCCGCGCTATGCCGTTGAGGAGATGACCGAGTTACGCCTGGTCGTCCTGAATCCATAGTGATGATTGACAAATTTTAACACATAAGATCGGTAATGAAGGGCTTCTTGACTATGCGTCTTGCGAACAAAACCGGCCTGGTGACGGGGGCTGGCTCCGGCATTGGCCGCGCTATCGCTCGCCGTTTCGCCGCTGAGGGGGCAGCGCTCGTCATCAGCGATATCGATGAGGCTGCATTGCGGGAAACAGCCTCGCTGATCGCCGAAGCAGAGGGTCAAACGGTTTGCGTTGTGGGTGACGTGTCGGAGCGGGCGGACGCCGGACGAATGGTGCAGGCGGCAGTGGATACGTGGGGGCGACTGGATATCGTAGTGAACAATGCAGGTATTACCGGCTCGCGCCAGGCGACGCTTGCCCACCTGACACCCGACGAGGAATGGGACCGCGTCATCGCCGTCAACGTCACGGGCGTCTTCCGGGTTGCCAGCGCGGCCATCCGCCAGATGCTGGTACAGGGAAGCGGTAATATCATCAATATCGCTTCCGTGGCAGGGTTTGTGCCATTTCCGGCTCGCGCCGCCTACGATGCCTCGAAAGGGGCAGTCATCGCGTTTACGCGGGCGCTGGCGCTGGATTACGCTCCCAACCGCATTCGCGCCAACGCCATATGTCCCGGCATGGTCGAAACCGAGATGACGCGCTGGCGCTTAGAGATTCCAGAGCTACGCCAGCAGGTGTTGGATATGATCCCGTGGGGTCGGATTGGCAGAACTGAGGACATCGCGGCGGCGGCGGTCTACCTTGCTTCAGACGAATCCAGCTACATGACCGGGCATATGCTGGTGGTCGACGGCGGCTGGATGGTCAAATAAGTTTCAATACTGTATTTCTACGTGTCATCCTTCGCGAGCGCGCAGGATGACCGGCGATACTCATGCAAAGGGATGAGCTATGCCAGTCTTTACTTCAGAACAGAAACAGGCGTCGCTGGCTGAGGCGGCGGCAATCGTACAGGATGGCATGACGGTCGCCGTCGGCGGTGGGCTGTCGTGGCGTGAGCCTATGGCTTTGCTGCGCGAACTGATACGGCAGGGGCGGCGCGACTTGCATGTGATAGGGACGGCGCATGGAGTCGATGTGGATTTACTGTGTGGCGCGAGCGCTGTCAGTATCATCGAAGAGTCCTATGTCGGGTTCGAGCAGGATTTCGGCATGGCTCCGAACTTCCGGCGCGCCTGCCAGCAGGGACAGACGAAAGTCCATGATACCTGCTGTCACACTTTGCTGCAACAATTGCGGGCGGCGGAGTATGGCGTCCCGTTTTTGCCGGTGCGTAGCATCCAGGGTACCGACTTCTTGCAGTTGCATCCTGAGTATAAGACGATGACCTGCCCGTTCACCGGACTACCACTTGTGCTGGTGCCTGCCCTGGTCCCCGATGTCGCCATCGTCCACGCGCAATATGGCGATGCGCAGGGCAACTTGAAGATTCTCCCTCCACTCGTAGCGGATATGCTGTTTATTCGCGCTGCAAGACACGTCATCGCCACTGTGGAGCAACTGGTGCCCACGGAGGAACTGCAAGCGATGGAGCCAAATATCCCTTACTTCTGGGTCGAGGTCGTCGTCGAAGTTCCCTACGGCGCTCACCCCACCTCGTGCTATCCTTTCTATGCCTATGATCGCCGACACCTCGCAGAATATTATCACGCGGCCAGCGCCGGGCCAGAAACCTTCGCTCGCGAGTATCTTGCCCGCTACGTTTACGAACCGGCAAGCCACGACGACTATCTCCAGCGCGTCGGCGGGGCGCTCAGGCAGCGAGAACTGGAAAGCTGGAAGGAGGGCGATGATACCTGGCGGGCGCTCTTTACCGCACCGGAAGGAGCCATCGCATGAAAGAACAGGAAATTTCCTATGCCACGCTGCCGGAAGTCATGATCTCCCAGGTTGCGCGCACCATTCGCGATGGCGAACTGGTTTTTCACGGCTACGGTTCCCCCGTTCCGGCGCTTGCCATGCTTTTAGCCAGGCGCACCCACGCGCCGCATATGGTGCATATCGAGGGCGCAACCTATGGTGTCAACCCCGACCCGCCGTTTCTACCGCCGACCTCCAACGATTGGTCGCTCTCACGTGGCAGCGTGCTGGCCCTGGGCATCACCGACCTCTTCGATATCGCTGCCCGCGGCGACATGGGGCGCATGTTTCTCTCCGGCGTGCAGGTTGATCGCTACGGCAACTTGAACGTCACCGCCATTGGCAGCGCTGCTGCGCCGCGTGTTAAGCTGCCTGGCAGCGGCGGCGGCTGTAACCTGTCCGCCGATGTCCAGCACATCACCATCTGGACGACCGGGCATCGTGCCTCGCTCAACAAAGCTGGCAAACGCCAGTATCGTTTTGTGAAGCAGATCGATTTTATCTCTTCCATCGGCCACGTTGCCAGGGATGGCAGAGCGCGTGCTGCACTCGGCCTGCGCGGCGGCGGGCCGGAATGGGTCGTGACCGAACTGGGCGTCTTCGATTTCGACCCTGGAACGCATGTTTTGCGACTGCGCAGGCTCTATCCAGATACAACTGTGCAGGACGTGCTGGACAACACCGAATTCGAGCCGGTGATTGCGCCGGATGTGAGCGTCGTATCTCTGCCCTCGCCCGCAGATGTGGCGCTGATACGCCGCTTTGACCCGTTGAACACCCACCAGCGTGAATTCAAGTCAACCGATGTGTCCCGGCGTTTCTCTCTCCAGGACAGTCAGTAGCAGGAGGTTTTTGTGGATATCACCTTGACACCGACAACGAACAGGCAATGGGTTGGCCTGGTCGAAGAGTACATGCAGAAGAACGAGCCGATCATCAATATTCACCGCGACGACACACGCAAGTTCGATGCCATCTTCATTGGCGGTGGCGCGGGCGGGCGCTTTGGCTCCGGCTATCTGCGCGCAATGGGCGGGCGGCAACTGATCATTGATCGCTGGCCCTTCCTGGGAGGCAGTTGCCCGCACCAGGCCTGCGTGCCGCACCATCTTTTCTCTGAAGCGGCCCGCGAACTTGACCTCATGCGCTGGTTCTCAGGCAAACTCTGGTTTCCCGACGCCACGCATCTACGCGCCTCGATCCTGCAGGTGGTCGAACTCTTCAAAGCCGGGCGCGGGACAGCTCATGCCTTTATGAACTGGCAGTCCAAAGAGCAGCTCGATCTTGAATATATCCTCAACGCCGAGGCCATGGTTATTGACGAACATACAGTGGAGGCTGCAGGCGAGCGCTTCCAGGCCGATAATCTGGTCCTGGGCATCGGTGCCGCGCCGCTACCGCCGGATATTCCGGGCGTTGACCTGCATGGCGTGCTTGATTACGCCGCCTTCATTGAAGAGCTTGATTTCGAGCCGCAGCGCTGCGTCGTGATCGGCGGATCGAAGACCGGCATTGAGTACGGCTCATTCTTCCAGGCGGCGGGCTGTCCGACCACCATTGTGGCGCGCAAGCCGCTCATGCGCACCTCCAGCCTCCATCATGTCGATGAGGACCTGCGTAGCTACGTCGTGGATGGGATGCGCAAGCGAGGCATACAGATCATCGAGGCTCACGAGCCAGTAGAGATCAAAGGAGACGGCGAGGGACACGTTCAGGCGGTCGTCATTCGCGACATGCGGAGCGGGGAAGAGCAGACGCTGCCATGTGATTTCGTCTTTCTCGCCACGGGCGAGCGACCGCGCTCCGATCACTTCCAGAAGGTGCTGGGCGTCGCGGTTGGCGAAAAGGGCGAAATTCTGGTCGATAAGCATATGCGCACCAGTGTTCCCCATGTCTATGCTATCGGTGATCTGATCGGACCGCCGATGGAGATGTTCAAAGCGCGCAAGAGCGGGGTGACCGCCGCCCGCAACATCATGGGCGAGGAAGTCGAGCTGGACTGGACGAATTATCCCGATTTCCTGCACTCCACCTATGAGATCAGTTGGGTTGGCCTCTCGGAAGAAGAGGCCAGGCAGAGCTACGACAATGTCGTCATTATTCAGATGCCGCCCAAAGGTGTCCCACTGGCCGATATCCCCCTGCCCTGCGCGGAAGGAACCATGCTCTACGCTTTCATGTTCCCGGAGCTATCTGGCTTCCTCAAAGCGGTTGTCGACGGGGATAGTCGCAAAGTTCTCGGCTTCCATCATGTCGGCTATGGCGCGAAGGACGCTTTTCAGTACCTCGATCACCTGCTCCGCCGACCAGGCGGTGTCACGATCGATGAGATGGGCAGCATGAACGAGTTGTTCCTGAATCCCGAGCATTTCATCCAGCTCTGTCGCCTGCGGGCCGGTTCGCCCAATTTGCGCGACCTGTAGGATGTTATATATCAGATTGATCTGGATCAGGAGATGAAAGATCGATGCTTGAACTTTCCCGGAAACAGACATGGGGGTCTGTACAGAACCTTGTTCCTCTGCCATACCGGCGTGTCAGCGTGCAACGCTACAATGGGCCAATGACGGTTGAAGCTATTTCCCGGCTGCTGCTCAGCCGGGAAGCCTACCGCCGCACCGATTTTATCGTGCTGCTCGGAGCAGGCGAAGAGACCGCCGTTGTGGCTATTACGCGAGCGGAAAGCGAACCCTTGTTTTCACAGATCACCTCGGTCGAGGTGCTGGCGCTGCCGGAAAGCTGCGCCTTTGTGTATCGGCCAGAGGTCGATACAGCCAATCGCTCGGCACTGGCCGGGGTCGCGCACGAACTCGGCATCGGACCAGCAGGCACGCTCGTTGTGCAGGGCCTCTACGACCACGTCAATTTTATTCACCATCCTCGCCCGCTGCTTGTTCGGGTGGTGGAGGTAGCTCCGCCAGAGCCACCAAAGTTGTACGGACTGGCCCGCCAGGTGTTGAGCTATGCCGACCTGCCGCCAATCAGGCTGGAACTGGAACGCATTGAAGTTCGCAATCTCGCGGAGAGTGTGCGTCCGGCCTCCTACCTGGTTCCCTGTCGCTCCGGCGGCCTGGATGACCTGCCCGCCCCGGTACACTTCCTGGACGAGCACCCGGAGCGTCAGGATTGGACGATGATCGGCTGCGAGCGCAGCCTGCAATTTCACCGCCACTTTTACGGCGACGAGCCACCACGTGTCGAGATGTGTCCGCGCCTGATCGCCGGAAAGCGCTCCCAACCCACGCTGGTGAAATGCTGCCTGCTGGAAACGCATATCGAGCAGGACGGCGAGATGATGGTTGTGCCGTGGGGAGCCGACCTCGCGATGGTTGAGGCCGCCCTGCGCAAACTTGCTGAGGAGGTCGCATATGCCTGAGCGAGCATGGGCGCAGGTGGTTGGCCGCGTCCTGGTAGGAAGAGCACAGCCACCGCGCCAGAGCGGACTGACGATGGTCATCGATAAAGGTCACGGCCTGACGATGACTGCTGATCTGCTTGAGATGTGCGGGGATCTGATCGATCACTGGAAATGCACCTTTGGCACATCGGCCTTCGTTCCGGCGGATGTCCTGCGCCGCAAACTGCTGCAACTGACGGCCCACGGTATCATCACCTATCCTGGCGGGACGCTCCTGGAAGTCGCCATTGTCTATGGCAATTGCCGCACCTTCATGCAGCACGCCCACATGCTGGGTTTTAGCGCCGTAGAGATTTCGGACGGAACCATTCCCCTGCCACAGCATCGTCGGCGCAATCTGATTCGCTGCGCCATCGATCATGGCCTCGTCCCGATTACCGAGGTTGGTAAGAAGGACCCAGAGCAGCAGCCCGACGCGCTCGAACTGGCCGAGCAGGCGCTGCAAGACCTCGACTGGGGCGCGCAATGGGTCACGGTCGAATCCCGTGAGTCCGGCAAAGGCATCGGTATCTACGACGATCATGGTATGGTGAAGACGGAGGCAGTCGCGGAGATCAGCGAACGGATGGGGCCGCTGGTGAACCGGTTGATCTGGGAGGCTCCGCTCAAGAACCAGCAGACCTACTTGATTCAGCAATTCGGCATAAACGTTAATCTGGGCAACATTCCGACCGGGGAAGTGCTGGCACTCGAAGCACTACGCGCCGGGCTACGCTTCGAAACGTTCTCCCACGTCGCCGAAGAATTGGAGCGCACCGGACAATGGAATCCCGATGCCATCGAGGAAGTCTCGCCTCCCGAAGCGCTCCCCACCAACCTGCCGACAAGCCAGGATAAGGAGGCAGAACAATGGTAGCGCAGACGGGTGGAACGCCATTTCCTGATGGAAGAGAGCCAGGGGGACAATCGAGCAGCGTATCTGTGCTGGGTGTGGGCAGCCGCCTGGCAAGCGGGCCTGCGCCGGAACTGGTGCGGACAGCCTTTGCACGCGAGCTTGCGGACCAATTACCATTGTTCAGAGGGATGAGCCTGGCGGACATAGCGCATACAATCGCTCTGACAGAAACCAGCGTGATTCCCCAGATTGAGAGAGCGCCTCTTTTGAAGGCGCTGCTGGAATTGCACTCGTGGCCTGCCGATTTCGTCCCTGTTCCTGAGAATGGCGATCTGTACACCAATCGCGAAGCCTGGTTAGCGGCCCATACGTCCGCCGTCGGCTGGTTGGGAACTGGTCGCGCGCGCCGCGAATCAACAACTACCGGGTTTCGCCTGACACTGCGTGAGAAGCTGCTCACCTTTGCCGGAGCGCTGATCAAAACGGGTTTCGCGCTGCTGGCGCGTGCCGGTGAGTATCAGAGTGCGTTAATGGCCGACTACACCTATTTGCAGCCTGCGCAGCCCACAACCTTCGGTCACTACCTGCTCAATTTTGTGTATCCGCTTCTGCGCGACCTGGAGCGCATCCAGGAGCTATATGCTCGTACCAATCTGAGCCCTGCTGGCTGTGGCAGCGTCAACGGCTCGCGCATCCCGCAAACTCGCGCACGGCAGGCCGAATTACTGGGCTTTGATGGCCTTATTCCCCACGCACGCGACGCCATGTGGCAGCCGGATGTGGCAACCGAGATGCTCTCCGTCATAGTCATGGCGCTGGTGAACCTGGATCGCCTCGCCGAAGACCTGCAAATCTTCGCCACCGCCGAATTCAATTTGATTGAGCTGGCTGATGAGCATTCGCGTGCAAGCGTGATTATGCCGCAGAAGAAGAATCCCTACGCTCTAAACTATGTGCGCGGCGCGACCAACGAACTCGCGGGAATGCTCCAGTCTGTCGCCATGGTCGGGCGCACCCCCTCTGGACAGGTGGACAACCGTGTCTTTGCCTACGGAGACGTGCCGCGTGCGCTTGAAACCGCCAGCGGTGTGGCAACCCTCATGGCCGGTGTGTTGTCTGGTATGCGCTTCAACGCGCCCGTGGCGGAGGCACGGCTGCGCAATGGCTTTGCCGCCGCTACCGACCTCGCGGAGACTATCACGCTCGAAACCGGCCTCGATTTCCGCACCGCCCACCGCATCGTCGGACGCATGGTGCGCCAGGCAGTGCAGGCAAACCGGGGCATGGGCGATCTCACGCTGGAGGACCTGAATGCCGCTGCTCAGACAGTACTGGGACATTCCCTACCTTTTTCAGAGCAGACATTTGGCACGGCTCTGGATCCAGCTACTGCGATTGCCGCCCGTCGCGATATCGGCTGCGCCGCACCTGAGCCGCTGAGGGCCATGCTTTCTGAATGCCGCACCACGTTAGACTGGTACGCGACCTGGTGTCAGCAGGCGATGGAGCGCATCGCACTGGCTGAAGAGCGTCTGTTGCGCCAGGCAGAGAAGCTTAGTAGAGGTGAGCCATGACTTCACACCTCGCCGATTCACTGATCTACCAGAATTCGTGGGGAACGCCTGAGCTACGCCAATTGTTCGACGATGTGCCTCGCACGCGCTCGTGGCTGGAAATTCTGGCTACCCTGGCCGAAACGCAGGCGGACTTTGACCTGATCCCACGGGAAGCAGCCCGTGCCGTCGCCGTCACCTGCCGTAGCGTAGAACTCGACGCCGTCTTTTTCGAGGAGGTCAGGGCGGGCTTTGAGGCCACCAATCATTCTACGCTCGGCCTGATTCGCGCCCTGCAACGGCGCTGCCCGGGAGACAGCGGCGAATGGCTCTACTACGGTGCGACTGTCCAGGACATTACCGATACCTGGACTGCCCTGGTGTTGCAAAAAGTACGTGCGGTCGTCGAACGCGAACTGGCCGCGATTGAGGGCAACCTCCTGCAACTGGCTGCCCGGCACCGCGACACTGTGATGGCCGGGCGCACGCATGGGCAAATCGGCCTGCCCATCACCTTCGGCTTTAAAGCGGCGACCTGGGCGGCAGAGGTGCAGCGTCACCGCCAGCGGCTGGTAGAGCTGGGGCCGCGCCTGGTGGTCGGGCAACTCGCGGGCGGAGTTGGCAGCCTCTCTTCGCTGGGACCGCGCGCGCTGGAAGTGCAGAAGGAATTCCTGTCCAGACTGGGTCTCAATCCCCCCTCCATTGCCTGGACAACTTCCCGTGACACGCTGGCAGAGTGGTTCAGCCTGCTTACCCTGGTTGCCTCCACCGGCGATAGGATTGGACACGAGGTCTATAACCTGCAACGAACAGAGATAGGCGAGGTCAGCGAGGGGTTTGTGACAGGTACAGTTGGCAGCATCACCATGCCGCACAAACGCAACCCGGAGATCGCCGAACATCTGGGGACGCTGGCGCGCGTGATTCGTCACAACACCGCTCTCATCTTTGAAAGCCTCGTCCACGACCATGAACGCGATGGCCGTTCATGGAAGACGGAATGGGCCGTGCTGGCGGAAACATGCCTGGCGACAGGGAAATTGCTGGCGCTGCTGCGCGCCATGACGGGCAATCTGGAAATCCACGCCGACCGCATGCGCGCCAACCTGGAAGCAACCGGTGGTTTTGTCCTTTCCGAGGCGGTGATGCTCGCCCTGGCGGCGCGCATAGGGAAACAGAGCGCACACACACTCGTCTACGAAACTGCTATGGCTGCACATCGCTCTGGAAGCAGTTTCAAAGAAGCTATTCTCGCCAATCCGCAGATACATGCCCATCTTTCAACAGAGGAGCTTGAGACATTGTTCGATTACCAACGGCATACCGGACAATGTGCAGCGATGGTTGACCGGGTTTTACAGGAACTGAGAGATAACAATGGACCTGAATAAAAGAGATGAACTCACCTGGCAAGGTATCCCACGTTTTCCCCTCGGTTTCTGGCCGACGCCGCTGCAAGAGGTTCCCCGTCTGACAGAAGCCCTCGCAGGACCGAAGCTCTGGATCAAACGCGACGATATGACAGGTTTTGGTTTTGGCGGCAATAAAGTGCGCGGCCTCGAATTTCTGCTCGCCGATGCCCTGGCGCAACAGGCCGATACCCTGATAACGGGGGCCGGAGCGCAATCTAATTCGGTGCGAGCGACAGCGGCGGCGGCAGTACGCGCGGGCATGTCGATGATCGCGGTTTATTCAGGGACGCCGCCGGACCGTGTTGAGGGTAATTATCGCCTGACGCGCCTGCTGGGAGCAGAGGTGCGCTTCACCGGAGACCCTGATCGCGCCTCGGTAGATACAGTTATCGAAACGGTCACGGCGGAACTGCGCGACAGAGGGCACCGTCCCTACCCTATTCCACGCGGCGGAGCCATCGCCCTCGGCGCACTTGGCTATGCCCATGCCGCCACTGAACTGGCCGAGCAGTGCGCAGCACAGGGCATCTCTCCTGATGTCATAGTGCTGGCAACAGGTTCGTGTGGCACGCAAGCCGGTTTGCTGGCGGGCATCCACGCACTTGGCCTGCCCTGGCGCGTGGAGGGTTTCACCGTGAGCAGGCCGGTTGAGGAGGTGCAGGCGCGAGTGTACGATCTGGCGCAGGCAGCCCTGGAAAAGTTGGGATTACCCCGGAGCATTACCAGACAAGAGGTAATTGTGCATGGTGGCTTCATTGGCCCCGGCTACGGCATTCCAACGGCTGAAGGGGCAGAGGCGATTCGACTGGCCGCACGTAGTGAGGGCATCTTCCTTGACCCTACCTATACCGGGAAAGCCCTGGCCGGATTAACGACCTACGCGCGCAATGGTTACTATCGGCCTGATGAGACGGTGCTGTTCTTGCACACAGGTGGAGAGCCCGCGCTGTTTGTGGGAGAAGGGAGATGGCTATATGACTGACTGGGGCCAGGCAGCATTTTATCCGCGCAGCATCGCGCTGATCGGGGCTTCGGCGCAGGCCGGTAAGCTGGGCTATATCTTGATGAAGAATCTGCTGGATGGCTACCCTGGTACGCTCTATCCGGTTAACCCCCGCGAAGAGGAGATCATGGGCCAGCGGGCCTATCCGCGCATACAGGATGCCCCTGGTTCAGTAGACCTGGCAGTGATTGCCCTGCCGCCGGAAGCCTGTGTGCAGGCGATGCAGGACTGCGCAGAGGCGAGTGCGCAAGTCGCCCTGGTGCTCAGCGGCGGCTTTGCCGAGGTTGGCGCGGAGGGGCTGGCCCGGCAGCAGGCCATGCTAGAGGCCGCACGCGAGGGTGGTGTGCGCCTGATCGGGCCAAACTGTTTCGGGCTATATAACTGCAACCTGGGCTTGAATGCCTCGATGGGGTTTGGCCTGCCCCCTAAAGGTGGCAACATCTCGCTCGTGACGCAGAGCGGCGCTTATGGCATGGCTATTTTCGGGCTGGCAAGGCAGCGTCACCTGCGCTTCGCGAAAATCCTTTCGCACGGCAACAAAGCCGACCTCACCGACCACGAGATACTGGATTACTTTGCCGGTGATGATGAAACCAGTGTACTCTGCTTATTTCTCGAATCCGTGAGCGACGGGCGGGCTTTCTTCGAGGCGCTGGCCCGAACGGCGCAGCGCAAACCGGTTGTCGTCGCCAAGACGGGAAGATCAAGCGCCGGGCGACGAGCCGCCGCCTCCCACACAGCCGCCTTGACCGGCGATGCGACCGCCTTTATCACAGCGGTACAGCAGGCCGGAGCTATCCTGGCCGAAAGCGGATTGGAGATGGTCGATATCGCCGAGGCGTTGAGCCGACAACCATTGCCGCCGGGGCGCCGCGTCGGCATCATCACCAATTCTGGGGGCACGGGCGTCGAGCTTACCGACCTCTGCGAGCGCTCTGGCCTGAGCGTCCCCGAACTATCGCCACATGTGCGGGAACAGATCGCTCCTTTGCTGCCATCGTATGCCAGTCCGCGCAATCCTGTGGATGTCACGCCACTCTGGTCGCGCTTCCCAGCTATGTATGGAGGGAGCATAGAGAAATTATATGAGTGCGACGATGTCGACATTATCATTCCTATCCTGTTGCAGCGTTCCGCGCTGATGTCAGAAAATATCGAGGCGGTACTGAATGCTGTGCAGCGTTGTCAGCACGAGCGAGGTATCGCCAAACCTACCTATATTTGTTGGGTGGTCGGCAACGAGGGGGAGCAGAATCAGGCCAGGTTGCAGGAAGGCGGCTTGCCGGTCTATGAGTGGCCGGAGCGAACTGCTCGCACAGCCGCAGCAGTCGCAGCCTATGCAGAATCTCAGCGCATGAGCGCCTCCGCGCAAACAACGCCGGAGCCACCAGCGGGCGCTTATGATGCCGCCACATCTATTCTGTCCGCCGCTATCGCTCAGGGACGTACTATCCTGCTGGAAAACGAGGTCAAAGCAATGCTCGCGGCTTATGGAGCCAGGATACCCCGCGAAACGCTCTGTACAAGCGTAGAGGAAGCCATGACAGCGGCACGGGCGCTCGGCGCGCCCTGCGTGCTAAAAATCGTTTCGCCGGATATCAGTCACAAATCGGATATTGGCGGTGTGCGCGTGGGCGTTGCGCCGGACGAGACGGGGACAGTATTTGAGGAGATACTGGCAGCAGTACGCGCTAAACAACCATCGGCGCATGTCCTGGGCATGAGCGTGCAGGAACTTGTGCGCGGCCAGGAGGTCATTATTGGCGGGCTGCGCGACAGCGAATTCGGGCCACTGCTGATGTTCGGCCTGGGCGGCGTCTTTGTCGAAGTGCTCCAGGATGTCTCCTACCGCCTGGTTCCGGCGGCAATCGACGAGTTGCAGGCGATGATTCGTGAGGTACGAGGATACCCGCTCCTGGCGGGCGCACGAGGCCAGCCTGCTGTCGATCAGCAATCACTGGCAAAGACGTTGCAGGCAGCGGCATGGATACTTGCCGCCTTTCCCCAGATCAGCGAACTTGATTTGAATCCGGTGATCGCTGGCCCGCAGGGAGCCACCGTGGCCGATGGGCGGGCGACTCTTTCTCTTTCCTGAAAAGACAGAAAGAAGGGAAATGATATGGCGAATGCTATGACTGTCAGGGCAGTGTTGCAGGAAGGGATGTGCTTTGATGCTGAGACTGGCTCTGGTCACCATCTTCTGCTTGATGCTGCTGAACATAACGGCGGAGAGGACAAAGGACCACGTCCAATGGAAATGCTGCTGGTGGCGCTGGCAACCTGTGCCGCTATGGATGTTCTCTCCATCTTGCGCAAGAAACGCCAGCAGATCACAGCCTATGAAGTACACGTACATGGTGAGCGTACAGAGGAACACCCCAGGGTGTTTGTAGAAATTACCGTTGAACATATCTTTACCGGTCATGGCATTCAACCTCATGCGGTAGAGCGCGCTATCGAACTGACTGAGGAGAAATACTGCGGTGCCAGCGCCATGCTCGGTAAAACGGCGAGATTGATACATACCTTCCGCGTACTCGAAGAAAACGAAAGAGGGGCCGCACCCGGTGGCTGCTCAGACATGCCGTGACATCATCCGTCTTCTGGTCAAAACGAGTCGGGGTGGATGAAGAACATCTCTGTATCGCCTTCTTTCCCGGTGTCAAATCAGGTATACTAAGATTGTGACCAGCGGAGATGGAGTATTTGCAAGATTTCAGGAGAAGCGTATGCCTGATCGCAAGACTCGTTTTGGTTTAACCCTTCCCAATCGCGGCGTTATCATCGGTGCCACGACCGTTGAGGAGATGTTTGTTCTTGCCCAGAAAGCCGATGCTGCTGGCTGGGATTCGGTATGGGTTGGCGATTCTATCTTTGCCAAGCCACGGCTGGACGCGCTCGTCCTGCTGGGGGCGCTGGCCGCCCGCACACAGCATGTGAAGCTTGGCCCGGCCTGCTTTGCCAGCACGCCGCTGCGCGACGCCCTGCTGCTTGCCTATCAATGGTGCAGCCTGGATTTTCTCTCCGGCGGGCGCACGATTTTCGTCGCCTGCCAGGGAGCGCCCGGACAGGGCGGAGGCAACTTTGAGCAGGAGTTCGCAGCCTTTCACATCGATCCTGCCACGCGCATGCGGCGCATGGAGGAGGCCATCGAGATCCTGCGCCTCACCTCCTCGCGGGAGCACGCCAGTTACCAGGGACAGTACAATCGTTTCGCTGATATCAGCGTGCTGCCGCGTCCGGTGCAGCAGCCCATCCCAATCTGGGTTACAGCCAATCCGGATTCCCGCTATCCGAAGATGGCTGAGCGCGCCTTGAGACGTGTCGCGAAGTACGGCGATGGCTGGATGACGACCGGCAATACGCCGCAATCCTTTGCCGACCATCTGGCTACCATCAGGCGCTATGCACAGGAGGAGGGACGCGACCTCGGCCCTGCTTTTGAAGCTTGCCTTTACTTTAACATCAATGTGAATGAGAATCGCGAGGCAGCCTTCCAGGAGAGCAAGAAGTTCCTCGATACGTATTATTCCGTGGACTATCCGCGTCCCTACCTGGAGAACTGGGTCGCGCTGGGATCTCCACAGGATTGTATCGAGCGGTTGCAAGCCTTTATCGATGCCGGGGCGACAACAATCACCCTGCGTCTGGTTGGCTATGACCAGAGTCGGCAGTTCGAGCGCGTGACCAACGAAGTGCTGGCCGCATTCGCTTAGGAGTGAGTGATGATTACTCGTTTCGATCATACCGTCATTGCTGTACGCGACCTGGACGCGGCCATCAGTGCGTACCAGGCCCTGGGTTTCGATGTCAGTCCCGGCGGGCGCCATACCGGACTGGGCACCTACAACGCCATTATCCGCTTCGGCCTGGACTACATCGAATTGCTCTCGGTCTACGACAGGAGCGAGGCTGAGCAGGGACGTGGGTTATCCGGTGAAACATTGCTCGATTTCTTCGCGCAGCATGAGGGTGGTCTGGTCGGCTACGCGCTGGCGACAGACGATATCGAGCAGGAGGCCGAGCGCTTCCGCCGCACAGGTTTGCAGGCCCAGGGACCCTTTGGCATGCAGCGCATGCGTCCCGATGGACACCTTCTCTCCTGGAGTTTGCTCGTTCCGGGTGGCGTATCCTGGCGCCGTCGCTGGCCCTTCTTTATCCAGTGGGGCGTGTCCGACGAGCAGCGGCTGGCGTGGGAGAAACCGGGCGTGCATGCCAATGGCGTCGTGAGATGGACAGGGATATCTGTAGGGGTGCATGATCTGGAGAGCGCCATCGATCTGTATCAGCGCCAGATCGGCCTGGCGCTGGAGCAAAGAAACGAGGTGACTGCTCTTGCCGCGCGCCGGGCCACATTCCGCGTCGGCTCCTCCAGTATTGAGCTGCTGGCACCGCTGGGCGAGGGGCCGGTGCGGCACATGCTTGCCACCATTGGCGAGGGACCTTTTGAGGTACGGCTGGCAGTCAGAGATATAGACCAGACGCGGGCATTTTTAACGCAACAGGGCCTGCATTTCATACCGGCGCCAACCGATGCATCCGCACTCTTGCTCGGCCCCGATCACACGGTGGGCGCGCGCCTGATTCTGACGCAGCAGGTCGGCGCGTAACAAAAATATCGTATTACGCCACGCGTTCCTCTGCGGCTGCTGTGCGGAGATCACCAGGCAGAGGGCGGTAGGGGTCCGGGTAGCCAAAGGCTTGCGGCCCCACCATCGCCAGCGCCGCCGGGCTTTTGAGGGGGCCGGGAGCGGCGACGGCGATGGCCGCCACCTGGGAGCCGTAGCGCAAGACTTCGGTCGTCAGCGGTTCACCCGTCTCGGGATGGACCAGGCAGATCAGATCGGGCACCGTCGCCAGCGCCTCGCCGCTCTGCATATCCCGCGCAATCAGGTACTCATTCTGAAAGTCAATGCCGATGCGCTGCGCCCCGTCGGCCAGCACCACACGGCCCCGCGCAAAGCCCCGCACCGTGCGCCGCTCAACGTCAACCACTTTGCCCGTAAAGAGATGCCGCGCAGGCAACAACGCCAGGATGGCGGCGAGCGGGTCCTGGTGAGACTCCCGTGCCCGCCGCACTACCCGACCCAGGCGCACAGCCAGACTGACGGTTCCGGTGATCGCCGTGCCACGGTAGTCGGGAGCCGACAGGCAGAAGAGCGCCATCGCGGCGCTGCCACCCATCGCTACAGTGGCAGCGCGAGCGATCTGCTCCGCCCAGCGCGCATTGACCACCTGCTGAATAAGCAATGAATTACCACGCACATCTTGCAGGGCGATAGGCGTGATGGGCAGGTCCGCGATGGCAAAGGTACACATCTGCAACTCCGGGAAAGCACGACCCATGCCATCTCCATCCACAAGAGGTAGTCCGGCCTGAGCGGCGACCACCAGGGGACGCAGCGCATTAGCCCCGCCAATCTCAATGGAAGACACATGGCTGACCCGGCGTCCCCATGCCGCCTCGACGGTCCGTAGCGCGCCCAGGTACTCTCCGCCATTCGGCAAACGCTCGATGGAGATCGTCGGCGCCCCAATGCCTCCCACCGGACAGATCAGATCCGTCTCCTGCAGCGTGCTGGCTGACATCACGGTGATACGTGCGCCCGAGCGCAGCAGTTCGCGCACGTGCAGGTAGCCCAGATACGGATTGCCACCGCCACCCGTGCCCAGAATGCCCGCCCCGGTGGTCAGGTCGTACAGATCTTGCTCCGTGAGCGTCCAGCTCATCTCTCACCCCTTTCGCGACCTGGCAGCTTGAGCCATCCTGCTACTTTGACTCGCAACCGCACTGCATTCCCCGGCAGATAGGCGAGAGGAATTTCTTCACATTCGATGAGTTCGAGGGTATCTGGATCGGCTCCGGCACGGCCAGCTTTCTCGCGGGCCATTTCCCGGGCTTCTGCGAGGATGCTCTCGCGTGATTGTCCCTCCAGATGCCAGACGCGGTCAACCTCACCGGAAACCTGTGCGATGGCCGCGCCAATGGCGTTAGCGCAATCGAAGTGCTCCGGGCGCACGATCACCGCGACACCCGGCAGACGGTCCGGTATCATGATACTGCCCCCGCCGACGGCAATCACGGGCACGGCAACAGAACTGGTCTTGACGCGGTCAATGCCTTGCGCCAGTAGACGCAAGGCTGTGTCACGAGCCTGTTCAACCAGATCGGGCGCTAGATCGCGCACCCGACCGGGATCGCCCAGGTAGCTCATTCCGGCTGCCACGGCAATATCCGTCATGGTAAGCGTGTCACCGCCAAAGATGCGAGCCGCTGTCGTGAGCTGGTAGCCAACGCTGCGTGGCCCGACAGAGACGCCATTGCCCCCAGCGCGCACAATACTGCCACCGCCCAGAGCAATCGAGAGGAGATCAGGCATGCGAAAGTTTGTGCGTACTCCGCCAAGCGCAATCGCCACCGCAGCCTGACGCGGAAAACCATGCCGCAAAGCCCCGATATCGGTGGTTGTGCCGCCTACATCTACGACTACGGCATCGCGCAGTCCGCTCAGATAGGCAGCTCCCCGTATGCTGTTCGTCGGACCTGAGGCAACAGTGAGTATAGGGTAGTGCAGCGCGTAATCCAGAGCCATGAGCGTACCATCGTTCTGGGTTAAGAAGAGGTTCGCCACGATGCCGTGTCGCACGATAGCCGACTGAAAGGCTTCCACTGCGAGCTGTATGACCTGCATGAGCGCCGCGTTGAGGACGGTCGCATTCTCGCGCTCCAGCAGGCCCAGCGAGCCAATCTCATGAGACAGCGAGATGGGAATGTGCTCACCAACGGCTTCACGCAGGATGGCAGCAGCGCGGCGCTCATGCTCAGAATTAACAGGCGAGAAGACAGAACTGAGCGCGATGGCGTCCACCTGACCGCTCAGTTCTTGCCCGACCGCACGCAGGCGGGCCTCATCTAGCGGGCTGATTTCGCGTCCATCGAATTCGAAGCCACCGGCGACGACGTAGCTCGCCCTGCCAACCAGCGCGCGCAGATCCTCCGGCCAATCCACGAGGGGAGGGATCGCCAGGGTAGCGGGCGCTCCCAGGCGAACAACGCCAACCCGACCGAGGTGCTGACGCTCGAGGATGGCATTGATGCACTGGGTGGTTCCCAGCATTGCCGCGCTGATGGCCGTCGCGGGAACGCCAGCAGCGAGCACCATGTCAATAGCCCGGGCTATGCCGGTCGTCACATCAGCGGTCGTCGGTGTTTTGGCTTTGGCGAGCACGCGACCGCTGCCATCGAGCACGACCGCGTCGGTATTCGTACCGCCGACGTCTACGCCAAGCCGCACATCCTGCATCAAGGCAACCACTTCCTTCTAGCAACGGAATTCACTCCTTCGCTTCGCTCAGCATGACATCTGGCGGCACGTTTAGAGCTACGCCAGCAAGGTGTTGAGACGGTTGACAAAGCTGATGGGGTCTTCCAGTTGCTCGCCAATGCTCAGAGCTGACTGGTCGAAGAGCACATAGGCCCAGTCGCTAAAACGCTCCTCATCTGCCTCCTGACTCATCTTCGTGATGATGGGATGATCGGGATTGATCTCCATAATCGGCTTATCGGTCGGGAGGGACTGTCCCGCCGCTTGCAGCATGCGTTTGAGGCTGGGGTCCAGGCCATATTCGTCGACGACCAGGCAGGCGGGAGAGGTCGTCAGGCGCGTTGTCGTGCGCACATCTTTGACCTTCTCGCCCAGCACCTTCTTCATACGCTCGAGCAAGTCCTTTGTCTCACCGACGCTCTTCGGCTGCTCTTCTTCCTGCTCCCCCTCAAGCTTGCTCAGGTCAATCTCTCCCCGCGCAACAGACTGCAAGGGAATCTTGTTGAACTCAGGCAGTTCAGTCGTCCACAGGTAATCCACCGGCTCGGAGAGCAGCAGGACTTCAACGCCCTTCTTTTTGAAGATTTCGAGCAAGGGACTGTTCCTGGCAGCGGCAAAGCTGTCGGTCACCAGATAATAAATCTTGTCTTGCCCCGGCTTCATCCTGGCAACGTAGTCTTCTATTGAGACATCTTGTGCAGCGCTACCAGAGCTGGTTGAGGCAAAACGCAGCAGTTTCGCAATCGTCTCCCGGTTGGTAGAATCTTCCAGCAGCCCTTCTTTGAGCACCTGCCCGAACTCTTTCCAGAAGGTAGCGTACTTTTCCTTATCACTGGCAGCCATATCGGTCAGCAGGCCCAGCACCTTCTTGACAGCATTGTTGCGAATGGCGTCGATCAGGCGATTGTGCTGGAGCAACTCGCGCGAGACGTTGAGGGGTAGATCACTGGAATCGACGATACCCCGCACGAAGCGCAGGTAACGGGGCATCAGCTTCTCGGCGTCATCCATGATAAAGACGCGGCGCACGTAGAGCTTGACACCGTGGTGGCGCTCACGCGACCAGAGATCGAAAGGCGCGTGAGCAGGCAGATAGAGCAGCAGAATATACTCCTGCGTGCCTTCCATGCGGCTATGCAGATATGCCAGCGGGTCCTCGAAGTCATGAGTCAGATGCCTGTAAAAGTCGTTGTACTCCTGCTCGCTGATCTCATTTTTCGGGCGCGTCCAGAGGGCGGAGGCGCTATTCACAACTTCCTCCTCGTCCTTACCCTCGATCTTCATCACCACCGGCACTGTGATATGGTCCGAGTATTTGCGGATCACCGAGCGCAACTGGTAGCCATTGAGAAATTCGTCTTCACCTTCGCGCAGGTGCAACACAATCTCGGTGCCGCGCCCGGCCTTCTCCACCGTTTCCAGCGTATACTCGCCCTCGCCGTTCGACTCCCAGCGCACCCCCTCGGCTGGTTCAAGCCCTGCGCGCCGCGTCGTCAATGTAACCTTATCAGCAACGACAAAGGACGAATAGAAACCCACCCCGAACTGCCCGATCAAACTGGCATCTTTTTGCTGATCGCCTGTGAGCGACTGGAAAAACTCTCGTGTCCCCGACCTGGCAATCGTGCCAATGTTGGTAATTACCTCGTCGCGGCTCATGCCAATGCCGTTATCAGAGACCATAATGGTGCGAGCATCTTTATCATACGCCACACGAATTTTAAAATCGGTATCGTTCTCGTAAAAGTCAGCGTTGGAAAGCGCGTCAAAACGCAGCCGATCAATGGCATCCGAGGCGTTAGAGATAAGTTCGCGGAGAAAAATCTCCTTATTGCTATAGAGTGAGTGAGCCAGCAGATTCAGTAACTGCTTCACCTCTGCTTGAAAGCCCAGTGTTTCCTTATGCGCATCTACTGTCAACGTAATACCTCCTGGTCTTCTTGTTGCATCTTTCTGGCATAACCCCTCGTAACATGCTATGATGGGATTTGTAGCAACACTTTTATATATCACAGCATCGGAAATTATATCAAGGAGGACGCTCTATCGCAATAACTTCGACTACACCACAATTCCACATGAGCGCGGAGGACCGGCACAGGCTGGAGGGTCTGCCGTGGCAGACGCCGCTGGAAAAATGGCCGGAGCAAGGCGTGCTGCCTCTCTTAATCCGGCGCGGTGAGTCGCGGCATCCGGTGATCTTCGTGGAGCGCGAGAGTGTGCGCTACGCTATCAAAGAGACGACGCCGCGTGTGGCCGAACGGGAGATCAGGAACCTGCGCGAGATTGAGCGGCGAGGTATCCCCGCGCTGAGTCCGATAGGTACTGTGATAGCGCCTGCACCCCTGGTCATGATTGAAGAGCATGGGCCAGGGAATCATCCGCAATATATCAGCGGAGATCGTGGCTACACGGTAACGCGGCTCGCGCCACGGGTGATTCCGCAGGCGTTGCTCTACAGCATTCCCTTTACGAAGCGCAATAAGCGGCGCATCTGGTCGGCCATTGCTATCTTGCTGGTCGAGCTGCACGAGCACGGCGTCTACTGGGGCGATCCTTCGCTGGCCAATATTCTCATCCGGCTCGATGGGCGGCGCATCCTGGCCATTCTGGCCGATGCGGAAACAGTGGAGTTGTTCCCCGGTCCCGTGCCAGAGAGACTGCGCGAACAGGATTTAGAACTCTTCGATGAATCTCTGCTCTGGCAGGCGGAAGACCTGCGCATCGCGCGTGGGCTACCCGAGAACGAGGAGATTATCGACAACAGCGATTTCAAGTATATCCAGCAGCGCTATCAGGCCTTGCAGCGACAGCATCGACGCTTAGCAACCCACTCGGACCTGATTTCTTTGAATGAAGGGCTGAACGCGCTGAATCGCCTGGGTATTGTCTTACTCGACATGGGCGGCAAAGCATTCCATCAATTTGTCACGGTGCGCCCGAGATGGTATACAGATCGCATCTACAAGCTGCTCGGCATTCATGTTCCGGGCGCCTATGCTCGCCGCTTCTATGGCATGATCGAGGGACACCGGGCGCTGATGAGTGAGCGCGAGGGCCGCCCGGTAAGCATCGAGGAAGCGGCAAAGGACTGGTACACGCACTATCACCTGCCCACCGTCCTTCTGTTGCGGCAGCACCTGACGAAAGGTGAGAATCCACTGCCCGCCTACTTCGCCATTATGCGCCACAAATGGAATATGAGCAAAAAAGCGGGCTACGAAATCCCGATGGACGAGGCAGTCCTCGATTGGGCCATGCACCAGGTAGAGATTGGCAAGCTCGGTACGGTCGACCCGGCGGAACTGGCGAGGTGGTGGCGCGAACGCGAACCGGTTGCCGAGGTGCTGGAACCACCATTGATCGAGAGTGAGGAATTAGAGCCTCTGCTCAAAACAGGCGAACGCCCGCTTGTCAGGCTACCTGCACCCGAACTGGATCAGAAGCTCACAGGCATCCTGGAACAGCAGCACACGGCAGCGGCAAAAGAACAGGCAGACGACGAAGCGGAGATAGAAAGCGATGAGGTATAAATAGTGCAGCAAGCAACAAAAAAAGCACTTGCCTCGAGGCAAGTGCTTTTTTTGTTGCTTGCTGCACTTAAAGTTCGTCGTCGAGTGTTTCGTTTGCGACGTCGTCCTCGCCCTCTTCGTCGACATCCGCATCCTTGTTGTAGGACATCATGTTGCCACGAATCTGCTCATCGAGTGCCGCGGCAACATCGGTATTCTGGCGCAGGAATTCTTTCGCGTTCTCGCGGCCCTGGCCCAGGCGAATGTCACCAACGGTGAACCAGGCACCGCTCTTCTTGACAAGACCCATCTCCAGACCGAGGTCGATCAGGCCACCCTCGCGAGAAATACCCTCGCTGTACATGATGTCGAACTCTGCCACCTTGAACGGGGGTGCGACCTTGTTTTTGACGACACGGACACGTGTGCGGCTGCCTGTGACATCCTGACCTTGCTTGATGGAGTCGATGCGGCGAATGTCGAGACGGACGGAGGCATAGAACTTCAACGCCTTACCGCCCGCCGTGGTCTCAGGGTTGCCAAACATGACGCCGACCTTTTCGCGCAACTGGTTGGTGAAAATGACCGCCGTATTGGAGTTGCTGATAGCCGCCGTGAGCTTGCGCATGGCCTGGCTCATCAAACGGGCCTGCAAGCCGACGTGAGAATCGCCCATTTCGCCTTCGATCTCGGCACGTGGGGCCAACGCTGCTACGGAGTCAATGACCACTACATCGATGGCGTTGCTGCGTACCAGGGCATCCACGATCTCCAGAGCCTGCTCGCCTGTATCCGGCTGCGAGATCAGCAGATTATTCGTGTCAACGCCGCAGCGTGCCGCGTAGGCGGGGTCGAGCGCGTGTTCGGCATCGACGAAGGCGGCATAGCCACCGGCCCTCTGCGCATTAGCGATGATATGCTGGCACAGCGTCGTCTTTCCCGAAGACTCAGGGCCATAGATTTCCGTGATACGGCCACGCGGAACACCGCCCACTCCCAGGGCGAGATCCAGCGCAATCGATCCTGTTGGAATAACTTCCACGTGAATTTTTGCCGCCTCTCCCAGTTTCATGATCGCGCCCTTCCCAAAACGGCGTTCGATCTGTGAGAGCGCTTGCTCGATGGATTTCTCGCGCTCGTTGGTGGCAGTAGAGACAGCAGTAGTGCTTCGATCTGCCATAGATTTGTCCTTCTTTGCTGGCATTGCTCAACTACAGGGCGTCATACCGTTGGAGACAGAGGCTCTGTTCCATACCGCTTCACCACCCTGTTCCCTCCTTCTTTTGATGCTCTGAATCTCCCTCTTCAGGGATGGGAATACGGTGACCGCCAAATGGCAAAAGATAATGCATACGATGCGGCTCCTCATTATGCCAGAGCCAGGGCAAGATTGCCAGGTGCCTCAGATTCCCGTGTGAGTGATTAGACACTAAGATATTCTCTGGCAATGCTGTAAAAGCGGAAATGGATTTCTCCGTCTCCCTCCATATCCGAAACGTAGAACGAGTGTACCATAAGTTCAGGCATATGTCAAGCTGCTCAGGCGCTTCACCTCCAGGCCGACCGCAAGAGTCGGCCCTACGATATACGGCAGGACCGCGCCCGTCTCGCCCGGCAAGCGAGCTTACATGTCGCGGCGGCCCTCAAGAGCGCGACCGAGAGTGCTTTCGTCGGCGTATTCAAGGTCGCCGCCGATGGGCAGGCCACGAGCAAGGCTGGTGACGCGAATGCCGGTAGTGGGAAGCTCCCGCTTGATGTAATCGGCCGTGTATTCGCCCTCAAAGTTCGGGTTGGTAGCGAGAATGATCTCGCGCACGGGGCCGTCTTTGACGCGCTTGAGCAGTTCGTCGATACGCAGGTCTTTGGGGCCAATGCCTTCGACGGGTGAGAGCGCGCCATGCAGGACATGATAGAGGCCCTTGTAGACGCCGGTTTTCTCGATTGCCAGCACGTCTAGCGGCTCCTCCACCACGCAGATCGTCTCCTGGTCACGACTGGGATTGCTACAGATAGGGCATGGGTCGGTTTCGGTAATGTTGAAACAGCGCGAACAATAGATGATACTTTCTTTGACGCGCATGATAGCATCGGCCAGGCGGCGCGCCTGGTCGGAAGGACTGCGCAGGACGTAAAAGGTCAGGCGTTGCGCCGTTTTCACGCCGATACCCGGCAGCTTTGAAAATTCCTCAATCAGCGCCGCGACCGGCGGTGCAATATCGCTCATAGTTTAGAACATTCCTGGGATTCTCAGACCCCCGGTGACGCTGGCCATCATCTTCTGCTGCGCCTCGCTTACTTTCTTGAAAGCATCTTTAGAGGCTGCCAGAACCATCACCTCAAGGTCGGCAATATCTTCTGCATTAAACGCTTCGGGATCAATTTTGACAGCAGTGGTCTCAAATTTGCCGTTCATGGTGATTGTGACCGCGCCACCTCCGGCTGTGCCGGTGAACTCGGTCTCTTCCAATTCCTGCTGCATCTTCATAAGCTTCTGCTGTGCCTTTTGAAGTTCTCGCATGTTCATAGATTCACTTACTCCTTACTCTCTGTCTGCTATTTGGGGTTTACCTGGATGTTTTTCACAGTAAATGTACGCATAATCTCCTGCACTACAGGGTTGCTTTTCGCCTTTTGTTCCAGCATCTCTTGCGCCTCGGCAGTAGATACTTTATTACTATTCTCTCTCACAACGTTCGATCTGGCAAGTGGTTCCGTCCGCCCTTCAGCAGTTGAAGCCGCCTGAGCAGAAGAGGCAGAAGGAGGCTTTTTGTGTCCATTTGTCCCGTCCGTAGGCGATTTCTGCTGTACAGGAGGAGCTGCTGGTTCAATCGGTGCCGGTTGTGGCGCAGACTTTACAGACTGACCACCATTCCTCCCAGAACTTTTTGGCAGCGCAATGGGAGTAGAAACAGGTGGCAGTTCTCCAGGCCGCAGCAGGCGCACCCGGCATGGCTGCCCAAACTCCAGCGACAGCGCCCAGTCAACATGCTTCGCCCGCCCACCTTGACTGAGATGGTTGTAAAAGACGTCAGTAGCAGCTTCGATGAGGACAACCACCTCTTCTGCCCTATTTTCAATGTCGACTATAGTATAGTAGCTAAGCAGTGCTCCCGTTTGCCTGTTTTTCTGCCTGACTCGTGCCTTGACTGTCTCCCAGCGTTCCTTCACCTCCTGCACCGTTAAACCCGGCTGGCCGCTCTTTTGCACTTCTTCTTGCTCAGCAGCCACCTTCACAGGCTGACTCTCATCGAGAGCCGTGCTAGCTGGCACCTGCTCAGTTCCAGTCTGATGAACAACCGGAGAGGCATCAGAGGGTTCAGCAGAGTAATCATATGGTTCGTACTCATCCCGCGCAGGAACACGCTCCTCCGGCGCTTTCGCTGTTGGAGGCATGGGGCGAGAAGCAGGCTGGACAGGCGGCTGCGACTTTGCCGGTTGCGCCGCAGCAGGCGCGGGTTGAACAGGAGTGGCAACCGGGCGCGTTAGATTCGGCGATGATGAGCTGGCGGAGAGGGATGGGAATTGACCGGACTGAGCGCGGCGATGCAGTTCCACGCATTCGAGGAAGGCCAGTTCGAGCGCAAGCTGGGGCGTTCCCTGGCTCTTCTGCATCAGCTCGTTTTGCGCGAAGACGCGGGCGCATTCGGTCAGTTCCTCCAGCGCGAAGGGTTGCATCATCTGCGTGATCTCGCGAATCTCGTCCTCGGTACGGTCCAGAATCGTCGCTACATCGGCCCCGGCCTTTGCCAGCATGAGCGCGCGCCAGTATTCGACAACCTGGGCATTGATCTGACGCAGATCAGCCCCGGCCTCGGAAAGCTCATGGATGAGGCGCAGGCCGTTAGAGGTATCGAGTTGGGCGATGTAAGAAATGAATTGCTGGATGGCGCGCGGGTCGGCCACGCCGAGCATAGCCTGCACCTGCGAGAGCGTGATTTCGTTGCCCGCGTAGGCAATGGCCTGATCGAGCAGGCTGAGCGCGTCACGCATGCCCCCGGCTGCCGCTCGCGCAATCAGTTCGGCTGCTCCCGTCTCCAGTGTGACCTGCTCCTGTCCCGCCACGTAGTTCAGGTGCTGCACGATCTGCCGCGTGGTGATGCGTTTGAAGTCGAATCGCTGGCAGCGCGAAAGCACGGTGGGCAGCATCTTATGCACTTCGGTGGTCGCCAGGACGAAGACGGCGTAGGGCGGCGGCTCCTCCAACGTTTTGAGCAGGGCGTTGAAAGCCTCGGTCGTGAGCATATGCGCCTCGTCCAACACGTAGACCTTATACTTTCCGGTGGAAGGCGGCACCATGACCTTCTCGCGCAGTTCGCGAATGCTGTCAATGCCGCGATTAGAGGCGGCGTCGATCTCAATGACGTTGAAGGAATTGCCTGCGGTAATTTCGCGACACTGCTGGCACTCATTGCAAGGCTCGCCATTGCGGGGGTTCAGGCAGTTGATGGTTTTAGCGAGCAGGCGAGCGGTACTGGTTTTGCCGGTGCCTCTTGGCCCGGTGAAGAGATAGGCATGGGCCAACTTGCCACTGTTGAGAGCGTTTTTGAGCGTTTCAATAATAGGTTCCTGACCAACCAGCTCACTAAATGTTTGCGAGCGCCATTTGCGGTAAAGTGATTGTGAGGCCATTGCGCGTAACTCCGCTGCGTTTCCTGAGAAGCATCACCCGTCGGTACCAGACGAGACCAGACAAGATCAGTATGAGCATACCGATACGAGAGAAAACCGGTTTTCGCCCGGTCCTGCCGATCAGCGCAATCAGGCAACCCTACGGCACCCAGAGAGGTCCGCTTACCGTTGCTTCCTCACGAACCTGGCGGGGTTCGCAGACATCTGCCGCGTAGGACCCGATTACGCCGATCGGCAGGACCGGACGAAAACCGGCCTGTTCCATTCGATTCGCTCTCTGCGATCTCGCTTCGGAACGAGGCTATTGTACTCCTGTTCGCACACTTTGTCAAGCATTTTTTCCTGCGAACAAGCCACTGTAAAGCTCATGGCATGCGCTGGGGAGCCATCAAAGATATTTTCCGATCAGCAAATCGTACCGTTCCCTCACATCTGCCGGGATGCGGCTGCGATCGGTGATGATGGCCGTTGCCAGCGCGCCCGGACACTCGCAGGCGCCGCGCTCGGCGGGAATCTTCTTTGCCACGCCGCGCAGGATGCGCTGCGCGTTGGCGACGTTCGCGCCGAGATTGCTGATGACCATTTCAACGGTGACAGACTCTTCGGATTCGTGCCAGACGTCGTAATCGGTGACACAGGCGATGGTAGCATAGCAGAGTTCAGCCTCACGCGCCAGTTTGGCCTCCGGCAGCGCGGTCATGCCGATGATATCCATGCCCCAGCTGCGATAGACCTTCGATTCGGCCTTCGTGGAGAAAAAAGGGCCTTCGATGCAGACATAGGCGCCGCCCTGATGCACCTTCACATCGCCCAGCTCGCGTGCCGCTTCCAGCAAGAGGTTGCTCAACGTGGGGCAAAACGGCTCGGCGAAGGTGACATGGACGACGATGCCGCCCTCAAAGAAGCTATTGACGCGACTCTTTGTACGATCAAAGAGCTGGTCGGGAATCACAAGGTCGCGGGGAGCGATATGCTCGCGCAGGCTGCCCACCGCGCTGACGGAAATAACCCACTCGACGCCCAGACTCTTGAGCGCCCAGATGTTAGCGCGCACGGGAATCTCGGTAGGTGAGATACGATGCCCGCGCCCGTGACGGGGCAGGAAGGCCATCAGCACACCCTCCACCTTACCAATTGTAATTACATCGCTCGGCCTGCCAAAAGGTGTCTCTACCTCAACCTCCTCAACATCCGTCATGCCCTCCATCTGGTACAGCCCGCTGCCGCCAATCACCCCGATTTTCGCCTGTGGCATGGAAATACGCTCCTTCCGGCTGTAGGAAAGAAAGCCCAGGCCATCCCCCATAAGCGTTAACTTACCTGAGCCTGGCCCAAAGTAACGACAATGGGTAGGCCGCCCCAGGCCACCCGCAAGAGGTGGCCCTACTATAGACGACCCCTCCACAAGCGGCACGAATGCATCGTGTATAGTAGGGCCACCTCTTGCGGGTGGCCTGCTTCGCGCTCACACCGGCTTCCGTTAACGCTCATGAAGCCTCCTCTTGCCGGTGGCCTGCTTCGCGCTCACACCGGCTTCCGTTAACGCTCATGGAGCCTCCTCTTGCCGGTGGCCTGGAGAAAGCTTCCTCCATTCAAAATCTCTCGCTATTTCACAATGCGAATGTAACCCAACTTGCCCGCTCTAAGCACCGCGCCTTCCTCAACCGGCACTATGAAGTCAACATCAGTAATGCGCTGCTCTGTGCTGACCTCGCCGTTCGGGTAGAAGCGCACGCCGCCCTGTTGGACGAGACGGCGCGCCTCGTTGCGGCTGGCTGCCAGCTTCGATGCTATCAGCAAATCGACGATGCTGGTTGGCTCAGAAAGCGTGTACTCGCGGATATCTGTTGGCAACTGGCGCTGCGAGAACTGGTGCAGGAAGGCTTCTTCCGCCTCCTGGGCCGCCTGCGCGTTGTGGAATTCGCTCACAATCTCGCGCGCCATGCGCCGCTTGACCACCACAGGATTGAGCGTTCCCTCGGCCATCTTGCGCTGGAATTCCTCAAGCTCGGCCTGCGGCACGTCGGTCAGTGTCTCGAAGTACGACATCATAGCGTGGTCGGGCAGCGACATCAGCTTGCCGTACATATCGCTGGCAGGCGCGGTCATGGCAATGTAGTTGCTGAGCGACTTGCCCATCTTCATGACGCCATCAAGGCCAACGATCAGTTGCATCGTCAAAATTTGCTGTGGTTTCTGCCCGAAGATTGGCTGCAGTTCGCGCCCGACCAGCAGGTTAAAGGTCTGGTCGGTGCCGCCGATCTCGACATCGGCATGCAACGCCACCGAGTCGTAGCCCTGCAACAGCGGGTACATAAACTCAGAGAGGTAGATTTCTACCCCATGCTTGTAGCGATTGGAGAAATCATCGCGCTCCAACATCTGCGCCACCGTCTTATTGCTCAGCAAGCGGACGGCATCGGCCAGCGTAAACTGGTCGAACCACTCACTCTGCCAGCGCACCTCGGTCAGTTCCGGGCTGACAATCCTGAAAAACTGATCCAGGTAGGTGGTGGCGTTAGCCTTCACCTGCTCGGCGCTCAATGCGACCCGCGCCTCCGAACGCCCGCTTGGGTCGCCCAGCCGCGCCGTCCAGTCGCCAATCACGACGACCGCCTTATGTCCCATCTGCTGGAACTGGCGCAACTTACGGAAGACAACCGCGTGTCCAATCGTCAAATCATAGTGGCTCGGGTCCACGCCCAGCTTGATACGCAGCGCCTCGCCTTTATTGCCCTCTTCAAGCAAGCGGCGCAGTTCCTCTTCCTTCTCAATCCGAACCACACCCCGCTTCAACACGTAATCTATTTGTTCGCGCGTGGATCTCTGTATCACCGTCACAACAACCTCCTATATATAAGTTCTTTACCGCCATTGTAGCAGTACGGCGGCCAGAAATCAATCACTGCCCTTCACATGGCGAGCCATAATGCTTCCCTGCAATAACGTTGCACGTCCTGCCTTCCCCGCCTGTGCGTTTCGCCTTCTAGCGGCCATCACCATTGTTTCCCAAAGGCCAATGCCCATCACGCCCTCTTCACTGACTGATTTGAGCCGACAATTTGGTACCTTGCCCAGTCCCTTTTCGCGGCAAAGATTGTCTCAATTCATCATAGCAATAAACTGGCGTAGAGCGCTTACCTGTTTCTGTACCTCCTCGACATCCTCACCTTCTGAGGCCAGTTCCAGGTATATTTTCAGGTCACGCAGTGCCCGCCCATACATTTTGAGATGGATATAGAGCCTTCCCCGGTCTCTCCGCTCGATAGCTGACCTGGGTGCGAGCAGCACCAGGCGGTCACAGACCGCAAGAGCGCGTTTATCATCACCTCTGGCTATATAAATATACTTTAGATTATCAAGCATGCGCACCAGTATTTGCCTGTGACTGATCGGCTGCAACCAGCGCTGGTTAAAATGCACCTTGCCCTTGAACATACGCTGTACCCGCTCCTGGCAATCCTTCTCGGTCAGGATACGTCCCTGCTCATAGGCATCGATGTAGATTCTTCTCTCTGACAGGCGATAGGCGACAAGAAAATGGAGGGGCATACCAATACCATCTATCTGCACCCCCAATCGGCGACCAACCTCCATATAGACCAGCGAGAGCGTGATGGGAATGCCGATCCGGCGCTCCAGCACATCGTTGAGAAAGCTGTTCCGGGGATTGTAGTAATCTGCCTTGCTGCTGCCACGAAAGTGTTCCTGCACAAAAAGCACCTGGTTGATCGCCTCAATGATAGAAAGCGGGTCGCGCTCCTGCAAGGCCCGGGACAGTTCAGCACCCTCAAGGTCCGCGACGCCAAGCGCGGCACGCGCCTGCATCGCGAGCACGTCAAGTTGCGCCAGGTAGTGTGCAATATCCAGGTCTGGATATTCTTCAGCGGCGATCAGTAGAGCCGCTCGTCCCAGGTCGATGGCGGCATCATCCCCCACGCAGAGCATCTCAAACGCTTTTCGTGCGCGTTGTGGTGGTGTTGGTAGGTTGTCCTGATCTTCTGCCATAGAAGTAAGCAATACTATTCATAACTAGAGAACAGTTATAGACAGGGGAAAATTTCACCCTGCCCATTGTACCTCATAGTACGCTACAAGTCGAGTAGTGACGACACAGGAAGAAATTTTTTTGCACTCTCATTCATAATGAGGCAGCCTGCTCTCAGCAACGTCCGCAGGGCGCAACAGGTACTGCCATATATGCACAAAGAGAAAAAAGGACGTATATTAGTATTGTGAGTGTATGGAACCACCAACCAGGCTGATGGTGGTTTGACCCACGCTCTGTTTTAGAGCAATTTAGCGATTTCTAGAAGGGAAAACGACGATGTGTTACGACAGTGAAGCTCGCCCGCCCGTTCCACCAACACCAGCCGGGAACGCACGCGGCGAAGATCTCGTTCTGACAGCAGCCGATGGCAATCAATTTAACGCCTATCAGGCCTATCCTGAGCACTCAAAGGAGGCGCAGGTCCTGATCTTCCCCGATGTGCGGGGTCTGCACCAGTTCTACAAGGACCTGGCTTTACGCTTCGCGGAGCAGGGTATCGGCGCGCTGGCAATCGACTATTTTGGCCGCACCGCCGGTCTCACAGCCCGCGACGACGCATTTGAGTTCTGGCCGCACGTCCAACAGATGAAGTTTGAGACCTTCCAGCAAGATGTACAGGCCGGGCTGAAGCGCCTGCGCGAAGGCGAGGGAGCCAACAACGCCACCTTCACGCTTGGCTTCTGCATGGGCGGCTCGCTCTCTCTCCTCACCGGCACACAGCCCAACCTCGGTCTCGTTGGCGTCATCGGCTTCTACGCCGGTCTGACTCGCGCCATGGTCGGTGGCAAGACCGTACTGGAGGTGGCGCAGGATATCAAGTACCCTGTCCTCGGCCTCTTCGGTGGAGCAGACCAGGGCATCCCGGTCAGCGCTGTTGAGGAACTCAAGGAGAAGCTGACCGAGGCGCACATTCCCAACCAGATTGTCATCTATCCCAACGCGCCGCACAGCTTCTTCGACCGCCGTTCCGCCGAATTCGCCGAAGCCTCGGCGGAAGCCTGGCGGCAGGTGCTCGATTTCATCGCCACCTATACGCAAAAAGTTGAGGCTGGCGCGTAGCATAGTCAAAACAGGATACGCTCATGGCAAATATTCAAGCGGTTGTCGTGAATCCAGCAGCACCGGCCCGACTGGCGCTCGGTGAAGTAGCCTATCCAACTACCGGGCCAGATGATGCGCTGGTACGGGTCGAGGCTATCTCGCTCAACCTGGGTGAGGTACGCAACTCCCAGGCTGCGCAGGCAGGACACCGGCCTGGCTGGGACTTCGCGGGCGTGGTCGAGCAGGCAGCGGCGAATGGCAGCGGGCCGCGCAAGGGTGCGCGTGTCGTGGGCATGCTCAACTCCGGCGCGTGGGCACAGATCGTTGCCGCCCCCACCAGCATCCTGGCAGAGCTTCCTGCCGCCGTCTCGTTCGCTCAGGCTTCCACACTGCCCATCGCCGGACTGACCGCGCTGCGAGCGCTTGAGAAAGGCGGCTCCCTGCTCGAAAAACCCGTCCTGATCAATGGAGCCTCCGGTGGCGTTGGTCATCTCGCCGTCCAGATCGCACATCATATGGGCGCGCACGTCGTCGCAGCCGTGCGGCGCGCATCGCTCGTTGGGATGGTGCAGCAGGCCGGGGCTGAACGAGTGATCGTCAGTGAGGACCTCTCCAACGCGGCAGAGTTCGGCCCTTACGACCATATCCTGGAATCGGTTGGCGGCAAGGCACTTGGCAACGCGCTGGCGATGCTCAAACCCTGGGGCATGTGTGTCTGCTTCGGTAGTTCCGGCTCTTATGAAGCCACCTTCGACCTCAGAAAATTCTTCCTGACCGGCGGCGCAACTCTCTATGGCTTCATCATCTTCTCCGAACTTGCGCGCAACCCCGGCTCCGCAGACCTCGCTCGGCTCGCCCGCATGGTTGCCGATGGCACGCTGCACCCGGAAATCACCGTGGAAGCTCCCTGGACGCAGATCGGAGAGATAGCCCAGAGGCTGCTCAACCGCCAGATCAGCGGCAAAGCCGTCCTGCACGTCTCAGGGTAAACGCACATCAGAGGTTCTTTACCGCGCTCTGGCTGCCAGAGCGTGGCGAAGAACCTCTGTTCCCTTTTCATCATGTGAAATAGCGTCACTACACAGAGAACTTTTTTTATGGCATACTTTGTAGTGTGGTATTTCATCATCTACTGCGCTCATCTAGAGCGAACAAGAGTATGGCGTAACAAATCTTTCAGCTTCATGCAATAGAGCACTTATCACATGGCCCGTAGCGCAACCTGGTAGTGCTTCCTTCTTGCACGGCTTCTATTTGTTGACGGAAAAAGCCGATTACAACAGAATTTCCACATTCCAGCAAGCGAATCAAGATGAACAACGGTGTTTTGTCATTGCTCTCTGTACGGTAGTCCAATAGGAGGAGTGGCATGATAGGAGATTCGCAGTCGGCAGAGGCACGGGCAGTCTACGAGGCGCGGCCCTGGCTCAAACATTACCCTGCCTATATGCCTGCTGATATTACCCCGCAGTTTGCCAGTGGGCTTGACATGCTGCGCGAGACGGTGCGCGCCATGCCGGAGCAACCAGCCATGTACTATTTTGACCGGTCAATCAGCTATGGCGAGCTTGACCGGCAGAGCGACGCTTTTGCCGCCGCGCTCAAAGACCTCGGCGTCACACAGGGCGACCGCGTGGCGCTTTACCTGCAAAACATCCCGCAATTTCTCGTTGCCATGTACGGGGCGTGGAAGGCAGGGGCGATTGTTGTCCTCTGCAATCCGATGTTCAAGCAGCGCGAACTGGCCTACCATCTCAACGATTCCGGCACAAAAGTGCTGGTCTGCCTGGAATCGCTCTACGAAACGGTGGCGCGCAGCACCGTTCCCGATACACAGGTCAGAGCTGTTATCACCACCAGCGAGCTGGATTATCTGGACAACAACCCTGTTCCTGCCCTGTTGTCAGGCTCGCGCAAACAGCATTTCGATGACACGTTTGATATGCTCGACCTGCTCAAACGTTACGAAAACGCCGCTATCGAAGCGGCCACACTCACGCCGGACGATGTGGCCTTCCTCACCTACACTTCCGGCACCACCGGCCAGCCCAAAGGGGCGATGAACACACACAGCAACGTCGTCTTCAACGCCACATTCTACCGCGACTGGATGCAGCTGGACAAAAACGACGTGGTGATCGGTGTCGCGCCTTTCTTCCACATCACCGGCCTGATCGCCCACCTCGCGGTCGCCGCGCTCACCGGCATGCCCATCATCATGTTCTACCGCTTCGACCCGGCGGAGATGCTGCGGCTCATCGAGAAGTGGAAGGGCAGCTTCACAGTAGCGGCCATCACCGTGTTCACCGCCCTGATGAACCATCCCGATATCAAGACGCGCGACCTCTCGTCTATGAAAAAGATTTACAGCGGCGGCGCGCCTGTCTCGCCGAGCATCGTGGAGAACTTTCAGGCGCTCACGGGGGCCTACATCCACAATATCTACGGCCTGACGGAAACTACCTCGCCCTCACACGCCGTCCCGCTGGGCGGGCGGGCGCCCGTCGACCCCGATTCGGGCGCGCTCTCGGTCGGTGTCCCCATCGCCAACACCATCTGCCGCATCGTCGATGTGGCGAACGGGCAGGATTTGCCGGTAGGCGAAGTGGGCGAACTGATTACTAAAGGCCCGGAGGTAGTGGCTGGCTACTGGCAGAAGCCGGAAGAGACGGCCAACGCCATTCGCGACGGCTATCTCTACACAGGCGACGTGGCGAAAATGGATGAAGAGGGCTGGTTCTACATCGTTGATCGCAAGAAGGACATGATCATCGTCTCCGGCTACAAGGTCTGGCCGCGTGACGTGGAAGATGTGCTCTACCAGCACCCCGCCGTGCGCGAAGCAGCCGTTATCGGCATTCCTGACACGTATCGGGGCGAGACCGTCAAAGCCTACGTCGCCCTAAAGGGCGGCTTCGAGGGCAAGGTTTCGCCAGATGAGTTGATCGAGTTCTGCAAGCAGCGCATGGCAAACTACAAGTACCCTCGCTACGTCGAAATCCTCGACGAACTGCCCAAGACCACAACGGGCAAGTTTTTGCGCCGGGAGCTGCGTATCAAGGCCAACCCACAGCAGTAATGGAGAGCGTTTGCGTAGAGCGTTACCTGTAATGTATTTTGCTCATTTTCAGAAATAGCGGACAAGCTCTAACGAGGAGGAAAAACCATGGCGAAAGCGCCGATTAAAGTTTACGTACAGCATCATGGCAATATGATGTGCGACTACAGATGGCTGCTGGTCAACGCGGCGTGGATGCAGAGCAAGAGCAATCCAGACCCGCAGTCGACATGGGGACCGTGTCCCACGCACACCGTCGTCGTCGAGCATCCCGATGGCCGCCTGCTCTTCGACACTACCTGTCCCCGCGACTGGCAGCAGCACTGGCAGAATACGGTCGCCGAAAACTGGTTCCCCTACGAAGATGTGCAACCGGAGCAATATTTTCTGGAGCGGCTCAAGCAACTGAACCTCGACCCTTCGGACTTCAAGTACGTCGCCCTGAGTCACCTGCACCTGGATCACGCCGGTAACATCAAGGCATTCCAGAATACTGATGCCAGAATTCTGGTGCATAAAAAAGAATACCAGGGGGCGGTATCGATTCCCGGCGAGGTTCAGGGCTTCCACCTCAAGAAAGACTACATGCTGGATGGACTGCGCTGGGTGCAACTCACCGAGGATACGGAGGTGATGGACGGCGTTCACCTGCTGGAAGTGCCGGGCCACACCTGGGGAACGATGTGCCTGATGGTCGATCTCCCGAACACAGGAACGATGATCTTCACTTCGGACGCGGCCTACATGCGCGAAAGCTACGGCCCACCGCCGGTGGGAGCCGCCATTGTCTGGGATAGTCTGGGCTGGCTGAACTCCATCGAGCGCATTCGCAGCTACGCCGATATGCGCAACGCCACGCTCATCTTTGGACACGATCCCAAACAGATCAAGGAGATTCGCCTCGCGCCCGGCGCCTACTATGACTGAAAGATTGTGAAGGGAAAAAGATTATGGGTTGTCTTGATATTCCCAATGAAACTGTCTTTACGATGGAGATGACCCCCATCAAGTTTGGACCGGGCGCGACAGATGAGGTCGCATACGATCTCAAACGGCTGGGCGTGCGCAACGCGCTGATCATCACCGATAAGGGGCTGATGAAAGTGGGTGTGCCGGAGCGTGTGCGCAAGCTCTTGCAGGATGACGGCCTCTCCGCCGATATCTTCGACGACGTGCATGTCGAGCCGACCGACCAGTCATTCGAGGCCATCGCCAGCTACGTGAAAGGGCGCGACTATGACGGCTTTGTCGCCATCGGCGGCGGCAGCAGTATCGATTCGGCCAAAGCTGCCAATCTTTTCAGCACTTACCCGGCACCGGTGATGGACTACATCAACAAGCCCATCGGCAAGGGCCTGCCTGTTCCCGGCCCGCTCAAGCCCTTGATCGCCATTCCCACAACGGCAGGCACCGGCAGCGAGACAACGGCGGTGGCCGTGCTGGATGTGCTTTCGCTCAAAGTCAAGACGGGCATCTCGCATCGCTACCTGCGTCCATCGCTGGCGATTATTGACCCGCTCAACACGGTCACGCTGCCACCGATGGCAACGGCCTATCCCGGCTTCGACGTACTCACGCACGCGCTCGAATCCTACACCAGCCGTCCTTACGATGCGCGCCCGCGCCACAAACCGGATGAGCGGCCCGTCTACGTGGGCAGCAATCCCGTCAGCGATCTCTGGTGCGAGAAGGCGCTGGAATATACCGGGCGCTACCTGCGCCGCGCCGTCCTCAACGGCATGGACGTTGAGGCGCGCACCTACATGGCGCTGGCGGCCACCTACGCCGGCATCGGCTTCGGCAACGCGGGCGTCCACGTGCCGCACGCCATCGCCTACCCCATTGCCGGGCAGGTCAAAAACTATATGCCGACGGACTACCCGCACGAGGAGCCGATGATTCCGCATGGCCTTTCGGTCGTCATCACAGCCCCCTCGACGTTCCGCTGGACCTATCCTGTCAACCCCGAACGGCACCTGCGCGCTGCGCAACTGTTAGGCGGTGACGTGAGCGGGCTGAGCGCCGCCGAAATGCCCGAAGTTCTGCCGCGCACGCTGCTCTCGCTCATGCGCGACACCGGCATACCCAACGGAGTCAGCGCGCTGGGCTACAACGAATCGGACGTTCCCACGCTGGTCGATGGCACGCTCAAGCAGCAACGCCTGCTCGTCAACTGCCCGCGCCCGGTCGGGGCCGACGAACTCCACAACGTCATCGTGAACAGCTTCGAATACTGGTAGATACAGACAGACAGGCGAGTGCAGGGACGATTATACGTCCCTGCACTCACTTGCTGTGAGGAGGGAACATCATGCCCGTTTACGAGTATCGCTGCCAGGCATGCGGCGAAGTCTTCTCGCTCCTGTTCCAGAGCTATAGCCAGGCACGCGAGCAGGAGCCATGTTCGCACTGCGGGAGCCAGCAAACGCGCCGTATTTTCTCGGCCCTCTCCATCGTAGGCAAGGCCGACCCCGGCCCCGGTCGCAGAGCATGGCCCACCAGTTGGGACGACACCAACGGCGGTGATCCCGAAACCCTGCGCTACTGGCGCAAACGCATCGAGCACGAGGCCCGCCTGGAAGAGAAATATCCTGAACTGCGCGACCCCTCGTTACTCACCGGAAAAAGCGAGGCAGAATCACAGCCAGTCCCCTCTGAAGCGGCACATAGCCACGAGGGACATCACCATCATCACCACCATCACGGACATGAACATCCCCATCCCCATAGCCATTCCGAACCGGCGGGCGGCAGCAGTACAAACGGGCAAGCTTCATGAGAGAGGAGAAGTGAAGACCATGCCAGAAAAGCCCACCATCGAGCAGTTGCGCGCCATCGCCGAGAGCTATGGCATGCGCATGAGCGATGCCGACCTCAACTCGTTTCTCGGTCTGATGGGCGGTACGCTTGAGTCCTATCGCCGCATCGACCAGTTCAACAGTATAGCAGAATGTGGCTTTCTTCACAGCCAGAGTGTGAAGAAAGCCACAGAGATTATGTGCGCTCGCTGATAAACTTATTACAGGTGGAGACAGGCGACGCCGGATCTGCTACCTGGTTTGAAGATAGCCTGATATGTTGTCCTGTAAACAGGAAATTATGATGTTTCTGTGAAAGGGATTTCTTCTATGGAAAAAAGCCGTATACTCAAAACTTCTCGCACAACGCTCTTTCTCCTGTCGTTCTGCCTCCCGCTGCTCTTCGCCTCGTGTGCAGCACAATCGTCCGTTGGAGCATCGTCATCGCCGACGACGGCAGCGTCGCAGACTACCTCGCCGACTCTCTGTCAGAACTGGCGAATTGTCAACGGGCCAACTCCCGGCAATTATTACAACAGCCTGAACGGCGTTGCTGCCGTCTCGACCCATGCTGCCTGGGCAGTGGGCAGCTATACCAATTCTTCCGGCCCACAGCACACACTCATTGAATACTGGAATGGCTCTACATGGCTGGTTGTCAAGAGTCCCAACCCGAGCAGCATAGAGACTGCGCAGTTGTCCGGCGTGACAGCAATTTCCAGCAGCAATGTCTGGGCCGTTGGCATGTTCAAGGATCAGCAAAACGCTGCACACGCGCTGATCGAACACTGGAACGGGTCAGCATGGAGCATCATCACCAGCCCGACCCCTAATGGCAGCGATGACCAACTTTACGGCGTGAGCGTCATCTCAAGCAGCGATGTTTGGGCTGTCGGCTACTACAGCAATAGCCAGCTTGAACAGCAAACATTGATCGAACACTGGAATGGCTCCGCATGGAGTATTGTCAGCAGCCCGACGCCAAACGGAACGACGCAGGATCAGCTGTTCAGCATAACAGCCATTTCTGCCAGCAACATCTGGGCGGTGGGCAGCAGTCATGGTAAACAGACTTCAAAAACGTTGATCGAACACTGGAATGGCACAGCATGGAGCATCGTCAGCAGCCCCAACACGCAATTTGCTGGCAACGGTCTGAACAGCGTGACGGCCATCTCTGCCAGTAACATCTGGGCGGTGGGTGAGGCTTACACACAATATGGCTACCCCTCACAGACGCTGATCGAACACTGGAACGGCTCCGCGTGGAGCATTGTCAGCAGCCCGAACGCTCCCGGCTCGCAAAACAATGATTTACTCGGTGTCACAGCCATCTCCGGCAACAACATCTGGGCCGTAGGACGCTGGGACGCAGGTAGCCAGAACTATCGCACACTGATCGAACACTGGAACGGCTCCGCGTGGGGCATCGTTTCCAGCCCGAACGGCGTATCAAACCCCAGCGCGCTTCAAGCAGTCGCATGGGTGCCAACCCTCACCAGCATCTGGGCCGTCGGCTTCCATTTCAACAGCACCCTTTCCGAACCACTGATCGAACGTTACTGCTAGAAATTTAGCCGCTATGGGAATCCCATAGCGGCCAGTATTTATTCCTCTTACTCTTTAGTTTGTGATAGAGTCATGGTATGCTTTCCCTCAGTGAGGAAACAATGCACTCAGCAGAACATAGAAAGAGCAGGAGGAACAGCTATGCTGTACGGAGGTATTGAAGCGGGAGGCACCAAGATCGTTTGTGCGGTTGGTAGCGGCCCAACAGACATACGCGCTGAACTGCGCATCCCAACGACGACGCCGGAGGAGACACTGGGACAGATTATCATGTTCTTCCGGCAACAAAATGCGCCGATCTCCGCGCTTGGCATCGGAGCGTTTGGCCCGCTTTCGCCTGATCCTGCCGCGCCGGATTATGGCTTCATCACCTCAACGCCCAAGCCGGGGTGGGCCAATGTTGACGTGGCGGGAACCATCGGGCGGGCGCTGGGCGTGCCGGCCGGCTTCGATACCGATGTCAATGTGGCCGCGCTGGGCGAAGCTCGCTGGGGCGCGGCACAGGGCCTGACCACCTTCCTCTACCTGACGGTGGGAACCGGCATCGGCGGCGGCGGCCTGAGCAACGGGCGACTGATGCATGGCCTGCTACACCCTGAAATGGGCCATATCCTCCTGCCGCACGACCGCCAAAGCGACCCGTTTCCGGGCGTCTGCCCCTATCACGGCGATTGCCTGGAAGGGATGGCGAGCGGGCCTGCTATGCGAGCGCGCTGGGGCGAGGCGGCGGAGAAGCTGCCTGCCGATCACCCGGCGTGGGCGCTGGAAGCCCACTATCTCGCGCTGGCCTGCGTCAACTTCATTTGCACGCTCTCTCCACAGCGCATCATCCTGGGCGGCGGCGTCATGAATCAGAGCCATCTCTTCCCGCTCATCCGGCAAGAGACACAAAGCCTGCTCAACGGCTACGTGCAGGCTCCGGCCATTCTCCAGCACATCGACGCCTACATTGTGCCTCCGGCGCTGGCAGGCCGGGCAGGCGTGCTGGGCGCGTTCGCCCTGGCCGAGCAGGTCGCGGGCGAAAGCCCGCTTCAGTCTTGAAAAAACGCCCTACTCCTCTACCAGCGCAACCGCGCGTACCGGCGAACCCGTGCCGTTGCGGATGTTGAGAGGGAAGCCGACGAAGGTGAAGCGTTTGCCGACGACCTGATCGAGGTTGGCGAGATTTTCGTAGTGGGTAATGCCGTACTGGCGGCACATCATGTGCAGGGGATAGGTACGGCTGATGGGATTGTCGAGGCTGGGGGAGTCGACGCCAAAAGTTTTGATGCCGCGCTCGACCAGCCACATGCTGCCGGATTCATCGAGGCCGGGGTACTGGCTGAGATAGTCTTTGCTGCCGTGATAGCGGTTGTAGGTGCCGGTGTAGAACAGCAGGATGTCGCCTTTACGCACGTCGAGGCCAGTGCGGGAGACGATGCTGTCGAGATCGCTGGCATTGATGTAGGTCTGGGGCGGGGCAGCAGAGACATCAATGCAGGTGGCTGGCCCGTAGAAGAGGTCGAGGGCCATTTTATCTATCGAGGGCGCTTCCGGGCGCGGGTCAAGGTGGCTGAGCGCGTCCACGTGCGTGGGGCCATGGTCGCTCATCAGCAGGCCACGCGACTGGTAGGAGAAGCCGCCCTCGAAGTTTTTGACGGTCTCCTCGTGCGTATGGTGTTCCCAGATCACCGTCTTGAGGTGGCCGGGATAGACAAACATACCCTGATAGATCGGCTGGGACAGGTCAATAATTTTCGGCATGAGCAAACCTCTCTCTAACTCTCAGTACATGGTTGAACCGGCGGAGACGTTCAGGTCTTCGCCGGTAATTGAGGCGGATTTATCGGAGCCGAGGTAGACGGCAGCTTCTGCTACGTCTTGAGCGGGGATGAGCCTGCCAAGCGGGGAACTGCCAGTGAATTGCTGCCGCGCCTCCTCGACGCTGATGCCGCGCACCTCGGCCTGCTTGCGTATGACCGTCTCAATGCGCTCGCCCTCTATCGGGCCAGGCGAGATGACGTTGACGCGAATGTTGTAGGGGCCAACCTCCCAGGCCAGCGTGCGGGCCAATCCGACCAGCGCCAGTTTGCTGGCTGCATAGGGCGTGCGCCCGTAAAGGGGACGTTTGCCCGTCATCGAGCCGATGATGACGATTGAGCCGGAGCGGCGCTCGATCATCGAGGGCAGGAAGGCGCGACAGCAGAGGTAGACGCCGCGCACGTTGACGGCAAAGGTCTCGTCCCAGTCTGCCGGGTCAAGCTGCCACAGCGGCGTGGTTGGCCCCGCAATGCCGCTATTGTTGACAAGAATATCGACGTGGCCGAAACGGGCAAGGGTCTGTTCCGCCAGGTCGCGCACGCTCTCTTCCTTGCGCAGATCGGTCGGTACGACCAGCGCCCGGCGGCCCTGCGCCTCCACCATGTCCCGCGTCTCATGCAGCGCCTCCACCGAGCGAGCCGCCAGCACGAGGTCCGCTCCTTCGGCAGCATACGCCAGCGCAATCGCCCGCCCGATGCCGCGCCCGGCCCCGGTGATGACGGCGATTCTGTCTTTCAGTAACATACGAATTTCTCCTCTACAATCCACCCGGCCCCGCCCCAGGCCAGCCCGCCCCCAGGCCAGCCCGCCCCCAGGCCACCCGCCAGGGGTGGCCCTACTATATACGCCCATCCCCACCCTACCCCACCGTTCGCTCGCGGTGCGAACGAACGGACCGAACACCGGGCGTCAGTCCGGCAAGCGCGGCTCTGCGAGCCGCGCCCGCGCCGTGTATAGTAGGGCCACCCCTGGCGGGTGGCCTGCTTCGCGCTCGCAAGGGCCACCCCTGGCGGGTGGCCTGGGCGGCGCGGGTGGCCTGGGGGCGGGCTGGCCTGGGCTGGGGCCGGGTGACACAATCAGGGCTGAGCGGTTCGGGCCAGCGCCTGCGCGACCCATTGCACGATCTTTTCGGGCGTCATCGGCATCTCATCGATTTTGATACCGAACGGTTTGAGAGCATCTTCTACGGCGCTGGTGACTGCCGCCGGCGCAACCATGCGCCCGCCTTCGCCGCCACCTTTGACGCCATAGGCCGTGAAGGGCGAAGGCGTCTCGTGGTGGTAGACCTCGATGGTAGGAACTTCGGTCGAAGTTGGCAGCAGGTAGTCGTTAAAGGTTGACGTCAGATTCTGGCCGTCGGGTCCGTATTTGACCTCTTCATAGAGCGCGAGGCCGATGCCCTGCGCGATGCCGCCCTGAATCTGCCCCTGCAGCGAACGCGGGTTCATGACGGTGCCGACATCATGCACAGCCACGAACTTGAGGAAGGTGACTTTGCCCGTTTTGATATCGACCTCCACCACAGGGATGTGTACCGCGTGGCCCATGATGGGATAGAAGACGCCCAGGTCTTTGCGGTCATCCTGCGGCGGCGTCGTGAACGGGTGGTCGTAGGTGAAGCTACCTTCCAGCCCGCTCTCCATGTCCTTTGGCAGGTCAAACTTGAACCAGTAGGCTTTCATGCCAATATCGGCGATGGTCAGCGATTTGCCCGGTGAACCTTTAACGGAGACGCGCCCCTCGCTCAGTTCCAGGTCGTCGGGACTGGCCTCCAGCGCGTGGGCCGCTATCTTGAACATCTTCTCCTTGACCTTTGCCGCCGCGCCACGCAAGGCCCCGGAGAGCATGACGGTCATGCGGCTGCCGCCCGGCCCGGCGCTGGGCAGGCCGTGATAGGTGCTGTCGTAGGTCACGCTGACATCGTTGGGGTCAACGCCGAACTCTTCGGCCACAACCTGCGCGGCCAGCGTCTCCGGGCTGTTGCCCCAGAAGGGTGAGAACATGGTAACGGTGATGCCGCCGGTTGGCCCGATGCCGATACGCACGCTTTCCGGCGAGGTAGTCAGGCCAGTGGCGGGGCCGGGATTGTGGAACCAGAACTCGGTGGCGCTGTAGGTGCTACGTTGCTGGCAGGTCGCCAGCCCAATGCCGATATAGCGCCCCTGCTGGCGGGCCCGCTCCTGCTCCTCGCGCCAGGCATCCCAGTCGAATTTTTCCAGCGCCATGTTCAACACGGCGGGATAGTTGCCGCTGTCATAATGGTTGCCGGTCGGCATCCTGTAGGGAAACTGATCGGGTTGGATGAAGTTCCTGCGGCGAATCTCCCTGCGGTCAATGCCCAGTTCTTCGGCGGCTTCGTCAACCAGCCGCTCTAACACCCAGTTGCCCACGTCCGAACCGGCGCCGCGAAAGACCGTCTGCTGGTTCTTGTTGGTCAGCACCGCCTTGATGCCCGTCTCGACGCTGTTGATGGTGTAGGGGCCGGTGATCTGCGACATCATATTGGTGTTGCCGGTGATGGCAAACATGAAGTACGCGCCGTAATCGTCGATGGTGTGCAGGCGCAGGCTGAGGAATTTGCCATCGCTGGTCACGGCAAGCTGAGCGTCATAGATGCGGTCGGGTCCCTGGCTATCGTTAGCCGCCAGATTGTCGATGCGATCTTCCATGAATTTGACGGGCCGACCGGTGACTTTGGAGAGCGCGCCCGCGATGGCGATGACCTTGCCTATGACGTGCTTGCTGCCGAAACTGCCGCCGGTGTACATGGGATGGAAATTGACCCTGTGCGGCGGCAGGCGCAGCGTTCCCGCGATGGTCCAGGCCACGAAGTTGAGCATGTTGGTGTTGGAGTAGATCTCCATGCGCCCGCTGGCCGGGTCATACTGGCAGACCGCACCCGCCGGTTCCATCGGAGCAGCCGTGGCGCGAGGCCAGCGTAATCGGCGCTTGATAACGCGGTCGGCGCGGGCAAAATCGCCATCCACGTCGCCAAAGGTGAAAGTCTGATCGTAGACGACGTTGGACGAGAGGGTTTCGTGGACGAGCGGCGCCCCCGGCTGCATGGCCGCCTCCGCGTCCACAACGGGCGGTAGTGGCTCCCACTCGATCTGCACCAGTTCCAGCGCGTCTTCGGCAATGTAGCGGCTTTCTGCCGCGACGGCGACTACCGCCTCACCGGCATAGCGCACTTTGTCGACGGCGATGGCGCGTTCCACCACCGGCTCGGCGCAGAAGGCGGGTACAGGATCGATGATTTCAACGGCCTCGCGCCCGGTCAGCACCGCATAAACGCCAGGTAGCGCCCTCGCCGCGCTGGTATCGATGCTCACAATGCGCGCGTGGGCATAGGGGCTGCGCAGGACGGCGGCATGCAACATGCCGGGCAATTTAACATCGTTGGTGTAGGTGGCGCGACCCGTGAGCAGGTCGGGGTCTTCGCGTCGCTTAATGCTCTGACCAATCCATGTATGCCCGTATCCGCTGGTTGTCGTTGTCATAATTTCGCTCCTTCACACACTCTGTCAGGCCACAGGTTCGGAAGCTGTCTGCGCCATCTCTCTGGCCGCCGTGCGCACTGCGTTGACGATGTGCTGGTAGCCGGTGCAGCGGCAGATGTTGCCGGAAAGCGCGGCGCGAATCTCCTCCTCGCTCGGGTTCGGGTTCTGTTGCAGCAGCTCGTAGGCGGTCATGAGAAAGCCGGGGGTGCAGAAGCCGCATTGCAGGCCCTGCTCCTCCCAGAAAGCTTTCTGCAAGGGGTGCATTTCACCGCTGCGCGCCAGCCCCTCCACCGTCGTGATCTCGTGTCCGTTGGCCTGCACGGCGAACATCAGGCAGGAACGCACACTCTGTCCATCGAAGAGGACGGTACAGGAGCCGCAGACGCCGTGTTCGCAGCCCAGGTTGGTGCCGGTCAGTCCCAGATCGTCGCGCAGTACATCGGCCAGCAAGCGCCGCGACTCGACCAGCAAGCGATGGGTGACACCGTTTACCTTCAGGGAAATATTCTTGAAATCTTCTTGCATCAGCGATTCCTTTCTGCTCGCCCGGCAGCGGCGGCGAGAGCCTGTTCGGTCAACACACGGGCAAGGTGACGCCGATAGTCGGCTGAGCCATGAATATCGGACGGGGGATCGGTGAGGGCGGTGACAACGGCGTTGGCGGCGGCTGCCCACAGTTCTGCGCCTGGACGCTGGCCCTTGAGCATTGTCTCGGCGGCATGGGCGCGCACGGGGGCAGGCCCGACGCTACAGAGGCCAAGCCGGGCG
>Ga0209061_1000482_pt1 | contig 100635 bp, 79 predicted proteins | sample Coa_R1_10_FD_187157 | JGI IMG/M metagenome (GOLD analysis project Ga0209061, IMG submission 187157) | Surface soil microbial communities from Centralia Pennsylvania, which are recovering from an underground coalmine fire - Coalmine... | ecosystem: Environmental > Terrestrial > Soil >...
CATCGAGACGGCCAACAATGCGGTCGCCCGAAAGGCCCTCGATGCCGGCAAAACGGCCGGAAGCCCTATCCTCCTCCAACACTCCCGACATCTCAAAGATGCCGTTGGCGTTATCGGTGATAGGCCCAAAAGTATCCATTGCCAGAATGTAACCCGTCGTTGTAAGCAAGCCCAAACCGGCCAAGGAGATGCCATATCCGGCCAAAAGCGCGTTGCCCGAAAAGATGATGAGCGCCAGCACTAAGGTCACCGCAATGGCGACGACAGCCCATACGGAGCTTTCCATGCCGAAAGAGAACCCCGAAATGATCATCGTGGCCGGCCCCGTACGCGACTGATAGGCGATTTCGGTGACCGGTTTCTTTTCTGTTGAGGTAAAGTACTCCGTGAGCCAGCCAATGGCGATGGCCAGCAGAATGCCCACGAAAGTACACAAGAAAAACGGCACCCAGGTGTACTGTTGGGCTGCCTGATCGGTGGGAACAGCCACGGTATGCGTTGGATTGAAGCGGTCGAAGTAGAGATAGGAGGCCAACCCAAAGAGGATGGTTGCTGCAATGGTAGACACCCAAAAGCCCCGATTGATAGGCTGCATGGGGTCTAGGTCTTCACGGTCCTCCCCTTTCACGGCCAGCACGCCGATGATGGAGGCAAAAACGCCTGAGGCACGCACGAGGAGAGGGTACATTACCAACATGAGGGCACTATGGCGCATGGTGGGGTCGGTACTCCAATACTCCGGCGAGATGATCGCAGCCCCCAAGATGATGGCGGCTACCAAAGTGACCTCATAGCTCTCAAAGACATCCGCCGCCATGCCGGCACAGTCTCCCACGTTATCCCCCACATTATCGGCAATGGTGGCCGGGTTGCGTGGGTCGTCTTCGGGAATGCCAACCTCTACTTTGCCCACTAGGTCGGCCCCTACATCGGCAGCCTTGGTGTAGATTCCGCCGCCAACGCGCATAAACAGCGCCGCCAACGAGCCGCCGAAGCCGAAGCCAACCAGCACCAACATCGCCTTCTGCTTGAAGATGAGAAACACCAAACAGGCCCCGATCAGTCCAAGCCCCACGGTAAACATGCCGGAGACCGCCCCGGCCCTGAAGGCCGTTTCCAAGGCGCCTCGAAAGGTGCTTCTTGCCTGGTTAGCTGTACGCTGATTCGCCATTGTGGCCATCTTCATGCCGATGAAGCCGGCGCCGTAGGAGGCCAAAACGCCGATAACAAAGAAGAAGGCAACTCCTAATGCGTCTGCCAGGTCATATCCCAACGCCTTCTGCCCCTGATAGAGCAGAAAAAGCCCAACGGCAATTATGACCACAAGCACCGCCATTGTTTTGATTTGGCGTGTTAAGTAGGCTAAAGCCCCGTCTCGAATGGCGCGCCCGACCTCCTCCATCCGCTCTGTGCCGGGGCTCATTCGCACCACCGAACGATACCAGTAGCCCCCGGCCAGCAGCGAGATGATGCCGGAAAACAAGGCAATGAAGACAATCGTCGTCTCTTGGGAAGTAAAACTTGGAAGACTTACTGCTTCGCTCGCCCATGCCGGCCTCGTTGAGCCGAGCAGAACGAGGAGGGTCAACACAAGCAAGCGGCCAAGTGACGTAGCCTCCGGCTTGCGAAATGGGTACTTTTCTGTCATAGCGGCGAGATCATAACCTCCTTCGTGTTCCGTTATCTGTCCCCTTATGTCACCTCTCACCCGAACCATCCGCCGCACCCGGCGGCTAGATGTTAGCACGGATCGAGGCAATCTGCAAACACTTGCAGAATTATAAACTACATATAGAGGTATTGTCAATCGGTTTTTTGGTATTTGCTCGGCAGACGACGTTCTCTACAGCACATGCGCCTCGTTGATCTTTCCTCATTCAGAGTGCTACACTGTTTGCAACTCCTTACGACGGCACAAGGCGGAACGTATGTGGAACCCCATTGCGATAGAGCCGATGCGAGCCTGCCATCTTGACGATGTCATGCGCATTGACAGGCTCTGCTTTTCAACCCCATGGGCGCGCGCGGTTTTTCAGGCGGAACTGGCTAATCGGGCCTCCTGCTACCTTGTTGCGAAAATCGCCGACCGCATTGTAGGTTTCGGCGGGGAGACGGTGCTTCTTGGAGAAGCACATATCTCCATTCTGGCCGTCTCCCCTGAATGGCGCGGGAAAAAGATCGGTGAATGCCTCCTCTGTGCGCTGTTGGAAGAGGCCTTGCGTCTTCATGCTCACTATGCCACGCTCGAGGTGCGCCAGAGTAACCTCATCGCACAGAGTCTCTATGCTAAATACGGCTTCCGCCCCTATTCCCTTCGTCCACACTACTATACAGATAACGCCGAGCACGCCATCGTTATGCGCCTTGACGCTATGGATACGCCCGCATATCGCGCACAGCTCCAACAATTGAGGAACCAAATGCCCGACCTCACCTGTAGGACTTACTAGGATACACAAATGGAGAAAAAGAGGCGATAATCCTATTATGCATTCAACCGTTTTACCCACAAGAGTAGACGACCCGATCAACGCTGCCATACTCGCCGTTTCCGAAGATCAGCTTCAGGGTTTTCAAGAAGATCCGTTTGGAGCCATCGCAGAGAGATCAGCACTGCCAATAGAAACCGTCATCGAGCGCGTACGCGCAATGCTTGAGGCCGGAGTTATTCGCCGCATCCGGCAGACTCTGCTTGCGACCAATCTGGCCCAGGGCGCCCTTGTGGCCTGGCAGGTTCCCCTCGAGCGCCTGGATGAGGCCTTCGACTTCATGTTCCAACGCGATCCGTTTTCCGGCCACGTGGTTATTCGCTCAACCGATGTGGCCACCACCGGGTCGGCCTACCGTCTTTGGACGACCCTCAAAGTGCCTCAGGGCTATTCACTTGAAAAACACGCTCACTTCCTTGCCGAACAAGTAGGGGCAACACACTTTCGCCTTATGCCTGCCAAGTGCCTGTTCGTGCTCGGTGTTGGGCATGTACGTCGCAAAAATCTGCCCATTGGCAGCCGCTCCTCCGTCCTCGCCGACCCTATCTACACCACCATCACCGAGCTAACGGAGCGTGAATGGCGTGTGCTCATCCCGCTTAAGCGGGAATTCACCCCTTCGGAACTTTGTCGTGATCTGTGGAAAGCACGCGCCCAGGAGGCCGGCCTTCCCCTCGATACCTTCTATGAAATCGCCCATCAGCTCAATCAAAAGGGCGTCATCGGGCGCTTCTCCACATTCCTTGAACACGCGAAACCTAATCCCGAAGGCGAGCGCCTCGTTACCCGTTACAATGCCCTCTTTCACTGGGCGGTTCCTCCCGAAAAGGTGCTAGAGGCCGGACGCCATGTGGGCAGCTTCCACATCATGACGCATGCCTACTGGCGCGAAGGCGGCCCCGAATTCGGAAATGTCAATATCATGGGTGTAGCCCACGGGCTAGATAAAGAGCGCCTCCTGGCCCACAAAGCTGCCATAGACCGCTACCTCGAATCGATCGGCATTCCTGTAGGCTATACCAATGTCTTTTGGGGCGGGCGCAGCGAGATCAAGCCCTCTGAAATCTCTCCATTCGCCTATCGTCATTTCTGCCAGCAGCACGGCCTTGATCCGGATAAGATGCGCGAGGGGTGAACCAGCAATACTCAAGGTAAAGAGGTTACGGTGGGCAAGTCGCAACTAACACTTTCGGTATTAAAAAAGGAGGCAACACAATTTGCCGATATCCTGACAGAGAATACCGACCCCCTTCTTTTCGGGGTAACAGACGGAAAGGCTCTCGGCTCCTATTTTGAACAACGTTTCCGAAGCTATCTGCGTGAAAGATATCATTTCGTCGAAGGCAATTCTGCTACAGGGATAGACTTTCCAGACCTTAACGTTGATATAAAACTGACAAGCATCAAGCAACCACAATCTTCTTGTCCATACCGCTCAGCCAGAGAAAAAGTCTATGGACTTGACTATTCCCTCCTTATCTTTGTGTATGAAAAGGTGGATGTGGATAAAGTGGGGCGCCAGAATATAATCTCTGTTATTTTCTTCAACAAAGAGAGAACTGGCGACTACCAAACAACTTCTGGATTGCTAGAGATACTTAAAAACCGGGGCAATAAAGACGATATTTTGACATTTTTGAGAAACGACGTTTACCACTCAACGACTCAGAGGCCTCACAGCTTGCAGAGGAAGTACTTCAAAACCCTCCTCAGCTCGGCTACCTCACCATCTCGAACGCACTCCAGTGGAGACTACAGTTCGGTCGTCTCATAGACCTGGCCGGGACCCTTCCCGAAATCGAAAGGCTAAAATAGCATTCATATGGAGAACACCAGCCACAAAATTGTATTTGGCGATTTCCAAACGCCTCTAGCCCTCGCGCGGAAGGTTTGCCATTGCCTCGCACGAAAAGGCTTGGAACCCGCCACCGTTCTTGAACCCACCTGCGGAGAAGGCGCCTTTCTACAAGCCTCTTTGGAGACATTCGCGCATCTTCAGTATGTATTCGATGCCGACATTCACCCGAACTATGTGGAGAAAACGCGGCGCCGATTACGTGCGTGGAAGGTTCCATTCGAGATTCAGCAAGCAGACTTCTTTACCGTACCCTGGCAAGATATTGTCGAACGTCTTCCCGAGCCGATTTTGGTTATCGGCAACCCACCTTGGGTCACCAATTCGGAGCTTGGAATCTACAACATCAACAATTTACCTCCTAAGCAGAATCGGGATAATTTTGCCGGTATTCATGCCCTAACCGGCAAGAGCAACTTCGATATCTCCGAGTGGATTTTGCGCCGATGCGTTGAATGTCTTACAAACAAATATGCCATTATTGCCATGCTGTGCAAAACGGTGGTAGCGCGTAAAGTGCTTAGGTACGCTCTCCAACAAGAGCTGCCCGTGGCCTCGGCGGAAGTTTATCTTCTCGATGCACAGAAGGTCTTTGGAATCCTTTGGAATCTCTGTTTCGGCTTGCCTTCTGTTTTTAGAACTAGCCCCAAAAGGCCGTTCTAAAGAATGGAGAGTGTTCTCCTCCCTTGATGCGGAGCGACTAGAGCGCATCTGCGGCCTACGCGATAATCTTATTATCGCCGACATTCCCACCTACGAAAAGTGGCAACACCTGCGTGCTAAATGCCCATCTGGCTGGCGCTCGGGCATCAAACACGACTGCGCCAGCGTCTTTGAACTGCGCACACACGAGGGGCATTTCATCAACAAGTTAGGGGAAACCGTAGATATCGAACCAGAACACCTCTTCCCCCTTCTAAAAAGCTCTGATCTCGCCAACCATAAGGAGCCTAGCCGATGGCTCTTTATTCCGCATCGGTCCCTTGCCGACGATCCGGTTCAACTGAGCATTAGCGCCCCTAAAGCCTGGAACTACCTTCTTGCACACGCCCACCTTCTAGACGCAAGAAAGAGCAGCATCTATCGTCTGCGTCCTCGCTTTTCCCTTTTCGGATTAGGCCCCTACTCCTTTACACCATGGAAAGTAGCCATATCCGGCCTGTATAAAAAGCTCCATTTCGTTCCCGTTTCTCCTCACGATAATCGTCCTGTTGTATTCGACGATACTTGCTACTTCTTTCCTTGCGACACCGAAGCGGAGTGTCGTACTCTTCACACCCTACTGCAATCCGAGCCGGCACGGGAGTTTTTTTCCTCCCTGACCTTTTGGGATGAAAAACGCCCGATAACCGCGGAACTCCTCAACCTACTCGATCTTCACCTCCTCGCCCAACACGTAACCGATGTAGATGAGCGATTTATAGCAAAACTGGTTGAACGACAGAGAGCATTTCGCCAAAAACCGTCAGGCGATTCCCTTCAGGCAAGCCTGTTTGAAGAGGACTTTCTACCAGGGCTTCGCTCATAGCACCGGTGTAGGAATCGGGCGCATCTCCGCCGAAGTATAGATAAAAAGGCACCTCAACAATGAAGCCTTTGAGACAAATTTTTCCAACTTTGCATCTTAACGGGAGACAAACCATGTCGGCTCAGCCTCGAGGGCCTGTGATCGCCCTCGCTCAAAGCCCTTTCGCCTCTATGCAGCCCTTGCCTCTGCAGGCGGTTCGGTTGAAGGACCGATTCTGGGCACCGCGCCTGCAAACCAATCGTTCGGTAACGCTTCCCTCTCAAATCCAACGATGCGAAGAGACCGGACGTATAGATAACTTTCGCCGTGCCTCCGGCAAAAAACAGATCGATTTCCAAGGAATCTACTTCAACGACTCCGACGTCTATAAGCTTCTTGAAGCTATCGCCTACGCCATCGGTTACGAGCCGGATGCTAACCTCGAAGCTCAGATGGAGGCCATCATCGCCGAAATCGCCGCCGCACAACAGCCCGATGGCTACCTCAACACCTACTTCATGTTCGACCGTGCCAAAGACCGCTTCGCCAATCTCCGCGACATGCACGAAATCTACTGCGCCGGCCATCTCTTTCAAGCCGCCGTAGCCCACTACCGCGCCACCGGCCGAACCAACCTTCTCGATGTTGCTAGGCGTTATGCCGACCTGCTCTACGCTAAGTTTGGCCCAAACGGTCAGCCAGGAGCTTGTGGACACCCCGAAGCCGAAATGGCGCTTGTGGAGCTTGCGCGCACAACCGGGGATGCACGTTACCTCGAACTCGCCAAATGCATGGTCGAGGCTCGTGGCAGAGGGGTTCTAGGTGGCAGCCCTTACCATCAAGACCACGTGCCCTTTGTGGAACAGAGGGAGTTCGTCGGGCACGCCGTCCGCCATCTCTATTTAGCTTCAGGGGCAACCGATATTGCGCTTGAAACAGGCGATCAAGCCTATCTCGCCGCCCTCGATGCCCTCTGGCAAGACCTCGTACAGCACAAACTCTATATCACCGGCGGAGTAGGTTCCCGCTACGAAGGAGAGGCCTTTGGTGCCCCTTATGAGCTGCCCGACGATCGGGCCTATGCAGAAACCTGCGCCAATATCGCCCTCGTTATGTGGTGCTATCGCCTGCTCCATCTCAAAGGCAACCCCATCTATGCCGACATCATGGAACGCGCCCTCTACAACGGAGTTCTCTCCGGCATCTCGCTCGACGGCGAGCACTATTTCTACCCGAATCCTCTTGCCGACCGAGGCGGTCATCGGCGTCAAAAATGGTTCGGCTGCGCCTGCTGTCCCCCCAACATCGCGCGCATGCTGGCCTCTTTACCCGGCTACTTCGCCAGCACAGATCAACAAAACCAACTCTATCTTCACCTCTACGCACAAGGCGAAATCCACTTTCCAACCCCAGAAGGAGACGTCCACCTACGGGTGAACACACACTATCCTTGGGAGGGGCTTATCGAAATCGAGTTGTTGAGCGCCCCCGCACACACGACAACTCTCTTCCTACGCGTTCCCCAATGGGCAAAAGAAGCTACCCTTCTCTGCAACGGAGATGCTTCCGCCGAAACCGCCCTTCCATCCTCCGGCAGCTACGCGAAAGTGGCCATAAACGGCGCCCCTGCAACGATCCGTTTGGAGCTGCCTATGCCTATAGAGTGGACTCAAAGCCATCCCCATGTGCAGAATCACTATCAAAAAGTGGCGCTCACGCGAGGGCCGGTCGTCTACTGCCTGGAACAGAGCGATCATCCCAACACAGACCCATGGGATATTCTGCTTACCCATGAGACAACTTTTACGCCGGAACATCGTTCCGATCTGCTTAACGGGGTAACGGTGTTGACCGGTCGGGGAGTAGCATTGAACAGAGAGCGGTGGGCAGGGAAGCTGTATGCCCCTTATCGGTCCTATGAAACATCGCATCCTGTAGCGATCACGGCCATCCCTTACTATGCTTGGGCAAACCGAGAGGCCGGCCCGATGACCGTATGGCTTCCCATCCTCTAAAGCCGTTGGGGCAGCTTTAACAAAGCTGCCCCAAACAACCTGCTAGGCCAACAAAGCCTGTATGCCTGAATCTTGTTCATGGGCGGCGCGGAACTGCTCGTTATAGAGATTTTGGTACACCCCAGGCCGGCTAACCAACTCCGCATGTGTCCCGATATCCACAATGCGCCCCTGATCGAGCACCACGATCTTGTCGGCGTTCATGATGGTAGAAAGCCGGTGAGTGATGACGAAGCTCGTTCTCCCCTTCATCAGGCGCTCCAGAGCGGCCTGGACGTTGGCCTCTGTCTTGCTATCTAGGGCCGAAGTGGCATCATCCAGAATGAGAATGCGTGGATTGGTAAGCGCGGCCCGTGCAATGGCCATGCGTTGCTTCTGCCCTACGGAAAGCTTAATGCCCTCCTCGCCGATCTTTGTGTCGTAGGCCTGAGGCAGCGTGAGAATGAACTCGTGCAGATCGGCCATTTTTGCCGCCTGCATGATCTGCCAATCGGTGGCATCGTGATAGCCGTACTTGATGTTCTCCTTAAGGGACACTGAGAACAGCAAGCTCTCTTGGCTCACGATGCTTATCTGCCTTCGTATCGATTCGAGCTTAACCTTCCGTATGTCCACACCGTCAATGCGAATGGCGCCGTGCCCCGGAGGAACCTCGTAAAAACGTGCGATAAGGTTAACCAATGTTGTTTTTCCGGAGCCAGAAGGCCCTACAATGGCCACAACCTCTCCGGGCGCCACTTTCAGGCAGATATCGTGCAGAACGGGGTGGTCGCGCTCGTATCCAAAGGTAACATGGTCGAACTCCACCTCGCCGCGCATATTGGTAAGCGGCCTGGCATCGGGCGCATCGGTTATTTCCGGCCGGGTATCTAGCGTCTCGAAAACCCGTTCCATGGCCGCAATAGTCCACTGCACCGTCACGTTGAAGTCCACAATGCGCACGGCAGGGTCATAAAGCTGGTTGAGGAGCGCATTAAAGGCCAACAAAGCCCCTATCTCCATGCGATGGTGCAGAATCAAAACCCCACCATACCAAAGCACCGCGCCGGTAAAGGTCGCTCGTATGACTTGGGCAATGGCGCCAAGTCGCCGATTAAGCTTCATCTGCTTCATGCCGAGGTCGAAGTTCTCCTTCACCGTCTGCATGAAGCGCTCTGTCTCGTACTCTTCGCGGGCAAACGCTTTGACGACCATAATTCCGGCAAGCTTTTCCTGCAGTGCTCCGAGCATGGCATCCCACTTTTCTCGCAGTTCGATGCTTAGCGGGCGAATGTAGCGGATAAAGTATTTGTAGTTGGCCACATAGAAGGGGATGCCCGCTAACGCCAAAAGCGTAAGGCGCCACTGCATGGTAAAGAGAACCACCAAAATAGCGATGACGCTGAGCATATCGGCCATGAACGTAACGAACCCACCGGAGATCATCTGTTGGATGAAGTCAATATCGCCCATCAGACGCGCCATGATTTTGCCCGTTTGGCGGGTGTCGTAGTAGGAAAGAGAGAGACGATTGAGATGCCGATAGCTCTCGAAACGAAGGTCAAAAACGACCCGCTGCCCCAACCACCCTATGGTGTAGTTTAGCCAGAACGACACGATTCCACGCAGCGCATAAAGCCCCACTATCGCCCAGAAAATCCATACCAGCGCCCGGTAGTTTTTGTGGGGAATCACCACATCAATGGTGTATCCGATGATACGTGGCAACACAATGGGCGTAAAGGTGATGATCAGCAACAGGAGAACGGCAAGCGCCACCTTTTTGCGATAGGGTCGTAAATAGCCCAGCAACCGACGAAACAGTTCCATGACGCTACGCTCCCGACTCCAAAGCTACCTTAAACTGTTGATGGAAAAGGCTCGCATAGATGCCCCCCAACGCCAGAAGTTCGTTGTGGTTGCCCATCTCGCGAATAACTCCCTTCTCCATAACCACGATCTTATCCGCCTTGACGATGGTGGACAGGCGATGGGCGATCACAAAACAGGTTCGTCCTTTCATCAAACGCTCCAGCGCCTCTTGGATGAGCGCTTCCGTCTCCGAATCGAGGGCTGAAGTCGCCTCATCTAAAATGAGGATTCGCGGGTCGGCCAATAAGGCTCTGGCAATGGCGATTCGTTGCTTCTCGCCTCCCGACAGCTTTACGCCATCCTCCCCCAAACGGGTGTCGTAGCCACGAGGCATGGCCTCGATGACGTGCGCGATGTTGGCCGCCCGGGCAGCCGCCTCTACCTCCTCGTCGGTTGCATCGAGCTTGCCATAACGAATGTTCTCGCGGATGGTGGTGTTGAACAGCATGGTCTCTTGAATGACCACCCCTATCTGCCGACGCAACGATTTAAGCTGCACATCCCGCAGGTCGTACCCGTCAATGGTGATGCGCCCATCGGTAACATCGTAATGGCGCTGAAGCAGGTTCACCATGGTGGTTTTCCCCGATCCGGATGGTCCCACCAAGGCAACTACTTCACCCGCTTTCACATCGAGATTAACCCCCTTGATCACGGGCTGACCTGGCTCATACTCGAACCAAACATTTTCGTAGCGTACATCGCCGCGAATGGGTGGAAGAGGAATGGCGTTCGGCTTATCGGTAACGTTGGGCTTTGTATCGAGGGTGCGAAAGATGCGCCATAAGGCCGCATTGGTGCGCGCGATCTGGTCATTGAGCTGGATCATGCGCAATGTCGGCTGGTATAAGTACCCCCCAATGTAGCCATAAAACGCGATGAGACTTCCGGGCGTTAGCTTGCCCTCAATAACCAGTTTGCCCCCATACCAGATCAGCAAAGCCGTGCCGATGGCGCCTATAAACTCGGCCAGCGTCCAGAGGGCGGTACTGAGAACGGAGGCACGCAGGTTTAGATGCAGCAGATTGCGCGTTTCACCGGCAAATTGTCGCACCTCGTAACGCTCACGGGCATAGGATTTCACCACCTGCACGCCCGCCAGCTTCTCCTGAAGGTCGCCGTAGATGATCTCCCTTTGCTCTCGCACCTCATAGCTTGTTTGCTTAATGCGCCCAATGAAGATGAGGTAGTTGGCAATATAGATGGGGTATACCGAAAGTGCCACTAAGGCAAGCTTCCAGTTGAGCGAGAAGATAATGAATAAAACCGCAATAAGCGTTACACTATCTTGCAGAATGTTAACGAACCCACCGCTCAACAACTGGTCGAGCGAGGCCACATCGTTGGTGATGTTGGACATTAGCTTGCCGGTCTGGCTGCGTTCAAAAAAACCCAGCGAGAGGGTCTGCATATGCGCATAGAGTTTCCTCCGCATGTCCAGCTTGAAACGTTGCCCCAGCAGCGTGATGCAATAGGTAAGCCAGTAACCAACGAAGGCACTTCCGGCGGCGACCCCCACAAACGCGAAGAAGATGGCAGCTAAATGGACGGGGAGATGCTCGCGAAGTGCCTTCTGCGTAAGGCTATCCGTCAGCAGCTTAATGAGATAAGGCGGAGGTAAACTCAACGCGGAGGTGCACAGCGTCAAGACGACGATCAACAAAATCAACCGCCAATAGACGCGCACCTCTTTCAAAAAACGTATGAAATTTTGCATGCCCGTTCTTGTTCGAAATTTGGAATCGGCCCCGGCTAAAGCCGCCTACTACCAATATCGGGAGAATGCATTTTTTATTTTACCGCACAAACCTTCATTATGGTTTCCTTTCGCAGCCTGTCCGCCGCAAAATGCGGAATCTCCTCAATCGCCGCTTTTAGCGATAACCTAATCGAGGCCTCTATCGTATAAAAAGATAGCTATAAATCTATGTTTGGAGGAAATCAATGCAACAAATCTGCCGTTACGGACTAGGCACCACGCTCTCTACCTCCTTTGCCGAGGCCTTGCGCCTCACCAAAGAGGCCTTCCAAAAACAGGGCTTCGGTACCCTCTCCGAAATAGATGTCCAAAAAGCGCTCCAAGAGAAACTGGGGCTTAATCGCGAACCCTATACCATTCTCGGTATGTGCAACCCTCAGCTTGCCTCCCAAGCGATTGAAGCGGAACCCCATATCGGCCTGCTGCTCCCTTGCAACGTGTTAGTTGCACAGCGCGAAGCGAGCATCGAGGTCTCTGCACAAGACCCACGTGAGATGGTTGAGATCACGCAGAACCCAAATCTCAAGCCTATCGCCGAAGAGGCCTATCGGCGCATTGTCGCCGCCCTCACCCAGCTCGGCTCCAATTCGCCCTAGGGAGTTCGGGTTCCAGAAACCGAAGAACGGTCTCCAACGCCTTTAGAGAAGCGTGCGTACAGCGTCGGCGATTACCTTGATCTCCTCCGCCTCCAACGTGCGTGGGTCGAAAAGCACCCTATCGTCCTGAACCCGTGTGAAGACCGGTATGGGGGCGTGGCGGAGGCGTTTTGCAATGGTCTCCGAGGAAAGTTCATTATCGGCACTTCGCAGCGCCACACAGAGCGTATCGAGCCGCTCCTCCGGCAAAGAACCACCTCCGACCTCCGAGTAGTCGCGTCGGAATTCGATCCGAAAGCGCTCCTTGGGCAGTACCCGCTGAAGAGCGCGATGGAGTTGTCTTGCCAGACGGGCGATCTCCGGCATCGTGCGATGAAAGTAGCGCAGTGTAGGGATAGCCTGTGCCGCCTGCTCCCGATCACGGTAGAGCCTTAGGGTGGCCTCCAAAGCCGCCAAAGTTAATTTGTCAACCCGAAGCGCGCGCGCCAACGGATGTTTTTCGATCAGCTCGATATACCTGCGTTTCCCCAAAATGAGGCCGGCCTGCGGGCCACCTAAAAGTTTATCACCGCTCGCCGTCACTACATCCGCCCCCGCCCTAACACTATCGAGCACCGTGCTTTTGCCCTTCACGAGGCTCAATAACGCTCCACTACCCTGGTCATCCATCACCGGTATGCCGTGGCTGTTGCCTAAAGCTACCAAATCCTCCAGCGGAACCGTCTCCGTGAACCCGATAATGGCAAAATTGGAGGGACGGCATCGCAAAATAAGCCCTGTGCGTTCGGTGATGGCCTGCATATAGTCCGAAAGCCGGGTGCGATTCGTGGTGCCCACCTCCACCAACAACGCGCCGGAGGCCCGCACGATGTCGGGCATGCGAAAACTTCCGCCTATCTCCACCAGCTCTCCACGCGATAGCACAACCTCTCGTCCCCCGGCAAGCACGGTAACCGCCAGAAAAACCGCTCCGGCGCAGTTGTTTACAACATAGGCGTCCTCAGCACCTGTCAGTTCGCAAAGCAGGGAGCGCACATGGTCTTGGCGCGATCCGCGACGCCCGCTCTCCCTGTCTATTTCCAAAGTGCAGTGCCCTCTCGCCACCGCCCACAACGCCTCAACGGCCTCGTCGGCCAACCGTGCTCTCCCAAGCCCCGTGTGGAGGATCACGCCCGTGGCGTTAATAGCCCTGCAGAGTGAGGGCCGCATACGGCGCTGTGTCTCCGCTATCACCTCCCTCACAATGTCGGCATAGCTAGGTGTAGAGCGCTCTGAACTCGTCTGCAGCTCCTCGCGTATCTGCTGCAACACATGCCGAATAGCCTGCACCAGCACGGTCTGAGGGACGTTTTCCTCTAGACGACGTATCTCAGGGTGCACCAACAGACGGCTAACCGAGGGAAGAGAACGAAGCTTTTCTGCAAGCGAGTGGGCCTCTTGCGCGCTTTCATTGCTAACCGAATCGTGTTTCTTGTCCGCCATTCTGGTATAACTTTACCCGACAGTGGTATAACTTTACCCGACAAATGTTATCTCGACTCAACAAATGTTATCTCGCTTCACCCGACAAATGGCATCTCGAAGCGAAGCGAGAGAACCTGATCTCCTTTGAGGTTTCCATCCATGCCCGAACCCCAGTCTTCACAACCGACCGAAGCCATCCGTCGCCGCGTTCAGGAGCTGCGCGAGCAGATAGAGCGGGCGAACTATCGCTACTATGTGCTCGATGACCCTGAAATAACCGATGCAGAGTACGACGCCCTGCTGCGCGAGCTAAAAGAGTTAGAGGAGCGTTACCCGGAACTGAGAACTCCCGATTCGCCCACGCAAAGGGTGGGAGCCGAGCCGGCAGTAACAACCTTCGCCCCCTTTCCCCATCGCGCTCCCATGCTCTCGCTCGATAACGCCTTCTCTTACGAAGAGCTACGTGCCTGGGAAGACCGCAATCGCCGCTTGCTCGGCGCCTCTCCGGATACCCGTTTTGAGTATGTTTGTGAGCTGAAAATAGACGGGCTTTCTATCTCTTTAATCTACGAAAACGGACGGTTCGTTAAAGGCGGCACCCGTGGCAATGGAGTTGTTGGTGAGGACGTTACCCCCAACCTGCTTACCATTCCGTCGCTTCCAAAACAGCTTCGGCCTGCTCCTAAGCAAAAAAGCCTGACAGCTTCGCACCCACAGCCCACATTGAGCTTCGCCTCCGATTCACAACAGGCCGACTTCCCCACTTTCATCGAGATACGAGGCGAGGTCTTTCTAACCCATCAGGAGTTTCAGCGCATCAACGAGGAGCTAGAAGAGCGGGGGGAGCGAACCTTTGCCAACTGCAGAAACGCAGCCGCCGGTTCGGTGCGTCAAAAAGACCCGCGCGTCACCGCATCTCGTAGGCTCGATCTCTTAGTCTATGCGGTCGGGCACTATGAGGGCTGGGAGTTTCGAAGCCAATACGAACTATTGCAAACCTATCAGGCGTGGGGGTTGCCAACAAACCCCAATATTCGTCTTTGCTCTACGATAGAAGAGGCCATTACTTTTTGTGAAGAGTGGGCCACCCGTAAAGAAGAGCTTCCCTACGATATTGATGGCGTGGTTATTAAGGTCAATTCGTTTGCCCTTCAGCGCGAGCTAGGTCAGGTGAGTCGCTCGCCGCGATGGGCTATCGCTTACAAATATCCGGCCATTCAGGCTCGTACAAAGGTTTTAGCCATCGAAGTGCAGGTGGGGAGAACCGGCGCATTAACCCCCGTTGCCCATCTCGAACCCGTTCCTCTGGCAGGGGTCATCGTGTCCCGTGCCACCCTGCATAACGAAGAGGAGATACGTCGTAAAGATGTACGCATCGGCGATACAGTCATCATCCAACGGGCAGGAGAGGTGATTCCGGAAATTGTGGAGGTTGTCACCTCCGAACGCGATGGGGATGAGATCGTCTTCCAAATGCCCACCCACTGCCCTGTTTGCGGTACTCCCGTGGAACGTCCTCAAGGCGAGGCTATCGCGCGCTGTCCCAACCCCCTCTGCCCGGCGCGTGTCCAACAGACCATCGAGCACTTCGTTTCCCGTAACGCCATGAACATCGAGGGACTTGGAGAGAAGCACATCGCACAGCTCATTCAAAAAGGTCTTATTAAAGACCCCGCCGACCTCTACTATCTCACGAAAGAGCAGCTTCTTCCTTTGGAACGTATGGGGGATAAACTGGCCGAAAAGATTTTGGCCAACATTGCCGCCAGTCGCCAGCGTCCTCTGGCCAACCTTATCTACGCCTTGGGAATACGCCACGTGGGCGAACACGTGGCCGCCGTGCTTGCAGACCATTTCGGCTCCCTGGAGCGACTCCAAGAGGCTTCGGTGGAGGAGCTGGCCAAAATCTACGAGATCGGGCCTGCTACCGCAGAAAGCATTGTCGCTTGGTTTGCCGACCCACGAAACCGTCAGATGCTCGAAAAGCTCAAGCGTGCCGGGGTACAGCCGATGGCGCAAGGCAGCGCCCCCATCTCCGATGCACTCAAGGGCAAGACCTTTGTCTTTACCGGTGCCCTCGCCCACATGACCCGCGAAGAAGCCGAGGCCGCCGTTCGTCGCTTGGGGGGGCGCGCGGCCAGCAGTGTGAGCCGTCAGACCTCGTATGTAGTTGTTGGAGAAAACCCCGGCAGCAAGCTTACCAAAGCACAGCAACTCGGCATTCCCATCCTCACGGAAGCCGAGTTTCTTGAACTTCTCGAGGCGACCTAGCGGACGCTCTACGGACACCCCTTGACAAAGGTGGCCAAGCGTTGTAAACTTCAGTCTAATGTAAATGCCCAACGAGGTGCCGAAAAAAGAGAACCATGCATCTTTCTGCCATCACCGATGAAATATCGCAAGACTTCGAGCATGCGCTCGATGTCCTTCTGGAGTACGGCGCGGAAGGCGCCGAACTGCGCGGGCTATGGAATGTCAATATCGCCGATCTCAGCGACGAGCAGGCTCAAAAGGCCCAAAAAGCTCTTCAAGCTCGCGGCCTTAAAGTCGCCGCCCTCGCGACCCCCTTTTTTAAATGCGACATCGAACCCGCCGCCGAGGCGGAAGCTGCAGGCCCTCTGCATCTTGCCCCGCCGCGCGATCTCGCCCAGCAGATGCAGATTCTAGAACGATGTGCCCGCCTAGCCCACCTCTTTGAAACCCCCTATCTGCGTGTTTTTACCTTCTGGAAACGCGGCCCCTACACTGCCGAGGTCGAAGATCGCATCGTGAACGCCTTTGAGCAGCCGCTGGAGCTGGCCCAACGCGAGGGTTTAACGCTGGTGTTAGAAAACGAGCATGCCTGCTATGTCGGTACCGGCGCGGAGGCAGCCCACCTGGCCGCTCGCATAGACCACCCTCACTTTCGGGTATGTTGGGACCCCGGCAATGCCTTCGCTGCCGGTGAACGCCCCTATCCCGATGGCTATGAGGCGGTGCGCCCATGGATAGCCCACATGCATGTAAAGGATGCCCGCATGATATCCACCGAGCATCATGGCCTCCAACCGCGCTGGTGCGTTATGGGGCAAGGGGAAATTGACTACGCCGGCCAGTTCGCGGCGCTACGTCGGGATGGCTATCAGGGCTTCGTCTCTCTCGAAACCCATTTTGTCCCCGAAACCGGAACCGGCCCCGACGGCAAGGGCACCCATGAAGACGGCTCTCGAGCCTGTTTGGAATATCTCCGCCGCTATTTTCACGTATCCTAAAAAAGACTTATGACAGGATGCAGCCGTTTGAATTCGCAGCGATAATGGTCTCCCAGTCGCTTTTGGGTATGATACTCGTTGGCTCAGAAATCTAGCTTTTCGGTGCTATTGGAGGACACAAACTTTTCATGAAAATCTTCTCTCTTACCAACTTTAGAAGGCTAACAAAAAACTTAAACTGGTGTATCGCCCTCTTCTTCGCCATTTTGTTGGGCTTCGGCTTTGCCTGGAACCAGCTCGTTGGGGTGGGACGAGGAGGCGGACCTACCGCCACAAGCAACCTCGACCGCACCGTGCTTAAAATTGATGGCATTCCTGTTTCGCAACTTGAATACGAACGCGCAGTTCAAGCGCAGGGCCAAGCAGTGGCTCCCGGCCCCCCCTTCGTACAGGCCCAAGCTGCCGCCATTGCCCGGCTTGTGCAGAATACAGCCCTGCAGGAGTTGGCCAAAAAGTACCATGTACAGGTGACCTCCACCGATGTAGATCGTTATATTGACCAACTGCGCGTGGAGGCCGGCCAGCAAAAAGCCTCCGACTCGGCTTGGGAAAACTTTGTGGAACAGAACATGGGCATGACGCTTGCCGACCTGCGTCGCCAGCTAGCGAAAAGCCCCCAGCTTCTCGCTCAAGCCCTCATCGCCTACTTTAAACGACAACAGCACATCACCCCGCAGGACGCACAGAACCAGTACGCCCAAGTGAATCTCCTCACCGTCTTCGTGCCGATCGGGAACTCGCCGCTTTCTCCGGCAAAGCCCGGTCAAAAACCGCTTACCGATGCGGAAGCCCAAAAGCTGGCCAACGAACTGTTGGCCCAAGCCAAAGCCGGCGCCGATCAGAAAGCCCTCGCAAAAAGCGACCCACGCGTACGGGTGGTTCAAACAGGCTTTCGTTCGGAATACTCTCCGATGCCCGGTATGATGAGCGATAACAGTCCCTTCGGCGTTTTAGGCTACGGCAAGGATTTCGATGCCGCCGTTCACGCCACACCGGTTAACGGATTCACCCCGGTCATCAAAACGAACGGCTTGTTTTCCGGTTATATCTTCGCCAAGGTGCTTGCTCGGAAAATCGCGCTACCTAAAAACTTCAATGCCCGCCAGGCCGTGGCCGATCTGCAAACCCAAAAGGCCCAGCAACAACTGCAAACCGAGCTATTGCAGCTTATCAATAACGCTAAGATTCAGGTAGTAGACCCCGACAAGCAGCCCTATGTTGATGCCTATCTATCGGAACAACTGCAACAAAAGCAGCTCATGGCGCAACTCGGCCAGCCTACATCAGGCCCCGCTCCCACCAAAGCGGAAATTGATGCGCTGCAAAATAAAGAGAATGCCGACTTTGAAGCGCTTTTAAAACGCAACCCTAACGATCCTACAGCCGCCCTCATGGTCGCCCAAAACATCGAGCAGAACAAACTGTACGCAAAGGGGGTCACTCCGGCCCAACAGCAGGCCTATCGCCAACAACTCATTCAACTCTACCAAACCGCCTTAAACAACTACGAAGATCGAGACCTGCGCTTTAAGTTGGCCGATCTCTACGCTGCACAAAAGGATTTCACCGACGCGCAAAAGCAGTATGAACTCATCGCCAAATATCTGGCGGAGGACCCGCCCTACAACTCAACCACCGATCAGCAGTACATTGGGTATTACCAACGTCTGGCCAACGCTTTCTCCGCGCTCGGCCTGCCCGATGAGGCCAAGAAGATGCAGCAACAACTTGCGCTGGTAAAACAGCAGCTGGCTAAGGATAAAGCAAAAGAGGCGGCTGCCAACAAAGCTTCCTCGCCCTTGCAAGGTAGCGTTAGCCTACCTCCTGGCGGCAAGGCCACCGTTCCGTTAAACACCAATCCAGCGGCCTCAAAACCGTAACCTTTCCTTGCACGATAGGTAAACCTGGGCAGGAAAGGCATGAGAGGTCCGGTTAGTTTTGCCGACCATTCGCACGTAAGTGGGGCGACCCTGCGGGTCGCCCCTACATAATTTTCTCAACCAATAGGCCCTGCTTTAAAAACAACCACAACCGTGCTCTCCACAATGCGGAACGTGTACACACTATCACACAGCGATCTTCTCTAATCTAAGACCACCTATATGATTCCCTCTACGAAAATAGCAACACGAGATAGAGGCGAGCGAGATTTCAGTCCGCCTCTGCAATTTAGCTCTCGCAGCGAGAAATGGCCTGCTGGCCCTTCTCTCCATCAAGGAGAGAAGCGAGTATGGGGTTTCTGTCTGAACTTAGGCTGCTACCCGATGCCTACGACGATAGCTCCACACTCCACCGGCCGTTAACATGAGAAGCCCAAACCCTAACAGAGAGCTGACTTCAGGAGTAGTCGCATGGCCCCCTACCAGAACACTAAAGTTCTGGGTCACAGAACTGCTCGTTCCATTGTCGGTGAAGTCTATCGTGTACGTTCCAGTATAGAGTGTGCCGGGCGTATAGTTAGAGGGCACAAACACATCAAACAGATCGCCCGTCCAACTATCCCCACTCTGACCAGATGGACTTAAGCCAGACGGAGTGTTAACGAAGTTGTCAGTGAAATCACTTGAAGCGTTAGGGTCAGAATAGGTAAAAGAGTCGCTGTCCAGGCTGATACTGTTGCTAGCGTCTGTGTTCGTTAACGTGGCGATGAAATTAAACGTGCTGCCCGGGCTCACGGTTGGGTTGGGGTTTTGGAGGGTAAAGCTTAACTGCGCGTTGCCCACACTTCCCCCCAATAGCCAAAGCCCACCTGCTACCAACATCGTAGTAAGGACAGAATGCCCTCTGGCATGAAATCGTCGCATAACCCTTCTCCTTGTTGTGATAGGACTTGCCTTTCGAGAACCTGCTCGCCAGGCTCTCGATCAATTATAATGCAATTTCCGTGCCAAATTCGCATTTCTACGGGCTTTTTTAGAAAAATTTTTTAAAATAGCCCCCGGAAGGAGAAATAGCTAGCGCCTTTGCGCAAGAAACGCCACACTCTCCATGTTAGCCCAGTCCGTGCCCACCTTTGCGTCCACTTTAAGAGGCACTTTAAGCGGATAAGCCTCCTGCATCAAAGGGACGATCTCGGCAACACATGCCTCTATCTCCTCCTCCCTCACTTCAAACAGCAGTTCGTCATGTACCTGCAGCAAGAGGCTACAGTCCTTCCGATCGGCTACATGGCGGTACACACGGATCATAGCCAGCTTCATGATGTCGGCTGCTGTGCCTTGTATGGGCATGTTGATGGCCGCCCGTTCCGCCGCCTGACGCACCTGATGGTTGCCACTATGCAGATCGGGCAGATAGCGTCGCCGACCGAAAAGCGTCTGTACCCAGCCTTGCCGATGAGCCAGCTCTTTTATCTCCTCAATATAGCGCTTTACTCCCGGAAGCCGAGCGAAATAGGCCTGAATCCATTCATGCGCCACACTTGTCTCCACACCTAAAGTGGTGGCAAGCGAAAACGCGCTCTGGCCGTAGATCACGGCGAAGTTGATGGTCTTGGCGAGCCGCCTCTGCTCCGGCGTTACCTGGGATACATCTACTCCAAAAACGGTGGCCGCCGTAGCCGCATGAATGTCTTCATCATTTAAAAAAGCCTGTATCAACGTGGGATCATCAGAAACGTGGGCTAACACCCGTAGTTCGATTTGGGAGTAGTCGCAAGAAAGCAGCTTATAGCCTTTGGGGGCGATGAAAGCGCGACGAATTTGACGCCCTACCTCCGAACGGATCGGGATGTTTTGCAGGTTCGGATCGGAAGAGCTAAGCCTGCCTGTACTTGCTACCGTTTGGTTAAGGCTGGTATGAACTCGGTGAGTATCCGGCCGCACGAGCCGCACCAAAGCATCGGCATAGGTGGCCTTCAGTTTGGCCATTTCTCGATACTCCAGTATCTTTCGAGCGATCTCATAGCGCGGGGCGAGCTGCTCGAGCAGATCGGCTCCGGTAGAATAGCCCGTTTTTGTTTTCTTACCACGCGGCAACTGTAGCTTATCGAAAAGTACCTCCTGCAGCTGCTTTGGCGAGCCGATGTTAAACTCCATACCGGCCAACTCATAGATTTCGGCCGCAATTTTTGTGATCTGTTCCGCCATCTTTTGGCTTAGAACGGAAAGATAGTCAACGTCTACCAACAGGCCATGCTGCTCGATGGCCGCCAAAACCGGCACTAGGGGCATCTCGATTTCATAGAAAACGCGCGTCATGCCGTTGGCCTCCAACTGTCTCTCCAGCGGCTCCTCCAAGGCTAAAATCGCCCCGGCCTCGATCATGAGACGTTCTGCCGGTTCGAAGGCGTCCTCCACCTCGAGACGACGGTGCAGATGGGCTTCGACGATATCCATCAGCGGATAGGCGCTGCGCCCCGCATCTAGAAGATAGGCAGCGATCTGCACATCGAAATCGAACGGCAAGGGGCGAAAGCCATGACGCTGCAATACAATGAGCGCCTGCTTCGCCTGATAGGTCAGTCGCCGTATCCCCGATGCGTTAAACAGAGGCTCTAGCTCCTGTATGGAGGCCACATAGCCGGTCTCTTGGGCGCTTGTCTCTTCAGCGCCCTCCTCTGTAAAAGACCAAAGCCCCCCTATAGCTTTCGGCTCTTGAACGGCCACATAGTAGCAGCTCGGCTCAAGACTGCCATCACTCCCCTCCGTCTCCTCAACAGCAAAAGCCACTCCACGCAGCTTGGCGTCGAGCGGGGATTCCCCCTCCAGCTCGAGTCGGATGGCAACACGCCCTTTTGCTTTAACCTTCTCTAGAACCTGTTTGAGCGTATCAGCATCCTTTATAGAGCGATAGGCCACCTCGAACCGCTCCTCCGGTGCCTCCTCTTCGCGTGCTGCCAGCGGCGAACTAGGTTGCGGGATTCGCGCTAACAACGACCGAAACTCCAGATCGCGAAAAATGGCGCGTACCCGTTGCCAATCCGCCTCGGTAGGTGAATAGGGCACAATTTCGATATCCAGAGGAACATCGCAGACGATGGTCGCCAGGCGTTTGGAAAAGAGTGCCTGTTCTTTCCCCTCCCTTAACGCCTGCTGAATGCGGGGCGGCGTCACTTCATCGAGGTGCTCCAACAGGTTTTCAAGCGTTCCGAACTGTTGCAACAGTTTTGCGGCCGTCTTCTCGCCGATGCCGGGCACCCCTGGTATATTGTCGGAGGCATCGCCGGTAAGGGCTTTAAAATCGGGTATCTGTTCGGGCCATACCCCATACCGATCATAGACCGCCTGACGATTATAGGCTTTTCGCTCAGAAACCCCTCTTTGGGTGATCTCCACAATCACACGGTCGTCGTCTACAAGCTGCAACTGATCCGAGTCGCCGGTAATCACGATCACTCTATAGCCCTCCGCCTTGCCCTTCTGAGCCAAGGTGCCGATGATGTCGTCGGCCTCATAGCCGGCAAGTTCCACGCAGGGGATGCCGAAAGCGCTCACCAACTCCCTTGCAATCGGCATCTGCTCCTTCAACTCCGGCGCGGCAGAGGGACGATGGGCTTTGTAATCTACGAACTCCTGTTCACGAAAGGTGGGCGCATGAGCGTCCCAGCACACCATGATGGCGTCGGGCTTATCCGTTTGCAGCACCGACAGTAGCATGTTAGCGAGTCCATAGAGCGCGCCGGTTGGGCGCTTATCGCTTGTGGTAAGCGCTTGACCGGCAAAAAAAGCCCGAAACAAGAGGCTATAGCCGTCTATGAGGATCAGTTTGCGTGTCACACCGTTTTCACTTTCCATCGTTTTCTCCTACCTAGGCGCCTCATCTGCATACCCCGCTCGCGCAAGGCGAGCGGGGCCTGTGATGTTGGCGATGAGGCTATCCGGCGAATCGGCATGGGGCCAGGCGAAAGCATGACGATAGGCCGCTTGCTGACACCGTCGAAGCTGATCGAAATTGATGATGTCAAGCGTCAAAAGGTTTTCGTACTCGAATGGTAGTCGCACATTATGCAGACCGGGATTGTCGGTACAGATAACGACATCTACCCCGGCCCTCCCACAACGCTCGAACACCTCGCGCAGCGCCTCCAGCGATTGCATGGTGCCTGTGCGCAGATAAGACGTTGGACAAACCTCTAAACACTGCCCTCGTGCGGCGATGGCTTCCAAAAGTTCCGGTTGCCGCAACGGAATCTGAATGCCGTGCCCGATGCGGTCTACATACGGCAACAACTCCGGATAAAGCCCGTTGGGCGTCTCGAAAAGGTGGCAAGTGGTTTTCAGGCCGAAAGAACGTGCGTAGGCGAAGAGGTCCATCCACTCGTGCAGGCGTCCCGCATAGAGCGTATCCGGCCCGGCCAAGTCCACCCCACATACGCACTCCGATTCCGATGCCGCCAGATCCACAATCGCCCGATTGATGGCGTAGGGTAAACGGCTATGCATACACAAGATTTGCCGCAAGATCAGCGGATATTCGGACGATTCCGCGGCCTGATGCACGGTGCGCACGACTTCACGCATCTGCAAAAGTCGCTCCGCCTCCGAAAGCGCTGGGTCGGTTCGATAAAACGGCGTATAGCGCAGCTCCATGTAGAGAATGCCCTCGAAAACGTAGGCCCCTCGCACAAGCTTGGAGATGAAATAGGGTAGATTCTCCAACGTCTGTACCTGCTCGACCATCGTATGAAGTTCAAGAAACTCGGTCAGCGTGGCGCGCGGTCGCGTTACGAAACGCTCAAAGCTTTCGTAGTCGGGGTAGTGCGCAGCAAGAGGATGGTTGTGCCGATGAAGAAAGCGCCAAAAGATGCGCGGTACGACGGCACCTCCTAAATGACGATGAAGTTCGGCATATAGCGGCATCGTTGGCCGGAGAGCATCCTTTCTATTTCGAGCGATAGAAACGCCGTTTTCGCCTATTTTACCTTAATTTATCTGTACGAAACGGAAAGGCGTTCTCTTTGGTGGCCTGTCATCCACTTCCCTCACCCTAGCCGCGCTTTTTTAGGCAGGGGGAAGGATCAGGGAATAAAGGCGGTGCGTCTCATGCTGTTTTCCTCCTTCCGTGCAACACTCTGAGCCTAGCGCGATGATCGGGAAGCAGGAAATCGGCATCGGCTTCTCTAAACTAGCGATAGCTTAGGGGAAAGGATTGAAGCGAGGGCATGTTTCGAGTAGCACTGGTTGGCGCCGGTGGCATGGCCAGCATGCACGCAAACTGTTATGCCAACATCCCAAATGCCACACTTGTGGGCGTGATGGATATTCGGGCAGAGGCTGCACAAGCGCTCGCTGCCAAGCATGGAGCCAAAGCCTTTACCGATTTCGACGCGATGCTAAAGGAGCTTAAACCCGATGTGGTGGATGTCTGTTGCCCCACTCCCTGGCATTGCGATTACGTGGAGGCTGCCTGCCAACAAGCGCAAGCATTGGGCATTCGGGGCATCTCCACCGAAAAGCCCATGGGGCGTACCCTAGAAGAGTGCGATAGGATGATTGCCGCCTCGAAAGCGGCCGGCATCCCGCTTTTTGTGGCACAGGTCGTTCGCTTCTTCCCAGAGTTCTCTCTGGCCAACCGTCAGATCGCCGCCGGCGCGGTGGGAACCCCAGCGTGCGTGCGCACACGGCGTGGGGGCCCCATGCCGCGCGCCTGGAACGACTGGTATGGTAATTTCGCTCTTAGTGGCGGGTGTGTGCTCGACCTGATTATCCACGATTTCGATTGGCTACGCTGGACATTTGGCGAGGTAGAACGAGTTTATGCCCGCGGCTTTGGAGGCGCTCAACTGCCCGATAGGGACTATGCGTTGGTGACCCTCCGTTTCAAAAACGGATGCATCGCTCATGTGGAAGGAACGTGGGCCGACCCAGGCGGCTTCAAGGTAGCCTTTGAAATAGCAGGCGACGCCGGCCTGCTAGAGTATAACCATAACCAACCCGCCGGCGTGCCGCTTCGCATCGCTTTAGAGGGCGGCGACGGGCCCCGAGCCGGCGTCGCTGTGCCCGAAAGCCCCGTCGCCGTAAACCCCTACCAAGCCGAGCTGGCGCATTTCCTCGACTGCCTAGAAAAAGGGGTTCCCCCCTCCATTACCGCCGAGGATGGGAAAGAGGCCGTGCGCATTGCCCTGGCCGCCCTTGAATCCATTCAGACCGATAAACCCGTCTTTCTCGCCTAAATTCCCTACAAAGCAACTCGCCTATCCGCCTCGTTGAGGGTAGCCTCCCAGCATACTTGCTTTTGCGCGGAGGCTACCTCACATCATGTTTGTTAATGCAAAAAGTGGCGAACTCCGGTAAAGACCATGGCGATGCCATAACGGTTACAAACATCTATGGTATCCTGGTCTTTCTTGCTGCCCCCCGGTTGAATAATAGCCGTGATGCCTGCCTCTGCAGCCGCTTCCGGCCCATCGGGGAAAGGAAAGAACGCATCTGAGGCCATAACGGAACCCTTCGCTTTCTCTCCGGCCTGTGCCACCGCCAAACGCACGGATTGAACTCGATTCATCTGGCCGGCGCCAACCCCGATAACCTGACGGTCTTTGGTAAAAACAATGGCATTGCTCTTCACATGGCGCACAACCCGCCAGGCAAAAAGCAGCTCTTGTATCTCCTCCTCTGTGGGTGTCCGTTCGGTTACCACCTTCAGATCGGCTGCGGTAACAACGAGATGATCGGGCGTTTGGGCTAAAATGCCGCCCGTTACGCGTTTGAAGTCAAGGCCGGTACCTACGGCCTTCTCACGCCATCCTCTCAGATCGTCAACTTCCAGCAGGCGCAGATCGGCTCCCCATCCCTTTCGTTCTGTGAGAATGGGAATGGCCTCGGCCGCATACCCCGGAGCGATGATCGCCTCGAAGAAGGTATTCTTGCCCGTGATCGCTTCGGCTGCCTCTTCGTCTACCGGGCACGTAAGAGCCAAAATGCCTCCGAAAGCGGAAACCGGGTCGCCCTCACGCGCCCGTCGAAAGGCCTCGGCGGTTGTGCTCCCCAAAGCCACCCCGCAGGGGTTGGCATGTTTGATGATCACCGCGGCCGCCTCCGGCTCCTCGCTAAACTCCTTCGCCGTCTCTAAAGCAGCATTCAGATCGTAGATGTTGTTGAACGAAAGCTCTTTGCCATGCAACTGCCTTGCGTTGGCAATGCAAGGCTCCGTGATGCCATCGGCCACATAGAAAGCGGCCTTCTGATGGGGGTTTTCTCCATAGCGACATCTTTGTGCTTGCCGATAGGCGATGGCAAAGGTTTCCGGCAACTCCTCCTCCACCTGGAAGCGGGCGCTTAACCATGCGCTAATAAAGGAATCGTAACGTGCCGTATGGGTGAAGGCTCGCGCAGCCAACTTCCTTCGCGTCGCCAGTGTGGTCTCTCCTCCGTTGGCTTTCATCTCCTCTAGCACCCAACCGTAGTCGCGCGGATCGGTCACGACGGTCACAGCAGCATGATTCTTCGCTGCAGAGCGGATCATGGCCGGGCCGCCGATGTCAATGTTCTCGATGGCCTCTTCCAGCGAAACCTCCGGTCTGGAAACCACCGCAACGAAGGGATAGAGATTCACGCATACCAGGTCAATCGGCTTGATGCCCTGTTCGGCGATAGCTTTCATATGCTCTGGTTTTGTGCGATCGGCCAGCAGCCCGCCGTGTACCGCCGGATGAAGCGTTTTCACCCGCCCCTCCAACATTTCGGGGAAGTGGGTAATCTCGCTGATGTTGGTTACCGGCAGGCCGGCCTCCCTCAGGGCAGCGGCGGTACCGCCGGTAGAGATCAGTTCATAGCCTAGCTCATGAAGCCCTCTCGCAAAAGGCACCAACCCGCTTTTGTCAGACACACTGAGCAAGGCTCTACGTAACGGTTGTGAATAAGCCATCCTTCTTGTTCTCCTTTCGTATAAGCATAAACCGTATTTCGTCTCGATCTCGCCGAAAAACCAAAACGCCCAGGCTCTCTTGCAGAGCGCCCAGGCGTACGGCATTCCTCCTCACCGACGCTTCCTCAGAGTAGGCTCTCTGTAAACGCCAGTCGCATCGGTGTCCCAAGTTTTCTAAGCGCAACTATACTACCCTGCCGTGCCCTAAAAATCAATAGACATGGTTTTCGGAACCGGCCATGCCAAATCGCAGCGATGTGTGGGAAAATAGATAGAGTTTCTAACAGGGGGGAAGAAAATGGCAGCCATCATTGCCGCGCAAATGTATACCCTTCGTGAGTTCACCCGCACGCGCCATGGCCTAGAAGAGAGCCTTAAAAAGCTCCACGATATCGGCTACCAGGCGGTTCAGCTCTCTGCTGTGGGCGCCATGGACGGTGAGACTCCAGAGGTTGCCGCGCAAGAGGCGCGTGAACTCTTAGATCGTTACCAACTGCGATGTGTTGCAACACATCGGCCATGGCCGCGCCTGGCGGAACGTACCGAGGAAGAGATCGCCTTCCACAAAACCTTAGGCTGCAACTATGTAGCCATCGGTGGGTTGCCGGAGCGTTACGCCGAACGCAAGGCCGAAGGATATCGCCAGTTTCTTAAAGACTCTGCGCCTATCATCGCCAAACTAAAAGAGGCCGGCATTCGGTTCGGTTACCACAACCACGCCTACGAGTTCCAGCGAATTGGCCCCGGTCAGCGCACTCTCTTCGACATCTTCATCCAAGAAGGCAGCCCCGATTTCACCCTAGAGGTTGACGTCTATTGGGCTGTGCACGCCGGTGTAAACCCCGTGCGCATTTTTGAACAGTGCCCTGGGCGGGTACCGGTGATCCACGTGAAAGATAAAGAGGTGGTTCCCGAAGGCCCAGTGATGGCCGCGGTGGGCGAAGGGAACCTGGATTGGGATTCGATTCTACCGGCGGCGGTACAGGCCGGCGTTGAGGTCTATGCCGTAGAGCAGGATGTTTGTCGGCGCGATCCGTTCGACTGTCTGCGCTCCAGCCTTCAGTTTCTATCCGGTTATCGGCTGTAACGGCTCGAAACGGTCTCCAGGCTTTAGGCGTACCCCCCGCGCCCAAGCCGCAGCATCCATACGTCGCCCACTCTCCGGCTGCACCTCCAAGAGGGCAAGAGAGGTGCCGCCACCGGCTGCCACCACCACACCGGGAGGCGACTTCTGAAAGGCGACGATGGTGCCCTCCGGCGCCTCAAACTGTTGCCCCGAAGGCACCGCACGCCAAAGTTTCACTCGTTTACTCTGTATCGCCGCAACGGCGCCCGGCGCGGGGTTCATGGCACGAATGCGATTGACAATGGCCTGGGCGCTCTCATGCCATCGAATGATGGCATCTTCCGGCTTAATAGGGGGCGCATAGCTCGCCTCGGCCTCATTCTGTTTTTGACGCACTATAGTCCCCTGCTTCAACCCCTCCAGCGTCGCCACCAAGAGGCGCGCCCCTATGTCGGCCAACTTCTTCGTGAGGGTGCCGGTGGTGTCCTCAGGGTCAATAGGGCAAGCTTCCGCCAACAGAATATCGCCCGTGTCTAAGGTAGGCTCCATCCACATCGTCGAGACGCCCGTCACGCTCTCCCCGGCCATAATCGCCCGCTGAATGGGGGCTGCTCCGCGATATTTGGGCAATAGCGAGCCATGAACGTTGATCGGCCCGAGAGGCGGCAGCTGTAGAAGGGCTTCGGGGATTATCTGCCCAAAGGCGGCAAGTGCAAGGACATCGGGGGCAAGTTGGCGCATCGTCTCGATAAACGATTCGGAGCGTACTCGGCGCGGCTGCATGATCGGCAGTCCCAACCGAAGAGCCGCCTGTTTCACCGGTGAAGGCACCGGATGCAAGCCCCGCCCTTTTGGCTTATCCGGCTGGGTCACAACGGCCAACACCTCGTGCCCTGCCGATACAAGCGCTTCAAGCGAAGGAACGGCGAACTCCGCCGTTCCAAAGAATACCACCCGAAGTTTCTCCGACAAACTTAAGGCCTCTCTCCCTACTTACTGCTAACAAAGCCTCATCCATCAGACGCTAAGGGCGCGAATCGGCGGCTCCGGCCACCTCTAATTCAGGCTCCTCCTCAATCACCCAAACCAGCGTCTCCGGGTCGGCACGGTCTATAAACAGGATGCCGTCAAGATGGTCTACCTCATGTTGAATAACGCGCGCCTCTAGTTCCGACACTTTTTTAACCACCGGCCGCCCGCGTTCATCGAACCCCTTCACCTTAACCTCGTTCGCCCGCGCTACAATGCCACGCAACCCCGGAATGGAGAGACATCCTTCCGGCGGCTCGACCTGTTCACCGGACATATGGACGATTTTAGGGTTGATCAGAACCTGCAATCCCTCTCCAACATCGTAAACCAGAATGCGCTGCGATACTCCAACCTGGGGCGCCGCCAAACCAAGCCCATCGGCATCGCGCATGATGATCTCCATCCGCTTGATCAACTCCTGAGTCTCTCTGGTAAAGCGCACAACCGGCTTGGCGACCGCCCGCAACACCGGGTCGCCCAACTTCACGATCTCCGGGTGCTGTTGCCAAAACTCCTCTAACTCCGGCGGTGGTTTAAGACTATCGTCCAGACGTCCCAACGCCTCTTTGTTCTCTTCCATCCTATCAACTCTCCCCAAAAACCATCACTGCAACCCATCTACTGACACTCTTCAGCAGTTAAATTATACTGTGCCGAGCAGGCCGGACGCAACCACACCGCTTCAGACCCATTAATCGCGCTAAAATCCCACCGCCTCCCCATCGCAACGGGGGTCGGAAGCTCCAAGCAAAGCCCCCGTTTGCGCATCACGGGCAATAAGCTGGCAAGCGCTTCCATGTGCCCACGAGCCGATAGGTGCTACCTCATGGCCCCGACGCCGCAGCGATTCTATCACCGCCTTGTCCACTCTGTTTTCGATCTGCAGAAGGTTTGCCGGCCCGTTTTCAGCAACCGAAGGGCCATGCGCCCAACGGGGAGCCTCCAATGCCTGTTGCGGATTCATGCCAAAATCGAGCAGGTTACAGATCACCTGTAAACTCGTTTGAACTTGCCAGTCGGCGCCGGGCGTTCCGCCCACATAGGCCACGTTTTCCCCACCCACCGTCTGTTGGGTAATAAGCCAGGCATTGAGGGTGTGCAACGGCTTTTTGCCCGGCAGAAGGAAGTTCGGACTTTTGGGGTCTAGAGAAAAACCGCTAAGCCGATTGTTCAGCAAAATGCCGGTGTCCTCCACTACAACGCCGGAGCCATATCCCCAAAATACGCTTTGAATAAAGCTTACCGCGTTGCCGTCGCCATCCATCACACAAAAATAGGTCGTATCGTGAGCCGTTTCTGAGTAGCTTTGTGGAAAAGAAGCCCTTTCCATACGAATTTCCTCGCGTCGGCGGGCGGCATAGCTCTTATCCAGAAGTTTCTCCACAGAGACCGACACAAAATCGGGATCGCCCAAGAATCGCGCCCTATCGGCAAAAGCCAACTTTTTCGCCTCTACCATCACATGGATGGCATCGGCGCTCAGTGGCCCCATCTGAGCAAGATCAAAACCCTCCACAAGGTTCAACTCCTCAAGCAAAAGCAGCCCCTGAGATACAGGCGGCTGGCCATGAACGGTATGACCACGGTAGCTCGTCCTTATCGGCTCCCCCACCCAGGTGCGGTGGTTTGCCAAGTCTTCATAGCTCAACAGACCACCTCGTTGCCGGCAAAAACGCGCTATCGCTTCGGCCAACTTGCCCTCATAGAAGGCCTCTCGACCAGAGTCGGCAATAAGAGCGAGAGTTTTTGCCAAAGCGGGCTGCCGTATGGTTTGACCCACCTGAGGAGGACGATCCTGACCGGTGAGCGCCTGTAACGTATCGGGAAACTCCTGCCACAACGCCTGCGAGTCGCGAAACACACGGGCAGTGCGAAAACCTACCGGGTAGCCCTGCTCGGCATAGGAAATGGCCGGCTCCAAGGCTTTGGCAAGCGGCAACCTTCCCCATCGTTGATGCAACTTGTGCCACACATCAACCAAGCCGGGCACCGCTACCGAAAGCACGCCGCGCGTGGGAATGGCTGGGCCAAAGCGCTCGGCCGTAGCGGCCTGCGGGGCCTTACCGCTGCCGTTAAAGGCGTAGGTTTTACCCGTGGCAGCCTCATAAACGATGAGGAAAGCATCTCCGCCGAGGTGGCTTGCATGAGGCTCCGTTACACAGAGCACAGCCGATGTCGCGATGGCAGCATCGGCAAAAGAGCCGCCATCCATTAACATCCTCAATCCGGCTGCCGCTGCCAGTGGCTGCGAGGCGGCCACCAGCCCCCGTTTGGCCACAACGATCCCGCGATGTTGTTCCATGCTCATCTCCTTCCCATGCCGAACAGAGTGCTATACACTGAAATACGCCTTAATATTCTACTCAAGACGCTCTTTGCACCATGCATTCTGCCGAGCATAGAACGGCAAGGAAGAAGGTCTTTTAAAAGGCAGCCTACCTACGGCGGAATGTTCTGGCACCTCTAGGACTGTTGAGCTACCATGAGGCCTGGGCGCCGTCCCTTAGGCGGTCTGTGAAAGAGTTCGTCCTGCGGTTTCCAAAAGAACTCTCGGTTCCAGGAAGGTGTCTCGCTGTCCTCACAATAGAGATGGAATCCGTCCCTTATCTTGCTATAGCCTAACGCACGACCGGTATAAGGGTCGCGCGGCCAGTGCGGCAAATTCGGCCCGTCCGGCAGCCGGCCAGAGGCACCGCGTAATGCGAGCAGTTCGAGGGCCGAATGGGTCAGCAACGCCTGAGCCATTACATCGGCGCGCACTTTGGCGATGTCGGCATAGAAGGCGTGAGGAGCACCTCGCTTCAAGCCGGTTTCATCAGAACCGTTTATTCCCTCCAGATCAAGCGCTTTCAGCCTCTCCACAACCTGCCAGTAGGGCTTGGCTTCTAGAGGAAGCGCCTTATGAAGGCGGTCAAGCATATGGAACGCCCCGTCTTTCGCCTGTCCCCTCGTCGCCATGCACTCACGAAGCAAAAGCCTCCGTTCGCCCTTCAACGCGTTTACGAAATTCGGCAGAGCATAGCCCTGCCGATAACAAGCCAAAGCTGCTTTCACAAACGCGCCGTTCTTGCCCTCCACAACTAAGAGAAAACGCATGTTTTCAAGGGCGAGTCGTGCAATGGCGGCCTGCGTCAGGCAAGCGCATAGGCAAGGGCTAGCTCCCGCTCGCTTGGCCAACTGAAAGAGAAGTTTCTCGTAGCGCAGCGCCGCGTCCTTTTCTCCTTTCCTCACCGCTACGCGGCTTGCGGCTATCAGCAAAACGGCGCTTCCACGAAATATCATTGTCGCGGGAGAGGTGAGATCGAATGGATAGTGCTCCACGAACGGAACGGAGGCGCTGTTGCCATTGGCGAGCTGCTCGACACGATGCAGCAGAGCGATATGCAACCTCAGTGTTCTTTCCGCCTGACAAAAAGCCACTTCACAGGGCAGTTGTGTCTGGCAAACAGCGCTTAAGAAACAGAGTTCTCCGCTCTCCGATAACGCGCGTATCTGCGCGACCATATCGGCTCCAACCGGTGCATGAGAGATGACCTGTATGGGTGATGTGCGGGTGGCCCGGCCGAAGGAACTCGTTGCAAAGAAGAGGCATGCCATCATGAGCATGCGGCGTGATCTCCAAATCAGTAACACTTTGCTTTTTTTCCTTTCCTCATCGAACGCAACCGCTTGCACACTCTTGAGCAGCGGCAATTCCAAATAGAAAGACGGAATACTATTCACGGCGTTTCAGGTTTTTGAAACTTTTTTCGAGACCATCCTTTCTAAACGGCCTACGTTGACGGCATTGCTCGATTGAAGCTATAATGCGATCGTTATCCGCTAGGAGGCTGGCAAGATGGATATCTTTGAAAAAATCAATCGCTCTTTTGCACAATGGTATGAGGGACTTTTTGGTGGAAACGATGACGTACGCCCCCGCGATATTCTGCGCCTGATCCTCACCGAACTGGAGGAGAATCGAAAAGAGGGTTTTGACACGCGCACCTATGTGCCTAACCAGTACATTCTCGAACTCTGCCCAGAAGATGAGGAGGAAAAAGAGTATCTCCTCTCGTTTCTCGATAAAGCGGAGCTTGAGGAGGCCGTTCGGCGCTACTGTCGGCAGAACCGGTATCATATTCGAGGGGAGCTGGAATTTGTTCTGAAAGTGCTAACGCCCGAAGAGGTAGAGGAGCGACATCCCCCTAAAATATCCATTCGTAGCCGCTACAGCGCCCGCATCACCACCCAAGCATCACCGCAGATGCCCCCAGCAGAAGAAGATCGCACCGTTGCGGCGGTGGGTCGCGCCGGGGAGGAGAGCCAAACCGTTGCCGGCATGGCAACGGCCTACCTTCAAATCCAAACACCCGGAAAATCGGTCTTTCGCTATCCCCTGCTGCGCAGTGCCATCTACATCGGGCGTTCGCCGCGCGTCGGCAACGACCTCGTGCTGGAAGAAGACCCCATGGTTTCTAAACGCCACCTACGCATCGAACGCGAGAAAGACGGACGTTTCACACTCTATGATCTCGACAGCACCAACGGAACCTGGGTGAACGGGCATCGCGTACAAAGCTATGTGCTGCAGCCCGGTGACGATATCCTCATCGGAAGCACCCATCTGGTCTTTGAACAAGAGGCTAAGCCGGTGCCTACCGGTTTAGCAAAACCAACAATCCCTGAATCCCAAGCGGTCGTCGCCCAATTCGGCGGCGCTGCGGCCGAGGGGGAGGCCGTTCAACCCTCTTCTGCACTGAAAGCACAGCTACTGCTGCTAGAGGGCGATAAGACACGCGACAGTTTCGTGCTTGGTTCAGAGACCTACATAGGCCGTGGCATTACCAACGATATCGTGCTGCCCTATCGCAATGTGGCCATTCGGCACGCCCGTATCTTCCTCCATGAGGGTCGCTACCGCGTTGAGCCGCTGGAAGGTGCCCCCGTAAAACTAAACGATATGCTGCTCCAGCCGGACGAGGCCGCCGTTTTGCACAGTGGAGACCGTATTCAACTGGGGGACGTGCTTTTCAGCTTTGAGACCGGAAGCTAACCATGATCGTTTTAGGGTTACTGCGTTTTGCATTACTGATTATTTTTCTCTTTTTTGGACTTCTGGTCGTTCGCTTGCTCCGCCGAAGCCACGATTAGGGGAGAGATAAAACGTGCAGACAGTTGCCGAACCCATTCCGATCCGCGTAGGGTGTCGTACCGACGTCGGCCACAAACGCGAGCACAACGAAGATAGTTTTGCCGTTGTTGACCGGGCGGCTCTTCATGGGCTGCTAGATTGCGTTCTTCTCGTTGCCGATGGGATGGGTGGAATGGGTGGGGGCGATGTGGCTTCCCGAATCACCGCGCACACGGTGCCGGAGACCCTCCATCAGCTTCTGCAGATAAGACCCCATGAGGAGCTGCCGAGCCTCCTGCTTCAGGCCTTTCGGGCCGCCAACCAAGAGGTTTTCACCCGTCGTGCCGATCGCATCGAGCAGCGCAGTATGGGCACCACCTGTGTCTGCGCCCTTATTCGCAACGGCATTTTGGCCATCGCGCACGTCGGCGACAGCCGTGCCTATCTCCTCCGTCATGGGCGCCTAAGCCTCCTTACTGCCGACCACTCGGCGGTATGGGAGGAGATGCAGGCGGGGCGCATGACCCGCGAGGAGGCCGAAGCGAATCGATATCGCCACGTCATTACCCGCGCCATCGGCATCGCGCCCGATGTAGAGGTGGATACCTCGTTGCACTCCCTTGAGGTGGGCGACATCCTTCTCCTCTGCTCCGATGGCCTCACCACCGAAGTGACCGATCAGGAGATCGCCCAAATTCTTGTCTCCTACTCCGACCCTCAAGAGGCCTGCAACCGGCTCGTCGAATCCGCCCTGCGCCACGGTGGCTCCGACAATGTAACCGCGATTGTAGCGCGCTATGGCCCCGTGCGCCCTCTCTTACCATCCGAAGAGGAAACCCCTACCGACAACGCCGCCGCGTGGCGCCACGCTCCCGCACCGGAAACGGTTGCTGCACCCAAATCCGTTGCCCGAGTTGCTAAGGGTTGGGTTGTTAGCACGTTTTTGCTGCTCTTGGTTGCCATGGCCGAAGCTGCCTGGATATACCATCCTTTCTTCAAGTTTCACCATGCACTGCCTCCCCGGCCCGTCGTGCTGCTCCAACCACCGTCAAAACCCGCCGTGTTCGCGCCTCTAAGCTATGCGACCACCGCCACAAAACTGCTCGATATGCCGCTGCGCAACGATGTTCTCCAAATCATGCCCAACGGCGACCTCCTGCTGGCCAACCTTCAAGGGAAGCTGATGGATTTCAACCCACAAACGCATCTTCTCCGCCCTATTCCGGTAAATGCACAGCTTCCGCTTTCGCCGGAAACTTCCACAAAGAAAACGAAACCGACTGCCCATTTTTACCTTACTTTAGATGAGGCAGGAAATCGCTATCAAATTCGACCTGACCTACGCTGCATCGAGAAATTTACACCGGAGGGCACGCGCGTGGCCGCTAACATCGGTAAGGGAGCGCTTGTTGCCCCTACCTGTTTAGCCGTGGCACCTTTAGGGACGATCTATGTCATTGACAACGGGCGACTAAAATCTATTCAGGCCTACCCGGTGCGCCCTCTAAGCTCCGAACCATCTACTTCTCAAGCGAGATAAAACGATGCCTTTGGGAATGCTCGGTAAATACGAACGCCTCGACATTCTAGGCCATGGGGCCTCTGGAATCGTCTATCTTGCCCGTGACACACTCTTAAATCGGCAGGTGGCCTTAAAAGAGATAGATGCGGAAGCGGGAGATATAAGACGCTTCCTTGAAGAGGCACGATTGCTTGACCGACTTCATCACCCGAACATCGTTCGCGTGCACAGCATCGATCGTATTGAGGGACATCTCGTCATTGACATGGAGTATGTGCGCGGGAAAAATCTGGCCCAAATTCTACGCGAGGAGGGTTCCCTCCCGCTTGGTCAGGCGCTCGACATTACCATTCAGGTGCTCGATGCCCTCGATTATGCCCACAACCTCCAGACCGTCCATCGCGACATCAAACCGGCCAACATTCTGGTGGGTCGTGATGGTGTGGTCAAACTTGTGGATTTTGGGCTTGCCGAAATCCTGGCCACAAATGCCTACGCAGGTGGTGCCGGTACCTACGCCTACATGGCCCCGGAAGATTTTTCATCTGAAGACCGCTCCGATTATCGCTCTGACCTCTGGGCCGTGGGGGTTACGCTCTACGAAATGCTGACCGGAGAACGCCCTTTTAAAGTACGCCAAACACGCGACCCCTTCGCTTGGAAACGGGTACTAGAAACAGAAAGCCCAACCCCTATCACGGAATACTTGCCGCAGGTGCTTGTTGAGGGGGAGGGCGTCGGCCTTGAGGGGAAGGGCGTCGGCCTTGAGGGGAAGGGCGCCCTGCCCCAGAAAATCTCGCGATTTTCTGGGGACCCCAGTACTGGCCTTGAGCGTAGCACTGTAGGCCTTGAGTTGGAACGCATTCTCGAACGCGCCCTGGCCCGCAACAAGCAGGAGCGTTATCCCACGGCTCGTGCGTTCCGTGACGACCTTGTCGCGCTACGCACCAGCCTGGCGCCCGAAACCGCAGAGGTGCGCCTACAACCCCCGCCCGTCTACCCCGCTTCTTCCATCACGCCCAATCGCACGGCATCTCACCTACAAAACCCTCCACCGGTACAGGGGTCGCAAGAGATGCCCGGAACCGTTGTTGCCGAGGTGTTGCCGGAGCCTGCGGCCCCCAAAACCTTCTTCCGAAGGCGTCCACGCCCCATCCTGATGATTGCCGACCCGCAGGAGATTGATTTTGGTGAGCTGCGAAAAGGGGAAAAGCGCGCCATGCGCGTACGGGTGCGCTCGCAAGGGGTACAGGGGCCTGTGCGGGGATGTGTAGTGCATGCCCCCGAGTGGGTTGAGGTAAGCCCAACCAACTTTCAACAGCCTCGGCAAACGCTCCAGATTGTGGCCGACAGCAGAAGAGTCTGGGAAACAGGTGCCTTTGAAGATCACATCACGGTAGAAGGCAGCGCCGGCCAACTGCAGATTCCGGTGTTCCTTCGTGTACTGCCCCCACGCCCCACCTTTCGCCAAGTAGCCTTCTGGTTCTTGCCGCTTTGGCTACTCTGTCTCTCGCCGCTTGCCATGGTGGGGATACACCTCTACCAAGAGCCTACCGCTTTCACCTCCCTACTTCCCAGTCTTTGCATCTCCGGCCTACTTGCCCTCAGTCTCTTCATTACGGCTTGCGCTGCCGACCTCGGAACGAACGAACGGATTGCTTGCCTCGTCTTTATCTTTGTCATGCTCTTCTTTATGGGAGGAACCGCCTCGCTCTGGCGAGAGCATGCCCTAGCGCCTTCTCTTCATAGGGCGCTGGTCTACGGAGTGCAACAAAGCGCCATCCCAGCCTTTCTCCTCGGCGCCATGCTGCTGTTGCAATCGCTCCATTTCCGCAAATGGAAGCTTTGGGCCGTTGTAATGGCCTGTTTGGGGCTACTGCTCGACGGCATGTTGCTTCGCATTTTGTGGCCATCGGCCTAGCTTGCCAAGAGGGCGAGGTAGCTTCCTTGACGGTAGGGAACCAATTTTCTCAGAATCGTTTCCAATATGCTAGACTAAAGAGGCTGTTTTTTTCCTTTCTCAGACCAATATCTTTCTCAATGAGGAGGTTTTTTTCGCCCATGATTTCCCGCTCTAAGCTAAGCAAAGCCATCGCTTTTGCCACGCTCGCAAGCGTTCCTGTGTTCGCCAAAGCGGATGCGCCCTCGTTCCCTATCACATCGTCTTCGGCTGTCACCCAACGGCCGAACCTCGATCTCTTTTCTAAATCCGCTCCCTGTCAGGTTGGGCCTATCATTGGGGGCCATTTCGTCCCTCTCAACCTGCGATTAGGGGCTGAGCTTTCACCGCGCACCAAATTCGACGGTGGGGTAGACCTCGACGTGCCGGGGGTTCATTTTGGAAGGGGTTCTAGCGCTCGAATTGATTTTGATGCCATCGTCTCGGCGAACTTTGGTGGGGTTTCCACCCTTTTTCCGCTCACCTTCGATCTGATCTACCATCCGGCCTTCGTCGGCATCCATAACCCCTATCTTGGGTTTGGCATCGGCCCCTACTTTGGTGAGCGAACACGATTTGGTGGCAAAATCGTCTTAGGTGCGAACATCACACGGGAGCTAGGGCTTGAAGGCGCCGTCCACTTCGCAGGCTACGGTCCTGCGCTCTTCACGGTTCAAGTTCGCTTCCCACTCTAACACAACAACATACCGACCCTCTTTGCTTAAAGAGGGTCGGTATCGCCCTAATTCCTCGTAGGGAAAGCTTTGTGCTATAATAGTCTGGCATTTGAGGCTGCACTTTAAAATACTGGGTAGTTTGGCAGTCTTATGCCGATATTCCATTTGAGTTATCGCCTCCGGATCCCCTCAGGTGGAGGGAAAAGGGAGGAACGAAACCGCCCCGCGCGGCTTCGACTCCCGTGGGGCTGGAGGTCGAGAAACGTATGAACAACCTGGTTATTGTGGGCGCGCAATGGGGCGACGAAGCCAAAGGAAAGTTGATAGACTATCTGGCCCAAGAGGCGCGCATGGTGGTTCGCTATGGCGGTGGCAACAACGCCGGCCATTCGGTGAAAGTAGGTGACGAGGAGTTTCGTTTCCATCTCATTCCTGCCGGCATCCTTCATCCGCATCTTCAATGCGTTATCGCAGCGGGCACCGTTATAGACCCGGCCATCCTTGCCGAAGAGATCGCCGATCTCAAACAGCGTGGCGTTGGACTACACAACCTTTACCTTTCCGCAGCCGCCCATGTCATTCTCCCTTATCATCGGCTCTTCGATGAACTCGAAGAGAACCGGCGAGGCGAAGCGAAAATCGGAACAACCGGTCGTGGCATCGGCCCGGCCTACGCCGACAAGGCCGCCCGCATCGGCATTCGCCTCTGCGATTTCATTAATCCGACGCGTTTTAGAGAACGCCTCACGGAGGTGCTTACGCTTAAAAACGCTATCTTAACCCACGTCTACCAACAGCCTCCACTCAACGCCGATACGCTCTTCGAGGAGTATGCAGTCTACGCCGAACAGATAAAACCCTATGTCTGCGATACAACCCCCCTTATCCATGCCGCGGCCGTGCAGGGTGGCGTGCTTTTTGAAGGCGCACAAGGGAGTTTGCTGGATATAGACTTGGGCACCTATCCCTATGTCACTTCGTCGCACCCTATTGCAGGCGGGGCCTGTCTGGGCACCGGCGTGGGGCCTACCCTTATTAAAGGCGTTGTCGGCGTTGCTAAAGCGTACACCACCCGTGTTGGAGCCGGCCTGTTCCCCACCGAACTGCACGACGCCACCGGTCAATATATTCGAGAAAAAGGCCACGAATACGGCACCACCACCGGTCGCCCACGCAGATGTGGGTGGCTCGATATTCCTGTCCTCCGCTACTCCGCCCAGATCAACGGGCTTACATGCCTTGCTCTAGGCCATCTCGACGTTCTCTCCGGCCTAGATAAGGTTAAAATCTGCTATGCTTACGCCGACAGGCAAGGCCGCACCCTCGATGTACCCTCCGTTGAGATTTTTATGGAGAACACCGTGACTCCCCTCTACGAAACGCTTCCAGGATGGCATGAAGACCTCGCCTGTGTGCGCGATGTTAAAGACCTGCCTTCCACCGCCCTGCACTATATCCGACGGGTGGAGGAACTTACCCAACTCCCAATCGCGATGCTTTCCGTAGGTCCGGAACGCAGCCAAACGATACCGCTTAAACCCGAACTTCTGCATTCGCATCGGGCCTAGGTGAAAGCCAAAGGCCCCCTGTCCGCTTGCAAATAAGCCCTCAGTGGTGCGATATCAGCACACCACTTTCCTTAGGGCGCCATCGGTGAAGAGGATTGCCAACTGTTGACAGAAACGTGCGCCAATGAGGCAGCCTATGCTCAACTAGGGCGTCGGCCTTGAGCGCAGCACCGTCGCTCTTGAGGGGGAGGTCTTGTGCCTACCCTCATCCTTTCTACCGCCCTCCGTCTGTGGGCATGGTTTGAACAACGGTAAACGGTTGCGGCCGACTTGGCTAAGATGTTTAGGCCGAGATACATAGTTTTCTCCTTTTTGGTTTACTTCCTCTCGCGGCCTCCGCGAGAGGATTTTTGTCAAAAAGCATACTGCATAGTATAATGGTAGTTGTTCCGCAAAGGCTTTTCGTCTGAGCACAGTGAACTCGATGCCGCTGATACTCGATTTGCATTCTAGGCTCAAATCTCGCTTTCGCGAGGCACTCCGTGCAAAAAGCGAGACAACCGTTATAACGCGGCCTTAAAAGGCGCTCGCTGCACTTAGACTCAGCGGCAAAGCGGAAATTTGACAACCTGACTTCTTCATGAGGGAACAAGTGCCTATTCGACGCCCATGTTGGTTGAAGGCCGTTCCCTCCGCAAACTATGCGGCGGAACAGAGATTAGGAGACAACTGAATGACCCACGACGAACTCCGGCAGGAAGCCGATACTCCTAACGTTTCAGAGGAGACGCTTCCGACGCAGGGGCCGTCTGATGCGGATGCGCCGCCCGCAACGCGCCGCCGAACACGCAGGCGCACGGGGTCTGCCGCAGCATCCACATCGGAACAGGCATCTGAGACAAGTTTAACGGCAACGAAAAATGAAAATTCGACAAACATAGAGGGAAGTGCACCCCAAAGCTCAGAGACGTTAGAGGCGGCTGAAGAGCCTGCCCCTAAAGTGTCGTCGGCGAAACGCACCACACGCCGACGCAAAAAGAACGCTCCAGAGCCGTCGCTTGCAAATGCTGCCGATATTACAGCGGAGGCGGCACCGTTGGTTGAGGCGCTCCAAGAAACCAAAGGAACAGGGAACGACGGTACGACAGCCGAAGGCGCTAGCCCTGCCGAAGTGCAAAAAGAGGAGCCTTGCCCCGCCGAGCAGCCGGCGTCTAAACCGAGGCGCACGTCAAGACGCAAAAAAGCGGAGGAGGCTTCAAGGCCGATACCCCTCCCCGCAGCGCCGGATTCTCAAGAGGGTGTTATCCCTACAGCGGAACCGCCCTCAGAAGCGACGCCCTCAGAGATGGCCTCACAAGCTTTACCTACTTTAGAAACGCTGCCGACGCCCGAATCGGTAGCCGACATAGAAGCGTCTACTGCCCCTGTCTCCACAGAGCGTCCGCCAAAGCGCTCCGATGCCCAAAAGACGGCAGAGACTAAGACAACGCGACGCGGCGCCAAAAAGTCGGTCGGCGAGAGGAAGGGCGTCGGCCTTGATGCCGCCATCGCCTCGGCCACAGCCTATCCCCGAGAGCGCACGCCCCGTACTGCCCGCAGACGCACCGAACGCGCCCCGGCTCTGCCGGAGGTGCTGCCCCCCGTAGAAGAACCCCCTATAGATATCGCCGTTGGTGCCCACATTGTGGAGCGCGACGGCATGCCCGTGATCCTAATCAACGGTTGGGCCTATCCCCCCACGCTCTTCTTTGGCAACATGTGCGACGAGAGATGCGCAGCCCAGGTGCTTCGCGAGATTCGCCAAGCAGCCCAAGCGGGTATTCATCTCCACTCCACTCTGATCGAACTCCCTTGCCCGCTCTCCGAAGCGAGCGAAACACTAGAGATCATCGACTCGCGCCTACGCGCCATTCTCGAGGCCGACCCTGAAGGCTTCGTCATGCCACGGCTTGTGTTCTATCCGGCCCCCGGTTGGCGACGCGAGTACCCTCTTGAGATGAGCACTTATGCCGATGGCACCATCGGTGATCCCTCTATCACAAGCCAACGGTTCTGGCAAGAGTGCGAGCGCTCCCTGCAAACCCTCATCGAGCACCTGCGCCTGCAACCTTGGGGCGAACGCATCTTCGGCTATCACCTAGAACGAGGGGAGTGGTTTCAACCTGCCGATCTCGGCTTCGACCGCTCGATGGCCAACCGCGACGCTTTTCGAGACTGGCTTCGCGAGCGCTACCAGGGTAGCCTTATCGCCCTTCGTGCGGCGTGGTTTGACGGCGACGTGCAGTTCCATACGGCGGAAATACCCGCTCTGCCAACAAAGCCTGACCCAACGCGCGCCTTCTTTGAAACACGCCGTGAACGCCATCTCATTGACTTCATGGAGTTCACCTCCGAAACCACCGCACGACGTATCGTTTCTCTGGCGCGTACCGTGAAACGTGCAACAGCCTACCGCGCCCTGGTTTCGGTATGCTACGGCTATACATTCGAGTTCACCCACGGATACAGCGGTCATCTTGCCCTCGATAGGCTGCTGGCCGAGCGCTGCATAGACCTAATCTGCGGCCCTCCTTCTTATCGAGATAGAAAGCCCGGCGGGGCCGCCTCCTTTCCGGCTCCGGTCGACTCCATGTGGCTGCATGGTAAACTTTGGCTCTCGGAAGACGACACCAAAACCCATCTAGCCGTTCCCAACAAAACACCAGACGATTTTAACCCGCGCCTCACCGACGCACGCCAAACCGAACAGGCCCAACTGCGCACTATAGGCCGTGCCCTTGTTCATCGCACCGCTGTAGGCTGGATGGACCTCTGGGGAGAAGGCTGGCTCGATGACGAGGCCATCTGGAAACGCCTGAACCTCTTTGCCAATATCGTCTCTGCCCCCGGCATCCCTCGAAAAGACCCGGAGGTAGTCGTCCTGATAGATGAAAAGAGCCTGCTTCATATCCAGCGTGGCGAGGGGTTCTTCCGTCGTTTCACCACCGAGATGCGCGACGTGGTGCAGCGCTGTGGCGTTGAATACGGCCTCTATTTGCAAAGCGACATCACCTCACCGAACTTTCCAACCGAAGGCAAGCTCTACATTTTTCTCAATCCCTTCCGCCTCACGGCGGAGCAACGAACGGCCATTCGCGAGAAGTTGCACTCCGGCAAAAAAACACTCGTCTGGCTCTACGCGCCGGGCACATGCGAGGCAAAACCGCGCGCTTCGAGCGGTATGGAAGAGACCGCATTCGATGTGGTGGGCATTCGCTTGCGCATGCAGCCTTGGAGTTCCGAAATGGGCTCGCGGGTTGTACAAACCTCCCACCCCATTACGGAACGCCTTACCGACCTTGAATTCGGCTATCGGGAGCGCCTGAACCCCTCTTTTTATGTGGACGATCCCGATGCCATCGTGCTGGCCGAATATATCGAAACCGGCTTGCCCTCCATGGCGGTAAAACAGCTTGGCGACTGGAAGTCTATCTTTATCGGCGAGACGGTTCTGCCTCTGGAGCTGCTGCGCGGGCTTTGCCGCTTCGCCGGCGTCCACCTGTGGGTTTCTGAAGGAGAACACGTCGTAGAAGCAGGCTCGGGATGGATCGTTCTGCACGCCACACAAGATGGCCGGTGCGTTCTACGCCTACCGGCTCCCGCCGCCCTCTACGACCTCGCTCAATGCCGCCTGCTCTCCCAGGAAACCGCCGAATATACGCTGCATCTGCGCCAAGGCACGACCTATCTGCTCCTCGCAGCCTCTTACCATCAGATGGAGCGCATCGGCCTTCCCCACCTAGATGAGCCTGTGCAAGGCACCGCTTCTCCCTTGCTGACCGAGGAACTGCCAAAAACCGATCTCGATCCAAGCGTGGTAGCGGAGGCCCTGGAGACCCTGCAAGCGGTGCTCGCCCCCACGCGCGAGGAGCTAGGGCTGGAGCCAGAGGCACCTGCGGCAAACGGCAGTGAAGAGGAACCGGCCGACACAGGGGAACCGCTCTCTGCCGGCAGGCGACGCCGCAGACGGCGCGGAGGGCGCGGTCGCGGAAAACAGCAGAACGGTACTATAGAACGTAACAACACGAACAACAACCATTCTCCTAAGGAGGATAACGCGCGTGAATCCTAAACTCTCTAACAAACAACTCATCGCCTTCAAAATAGGGGCACGCGCGCACAAGTTCCTTCTGGAGGGCTGCCCCTTGGAAGGGTACGACTATCTCTTCACATGCCTGCAAGAGGCGAAGGCAACCGATTCAGACCTCCACACCCTCCTCTGCCAGGAACTTGCCAAATACGAAAAACGTATTGCGGCCATAATAGATCAAAGTGAGCCTTAGGTGCCCCATGGCCTGGCTCGCGCTCCCTTTCAATTAAACGACCTAAGTGAGGTGCCTTCGTATGAAAGTCGCTCGGTTCTTTGGATGGTTCGGGGTAGTATTAGCCTGTTTGGGCGTCTCGGCAGCGGCGCAGGAACCGAATAACACAACGGTTAACCCCTACAGCGGGCTACGTCCCGAAGTTGCCACCCTGTTGCAGCAAGCCACTGCTGCCTATCAACATATGAACTCCTATCGCCATACCGCAGAACTGATTCAACGGGATGCCCAGGGCCAAATCATTGTAGACCGCGCCTATACGCTGGCCATGGTTCGCCCTAACAAATACTGCTATCGCTCGGAAAGCAACTCCACTAATACCGTTGTCTCCGATGGGCAGTATATCGTGAACTACGATGGTAATGATAAAACTTATACGCGCCTTAGGGCGCCTGCCTCTCTCACCCAGTTCGACTTCGTAAATGACGTCAACTTCGATGGGGTGGCCTCCTACCTCGTCAGCCTCATGCTTCAGGGCAATCCACTGGTTGACCCAGAGTTACGTGCCGGCTTCCAAGCGGCCCCGGCCCCAACTACCGTAACCGATAACGGCAAGACCTATCAGGTTCTTTCTATTAACCTGTCCGACCAAGATATGCCCGTTTCGCTCTATTTTGACCCCACAACACACCTTCTCCACAAATCGGTTCAAAAAGGGGTAGATAAAAGCGAACTGGCCGAGATCATCGAGAACGTAAAGATCGATCAACCGGTGCCCAGCGATCTGTTCCAATTTGCCGTCCCTGCGGGCGCCCATTGGATTACCTTAGGGCCTACACGCAATTCGCATCTCCTCGTTGCCCTCAGCGAGCAGGAGAGCAGTGCCTTGCCCCAGAATATCCTGCGCTCTTTTTGAAAGGAGACATCCATGAACACCTGCCATCGCCTCTGCGTGGGCATTATCGGCGCTCTCTGCAGCCTCGTTCCCTTACGCGCCGCCAAGGCCGATAACAGCCTGCAAAATGTAAAGCCGGATGTGGCGGCTGTACTGAAAGCAGCCTCATCGGCCTATGATAAGCTCACTGCCTACGAACACACCGAAACCTGGACGCTTCATGCCGCTGATCAGAAAACAACCTCTTTCGTTACCAAACTCGCCTTTAAACGCCCCAATCGCTTCTACGTACAAGCCTCTTCGGAAGACGACCTCCTCATCTCGGATGGACAGAATCTCTACACCTATCGGAAAGCCGTTCAGGAGTACACCAAAGACGCCGCACCCGCCTCCTTGGCCAAGTCCGACGATCTCCTTGGCGCCATACCCAACAACCGTCTTGTGAGCGTGCTTGTGGTGCTCATCGTACAGCATAACCTCGATAAGGCCTCCGGCTTTCTCTCTTTGGCAACACTAGCCCAACCCACAAGCTACCATGGGCAACCCTGCAACGATATGGTTGTTAAAGCGGGGGCCACCACCATTCACATCTACTTTAACAAACAGACCCATCTCCTGGCCGGCGCCTACTGGAAACACGACACCGAGTCGATTACCGAGGAGCTGAGCGACGTCCATACGAATGCTGCCGTTCCGAACGACCTCTTCACCTTCACCCCTCCCACCGATGCGAAACTGGTAGCCGATCTCGACGACCCCGACGCGCTAAAGTACGTTGGGAAACCGGCTATTGACTTTAGCCTTAAAGACACCAGCGGGAAAACATGGAACCTGGCCGATCTCAAAGGGAAGGTGGTTATTGTGGATTTTTGGGCGAGTTGGTGCGGGCCGTGCCAAATGGTAATGCCCACCATCGAGAAAATCTACGAGAAGTACTCCGACAAGGGCGTTGTGGTGCTGGCCGTTAACACATGGGATACCCCTGATGCCTGCGCCGCCTTCTTAAAGAAACATCCCGAATACAAGATGAACGTGCTGTTAGACCCAGCGGGAAGAAACTCCGAAGATTCCGTGGCCACTAAGCTCTATGGCGTTCAAGGCATTCCGACAACCCTCTTTATTGACAAAGAGGGAATCGTGCGCACCTACGCCATCGGCGCCCACCCATCGGAGTTTTATATGGATCAGCTCAAAAAACTCGGTATCGTAACCGACTAGACACCGTAAGCAAACCGCTGCGCCCTGCCTAGATAGCGGCAGGGCGCAGCGATAGGGATGCACAGAGAGCGCGGAGGACATGCTCTGTGGAATTTTATGATGCCATCCTACCCGCCGATGGGCGTATCGGTGAGGTTTTTGCGGCAAAAGTCGGCACAACCATAAAAGCTCTCATCCCCTGGCAGGGGCAGACGCTCCTAAGCATCGCTCTTTCTGCCTTACGTTCCACCCCTCAAGTGCGGCGTATTGTGGTCATCGGCAACGAGGAAGTCGCCTGCAAAGCCCGACGCTGCGGTGCCGATGTCGTCGTCCCCCCTGCACATTCGGCACCGGAAAATATCGCGCTAGGCATTCAATGGCTGCGCGAACAGCCCGACGGCCCCACAGAGAAACTGCTTCTGCTTACCACCGACCTGCCCTTTCTCTCCGCCGAGGTGCTAACCACCTTTCTGAACGAATGCCCCGCCGATGCCGACCTCGTGGTGCCCGTCCTACGCCGTGAAGTGTTTAATGCCCGTTTTCCCAACTCGCCCGCAATCTTTGTACGATTAAAGGACGGATATTGGACGACAGGCTGCGTTTTTCGTGTCTCTACTTCGGTCTATCTGCATCTGCTGCCCTTATTAGAGTCCCTCTTTCGCTCGCGTAAGAGCCAGTGGAAAACGGCTCTTCGCGTGGGGCCTGTTGTTGCGTGGCGTTTCTTTACCCACCAACTCACGGTTCCCGAAATTGTGCAACGGGCCGAAAGGGTACTTCAGTGCCGAGCCTTTGCACACACCAAAGCTCCTCCGGAGGTCGCCTACGACATAGATAACCTTCCAGACTACGAAAAGGCCTTCAACTATCTCACAGGAGGAGCGACATCGCATGGCCTCCAATAAGGGCGATTCCGGCCCTCATCAAAGCTTTTTAACCCCGAGCCAAATCTTCTGGTATAGTTTGGCCAATTTCGGCTACGGCACCTTCTTCTCTTTGAATAATGCTCTCATCGCGCCTTTTCTAAGCAGTTTCACAAGAAATGCCATCCTCATGGGCCTAATGGGCAGCACCCACTCCTTTGAGGGGGCCATCATTCAACCTCTCGTAGGCACCGCCAGCGATCGCTTGCGACACCCGCTAGGTAAACGACGGCCCTTTATACTGCTGTTTACCCCGTTGGCCGCTCTCTTTCTCGGCCTGGTCCCAGCGGCAACTCACCTCCCCTCTTCTATTCGCCTAGGTCTGCTCGTGCTTCTCATCTTTCTATCCACCGTTCTTTTCAATATTGCCTACGATCCCTATCAGGCGCTCCTGCCCGACATAACTCCAGAGCCACAACGAGGACGCGTTACCGCCATCTGGAGCCTGTTTGGACTTTTTGGTCAAGCGATGATCCTCCTCATACCGGGCAGCTACACAACCAAATTTCTGCTCTCTGCGGCTCTTATGCTGATGCTAGCACTCATCACCTGCATCGCCACACCGGAACCTTCCCCTTTCGATGCATCGGAAGGAGACGCCGAAACACCCTCCTTTAAGCAGCAGCTTGTCCGCGCTCTTCAAGGGCTTCGCGTTTTGCGCCAGGCGCGGTTAGGCCTACTCAGCTTCTTCTTTGCCGGCCTTGGCATCGGCGCCGTGCTGCCTCTGCTCACCGAGTTCGTCATTCACATCACCCACTGCACGGCCAATCAGGCCGCTCAAATGTTTCTCATTCTTATGGCCTCTACGGCCCTTACCGTTGTTCCCGCGGGCCAAATAGCCGACCGCGTTCTGACTCCCAAGAAGACGCTCATCATCGGCTTCCTACTCATCTTTATCGCCTGCCTTTGCGGGCTGCGGGTCACCACCCTTACTCAGATCGCCTGGGTCATGGGGTTGGCCGGCATCGGCAACGCGGCTCTCAGCGCCTCAAGCTATCCTCTATTGGCCGACATCGTGCCCCCGGAGGAGGTGGGTTTCTACGTGGGGCTACAGTCCACCGCAGCCTCTTTGGCTCAGCCGCTCACTATCATTGTCACAGGTGCTCTTGTGAACCACGGCAGTTATCGGGTAATTTTTCTGGTCTGCGCGCTTTGCATTCTCGCGGCTTTGCTGAGCATTGCCCTCCTAAGCCCCTCGGCGGCAAAACAGGAGATCGAGCAGCATCGCGCCCTAGTCGAGCTTAGGTTATAAGGCACACAGATGCGGCAACGAGTTTTAAGTGCCATCGTAGGCATTGCCCTTTTCCTGTTTTTCTGTTTCAGCAACCCCATTCTCATGCTCTGTGGGGTTGTGCTTGTCGCCCTGCTTTGCGCTTACGAATGGACGACGGCCTACAGCAACAGACTCGTGCCGGAACTGCTATCTCCCACAGCAAATGCGCTACAGGCCAGCTTGCCCTTTCTCGGCGCCCTCTATCCGGTGGGCCTTTATCTGCGCCTCTCGCGAGGCGACATCCCTCCGCTCTATCCGTCTATCCTGGTGGCACTGCCCATTCCGGTGTTCGCTTTACTTACGCTCCGCGCAGCACGTACCGGCATAGCGCTCGGCTCGCTAAGGCGTTTTTACGGGCTTGTTGGCGCGGTTTATATCGCCCTTCCCATAAGCGGTTTGGTCATTCTGCGGAACTTCTTCACCATTCCCTCTGCCAAACCACCCATCGCCCATACCCCATTAGGTGCCTGGCTCGTTTTGTTCACCGCGGCTTGTGTATGGGCGGCCGATAGCCTGGCGTTTTTCGTGGGGCGACGTTTTGGGCGACATAAGCTCGCTCCCACCCTCTCTCCTGGCAAAACGTGGGAGGGAGTGCTGGGTGGCCTGCTCGGCGCTCTCATGGGCGGGGCGCTTGTTGCCCGTTGCCTGGGTCTGCCCTTTTGGGACGGAGTTATTTTAGGAACCACGGCGGGGATCGTAGGCCCTTGGGGAGATCTGTGGGAGTCGGCCATGAAGCGCGAGTTAGGATTAAAGGATTTTGGCCGCCTTCTGCCCGGCCACGGCGGGCTCCTCGACCGTTTCGACAGCCTCCTCTTTGTGTTGCCCCTTGCCTGTCTTTTTTGGGCGCTGCTATCCTAATTTTAACGGCTTTTACAAAGGCGAGCGGTCTTCGCCCCTTTCCAACTTGGGAGGGAGCGCCTTATGGGTTATCTCTACAACCATCACCATGAACCAACCCATCATCTGTAGGGACAGACCTCGTGCCTGCCCAAGAAAACATGGCAATCACAATGGGGAACCATCAAAAATAGAGGAACCTAAAGGGGTATCGCAAGGGCACCCCCTACAGCCCTACCCTACGCCTACCCCGATTCGGGAGAGGAGCTGACCACCTCAGCGGCCTGAATCATTCCCTTAATCGCCTATCTCTCTGGCCGCTGCATTGCCGTGCGCTTCTACAGCCCCCACCCCCCCGCCCCTCCCCCGATTCGGGAGAGGGGCACCTCGCGGTGGGCAACTCAGCGGCCTGTGTCGCTTCCTTCATCGCCTATCTCTCTGGCCGCTGCATCGCCGTGCGCTAGCACCTCCCGAATCGGGGGAAAGGATGGGATAGGGGGTGAATGAGGTAGGCTTGTTTTGCAAACTGCCTCTAGAACCGTGAGCCTGTCAGTCCCCACCCCTCAGAACGGGTGGGAAGTGAAACGCAAGATTTCTCGTCTTCGGCTCGAAATGACAGGTGTATTATCGGCGTGAAATGACAGGCGTTTATTTCACCGGCTCTTCAAGGCCGACAGTGGTACGCTCAAGGCCGACACCCTCCCCTCAAGGCCGACGCCTTCCCCTCATCTGCAAGACGAAATGAACTGTCTCTACACCCCCCTAGAACCTACGAAAATCAGGCACCCTAGACCCAACCAACACCTGACCAAAAAATTTTTTCCAAAAAATCCCAAAAAAACCCCAAAACCATGTAAAATTGGCACGAAAATTGCAGTAAAGAAGGATGGGTACGAAGCCCTCATAAACAATCGGCTTCAACCCTAACAATATCAAGGAGGACATGGTCATGAACACAAATCGTTTCGTCTGCTTCTTTCGGCTCCTCGCCTTGTTGGTGGGAGCGTGCTTGCTTGTCGGCCTGCAAACGGCAGGGGCACAACTTAACTTCACCCTCCAAAACCCCAACCCTACCGTGGCACCAGGGAGCACCTTCGCCTTCTTCGCTACCCTCACCAACACCGACCCCAACAACTCCATAGTCCTCACCGGAAACAACACCAACTACTCCGACCCCAATACGAACGACTTCAGCGACAACTTCCTCAACACGCCGCCGTCGTTGAACCCGGCCGGCACGAGTGGTTCGAGCTGGACGGGGGACTTGTTTGATGTGACGGTACCTGCTAACTCTGTGTCTGGGACGGTGTATACGGGGACATACGAGATAGACTTCACGGATGGTGGAGTTCCGGGTTCGGTAACACAGAACTTTAGTGTGACGGTAGGGGGTCATGCGACGACTCCGGAGGTAGGAAGTGTGTGGGGTTTATTGCTGTTAGTAGGGTTTGGCGTGTTATGGCGTCTAGGAGTAAGGCGTGGTGCCGGTTCGCTAAGTAGGGTAGGCGTCGCTCTGTTGTGCGGTGTTTTGCTGTATGGGAGCGGTATAGGAAGGGCTCAGGCACAGAACATCGAGATGGACGTGTTGGTGCATGCCTTCTCGGCAGTAGACTACAACTTCATTGGAACCAACCCCGACGGCGCCCAGCCCTCTGCCGGTGTCATTCAGGGCAAGGATGGAGCCTTGTATGGGACGACACAATATGGAGGCGCCAATGGGAATGGTGTCGTATTCAAGGTCAACCCTGACGGCTCCAACTTTCAGGTGATCCACAACTTCAATTACTTCGACGGCGCCCAGCCCTCTGCCGGTGTCATTGAGGGCAAGGATGGAGCTTTGTATGGGACGACTTATGGTGGAGGCGACAATGGGTTTGGCGTGGTGTTCAAGGTCAACCCCGATGGCTCCAAATTCCAGGTGCTCCATACCTTCAGTTACACTGACGGCGCCAATCCCTATGCAGGTGTTATCCAGGGCAGGGATGGAGCCTTGTATGGAACGACACTATCTGGAGGCGCCAATTTTAGTGGTGTCGTATTCAAGGTCAACCCTGACGGCTCCAAATTCCAGGTGCTTTATACCTTCTCGACACAAGACCCCCTTAATGGAACCAACTCCGACGGCGCTGGTCCAAACGGTGTCATTCAGGGGAATGATGGAGCTTTGTATGGGACGACCGAAGCTGGAGGCTCCAATAATTATGGCGTGGTGTTCAAGGTCAACCCCGATGGCTCCAAATTCCAGGTGCTCCATAGCTTCTATGGCGGTGATGGTGCCAATCCCTATGCCGGTGTCATTGAGGGCAAGGATGGAGCTTTGTATGGGACGACTTATGGTGGAGGCGACAATGGAGATGGTGTTGTATTCAAGATCAATACAAACGGCTCTAACTTCCAGGTGCTCTATAGCTTCGATTTCATGATCAATGACGGTTCCAATGTTAATGCCGGTGTCATTCAGGGAAGTGACGGAGCCTTGTATGGGACGACTGAAATTGGAGGCGCCTATGATGATGGCGTGGTGTTCAAGATCGACACAAATGGCTACTACCATCTGATCTATAACTTCTCAGCAAATAACAACTCCGACGGCGCTGGTCCAAACGGTGTCATTCAGGGGAATGATGGTAACTTGTATGGGACGACACAATCTGGAGGCGCCAATGGGAATGGTGTTATCTTTCGTATCGGCCCACAAGCCCTCTTCCTCAACCCCAATAACGCCCCAGCAGGCTCCAGCAACCTCACACTCACCGTCCTCGGAAACGGCTTCGCACAAAACGATACCCTCCTCTGGAACGGTATCACCATCTTTCCCACTTCCGTCTCCGCCGACGGCACCCAAATCCAGGCCACCATCCCCACGAACTTCCTCCCTGCACTAGGAGCTGCCACCCTGCAGGTGCAAGACCCCAACATTAACAACACCACCTCACCCCTTGTCTTCCTCATCGGGTGGCCGGTAATCCGCCTGTACCTTCGCCTCCAAAATGTCAACAACAACTTGTTGGCTACCCTCACGATAACCAACATCGGAGAGGCCCCGGCCACCAACTTGGCGGTGACCTCCTCGGTTCTAACGGACAGCACGGGGCAGAAGTTCAACACCAGCACGTCGTTGCCTTTGTTGTTAGGCACCCTCTCACCTGGCGGGAGTTTTTCGGCGACGCCTGGGGAGAGTGTATCGGCGACGTTGGTGTTTCCCTCTACGGTAGCCTCCGGTCCCGGTTTGTTACAGGTACGTGGAACCTATGGCGGGGGTAGTTTTGGTGGTACCTTCCGTGTGACGGTACCGTAGTACGGTGTGGAGTTAGGTAGTTCCTCCCTTCCTTCATCTATGAAGGAGGGGAGGTTTTTGTCTCTCAGTCCTCTCAAGCCCTACCCCTGCCCCTCTCTCCAATGGGGAGAGGGGCACCTAGCGGTGAGCGTCCTAGCGGACGGCGCCTTTGCGGCCTGTCTCATTTTCCTTAAACGCCTCTCTCTGGCCGCCGAGGTACTGTCTGCAAGACGAAAGGATGGGATAGGGGGTGAACGAAACTAACTCGTCTTGTTAACTGCCTCTAGAACCGAGCAATTGGCAGCTTCAACAGCCTCACCCCCATCCCCCTACAGGGAGAGGGGCTGACCACCTCAGCGGCCTGAATCATTCTCTTATCGGCAAAGCTACCTCTAGCACCATCAGCGTGGCGATCTCACAGACTCTGCCGATAAAAAGAGCCTTCCCCACCTAACGGCGGGGAAGACAAAATGACTGTGGACAGCAGAGCTAGTTGGTGCTTTCCGAGGGAGCGGGCTGTTCGAGTTGGTGCTCGATGGCCGCAATAACCTCCGGTTTGGTGGGGCTCATACCCGCGGGGAATCGCGCCACGATCTCACCGTTACGCCCGATGAGAAACTTCGCGAAGTTCCACTCGATAGGCCCGCCGAACTTCGGATCGGTCTCCTTGTCGGTCAGGAATTTGTAGAGCGGCGCTTGGGTGTCGCCCTTCACATCTATTTTAGCGAACATGGGGAAGGTAACATGATATTTGCTCGTGCAGAACTGTTTGATCTGCTGGTTATCGCCCGGCTCTTGATGCCCGAAGTCGTTGGAGGGGAAGCCGAGAATCACGAAGCCCTTGTCTTTGTACTTCTCATAGAGCTGTTCGAGAGCGGCATATTGTGGCGTATTGCCGCAGAGCGAGGCGGTGTTTACGATTAGGATGACCTTTCCAACATAGCGGGCAAGGTTCACGTTGTTGCCATCAATGTCTTTCATCACAAACCGAAGTACCGGCGGAACATTCACATGGACGTTGGGGTAATCGAGCACCGTAGGTTTGGCATCGGGCCCCATCGCGTCGGGCGAAACGCCGGCCAGCTTCGCCTCATACTCGTTGTCGAAGTCGGCGAAGGAGTGGTTATGTGTGGCATAGTAAAGACCTCGAAAGTTGCGCGGCCCTCCGGGTACCACGTGGCAGTAGACGCAAGGTTTGTTCTCCTTCTTTGCAAAGGCCGGCGTCGCATGAGCCTGAGAGCCTAACCCCAACAGCGTTAGCCCCACACAGAGCGCTGGAAGCCAGCGTAAAGTACGAATCATTTACTCTTCCTCCTTAGGTCATCATGAGTTTTCGCGAACAGTGTTTATTCGATTTAGACAGACGATCATCCTTGCAAGTTACAACCATTTAGGGCCGGTAGAGATGCGACTTAGAGCTTGGCAGACGCATCAGGAGCGATGGGGGGTGCTTGTCCATCGTCGTTCTGCCAGTTATAAGCACCTTTTTAGTCCGGTTGACACGATGTCGGCCAGGGAATGCGCCGTGCCGGCGAGCACAAAGCCGGCTAGAAAAGCCAAGCTTTCCTGCGGGTGGGTGCGCATGATCTGCCCTAACGAGTGCGCCTCCAGTTGTGTGACAGAGGCGGGGTCTACATGCATCCCGCACCGATTCCATAGCCACACACCTACCCAGGAGAGCAAAAAGAACATGGTGCCTAAATAGAGCGCTCGGATAATGCCTCCCGCGATAAGCCCATGCGAAACCCAAGAACGGTGTGGTACCAACACCCGATAAGGCCACCAGATAAACCGCAACGGCCCCCAGCGCCGGTACTCGCGCGAATTGGTATCTAAATCTCCGGCACAGGCAAGTCCGGCGAAAAGATAGGCCCCACTGAAACAGCAGAGCGGTGCCAGCGACGCCGGGTGCACCTCGGCCACGTAGAGTATGTCGAAGACGGCCAAGGTGGAGACGGTGATAAGATCATGAACGCGCGCTCCGGGCATCTCTCCTCGCAAACGAAAGATATTTCAACGAATAGGGCCTTTTCTCCTGCCCATGAAGGCATAGGCCTAAAGATACCGATGATTTTTATGGGAGATGGCACTTTCCCGTAAAAATTATGACACCGAAACCCCTGTTTGATCGTCCATAATATTGGATAGTTGGATAAGAGGGTTCTCCAACCATCCAACTATCGAAAAGAGAGAACAAAAAGAAAGGAGGCGCCAGGGTTATGGTTACCAATGAAAAGCCCAACGTGCCAACGCCTGAAAGCCTAGAACAAACTCGAAGTGAGGAGCAAGGCCGCGCCATTCATGGCCAGGTCACCAAGTCGAAGGAAGAGCTTGAACAGACTCACCGCGAGTTTGAACGGCTGATGGCCCGCACTCAGAAGAGGGCTTACAACATGGCCTACCGCATGACGGGGAATCGAGATGATGCCGAGGACCTAACTCAGGAGGCCTATCTGCGCGCCTACCGTTCCTTCGATACCTACAATCGGCAGATGCCTTTTGAACGCTGGTTCTACCGCATCCTTTCTAACCTCTTCATTGATGTGCTGCGCCGTCAGCCCAAACAGAAAACGCTGTCGCTCGATCAACCCACAAGCGACGAGGACGGCGAGGAGAACCTCTTGCTGCAGATACCCGACCCGAAAGGCGGACCGGAAGATATCGTGATGCGCGAGGTAATGGATGAACGGTTGCAGGAAGCCCTCGCCAAGCTGCCCGAATCGTTCCGCCAGGCCGTCTGGCTCTGCGATGTGGAGGGATACTCCTACGAGGAGATCGCGCGCATCATGAACTCCTCCATCGGCACGGTACGCTCACGCATACACAGAGGGCGCACGCTCCTGCGCAAATATTTAGAAGCCTCTGGAGAGACTTCTAAATCGCAAAAAACGTCCTCATTGCCGCCCATGCAGGCGAAGCCTGCATAAGCCTTAACCTAAAAACCCAAAAACCATACACCCCTTCCTACCGAGATGTAGAAAGGGGCTTTTTGTTACGAACCTAACTTGTTCGCGCAGCTCGCCGCTCCTCCACCGCTTTACAGGTGCGCAACCAAACTCGCTGTGGCGGCTCCTCGTAGCCCTTCCAAGCATAGGGGTCTATGCCGGCTACCGGCACAATGCAGCGCCTATCGGCAGTAGCCACCGACTCGCCTTCGCGTAAAGACCACGGCAAGAACGACCAAGCGTTGCAGTAGTGGTTTACCAAGACGCGACGGTAGATGCGGCTTCGATTCTTCAGCGAGCGATGCAACAGATAGCCGTTGAAGAACACCACCGTGCCCGTCTTTACCTCCACAGGAATCTGCCCGCTCTCATCGAACCCATAGCTCTCCGGCGCAAAATCGAACTCATCGGGGTTGTTGTGCGTCCGCTGTGGATAGAGATAGCCGGTTCTGTGTGAGCCGGGAATAACCCACAAACAGCCGTTCTCCACAGTCGCATCGTCTAAGGCGATCCAGGCTCCGATGAGAGAGCGATCACGGGTAGGAATATAGATTTCGTCCTGATGCCATGCCTGGCCTTGAAATTCAGGTGGCTTCACAAAGAGCATGGACTGCATGCATTTCACGCTGCCATCCCACCACGGCAGGTGCGCTGCGGTGATCTGCGATAAAACGCCGCAGATGGCGGGATGCTTCACATACTTCAACATCACCGGGCTAATGTAGTGTGGCTGGTGAATGCACAGTATGCCCTCTAAAACCTCTTGGTCGCTCCAATCGGCGGGGGCCGGCTCTATTCCCTCACAGGGGTAGGCTCCACGGGCGATCGCCACGATGTCCGCCCGAAGTTCCTCAACCTCTGCCTCCGACACCAGCCCTTCAATGACCAGAAAGCCTTCTTCCACAAACCGCCGAACCTGCGCTTCATCGAGTGGCTTTGGAACTTCGATCCGCTCCGTCACGCTGCCAATCGTCATTGAGAGCCTCCTACACAAAACGCTCAATTCTATATTATAATCAAGTTCCTCAAAGTTTCGATTCTTCGGTGGCCATCTATGAGGCACGCAACGGTCTTCTGCGAGGAACCTCCTCCGACTTAAGGCTTATTCGCCAGTCGGCTACGCAGCATCGGCAGCGCATTTAACAATCAGTGGCCCTGCACCGAGAGCAAATAGGTCGGTATACTCCGGGCATTCAACCATAAACACAGACGTTTCTATGGCGAGCATAGCCTGAATAACTGGCTCTGTCCTTTAATTTTCGTTAGGGGTTTTTCTAATACGCTATTTTGTCCTCATGCACGACGGGCAACTCGTCCAACCAAGATAAGTCTCTACCGACAACAAGCTCTAGCATTGTTGCGTGATGCGTGTTCTTCATAGGAATTAAACGCATCTGAAACCCATGCCGCCGCGCCATTTCCTTCACCTCATCTGATTCATCATAGGTCATCAGAAAATCGCCTGCCAGCGACTCGCACATGGTGAAGAGACGGTCGTGTTCAAGGCAATGGTGCTTATAAAGGCGCTTACCTGCTTTCTTCCCTCCCGCGGTATAAGGAGGATCTATGAAATAGATAGCCTCTTTATTGGCTGCGTATTCCGCCATTACGTTTAATCCATCGTCACAACGAAACTCCATTCTGCCCACAACCTGGTTGAGATTAAGAAGCCTATGCGCAAGCGTCCTAGGGTACCAGCGCGAGCCAATTCCTTTTCCGTTCTCACCGTACTTTATAAAGCGAGAGCCTTCGGCGAGTATTCCTCCATGTAAGGTTCTGTTTCTCAGGATGGTTTGAAAGGCCTTTTCCCTTAACGTTGTCGGGGTTTTCTGAAGCTCTTCTAAAACCGCTTCTCTCGTCATCTGGAACGTCAGAATGCGATCGGCCAACCAGGTCGCCTCGCCTTGAATAACAGCTTCCCAAACGGCAGCGATCTCATCATCTAATTCGACCATAACAACCTTCTCAACCAGGTTCTCAAAGAGGGCCGTGAGGCTGATAATGCCCCTGCCGGCAAATGGCTCAATCAGCACTTTTGGCCTGGTGTTTTTACCGGCCACCCAACGACGGAATACCGGCACAAACCACGTTTTTCCGCCGGGATAACGAAAGGGGCTGCGCTGCGGCACAGAGGCAACGTTGACCGGCTTCGGCCGGCCTATCTCCGTAGCTCCCTCAGCAAAGAGCGATAACTGACTTTGGTTGATCATATCAAAATAGCTTTCTCTGCAAACCGCGCGCAACCGATCTTTTTGGAGATGAAATAACGGTCGCTTTCTGACGGCTTTCTAAAAACCATGCTTGGAGAGCCATCACAAATGCGGTTCAACAAGTAGCGTTTCTAGAACGCGATCTTAGACAGAGGTGAGGCTCCATAAATCGCGTACCAAGAATGTCTGAAAATCCCTAATTTGTTCGCGAAGCTTCTCGTCCATGCGCATTTCGGACCGCGGATCCACATAGTACACACCGTCCAACGGAACGATGGCCACAGTGTAACCTAGAAAATGGTTGCTCTTAAAAGTGGAGCTAACGCTAAATATACTGTTACCTACCTTTGCACGCTGAACATCGTGCAAGAAGATGGCGATTACAGGCACATCTCTACCGAGCAATTTCGTTAAGAGATACTTGTCAAGGAATATCCTATCTAACCGATCCTTGCTGGTCGTCTTTACAGAGACGACGATCTCTGTTTCATGAAGGAAAGGAGTCTCAGCAGCCCTAAGAGCTTTATTGAGAGATAATACCAAGTCTAACCCATACGACAATTCATAGCTTGGATAATCTGGAATCGGGATACGAATAGTGCGCGGTTCGCACTCTAACCCTACCTCTTGTATAATTAGCCTTATGAGTATCTCAAACAGCTGTCCAACGCGTTTCCGAGATTGATTCGCATTCTCAAATGAATCCCCAATGCAGCCTATAGACTGCTGAAGCGTATATACAACTTTATTGACTTCGCTTGTCTCAAGGTAGCGATTTACACGCTCATGTTGCACCACAGAGCCTTGATAACGCTTTAAGTCGGCAAGAAATGCAACAAACCTTTCAAAGGCTACTTGGAAATTATCTACGTGCTCGATGAACAGGCTTGTATTCAAAGGTCGAGTAATTTTATAGCCATAAGACTCACCATATTGAAAAAATGCATAATTACTATGTGTTGGCGAAATAATACGAGTCGGCTGCGTTCGTGTTAGCAGTTCAAGAAAGGCCTTGCACAGCCTAAAATAGTCTTCGAGTGTGTTAAAGGCGGCCGTATCGCAAAGGCTAGCCTGCAAATCTACAAGGGTCACCTGCGTCATCGAATAGATTTTCTTCTTTCGGCATTCTCGAAATCGTATTGTATCCACTTTTCTATTGGCCAATCTTCGACAAGCTCAATCCGTCTGACGGCCCACCGACAATATTCCAGTGAAATGTCGCACCCCTTCCACCTACGTTGCAGTTGCTCCGCCACAACAGCCGTGGTTCCAGAGCCTAGAAAGGGATCGATGACCAAGTCACCTACATTAGAAGAAGCCAAAACTAGCTTACGCAGAAGCTCTTCCGGTTTCTGAGTTGGGTGAGGGGTTTTTTCGTGCATCCCGTTGCAAGTTGTCGGAATTTCAATAACATCTCTTGGTTTCGCACCACGTGGATTCGGCAGCCATGCAGTGTGCTTTCGACCATTGCCTTTTCCGTATTGACTAGTTTCCGCTTGAGGATGCTCTGGGTACTTTAAGGTGTGATTGCCGTAAGGAATACGCACATCATCTATATTGAAAGGGAATTGCCGCCCCTTTCTGAAATGCAGGATGCTCTCATGAGAGCGTCCCCAATCGGAGCCTAGATTCGCCTTATTTTTATAATGCCAAATAAGCCAACGACATCCTTTAAAAAAACGAGAGGCCGGCAGCTTCAAATCGGCAATGATCTCCGAAAACCCACAGATATATAAGGTGCCCGTAGGTTTGAGGACTCTTGCAGCTTCCTTTATCCATTGTAAGGACCATTCAACATACTGCTCTTGCGATTCAAAAGTATCCCACTCTGCCTTCTTGATATTATATGGTGGGTCGGCAAAAACCATATCAACCGTTTCGGTTTCCAGTGTTCGAAGCCAAGCGATAGCATCACCGACCCATATTTCTCCATGAGGATGAGAGTAGAATAAAATGGGCGTGCCGGAATCTAACTGCGAGGCACCTACATCAAAAACCTTTCCTTTGAGCATCTGCTGCCCCAAAAGCGTTGGTAGCTCTCTGTTCCGCGTATATCCGGTAGATGGCTCGTTGATCTCAAAAAGAGACGGTGAAAGTTTTTTGTGTCGCTCCTCCATAGCTCCCATTATACCTTACCCTACCCATCGCCCAAACCAGACGAACGGAGCCTTTTCACATCAAAAGGAAACCCCCTGTTCACGAGTATTAAATCTTAATCTCTCCTTCGTGCCCAGCGATTTGGAACCAAGAAAGCGTTTAGCCAAAGCAGGAATCTTGAAGGTGCGTCACGAATTCTGCTTATACTACTTTTGCCCACTTTTAGGAGGAGTCTCTTGTACCGATCGAAACTTGCGATAGTTCTCTGCCTCGCCATGCTTGTCATCGGCGGGCTTTTGAGCGGTGCTCGTCCTGCACGCGCCCAAAACCAAACGGAGCGTGCCCTTGCCTCCTTCTTCAATATCGGAGGCTATTTCTTTCTCGATCATAAGCTCGTGAATGCTATCGGCAGCCCCAAGTTCTACTCCGAAGGCAACTTCTTCAGCGCACCGGCACGGCTTGGAAGCTATGAGGTGGCAGGCGGTGTGGAGTTTCTTAGCGCGAACGACCATTTCTTCCCCTTCAGTGGAGGGAATAGCGTGGGTTTTGTTGGCCCCTGTGTGCGATTCTCTACCCCCTTGCGCAACAACCATCTGCGCTTCCTTCTCACCCTCGGCGTCTATGCCACCACCCTAAATGCCGGTAGCGTCGGTGTGAATACCACCACCATTGCCCCTGGAGGAGCCATCGAAGCCGATTATCGCTTTGCGCGCTACTTTACTTTTGCCGTCGGTTTCCGAATCGGCAGCTCCATCCACGACTATAATACAAGTGGCTTTATCATCGGGCTACGCTTCTTCTAAGAATCGCGTAACCTTGTGAGACGACCCATGCACGAAATAGTAGACCTTCGCAGCGATACGGTTACACGCCCTACCCCCGCCATGAGGAAGGCTATGGCGCAGGCCGAGGTTGGCGACGACGTTTTCGACGACGACCCCACCGTGCATCAATTGCAACAGCTTGCCGCCCAAATCACCGGCAAAGAGGCGGCCCTGTTTATGCCCTCCGGCACCATGAGCAACACCGTGGCTATCTGCGTGCACACTCAGCCCGGCGATGAGATTCTGCTCGATACAGAGGCTCACTCCATGCTCTATGAAGTAGGCGCCCCCGCCCGACTAGCCCACGTACTGACCCGTACTTTCCCTAGCAAGGAGGGCGTTCCTTGTTTTGAAGAGATCGAACGCTCCCTGCATATCGCCTCGCTCCATAGCCCGCGTACCGCGCTGCTGGTGCTGGAAAATACCCATAATCGGGCCGGTGGATATCCTATTCCCATAGAAGTGCACCAACGCCTCTATGCGCTCTGTCAAGCACACCATGTGCGCATTCACATAGATGGCGCACGCATCTTCAATGCCTCTATTGCAACAAACACCCCTGTAGCCCAATTTGCAGCGTGTGCCGACAGCCTTACCTTCTGCCTCTCCAAAGGCCTGGGATGCCCTATTGGCTCCGTGCTCTGCGGCTCTTACGAGTTCATCCAACAGGCCAAACGCGTGCGCAAAATGCTTGGCGGTGGAATGCGCCAGGTAGGCATTCTCGCTGCAGCCGGCATCTACGCTCTGCAACACCATATCGAGCGACTTGCCGAAGACCATCGCCGTGCCCGTCTGCTCGCCCAAAATATCGCCGGCGCTCCGGGCATTTTGGTAGAAAACCCGAACCCACCCACCAATATGGTCTATTTCCAAACCCAAGCCCCCGCCGATGCGTTTGTGGAACGACTGAAAACAGACCATCATGTGCTTTGCCACGCCACCAGCCCGCATCGTATCCGCCTGGTAACCCACCTCGATGTGGATGATGACGATATTGACCATGCTGCTCAGGCTATTTGCACCGTGAGTAAAGTGCTGCACTGAGGAACTACATCGCCCTACCACCTGTTTCTGTAAAAAGAAGGAAGACCACAAACAAGCGTATAATAGTTTCGTAACCTACTTTTGTGAGGAGGTTTTATGGCACGTATTGTTACCGGTGGGGTGCGACGGGATGGAGAGGCCTATTCCAGCCGAATGGGGCTTTCCGAGTTCGTTATTCTCATCTGTCTTATCGGCGCCATCGCCTGGGGAGTGAACTACTACTTCAACGTCTATCGCAAGTCGCCAACCTACGCGCTCAAAGTCTTTCTCGGAGCGATAGAGGCCGGCCGTTCTGACGAACAGTACAACCTGCTAAGCGACTACGATAAAATGTACTACCCCACCGAGAAACAGTATGAAAACAGTTGCCCGCTAGCACATGGCTATACCGAGCGACTACCGAGTTTTGACCTCGCCCCCCCTAAACCCGACCAGAACCCAAACACCGTTCAGATTGACGCTACCCTGCACGTCACCAGCAATATGGCGCACGAGGCCCTTTACCAGGCCGGGACAACCCACACGGTGCATGTGGTGTTTCGCCTTATTCACGATCAAAACGGACAATGGAAGGTTTGGTTGCAGAAATCCAACCTAACCAACCTTCTGCAAATTACGCCAAACCCACCCGGAAGCAATTTCTAGCCAAATAGGAGGCATTTTATGATCAACTGCCCTCATTGCAACCAACCGGTTGATGAACAAACGAACTTTTATTGCCCTAGCTGTCGCAAACCGTTGCGCTCCTTAAGCGGCGAACTGCTAACGCCGCCCACCACGCCAACCCAATCGCCCTCAACATCGGGGCCGGCTCCAACCAACTTGCCCGGCCCCACGGTAACACAACCTACGCCCAACCTGCCACCAACCCGCCCTACCATGGCGCCAACGGCCTATCGTCTCCAAAACGAGCAAGAAAAGGAGAGCAAAGTCGCGCGTTATGTCATTGCATTCTGCCTTCTCGTCTTCATTGCGGTGCTTGGCGCCGGGGGCTACATATGGTGGATGCACACCCACTCGAATCCGGAAGATACGGCCAAGCGTTTTGTAGAGGCCATCAGCAACGAGGACATGGAAACCCTCTATAACCTCTCTATCCTGCCCGACAATGTGAAAGCAAAATATCCCGATGCCAAGAGCTTTGCAGACAATTTCAAGCGCGAACGTGCCGCCATGAATAGCACCGGAACCGGCCAGGTGATAGATATGTTCTTTAAGTTGTTTAAAGGGGCGAAGGTGGGGCATGCGACCATCAACGGAGATACGGCCACGGTTCCCATTACCCTACATATTACGTTCGGTCCAATTAGCACCGATAGCCAACAGAATCTCCCGATGCGCTACGATCATGGCATGTGGAAAGTAGATATGTCTGCGATGCCCGTACCTACTTCGCCTTTACCGGCAGGCAGCAGCGCGCCAGGGGGTCTGTTAGGCGTAGGCGGCGGAATGTGAGGCATCCAATCGGAGGCGCATAATGCAATGGCGCCGTGTGGCTGTGGCCAAAATAGCAGACCTCCCACCCGATCGAGGGCTTACCGTGCCCCTAAACGAGGAGCGTGAATGCACACTCTTTCTTCATAAAGGCCGGTGCTATGCGGTTGGCAGTCTCTGCCCCCATCAAAACGCCCCCCTTTGCAACGGTCTCTTGGAAGGGAACGACGTGCTCGTCTGTCGCCGACATGGCTTTCGTTTTAGCCTTCAAACCGGCGAGTGCCTCACTCTGGGAGGATATGGAATTCCAACCTATCCTGTGGAGATCGAAGAGGCAAGCGGAACTATTTTCGTTCGCTTCCTCGACGATTCGCCTTAGCGTTGCGGTCTCGATGGCGCCTGCCCCGGAACTTGACGCTCGGGTAGATACTGTCGGGCGAACTGATCTTCCACAATACTGCCATCTTTTAACAGATCGATGTAGATAGTCTGTTTTTGAAAATTGGAGATAGAGAAAGTGCCCAACCAGAACCGCGCCACAATGGTATCGCCCGGCGCATTTGGGGCAGGTGGCCTATAGGTGACCTCACGAGGTGGGTCGTTGTCGCCAGGGCGATAGGTAAAGCTGGTGGCATCTGGAAGATAGTTTGGGATAAGTACTTGCAGATTCGGCGGGAACTGCCCATCGTGATCTTTTTCATAAAGCTGCAAGCCCGTACGTATCTCTCGAAGCTTTTGCTCGCAAACCGGAGCCGCCCCGATAAACTGCACTACCCCTTGAAACTGGTGCCCGACCTTTTTAGCAGCAAAAATCCCCCCAAAAATCATCATCAGTACGAGCACACCACAACCACCCAACGCCCAAAGCAGACAGTTTGTGCCTGTAGAACGACGTGGTGGTCCTACGCTTGGCGGGTAAGAATAAGGCGGCGGAACGCTAGGGCTTGAAAGAGGCGGCGGGCTTTCCATTGCCGGCTACTCTCCACCGGTGGCCAGATGCATGATCTTCTCTTGCGTGGCCTCCTCACGACTTAGCTCCCCAACGATGCGTCCTTCATGCATCACGAGAATGCGATCGCTCATCCCCAAAATCTCCGGCAGCTCCGAAGAGATCATCAAGATGCCTACTCCCTGCGAGGCCAGTTCGTTCATCAGCTCATAGATTTCACTCTTCGCGCGCACATCTATGCCGCGCGTCGGCTCATCTAAAATCAGCACCTTTGCGCCGGCAAAAAGCCACTTGGCCAATACCACCTTCTGCTGGTTGCCACCAGATAGGTTTTTCACGGCCTGCTCGATGGTGGGTGTCTTAATGCTAAGCTCTTGGCGATACTTCTCGGCAACGCTGCGCTCTTTTGCTAAACGAATAAAACCGGCGGCCGAGAGCGCCTGCAAATTGGAGAGCGTATTGTTGGAACGTACGGCCATTCCCAACACCAACCCCTGCTGTTTTCTATCCTCCGTTACCAGCCCGATTCCGGCACGGATGGCATCGCGCGGCGAACGGATGCGCACCGGTTTCCCATCTATTTCAATGGTGCCGCTATCAATGGGGTCGGCTCCAAAGATGGCGCGTGCCGTTTCGGTGCGCCCCGCACCAACCAAACCGGCCAAACCGACGATCTCGCCCCGATGTACCTCAAAAGAGATGTCATGGAGCACGCCCTTGCGGTTGAGATGGCTCACCCGTAGTACCGGCGGACCGATGGGCACCGCAACTTTAGGAATGGCCTCTTTCAACTCGCGCCCCACCATCAGGCGGATGATCTCCTCGCGCGTGAGTTCGGCCACCTTTTTGGTCGCCACATAGCGCCCATCACGCAGCACCGTAGCCCTGTCGCAAATCTCGAATATCTCTTCCAGTCGGTGAGAGACGTAGATTACGCTGATCCCCTCCGAACGCAACTGCCGAATGAGGTCGAAAAGGGCATCAATCTCATGTTCGGTGAGGGTAGCCGTAGGTTCGTCCATCACCAGAATCTTTGTTTTGCGTCCCAACGCCTTCGCTATCTCCACCATCTGCTGCTGGGCCACACTCAACTGATTTACCGGTGTGCGCACGTCGAAACGTGCACGAATGCGGTTCATAAGCTGTTGGGCCTCGCGGTAAAGGGTTTTGAAATCCACGAATCCCGGCACCGCCCCCTGCGGTTCACGCCCCAAAAAGATGTTTTCCGCTGCACTGAGATAGGGCACAAGGTTGAACTCCTGATAGATCGTGGAAATGCCGAGGTCCATGGCTTTCTGTGGGCTATCAATCACCACCGACCTGCCCTCGATATAGATTTCCCCCTGGTCGGCCATGGTGACCCCAGAGAGAATCTTGATGAGCGTGGATTTCCCCGCTCCGTTCTCTCCCAGCAGAGCGTGAACCTCCCCGTGCTCTAAAGAAAAGCTCACGTCATCAAGCGCCTTCACACCGGGGTACTGTTTACTGATATGGCGCATCTCCAAAAGAGGCGGTCGGCCCTCTAACACGGCCGCCCGAGACGATTCCTGAGGATGGGCATCACTCATGCCAAAAGTCCTTTCTCCTGCTTATTCTGTCTTCATTTTGCCGGCAAATTGGCCAAAGCGGTCTCGGCCGGTGGGAACTGCGGCATACATCTTAAAGCAGCCTGATACTGCGCCCGCGCCTCTGCGATGTTCTTCTGCTGCTGGAAAGCCTGACCGAGATAGGTATATGTCCACGCGCGCTGCATCTGGGAAAGCCCCGGCTGCGCCACAAAGTTCGTGCAGAAAGCGATGATCTGGTCTAACTTTCCTTGTCCTTTCCAGAGTGTAATGAGATTTAACAGGGACTGCGTATCGTTAGGCGATTCTTTCAATATCTGCTCGTACTGTTCCTGCGCCCCTGCCAAATCGCCCATGCTTTGTAGCTGCTGGGCCAAAAGCTGTCTCACCTGTAGCCGATCGGCAGTAGGGAGATTGGGCTGTTGCAGGAGCTTCTGATAAACAGCAATAGCCGCTTTTTTATCTCCACTATCGCTAAGCATGGCCGCATACGATTCCTGCAAAGAGGCGTCGCCGGGCGCCTTTTGAGCGACCTGCGCCATCATATCTAGCGCCTCCTTCTTTAGCCCATGGCTCTGCAGTGCCTGAATGCAGGCAAGTGCGACTGCGTTTTTGGGGTGCGCACTCACCAAACCCTGCAGATAGGCGATCCCCTCTTGGTGTCGCTTCAGGGCGTCATACTGGTCGAGCAGAGCCGCCAGAAGGGAGGCGTTATCCGGCTGCTGTTGGGCTTTGGTTTGAAGCCAAGCAAGGCACTCGTCTGGCTTCCCTTCAAGCGCGTAGAGATGGATCAAATCGGCATAGGCCTGAGGGTTATTCGGCGCGGCGGCGATCTGTTGCTCACGAAGCGCCACGGCTTCAGGATAGCGCTTCAAGCGCGTCAGCACCGTTGCCTCTTTATCCAGCACCCAAACGAGGGTGGGATTGGCCTTATAAAGCTGCTGATAGACGGCCAAAGCCTGTTCGTCCTGCCCACTCTGCTCTAGCGTCTGCGCCAAGTTGCTTAGCAGTTCCACGCTGTTGGGGAAACGCTTCTGTAGAGATCGGTACAAAGTAACCGCTTTATCATACATCTTATGGCTTCGATAGACATCGGCCGCCTCGAGCGACTCGGGCAGAGGGTCTTTGGCGCGTTGCGATGCCTTGATCAGCGCATCCACCGCCTGTTCCACTTTGCCCTCCCGCTCATAGATGTGCCCTAACTCCACATAGGGCTTTTCGTCGAGGGGCAGCAGCGCGGCAAGCTGGTTCAGCGTTTGGATGGCCTTATCCGGCTGGTTCTCTTTTTCGTAAATCGAGGCTATTTCGAGATAAGGCTCTTCATGAGGGGTTGTATGGTTGCGCTCTGCATTGGTGCGATCCTCCTCGGCTGCCTGTTGAAGATAGCGCAGGGCATCGGCCAGCTTGTTCTGCTTTTGCGCGATGTCGGCCAGCCCCTGTAAGGCCGAAAGCCTCCAGGAGGCAACGTTGGCCGCGGTCGCCACAACCGGCACGTTGGGAGCGCTTTGGGACTGCGGCTTTAGCGTGAGAACCTTGCTGTAAACGGCCTGAGCTGCCGCCAGTTGGTTGGCCTGCAGCAGATCGTGCGCCTGCGAAAGCAGATCGGAACCATCCTCAGGGTTCAACGCCACCAACTGCGCCCGTTGTTCTGCCGCCTCTTGCCAACGTCCTCGTAGCTCCAGAACCTGTGCATACTGGATATGCCCCACAGGGTCTTTGGGGTTATGTTGCACGAAATCGCGCCAAATCGCGAGGGCATCGTCGGGTTTACCCTGCATAAAGGCCACATCGGCAATGCCAAAGGCGGCGCTGCTGTCGGCAGGATTTTGCGCATAGCGCTTTTTATAGATCGCCAAGGCGTCCTGATAGCGCCCCACATTACGATAGAGCACGGCCAGTTGATACTGTAGGCGCAGATTGTTGGGGTCGAGAGCAATCGCCTCTTTATAGTGCCGTTCGGCCTGCGCGATAAGCTCCTGCCGCTGGGCCACATTGGCCGTATTAAAAACCATCTGGGCCTCCACCTGGGCAAGATTAGCCAGCAGTTTGGTTAGCAGTGGGTCGCTCTTGGGCTTCTCTTTTTCTAACACAGGAGCGGCGAGCAGAAACTGGTTACGGGCTGCCGGGTAGTTTTTCAGGCCTGCATAGAGCAGGCCGAAGTTGAAGCGGGCGGGCGCATCATCGGGATAGAGCTTCAGCAGCGCGGTGTAGGCCTTTTCGGCCTCCTGCACCATTCCGATCTGCTGCGCGAGCAGTGCGCGGTTGAAGAGGGCTTCATGGTTGCGCGGGTCTAGGGCAAGAATCTGATCATATGTCGCAATAGCGTCTTTCAAATCACGTCCGGTTTGGCGAATGGAGGCCAAAAGAAACAGGGCCGACAGGTTTTTCGGCTGTTTCTCACAAACAAGTTTTGCCTGCGTCTCCGCCTCACGCAAGTTGCCGGAGGCGTAGAGGGCAAAAGCGTAGTTATAGCGCGTATCCACATCGTTGGGTGCCAACTGGAGGGCGGTGTGTAGCTGCTGGCGGGCGGCCGTATAATCTTTGCGGCCCAACGCGGCCATCCCCAAAGCCTCATGGGCGAGTGCAGCGATGGGCGCGGGCGGTTTTAGATGAAGCGCATGGAGGGCAAACTGTTGTGCTTTGGCCCAATCACGTTCGGCGGCGGCAATGCGGGCAAGACGCGCCCACGCCTCGCTATCGGTAGGAAGCACCTTCACGATCTGCAGAAGCGTCTCTTCGATTCCCTTCAGGTCTCTACGCTCGGCATAGATGTTGTAGATTTGGGCCAGAGCGAGGAACTGTGTTTGAGGAGGTTGGTGCAGATCGCGTGCCAGTTGAATAAATCGGCGATAGGTCGTCAGCGCCTCATCGAGTTTCCCCTCCTGCCGAAGCCTTCCCGCCTGATTGTATAGATCGGCAAGGCGCTTCATCTGCGGTGAAAGCGGCGGGGCGGTGTGAGCAGCGCCACCGACGGAGGCTCCGGGCATCTGCGCCATCACCACGCCGGAGGCTATCAGCAAGCCGAATAGGCTATATCCAACCGTCCAACCACGCACACCATAAACTCCTTTTCGGAACGATTTCTTTGGCACCTTTGGCACTGTAAGCAGTTTCCTTTACGCAGGGAGAGAACACCTTAGTTTCTCCGTGCAGAAAGTATACCCCTCATGACGATAGGGCATACTCAGGTGCAAAGCCGGCGAGTTTACGGAGTTACTCGTTGGGTTTTATCGAGATGTTTAAGGCGCTTGAATCACAGATTAAAACCAAAAATACTAGAAAATACAAGACATGCAGGTTTATCTTTTTTGATGCTGAGGCATCTTGACATATTCTGGAATATTTGGTATAATTATAGAAAGACTAGAATAATAGGAACTTGCCTACGTGGCGCGTAAACGCACGCTCTCACCATCTGCTCAACATATCGCGGACACCCTGGAAAATCGTATACGTGCCGGGGTGTACCTTGCTGGTCAATGGCTGCCGGCAGAACGCGAAATCGCCCAAGAGTTCGGCGTTAGCCGCATCGTCGTGCGCGCCGCCATTCATGAACTCGAAAAGCGCCGGCTGCTCGTGCGTTCGGCTAAGTGCCGGCCTATCGTTCAAACACCTGTTGCTACCACACCTTCTCTGTCCAACGCCGCCACAAGGCGTTTCAACATCGGCCTTTGGCTTTGGCCCACTCCCGGCGACCCCGCCTATGCAATGATCGTGCGCGGCATCCGTAAATCGCTTGACGAAGCCCATTTTCGCCTGATTACGGAAACCCCCGTCGAGTCGGACTGGCCCTCCATCCGCCGTGCAGAACGGCTCTTTCTACAGCGCATGCGGGAAGATCGGGACATCGCCGGCATCATCCTCTGGTACCTCGGTGGCACCGAAAATATCGCCGCCCTTCAGCAGGTTCGGGAGGCCGGCATCCCCATGGTGTTTATTGACCGGCGCCCTCCCGAAGGCTTCGATGCCGACTATGTGGGCGTGGATAACATTCATGCCGCCGAAAACATCGTGCGCCACCTCCTCTCACGAGGGCATCGGGTCATCGCCCACATCTCCAACCTCGATACGGCCTCCACGGTGGAAGAACGCCATCAGGGTTATCGCCGTGCCCTCGAACTGGCCGGCATCCCCTACCGACCGGAACTGGTCTGTAGAGACCCCGGCTCGCCAGAAGATAATCCTTCAGAAGGGCTTCTTCCTCTCATCCGCTCGCTTCTTCAACGCCCCGACCCACCAACGGCCTTCTTTGCCGTCAACGATCTTGTTGCCCAGAGAACCCACTCCGCCCTTCGCAAACTTGGCGTCTGTGTGCCCGACGATGTCGCTTTGGCCGGATTCGATGGAACGGAACGTTGGAGCCCCCATGGCTGCACCCTCACCACGGCCAATCAGCCCTTTGAAAGCATGGGCACACGCGCCGTGGAGGTGCTTTTGCGTCGAATGAAGGTAGGCTCAGACGGCACTTGGCAACATGTGCTCCTTGAAGCTCCGATTGCTATCTACCAATCTACCTCTACTGTGCCTACAAAACGCCGTTTTAACATTCCTAGCGATAAGGAAAGGAGCAAATAGCATGAAAACGAAACGATCATGGACGGGTTTTACCCTCATAGAGCTTCTCGTGGTTATTGCTATAATAGCAATATTAGCGGCTATCCTCTTCCCGGTTTTCGCCCAAGCCCGCGAGAAGGCCCGTCAGATCACCTGCCTCTCCAACATGAAGCAGATCACGCTTGGTATCCTCCAGTATGAGGAAGATTACGATGAGACGATGGTGCCAGCCCATAACTGCGACCTAAGCCTCACCAACCGTGTCTCCTTCTTCTGTGGCGGAAGCATTGCCGCCCGACTCGATTGGCCGCAAACCATCGAGCCTTATGTCAAATCCCCGCTCTGTCGAGGCAACTCCATCTTTCATTGCCCCGATCTTGAAGCCGACTTCTACCATCAATGGTCGGCCAACCCCACCAATTCGAGCGATCAGTGGTCATCCTACTTCGTTACCTATGCCATGAACCTCGACTATCTTCAGCCAGACCCCGGCTGCGATCCCCATCAAGTGTTGCCGACGGCCAGTCAGGTTTGGGGGTTTCCTGTTAATATTGCCCGCATAGAAGAGCCGGCCAGCACGGTGTTAATAACCGACGCCAAACCGGACGTCATCCTTTCCGGCGGGGCAACAGGCGCTTTCTACCCTAGCGATCTTGTCGACTCTCCGGCCGACTATGGGGCAAATTCTCTCGCTTGCGGGCTTGATGCATGGGGCGCTTGCGACTTCGGCGATGGTGAGGCTTGTGGACTCGGTGGCCCCAATGGGGCGCAGATCACAGATACCAATATGTTCGACCCCCGACATAGCCAAGGGGGTAACGTGGCCTTCTGCGATGGGCACACCAAATGGCTTACTCCAGGAGCCCTCGCCGCAGGAACTAACTGGTACCGTGGCATCCCCGACGGTAATGTTCAAATTACCGATCTCAGCCAATATCTGTGGTCGCTTAACAAAGAAGGAAGCGATATGTAATGTGCTTCCGTCCGCGGAGAATAAACATGGACTCAGAGACAAGAGCATTAAAAAGAGCCGTGCAGAAGTGGCGTCTGGGCCTTTTTCCATTGCTCCTGCTGCTAGTTGGCGGTTGTTCGCATAATCCAACCATTACGGCAGCGCCACCGCCCGGCCCTAAAGCCGTGAAACCTCCTACCGTACAGCATATGTACCCGCATACAAAACCACCTCCCTTAACGAGCAAAGGGGAAGCGGGAGGAGGAATCGGCTATTAATTAAATCAACCCTCTTGCTTCATCATCTCACTCCGAGAGCCTAAATGCAATGCGTTTCCTCTCGCTGCCTTTTGGCAGCGGGAGGCTTTTTTTCAATGCTTAACCCCATAGCCGCTCAACCACCCACTTGACAGATAACCCCGCATCTTGCTATAATAAAAGTGCCCTTGAGGTGAACGGTGGTGTTCCGTAAACCGAAATCCCATGGGCGAGTGGTGGAATGGTAGACACGCCGGATTTAGGTTCCGGTGCCGAAAGGCGTAGGGGTTCAACTCCCCTCTTGCCCATTGGCTCTACGCTTAGCGATTTGTATGCGGGAGTAGCTCAGTGGTAGAGCGCTTCCTTGCCAAGGAAGAGGTCGCGAGTTCGAAACTCGTCTCCCGCTCTTGCCCCTCATGCGCTGCGTGAGGGGCATTTGCATTTTTTGCCAAAACGGCGCACCTTAGGAGAGAGGCCATGAACGAGGAAGAACGCTTTCTTTTCGACTTAAGAGGCTATCTGGTTCTGCCACAAGTGCTAGAAGCCGAAACCGTGCGCCAAATGAACGCCTGGATAGATGCCCAAGCCGAACGCGACCCGCACTGGCGAGGTCAAACGGCTAATAAGCATGTCGAAAACCCTATTACCTGGCACCCGCTGTTTCAGAACCTGATGGATCATCCGCGCGTGCTGCCCATCCTGCGGGAAATTCTAGGGGATCGCTTTCGCCTCGACCACGACTACGCTATCTTTCTGGAACCAGGCCATAAAGGCCTAAAACTCCATGGCCCACACACGGTTCCCTTCGATCCTTGTCACTACTATCGCTGCGATAATGGCCAGATTCGATGTGGCCTCACGGTCGTTGCGTGGTCTCTTACCGATGTGCCCCCCGGAGCCGGCGGTTTCGCCGTCGTTGCAGGCAGCCATAAAAGCAACTTTCCCTGCCCGCCGGATATCAAAACTTTAGAACGTTCCTCTCCTATCGTCGAACAGATTCCGTGCAAAGCCGGAGACTGCGTCATCTTCACAGAAGCGTTGCTGCATGGAACGTTGCCCTGGAAAGGGCCGGGAACGCGGCGCACCCTATTCTACAAATATGCGCCCTGCATGCTCGCCTGGAGCCAACAAACCTACACCGCCCCCGAACAGGTACCCTTTCCTCCACACTTTTGGGAAAACCTCACCCCGCGCCAAAAGCTTCTCCTGGCACCCGCCTCTGCCATAGATTTTCATCCGCCCATTGAGTCCTAATTCTTCAATAGGCCCTATAGGATGCCGGTCTCCGGGTTGAGATCGCTTTCCACAAAACGTGTGGGGCGCAGAGCGTGAACATCCAATGTGCGTGCTTGGCCGAAAAGGATCATCTCCGCCATAAGCTGGCCTAAAATGGGCGCGTGCATCACCCCATGGCCAGACGAACCGTTTACAAGATAAAACCCCTTTAAGCGCGGAGCCTCTCCCAACACCACATGCTTGTCCGGAGACATCTCATAGAGGCCACAGTAACAGGCCTCTCTATCGAGGGCAATGGGCTGCAACACCGGCACCCGATGATTCATCCTCGCTCTTATGCCCTGCAACCATTCCTCCCGGAACGAGACATCGTAGGGATAACGACCCGGTGTCTTTGCCGGCCATAACAGCAAGACGCGGCCATCCCGCACCCTCAAGTGAAACCCATCCTCCACATCAATCGTCATCGGCATCGTGTCGGGTAAAACGGACTGCTCTACGCTTATAGCCACCTGACGCCTTACAGGCCAAACCGGCAGGGCAACACCTGCTATCGCCGCTACCTCACCTGCCCAAGCGCCCGCCGCATTCACCACAACGCGCGTCTCGATGGTCTCCTGCTGGGTACGAACGGTGCGCACCCTGCTCCCGCCATCGGTCTGTATTTCAACAACTTGCCTACCGCACAGTAGAGATGCCCCACTTCTTACCGCCGAACGTAGATAGCCCTCGTGAATCTGAAGGGGCCGTGTGAAACCATCGGTAGGGCAAAAGGTGCCGCCAACAATATCCTCGGTGTTTACCCAAGGATTGATCGCGTGTATCTCCTCTACATCCACCTCGCGTACTTCGGACAGACCTGCCGCTTGCTGCACGGCCATCGCTTGGCGAAGCGTCTCCATCTGTTCCGGCCGTCGCGCCAAAAAAAGATACCCGCAAGGACTATAGCCCGAAGCGACGCCGGTTTCCTCCTGAAAGGAGCGTAGCTTTTCTCGCGACAACAACGAAAGCTTTACATTGATGGTCGTACTGAACTGTGCACGGTAACCGCCCGTTGCATAGCGCGTAGAACCTAGTCCAGGACGTTCCTGGGCCTCTAGCAAAACCACCTTTCCCGCCTTCTGCGCCATCAAATGGTGCGCTACACTAGCCCCGATGACGCCGGCACCGATGATCACCACATCTGCCGTCTCTGCCATGCTACTGCCGGTATCCTTTTTTAGGCATTATACCGATTTCCTATTCCGGTTCTGAAGCGGGTATCCTGAATAGGCACTCTAAACACCATGATTGAGGAACGATGACCCCACAAGAGACGATTCGAGCGTTAGCAGCTCATGTAAAAGCTGCCGTCTACCCCAACCTCGGCACTTGGCGCGCTCGCAAGGTGACAGGCACCGCGTCTAGCGGCGACGCCACCTTCGATATAGACGACATTGCGGAAGCCGCCGTTGAGCAGTTTCTGCGTGAGCACAACATAAATGTGGCCTACTATTCCGAAGATAGAGGCCTTGTGCACCCGTTTCCCGATCGCACGCCCGAAGGCATTCTCATTATTGACCCTATTGATGGCACACGCAGCGCCATCGCCGGTTTAGAGGCTTGTGTGGTCTCCGTAGCTTGGGCCGACTATTGCGAAGCCCCTACGCTCTCCGATGTACGCTACGCCGCCATCGCCGAAATAAAGGGAAGCTATCTCTTTTCCGCCGAGCGCGGCGGAGGCGCATGCATTCTTAATGGGGTCGGGCAAGAGGTGCTTCCAATGCTTTCACCCACCACCGAAATCGCCAACATGGCCTGGACGTTGGAGGTGGTTGGGGCTCCTCTCGATCTCGTCTTCCGTGCCGTCTCGGATATGGCCAGCCAGACCACCTTAAAGGGCGGCTTCTTCATTCTCAACAGCAGCGCCTACGAGCTAACACGCCTCCTGACGGGCCAACTGGCCGGCGTGGTGGATGTTCGCAATCGGCTTCTGAAGGACTTTCCACAAACCCGCGAGGCGTTTGCCCGTTATGGAGGAGGGCGTCCCCTGTCGCTCTACGGCTACGACGTGGCCGCCGCTGCGCTCATTGCGCAAGAGGCCGGCTGCGTTCTTTCGGATGCCTGGGGACGCGGCCTTGACGACTGGAAGCTTTTAGATACCTCCGAGGCCAACTTCGGATCGCTGATCGCCGCATCGAACCCCACACTCCACGCCCGCCTTTTAGAGGCTGTAGAGGAGGGCTTTGCACGCTTGCGCAGAGAAAGCTTAAACCAATGAGCCCGCTAAAGTGGAAGGCTGCCTTCATTACATTCATCGCCGTGTTCGCGATCAGTTTCGGCGAGGCGATGCTCTCACGAGGCATGAAACAGATCGGCGATGGCACCCTATGGCATCAGATCGGTGCCATCGTCCATAATCACTGGGTTATCGTCGGCACCACCTTTATGGCGGCCTACTTCTTTCTTTATATGTGGGCTCTTAAGCTGGCTCCCTTCAGCTTTGTGCTACCGATAACCGCGCTCTCTTACCCCTTAGGGGGGCTTTTGGCAACGACCTTCCTCAGAGAGCATGTCGGGCTGCTGAAATGGTTAGGATATGCCGCGATTGTTACCGGTGTGATCCTTGTAGGTCTAGGCGAGGCAAGCGGGAAATGAGAGAGGCGATCCTGTTGGCAAGGCTCCTTCTCGATGCCTGCCTCCTAGGCTACCTTGTTTATGCCTATCTTACCGTTGTGGCCGCATGGCAATGGCGCCGTGCTGCTATTCCTCCAACCCAGACGCCCGACCTTGGCATCTCCATCCTCAAACCGGTGTGTGGCATAGACCCCTATGCCGAAGAGAACTTCCGTAGTTTCATCGAACAGGACTATCCTCTGCACCGTTTCCAGATTCTTTTTACCGCTTACGATTCCGATGATCCGGCTCTAGCTGTGGCAGCCGATCTCAAAAAACGCTATCCACAGCATAACATACGAGTCGTTCTCAATAGCCCTAACAAACTGCAGGGCAACAACCGCAAAGTCGCTAACCTCCTTGCTCTGCTGCCTTTTGTCGAACACGAGTTGCTTGTCATTGCAGACAGCGATATGCGCGTAGGCCCCGACTATCTGCGCGCCATCTCCGCCCCCTTCTTAAGCGACAATTTCCAACGTAGCGTTGGGCTGGTAACCTGCCCCTATCGGGGCGCTTTCGCGCACTCCTTTGCCGCACAGCTAGAGGCGCTGGGCATCGGTGCCGACTTCATACCCAGTGCCCTCGTTAGCCGAATGCTGGAGGGCGTTGGTTTCGCTTTCGGCTCGACCATTGCCATTCCCAAAACCGTGCTCGAACGCATCGGCGGCCTGCAGCCTTTGCTTGACGAAATAGCCGACGACTTTCTGCTTGGCCAAAAAGTGCGCCAAGCCGGCTATGAAGTGGTGATCGCCAACTACATGGTGGACGATGTCCTAGGCCCCATCGCCTTTAAAGAGATGTGGTCACGTCGGCTCCGCTGGGCGCGCACCGTGCGTGCCTATCGCCCAATAGGCTATGCCGGCTCTCTTATCACACACGGATTCGCTCTTTCACTGCTATGGGCACTAACACAATCGCCTCTAGATAAAATCGCGGCCATTGTTTGCGGCATTCTGATGGTGCGCTTGCTCACCGTCTTTATCGTATCCAGCCTAAGTGACGATCCGGCCCCTCGAAAAAGATGGTATCTGTTGCCGGTAAGCGACCTTGTTAGCTTCGCCATCTATGTGGCTAGCTGGTGCGGAAATCGTGTGCAGTGGCGTGGAGAGCGTTTTCGTCTGCAGGCAGGAGGAAAGCTGGAACGTATCTAAATCTATTTTAAGTCGAAGAAGGCCGATAGGAGAGAGCTATGCCCGATTCAGACGTGCCGATGCCGCCCGATGCAGCACGCATCTACCAGAAGCAGCTCGAGGCGGTGCAGGAAATCTGCGCCGCGCTCGCCGCGAAGAACGATGTAGAGGAGTTACTACGCGAAACGCTGCGCGTAGCACTCGATACCGTTGAGGCCGATGCCGGCTCCCTTTTGCTTTACGAGCCGGAGCGCCGACGCCTCGTTTTTCGCCATGTGATTGGAAAAGAGGAGCTTATAGGCCAAGAGATCGATCCGGAAACCGATCTGGATGGAAGAGCTGCCCTTGTCTTTCGCACCGGCCATGCCCGACTCACCAACACCAACCAAGAACGCTACAACCCGGCTTTCGATGTCGTAACCGGCTACCATACGCAAACGATTCTAACGGTGCCGATGAAAACGCTAGGCAGCACCCCGATCGGGGTACTGCAGGTGCTCAATAAACGCGAGGACGAGTTTACACAAGAGGATATCGCCCTGCTAGAAATTGTAGCCAGCTTGGCCGCCACAGTCATCGCCAACGCCCGCCTTGCGAAAGAGGCGGAGCTGGCCGCCGTTACACGCGCCATCGGCGACCTTGGGCACGACATCAAAAACGCCCTCACACCCATTCAAGGCATCGTTCAAACCACCGTTGAGGCCTTCCTTAACCCCATGTTCTATGAGCTTGACCAGATTCATCAGGCGCTACAGGAACAGGCACCGGCACTTGCACAGCGCCTGCAAGATGTGGTGGCGCCGTTGAAGGAGTGGATACCGGAGGCGGAAAGCTCCATTCAAGATAGTTGTACCGACATCCGAGAGATGGTCTCAGAAATTGCGGACTATGTGAAAGGAACGCAAGCGGCCTATTTTGAGGAGCTTTCTGTTGGTGAGATCATCAAAGAGCGTCTGAAACGCCTGCAGGTCATCGCCAGAAATCGCCAAGTGACCATCTCTTACGAGGGACTGGAGGACGTGCCACCGTTTCGCTTCGATAGACGCCTCGTGGGACGTGCCCTTTACAATCTTGTGAACAACGCCCTAGGTGCCATAGATGCGGCCGTCCGCAAAAAACAGATTGAACTGCGTCCGTTCCACATCGTGGTACGCACGCGCGTTGTTTCCGATGACAAGGCACCGAATAAAACCTATTGTCGCATCGAGGTGGAAGACGACGGCCCCGGCATGACGGAACAGGTAAGGAGGTCCCTCTTCACCTCAGCCACCATCTCCACCACTCCAGGAGGCACCGGCATTGGAACCCGTTTCGTAAAAAACGTGGCCGATATCCACGGTGGGCGCGTGGGCGTGGAGAGCGAGCTAGGCAAAGGAGCCCGCTTTTGGCTTGACCTCCCGATGGAACCTGTTGCTCAGACCACACTCCAATAGGACAGGTTTGATTCCTGCTTCACTGAAGCCCTACCCCCTCAAGGCCGACGCCCTTCCCCTCAAGGCTCATGGTACTGCGCACGGCATCTTTCCCTGAAGGCCGATTTCACACACAGGAGGGTAGGCTGTAAAAAATTAGGGTAGGCACAAGGCCTACTCCTACTATGGCGAACTCCTAACTTTGAAGAGTGCGCTTACGGAGTTCTTCGGGCTTATAGATCGTGATACGATAGTCGCTATCTACCTTAAGAATCTTCGTTTTTCGGTAGGCCACCATCACCTGATTCACCCGCTCACGCGAAGCCCCCACAAGCTGGGCAAGGTCGGTTTGTGTTAAACGAACGGGAATATAGACGGTTCCATCGGAATATTTTTCACCGTAGAGATCGGCGAACTCAAGCAGTTGAAAGGCCACCATGCCGTAAATATCGAGTGTGCAGTGAGCGCGAATGCGGGCATTGGTCATGCGCAATCTCCTCGCAAGCAGCCGAAGCATATTCCTTCCGAAGCTGGGGCTTCTATCGAGCAAATGGTTAAAAAGCGATTGCTCCATAATAAGCAATTGGGTATTCTCGCGTGTCAGCACGTTGGCCGAGCGCCCGGAGGCGTCTATTAGGCTCATCTCCCCGAACACGTCGCCGGTGCCTAACAGCGCCAGAAAAACCTCGCTACCATCCGCCAAGTTGAGAAAAACCTTCACCGTTCCATGTAGGATAAGGTAGAGCGCATCGCCGGTATCCCCTTGAAACAGCACGTAGTGACCGGCAGTAAAGCTCCGTATGTGAGCTTCGTAAGCCACGCGCTGTAGCAGGTCTTCCGCCACCTCATTAAAAAGGGAGAGATTCCTTAGCAGTGCCATATCTATCATTGGCAGTGACCCTCACAATCCATCCGTTGCTAATAGATTGACCCTAATCTCTTCTTAGTATCTATCTGGAATTTGTTATGTCGTTCTGTCGCCCTGTTACGAAAAAGAGCACAACAGCGCGTGGATTCTATGTACAGTTAGAAAAGCTGACCCTGCCCTTCTTCGTGTTCACCCTCCCGCTTTGCGGGATAGGGCAGCCCTAGATGTTCGCAAGCGGCCCTTGTCACGGCACGTCCTCGGCTCGTGCGGTTCAAGAAGCCGAGTTGCATGAGATAAGGCTCGTAGAGGTCTTCAATGGTATCGCGCTCCTCTCCCAGCATCGCTGCCAGCGTTTCAAGTCCCACCGGTCCCCCATCAAACTTTTCGACAATCGCCGTTAATAACCTTCTATCGAACTGATCCAGACCGAGGGCGTCAATCTCAAGCAGCTGCAGGGCACGGATGGCAACCTCTCGCGTCACCACCCCGTCCGCTCGCACCTGAGCGTAGTCGCGCACCCGCCGCAAAAGCCTATTGGCGATTCTCGGCGTTCCCCGCGCACGTCGCGCGATCTCCTCGGCGCCCTCCTCCTCAATCGCCACGTTGAGGATTTCTGCGGAGCGTAAAACAATGGTCGTTAGCTCCTCCTGCGTGTAAAACTCGAAACTGCAGTGAATGCCGAAGCGGCTTCGCATGGGGGAGGAGATCAGCCCCGCTCGTGTCGTGGCGCCCACAAGCGTAAACGGCGGAATGTTAAGAGCAATCGTGCGTGCCGAAGGCCCCTGCCCTATCACCACATCGAGCCGAAAATCCTCCATAGCCGAATACAGCACCTCTTCCACCACACGGCTCAACCGGTGGATTTCGTCAATAAAGAAGACGCTCTGATCCTCCAGCGATGTCAATATCGCTGCCAAATCGCCCGGCTTTTCTAGGGCAGGGCCGGAGGTGGTATGAATGGGGACCCCCATCTCGTTGGCGATAATATGGCTCAGCGTCGTCTTGCCCAAACCGGGAGGCCCGTACAGCAACACATGATCGAGCGCCTCACCGCGTTCGCGTGCGGCCTCAATGGCAATGGCCAAGTTCTGTTTGATCTTCTGCTGGCCGATCATCTCGCGCAAAAAGCGTGGGCGCAACGAAAGCTCCGCCGTATCTTCAGGCAGCTCCATCGGGCTAATAAAGCGGCTATCCTCTTTCTTACGCAACGTTGTGCTCTCCTATTCGGGCGAGGATGGCTTCTGCCGTTTCCACTCCAGATAGATAGGCCTGATGGATGCGCCCACCCTCCGGACGGGTTCCATCCCCGGCCACATAGATCAAAGAATCGACCGCAGGCGGATTGATCATCTCAAAAGGCATCATGCCCCGCGGTTGAGAGTAGCGCCAACGCTTCACCTGCGTCCACAGCGGGCGTTCATAGGTTTCCCCAAACAGTCGTTTCAGCTCGTTCAGCGTTCTTCCCACCACCATCTCTTCCGCCTCTTCGAAGCAGACCTTACTCATCGCCGGCCCCCACTGGGCAATTAACAGGCTCTCTCCGTTCGGCGCGCGCTCCGGGGCTTTAAGGTGCTCAAATGCCAGCCACAGCAGCGTCTCAGAACGGTCTTCCGCTAAAAGCGCATAGGCAGGAGGTTCCGGTAGCCCCGGCTCGTAGCCCAAAAGCACGGACAGGCAGGGCGCATACTCCACCTCCCGCAGCGCACGCACCCTGTCGAGCGTCTGCTGGGTCGCCCGCATCCAGAGCGCACTTTCCGCCAACAAGCTCGCCGATTGTGGAAGCGGTGCGGTAAGCACCGCGAAATCGGCCCGTGTAAGCTCATGCCCCTCCCCATCCTTTAAGACCACTTCTTCCCCCTCTTCTGCTAGCCGTGCCACCGGTGTCTCCAAATGCAGCGCGGCTCGCTCTTTGGGCAAACGCGCCCAAAGGAGTTTCGCCAAGGTTGTTAGGCCGTAACGATAGGCGTATTTGCCGATCGTTTCATGGATGGGGTCAGGCGGCAGGATTTCGCCATCGGCACGCCAAATCCGCACGGGTGCCGCTATCGGAACGAGGTCTGTCGTATCTAGCTCCGCCAGCAGCATGTTAAGGAAGGCTGGCTCCGTCGTCTTGATGTTCTGGGCACCATGGTCTACAATGCATCCTTCAATGCGCCTGGTAGCTACACGCCCACCTATCCCTCGACTTTTTTCGTAAATCTGCACCCGAATTCCTTCGGAACGATGCAGTAAGGCCTGCGCTGTACTTAACCCCGCAATACCGGCTCCGATAATGGCAACGGTTGTCATATCTTGTCTACTTCTCTTCTATGGGGCGATTTGTGCCGGGGATCAGTTGTGCCATGGCATACGAGCGCCGCACCAGCAGAATACGCGCTTTTGCTCGCTGCCCAATGAACCGATACCCATCGTCGAGATCGAGCATCTGCCCATCGGCCCACCCGATGCAATGATTGCCCTCCTTCAGCAAAGAGCGACGGATGCGACACTCCACAATCTGCGCTCGCTTGATTCCGGCACGGCTCTTCTCAAAAGAGGCGATCTCTCCGGCCTCGATGAGATACTTTTCGACGACCGCCTCCTCCGATGCCCGAATATAAAGTGCTTTCTCTAGCTCACGCTCCATCTCCTCTACCGTCGCTCCATCCGGCCCGATCAAAAACTCGGCCACATCGGGATGGCAGGTAATGCGAAAAGCCTCCTTCTTTGCATACTTCGGGTCGGCCACCATGCGCCTTAGGTCTCGCTCCACCTCCAACGACACGCTTTCCGCCGAGGGCAGGTGGCCGCGCCCCTTGCAAAGCGGGCACTCTTCGCTCAGAAAGTTCAGAAGGTTGTCTGCCGTGCGCTTACGGGTCATCTCCACAAGCCCTAAACGGCTCATAGGGGAAACCTTCGTGCGCGAGCGATCTCTCTTCAGCGCAGCCTCCAAAGCTTTCACCACTGCCATCCTATCGCGCGGGTTGCTCATATCAATAAAATCTATGACGATGATCCCGCCGATGTCACGTAGGCGCAGTTGCCGTGCTATCTCCTCGGCCGCCTCTAAGTTCGTCTTGAATATCGTTTCGGCAAGGCTGCTTCCACCCACGTTTTTACTCGTGTTCACATCTATAACGGTCAACGCCTCCGTTTCGTCAATCACTAAGGAGCCGCCGGACTTAAGGTAGACCTTACGCCTCAGGTTCCTTTCGATCTGCTCCTCGATTTTGTAGTAGTCGAAGATGGGCTGGGCGCCATCGTAAAGCTGCACACGCCCGATGAGCTTAGGCGAGATGCGCTCCAACAACGCGTTGGCCTTCTCGTATTCCGCCGGGTCATCTATCACCAGGCGCTGCACATCAGAGCTAAAAATATCGCGAATGGTTTTATAGAGCAGGGTTAGGTCTTGCATCACCAAGGCGGGTGCCTCCACCTCTTGAGCGCGCTGCTGTATCTGCTGCCAACTTTGCAACAAAAACTGCAGGTCGGCCTCGAGTTCGGCTTCCGTTTTATCCTCTGCCTCGGTGCGCACAATCAGCCCAAAGCCGGGGCGGCGCAGCTTCTCTCCAATGCGTTTCAGGCGTTCTCGCTCTTTAGAGTCTTCGATCTTACGGGACACACCCAGCAACTCGGCACCGGGCATAAGCACCACATACCGTCCCGGCAGGGTAATGCGTGTGGAAACACGGGCACCTTTTGTGCTGCGCGGCCCCTTAATAACCTGTACCAAAAGCTCCTGCCCTACCTTAAGCACATCGCTGATGCTTTGTCGCCGTAACGTCGAGCGCCGAAAGATGCGACGCGGGCGCCATCGCACGCGCGAGGTCGCCTCCGGCTCCTCCTCGGCAGCTTCCTCTTCGGCCTCGGCGGTCTCTAAAGCCTCCTGGATGATCTCCTCGGTTGTGCTCTGCGCTCTCTCCGTATCCTCGTCCTCCTCTAACGCCTCCGCATCCATATCTGCGTCTATCACGTCCGTCTCGCCGTTTGCGACCTCGGCAAGCCCAATGGGAAGAATGGCCTCTTGCGCCCCTGAGGGAAACTCGGCAGCCACCTGGGTCTTCTCCCCGGCAAGCGCTTGAGGCTCCTGCCCCATAACTCTATTCGGCAGCACATCGCCCACATAAAGAAAGGCGTTGCGTTCCAGCCCTATATCCACGAAGGCAGCATCCATGCCGGGCAGAACGTTCATCACACGGCACTTATAGAGGCTACCTACCAAACGCTCGGAGCGCTCTATCTGCAGTTCCATTAGCTTGCCATCTTCCAAAACAGCAATGCGTGTTTCTCTTTCTCCCACATTCACGATGATCTCTTTGACCAACCGTCAACTCCTTTCTCCGGCAAAAACACCTGAAATCCTACTACGATTCTAGCATACAAACTTCTATCCCACCCTCTTAAGAGGATATACCAAAATGAGATGCTTCCTAATCTGCCGCCCGTCAGGCAATTTGCAAGCCCAACACGCGAAGTGTACGCAACTATCGTCTCCGATATGTTTCCTGTTGGCATCTCACAAGGCAAAAACTGAAATTTTTTCGGGGTAGAAATCGGAAACTCTTGACAACGTAGTAGCAGTATGTTATAATAGAAGTGTGAACAAGAGAGGATGCCCGAATAGGGCACAAAGCCCCAAGCTTTGAACACTCTGTTCACACACTACTCCGAAAGGAGGGAGCGACGATGCGCGCTTCAAAAAGTCGTCGAATGCGGAGCTGTACTCGTCTGGACGAAGAGGGCTTAACACCACCGGACAGTTTTGTGGGGGCACGGTGCTGAGGCCCGACCCGTCCTGAATGTCGCCGATAAAGGTTCCTTAGAGAACCAAATCTTACGGCGAAACGTGCTACGCGACGGCAACGCGCACGGGAAAGTCGGCCCCCTCGAGCAGTTAAATGCCCCGTCAGCCAAATTTCAAAAACCCTGCAGCAACCACTGCAGGGTTTTTTACTTTTGCCTTGAAACCGCACCGCCCCCGGCTCCGTAGTCTTGTTGGATTGCCGACTGCTTGAAGGATAAAAAATAACGATGAACCGATGGAATGTGGGTGCACTTGGAATGCGGATGCTCTCTCGCCCTCTACGCAAGTGGTTGAATGTACCGCAAGGGCTGCTGTTGATGCGGGCGAAACATATCCCCTGGCGTTATAAGCTGCTCGCCTTCGGACTTGGCGCACTGATAACCGCCCTGCTGATGGCCTTGGAACTGCCGGTAGAATCGCTGCTAGCTACTCTACTCATCGGGCTGCCCATAGACATATCGGTGGATGGTCTTGAGGCCATTCTAGGCCCCCTCGTCTTCGGATCGGCGCTCCTGCCCCTTGTGCTTCCTAGGCAACTGTTGCAAGAGTAGGTGCCGCGTCCCTGCTCTTTTGGCAGCAGGTGATTCGCTATGACACGTCGAATACGTCGAAAAAACACGGGGGAGAACGTTCTTGCTCGTGCCACTGCCCCTGAACAGAGGGTTGCTTTTCGGCCTTACCGTTGGGATGGCGCTGCTATCGGCAGGTGTTCGCGCACAAAACTCGGCGCACCTCACTAGCCTCACGAAAGTGAAAATCCTCTCCGTCAAAAACGAGGGGCTGCTCTTCACCGACAACAACGCCGGTGTCAGCGGTGTGGATGTGGCCAGCTCGATTCCGGTGGGTTATCGGGTGCTATGGCTCTTTGGTGATGTGTTTCTTCTTGGCCCTGTGGAAGCCCCCATCCAGAACTATGTTGGCAATGTGAGCAATTGTGGGCTTTGGGTACCTCTAGCGCCGGGAGCGGCATCTCTTCATCACTACCAGTTTCTCTGTGATGCCGCAACCCAGCTTGCTCGCCAGCTCATACCGCTGGAAAACGGAGAGGGCAACGAGACGCGCCTTTGGCCATCCGGTGGATGGTACGATTCCCATACGCATCGGCTCTACGTCTACTACTCCATCAACAAAGTGGTTGGTTCGGGTGCCTTCGGGTTTAAAGTCGAAGGCTATGGGCTTGCCTACGCCTCTTCTACCCATCAACCCCTGCAATTTACGCGTCTCCGCCTAAAATCACTGGGTTCCCTCTGGTGGCCTCTCAATTCCGGAGCAATTTTCGGATGTGCCGTTATTGATGCCCCCACCGATCCCTATCTCTACATCGTGGGCATGGAAGATCGGCAAGGACATCACTATGGCAAGTTAGCCCGCGTGTTAAAATCGCATATCGAAGATTTCCAAGCCTACGAGTACTTTGCCGGCTATGGAGAGCACCCACAGAAACCGCATTGGAGTAAGCATGTGCAAGATGCGGCCGATGTTGAAGGACTTAAGGACTTCCCCAACGAACTTTCCATCACCTACAATGCCTATCTTGGAGCCTATCTGGCCGTCTATTCGGAGGGGGTTTTTTCTCAACGGGCGCTTTTGTGCGAAGCCTTGAAGCCTTGGGGGCCCTATCACCCCATCGGCGAGATCAGCACGCCCCATAGAGCTTTCGAAAACGCCTTCTGCTATGCCTGCAAAGAGCACCCAGAACTCGCCGAGCAAAACGGCCGCATCATCTATGTTACCTATGTAGACAGCGAACGCTACTGGCCGCAACTGCTGAAAGTCACACTGCAAAAGCAGACGAACGCACCTTAGTTATCAAGGAGGTTCTCTATGACCGCCAACACAACACCACAAGAATGGCGCTCTTACTGGCGCCTTACCCCCGAACAGGTGGCACAGTATCAGCGCGATGGATATGTGCTGTTCCACCAGCCGCTTTTCTCTGAGGAGAAGTTTGCCCGTCTCAAAGCCATCTTCGAGGAGAACCTCGAGCGCTACGGGCCGGATAACCTCGATGTAATTCACTTTCGCGATCCCAGGTTGCTTGAGTTTCTCCTATCAGATGAGGTGTTAAATCTCGTCGAGCCGGTTGTGGGGCCGAACATTGGACTTTGGAGCAGCCATTTCATCTGCAAACCGCCCTACACGGGCAAAGCCACCCCGTGGCATGAGGATTCGGCCTACTGGAACGGCCGCGTTTCCACCATGGCCGGCATCTGCACCGTTTGGCTCGCCATAGATGAAGCCACTCCGGAAAACGGCTGCATGTGTGTGATTCCCGGCACCCACAACAACGGCTTCTCGGAATATGAGCCGGTGGATATCGCCAAAAACATCTTTGGGTCGCAGATTCGCCCCGAATTGATAGATGAGAGCAAAGCGGTCTACTTTGCCTTGAAACCGGGGGAGTGCAGCCTGCACGAAGCGCGGCTCATTCATGGAGCGCGTGCTAACACCTCACCGAAGCGCCGCGCCGGCTATACAATGCGCTATTTCCCTACTTCCAGCAAAGTCTATCCGGAGCGCAATCAGGGTCATAAAATATGGTTGGCGCGCGGTGTAGACTTGGCCGGCAACCACTATGAGAACGCCTAAAGGTGAGACAGGCTTCAACGCTGTTTGGGCGTAGAGATGGGCGGGGGGGCGATGTAGGCGGGGACGAGCGTCACCGGGCTTTCACCCGCCTCCCCTCGCTCTTTGCGCTGCCAAGCAAGTCGCCCTATGGTGGAGGCGCGAGGAGCTTCAGGGCAGAACGTGGCCAACGACAGATGCTCTGGGAACGATCTCTGCCATCGGCAGAAGACATCGGATGCGGCGGGGCCGCAAAGTATCAAGGGCTTCTCTTTAAACACCTCCATTCGTCGTTCCAACTCGGCCACAGAGAACGCAGCCGGCTCCACAAGGGCTTTCGGCAACATGTCAGATACATCGTACACCGCTCCGTACACTACATCGGCACGACACGGCAGCACCACCAAAACGGCGGCTTCGCACAAGCCCAGATATTCGGCGGCCAACGCCTCAAGCGCGTTAATCCCAAAGAGAGGACGACCGTAGACCTCGGCAAAAACCTTGGCGGTCATCACACCGATGCGCGTACCGGTAAACGAGCCTGGGCCTATGCCAACGGCAAATGCGCCTATTTTCTCCAAAGTTACATAGGCGTCGTTACAGAGGCCCTCTAGTGTTGCCGGCAGGTTCTCCGACAGATGCATCTCATGGCGAAACGTGCGCTCGGCCTGCAAGCGTCCCTCACATAGCACGGCAAAGCTGCACACATCGCCCGAAGTTTCAATGGCCAGAAGTGTCTCCGATGTTTGAACGGTGCCAGGTTCTTCAACTCTGACCATGCTGTACGATCCTTTCCAACATCTCTAGCAAGGCGGCGGCTCGCTCGCCTTTCGCCTGCAGATGCAGCAAGCGCAACTCTTGTTCGGGAACAGGCGCTTCGAAAAAGATTTCGAGCCGTTCTTCGGGCAACAGAGTGGCGATCCGATCGGCCCACTCCACTGCAAACACGGCAGGGCGCGCAAAATACTCCTCCAGCCCTAAGGTTGCAGCGGCTGCGGCATCGTCGAGCCGATAGGCGTCTATATGGATTAGGGGGATAGGCCCGTGATACTCTTGAATGAGGGCGAATGTCGGACTAGTTACAGGCTCCTGCAGTTGCATGCCCTCGCCAAGAGCACGAACGAAAAAGGTCTTTCCCGTCCCTAAGGCCCCGGTAAGAGCCAGCACATCGCCGGCTCGCACCCTTTTTCCCAGCGCTTGCCCACAGCGTCGCATCTGGTTTTGGTCGGAGATGGAGAGGGTTCGCATCACTCCTCCAAAGCCCCTTGTATCTCTTCAGCAATACGTTGCGCCGCCTCCACCGGGTTTTGGGCGGTGAGAATGGGACGCCCGATTACCAAATAGCTCGCGCCCCGCCGAATGGCCTCGGCAGGGGTAAGCGTGCGCGCCTGGTCGTCGGCGCCACTCTGAGCCGGTCGCACGCCCGGTGTAATAAGGAGATGGCCGGGGTCAGGAAAAGCGGCGCGAAGCGCGATAAGCTCCTGCGGAGAGGCCACGACGCCCCCACAACCGCTTTGGAAGGCAAGCCGCGCAAGATGGACAACCAACTCCTCCACCGGCTCGTTTACTCGCAACTCCTGCCTCAAAACCGTCGGTGAGATGCTGGTAAGCACGGTTACCCCCAACAATAAAGGCGGCTCCCGCTGCGCCTCTTGGGCCGTTTCTAGCGCGGCACGGTGGGCTGCCTCTAGCATGCTGCGCCCTCCGAACGTGTGCAGCGTTACCGCCCACACTCCCAAACGGGCAAGTCCGCGAACGGCGCCCATCACCGTGTTTGGGATGTCGTGAAGCTTTGCATCGAGGAATATCCTCTGTGCGCCTGCAGCGTGCAAACGAGGCACGATGCTGGGGCCTTCGGCCATCAGCAACTCTAGCCCTACCTTGAAAACGCCTACATGCTCTCGAAGGAGCTCCACATATCGAAGCGCCGCATCGGCATTAGGCACATCGAGCGCACAGATAATCCGCTCTCCTGGGTTCATGCCTATCCCCCCATAGGCCAAAACTGATCCCAGGCCTGCCAGAAGGATTCGGCCCGCGAGCAGATAAGGCGCGACCCAACTCGCTCCACCCCTTTCTTCCCCAAAAAGTCGTTTGCCCTGTCCGGCGTGGCCAACTCGACCTCAAAGGTAACGGGTGGATCGAATTTGAGAGGTTTTGGCCAGTCGCGCCGCGTGAGCGCGCTGTAGACGCGCCCCTCGATCAGCGCACAGGCATCGCTCGCCGGCAGATGACGGGCGCTAAAGCGCCCCAGCCCTATCTTTACCGGCGCCTGAACCACCTGAGGCCCTATCAACTCTGCTACCTCTTTACAGGTCGCCGCGTCGCCTGAAACAAAGACACAAGGGGTGCTGAAGTCGCCACAGATGGCCGCGATAATTCCCGACTCGCCCACCAACGTCCCATTGATGCGAGCGTTATACCAACTTTGCGAAGAAACCGTATGACAGAGAACCCCATCCGCTGTGCCAGCCATCGCATGGGCGCCCACAAACAGCGCGGCATCGCAACCAGCCTCTAAAGGAGCGATGTAGCGTGCCCATGGATAACCCAATACGTACTCCGCACCGCTTTCAAGCCGCTCCGGTATTAGGCTCTTAAAGCTCCACGGCCCGCCGGCCCCGTGGCCATCCACCACCACGATCTCCGTAGCCCCGGCCCGTTTGCAACCGCGCACGGCCGCGTTCACCTCTTCCGTATAAAGCCGGCGCCCCTCTTCGTAGAGGGGTGCTCCCCCGTTGACCTGCTCCCAAACGGAGATGCCGGCAACGCCCTCCATGTCACACCACAGCATAACTCGCATAGGGCAAACTCCTTTCGCTGTACCGCCTCTAATTTCAATCTGCCGTCTAAGTTTACCTCAGCCGTGGCGAAGCCAATTTTTTACCCTGCTGTGTGCGCACCGATGGCGCGGCTTTCGGGTTCTACCTATCCAAAATCCTTAGCATTTCCGAAACTTCTCCTGCACATCTCTCGTATTCGTGAAGGAAAAGCCTTTGCGTAAACCACGATAGGCCCTCCTTTACGCGATAATTTCTTGCCCTGAGAAACGGCTCGTCCGCACGGCCTATCTATTCGGAGGAAAAAGGAGTCTCGAAACTTGTCCATAGCGCGTTTTCATCGCCTACAGAGTCTTTGTTGGTACCTTGCCGGCTTTGTGCTTACCTCCATTGGAGGTTCTGCGGCAACAGCCCAACAAACGATGCCCGCAAACCCTCCCTCCGCACCAACCGGCGTCACCCCTCTTCCAACATCCCCTCCACCAACGAATCTGCAGGCGCCTGTTCCTGCGCCCATTCATCCTTTGCCCGAGCCGGCCCATCCTCAAAAGGTCTCTCCTACTCTACAACAGGTAGAAGGGCGTGTTCCTCCCCATCCCATCACCCTGCAACAGGCCGTAGCGATCGGGTTGGCCAACAGCCGTGCGCTCGCTTTGGCCGTTGAAGCCCTACAACAGGCCCATGGACGCACCGTGCAGGCACGAGATGCTTTCAACCCCACTCTTACCGGCCAGTTCACCTTTACCCATCTCGATGCCGGGCAATCCTTCAAATTCGGCCAACAGACCATCACCATTGTGAACCAAGACCAGCGCCAGCTCCAAGCCGTCGCTTCCCTCCCCATAGACATTACCGGCTTGCTGCACACGGCCAAAGATCAGGCGCAATTTGAAGAGATCGCGGCGCGCATCTCCGTAAACCAAACCCAAAACGACACGGTTTTGGCCATTAAGAATGCCTTCTATAACGTTTTGCGTGCTAAAGCTCTTGTCGTCGTCGCGAAAGAGACCCTGCAAAACGACCTCGATCGTCTTGCCGACGCTCAAAAAAAGCTTAAAGCAGGCACTGCAGCTCCTTTTGATGTGTTAAGCGCACAAACCGATGTGGCCAATGCTCAACAGCAGCTTATTGCCGCGCAAAGCAACGTAAGCCTCGCCATTGCACAACTAAACAGCGCCCTCGGCATCGCTATAGATACCCCTCTTGAAGTCAGCGACGCCGGCGCCGTTGAAAACCCGCCCGATGTGCCCCCTCCCAGCGCCCTTCAGCAGTTGGGTAATTTGGAGGTGCCTCAAAACATGGACACCGACCAAGCCGCCCATAGCTCGCTGAATCTCGGCAGCGCATATGATGCGCTCGTGCAAGAGGCCTTAAAAACACGGCCCGAAGTACTTGCCGCCGACGCGCAGCTAGCGGCAGCTCGAAAAGGCATCCTGCTTGCGCAGAAAAGCTATCTGCCCTCCGTGGCCGTCTCCGCTCAGGTAACCTACTCTCCAGATGCCGCCGGATTTGCCCCTAAAACCACATCGGGCGCTTTGGTGCTATCTGTCTCTATTCCACTCTACGACGGTGGTCAGGCCAGTGCCCAACTCGAACAGGCTCGCGCGCTCGTCGCGCAGGCCGAGACCCAACGTCGCAACGCCATTGACCAGGTTGAACTCGACGTTCGCAGCGCCTATCTCAACCTGCTCCAGGCGCGCGACAGGGTGGCCGTGGCGAATCAGGCGCTTGCCGAAGCGCGCGAGAGCTATCGTTTAGCCACCGTGCGCTACACCAGCGGCGTGTCGCCCATCCTTGAAGTGAGCAATGCACAGGCCGCTCTCACCCAAGCAGAGCAAAACCAAGTGAATGCTCTCTACGACTACAATAACGCTCGTGCAGCCCTCGATCGCGCCGTGGGACGCTACTCCTATACCCTACAAAGTGCCGGGTATCAAAGCCAACCCTCACCCCATGCGCTTGGCCTGCCGACTCTGCCCACCGGAGGTTCCCGATGAACAAGCTCCAGAAAGCACAAAAGCTTCTCTTCCTTTTTGCAGTAGCCGGTCTTTTAGGGCCTCTCCTCACCGGATGCGCGCATTCTTCAAAACCGGCAGCCACTTCGGCCACCCCTACGTCCGATACGAAAGCGGCCGTGCTCGTGCAGGTAACCCCCGCCCGCATCGGCACCATCGAACAGACAACCGTCGTCACCGGCGTTCTCACGGCCCTCAACGATGTCACCGTGGGTGCTAAGGCCGCCGGCAAACTCGTGGCCGTCTACTATCGTGAAGGAGACAGCGTAAAGGCGGGTCAGGTGGTCGCACAACAAGACACTACCGATCTTCAGGCTCAACTCCAACAGCAGCAGGCCAATCTCCAAGCGGCCATCGCCCGGCTTGACCAGGCCAGAGTGGCATACCACAGCGCTCTCACCAATCTGCAACTAACCAAATCGCAAACGCAACATGCCATCGCCCAAGCGCAGGCCGCTTTGAACGCCGCCAAAGAGCAGGCCAAAATTGTGGAAGAGGGTGCCCGTTCGCAAGACCGCGAACAAGCCCGTCAGAAGATGTTGGCGGCCAAAGCTGCCTACGACCAAGCCCGTTCCGATTTGCAGCGCTACGAGAGCCTCTACCGCCAGAACGCCATCTCGGCTCAACAGCTCGACCAGGCCCAGACGGCCGCCGACCAAGCGCAGGCCAACTATATCGCAGCCCAACAGGCCTACGACGAAATTCAAGCGGGCAACCGCCCCGAAGAGATCAAAAGCGCACAGTATAACGTAGAGCAAGCCGAGCAAGCGCTTCAAACCGCACTGGCCAATCGCGACCAGATTAAGCTGCGCGAAGAGGATGTGAAAAATGCCCAAGCCGCCATTCAGACGGCTCTCGCGCAGGTGAACCAGGCCAAAGCCGCCGTAGCCTATGCCCGACAACAGCTTGAAGATACCACCATCACTACGCCTATTTCGGGGGTAGTAGCCGCACGCCTTGCAGAGCCTGGGGAACAGCTCGCAGCCGGAAAATCGGTGCTCGAAATCGTCTCTTTGGAAAATATCTACTTCGACGCACAACTGCCCGAATCCCAATTTGAAAAGGTGCATATAGGCCAACCAGTAACCGTCACCGTGGACGCTCTGCCCGGAAAAACGTTTCGAGGACGTGTTAGCAAACTCTTCCCGGTAGCCTCCGCACAGGCCAGAAGCTTCACGGTGCGCATCTCGTTGCCCAACGATAGCCACCAGCTACGCCCTCAAATGTTTGCAAGAGGCACCATTGTGCTCGACGTTCATCCCCACGCCGTGCTCGTGCCCTATCTCGCCGTCCTTAATCCAAGCGACGGAGTGGGCACGGTGTTTGTGGTAGAAAACAACGTCGCACACCAACGCAAGGTACAGCTCGGCTTCGTTACTCCGGACAAAATAGAGATTCGCAGCGGTGTTTCTGCCGGCGAGCCGGTGGTGACCCAGGGACAGATGCAGTTGCAGGATGGCATGAAGGTGCAGATCGAATCTCCGAATACAACCTCTTCGGTTTCAGAGTAAACTCCATTAAAGGCGGGGAGTAAGCAGTGCTCACTCCCCGCCGTGTGCTTTAAGGCCCCTTGTTAGCCTCATCGCCGTTCCGGCACCGGAGCCGCGGCGCCTAGGACCGTTAATCTCTAAAACGGCCTATCTGGAAGAGGGGGCTGATCGTCCGGAGGCGGAGGGGGCGGCGGCCCCTGATCACCAGGAGGAGGTGGCGGCCCACCCGGCATCTCGAAGTGGAACGTAAAGGGTTTGCCCGTCATCTGTTGCCACTGCGCCAGTTGGTCGGGTGTGAGCAGGGCAAGCACCTTCTTGCCGGCATCCACACGCTGCTGATAGAGCTTCTGCTCCAGCTGGGCAAATTGGGCACCAAAACCGCCAGGCCCTCGCCCAAAGGGGCGTTGCGGCGGGCCACCTGCAGGCCCGGGCGGAGGCCCGCCGGGACCACCTGGAGGTGGAGGAGCACCCTGATCATTAGGTGGTGGGCCTGGAGGGCCGCCCGGAGGTCCGTTAAAGCGGTCGTTCCCGCCACGATTAAAGAGGGACGCCATGGTTTGCCGCGCCGTCTGCAGATACTGCTGCCATATCTGCTGAATCTCCTGGCGCTGCTGATCGTTGAGATTCAGCTTGGCGGCTAACTTATCGTCGGCAAGGGCTAAAGCGGTGCGCCACTGCAAATCGAGCTGTTGCAGACGACGCTGCTGATCGTCTGTAAGCACCTGCGCAAGCTGTTTCTGCTCCTCGTCCTGCAGTTCCTGCTGTAGCGCGGCCATCGCGCTTTGGCGTTTTTGAAAAAGCTCCTGACGCTCCTCAGGCGTCATACTATCGAAGTCGGAGCGACTCGGCGGCGGATTCTGCTGCATCCAATCGCGCATCTTTTGCATTCGCTGTTGTGCCATATCGCGCTGAATCTGCCCGATCTTCTGCCGCTGGTCTTGGCTCAGCCCCAACTCCTGTTGCACATCGGGTCGTCCCAACAAGACCATTGCGTTGGATTGGCGGGGATCCATCATAAAACCGCCGGGGCCAAAGCGAAAGCCCATCGGCCCTCCAAAGCCGCGCCCTTGCCTTCCTTGAAAGCCTCCCGGGCCGGGCGGGGGCCCGCCTTGTCCAAACCCCTGTGCGCCGCACGTTACCGTGGCCACACTCCATCCAACCCCGAAAGCCACACCGGCAAGGCGCAACCATCGAAAATGGTGTTTGTTCATCGTCTCATCCTCCACAAGTTTCAGAGCGCTCACGGCAAACGCTTTGAATGCGTCTGAACATTGCACCTATTCAGACGACGCACTGCAAAAAGAGTTATCTTCACTTTCGTTTCTGCGAAGCTGCCGCAGGAGGATGCGGCACGCCGAAAGGAATTCGGTAAGGCGCCTGCTCTCTTAGCCCATAAAACGAAGCGCGGGCTATCGGCAGCCCTCGTGCCTCCAGCATGTCCACAACACGTGCCACGCTAGCCCGTTTGTTAGGCTCCTCCTCAAAAAGATTTAGGTTCTGATCTTTCTCCGCCAACAGGCCTGAAAAGGTGATGGAAACCCGTATCGGCTGGTAGTTAAACCGTGTGAAAGGCATCCCAGCCAGCAGTTTGCGCACAATAGGCAACCAGGTGCTCTCCTCGTTGGCATGCCGGTGTTTCGTGCTTCGCTGCCGCCAGGAGTACGTTGTAAAATCGTACCGATGCCGATAATCCACCCGAACCTCCACGTTGGAAGCCCCCAACGCCTCCTCTCTTAATCGCTTAAGCGCCTTCTCGCAAAGCCTCAGAAGAATGCGGTGCGCACCATAACGATCTCGAAATTCCGGTGGTAAAACGTGCGAACAGTTCACCGACTTACGCGGACGCCCCAAATACCCACCATAGTCCATCTCCGGCGAGCCACGGAGCATCCAATACCAACGTGCGCCAACCACACTGCCCCAAGCCCGACGCAGGTGCACAACATCGGCCTCATAAAGATCGCGTACGCTTCGTATATTATGCTGATTTAGACGTGCGAGCATCCTTTTGGCGATGCCCGGCAGATCGGTTAACTCAAGCGTAAAGAGGGCTTCCGGCAGATCGGTGCTCTCATAGATAGTAAGACCATCGGGCTTTTGGCGTTCACAGGCCACCTTGGCCAAAAAGGTGTTCGGGCCGATGCCAATGGAGCAGCGCATTTGGTCGCCGAGTTGGACCTTTATGGCGCGCTTTACCTGACGGGCTAAGGCTTCCTCCATCGGGCGCCCCTGCACCGTACGCCCGATCCCACAAACCATCTCGTCTATGCTAAGCACCTGAACCGACACGAAATAGGCTTGAAGCAGCTCACAGAGAGCACGATGATACTGCACATAAAGCAGGGGGCGCGCCTCTATCACCACCAGTTCTGGGCAGAGACGACGCGCCGTCCTCACGCTGGTGCCGGTGCGAATGCCAAACGCTTTTGCCTCATAAGAGGCGGCTATAGCGCAAGTCGTCGGCACCTTAAGCGGCACCACAATCACGGGCTTTCCCCGCAGTGCCGCGTTTTCTTGCTGCTCCACAGAGGCGAAAAAAGCGTTCATATCGAGAAAAAACCGCCGGTTCACCGCGTCTTTCTCCAGTGAAGATTTTCAGTTCAATTCTAGCATAATTCTGTCTACATATTTTTATTCTAACATTCTCGTCTGCAGAGGGAACCGGCGAGGTGTTTTACGGCCTTCAGCAGGCCGAGCAGGCGGTTTCACATCTACCTGCATAGAGTAAGTCAAACAGAGAGGCCACTAGAGAGGGCACATCGCGTTTGGGCGACTTAGTTTTCCGGTGGAGAGGAACACAGCGAGAAGATGGGGTTTTGCCAGGCGGTACCTTGTAGCAAACGCAGCCCTCGCCGATGATCGGCGCCCCGACGCAAGAGCACAAAATCGCCGGAAGCTTGAATAACTCCATACGCCGGGGTTTTAAACAGCTGCGACACCATGTAGGCATAGTTGTTGGCCGTAAGAGGCCACTCGTTCGGTGCGATATTCAATACCACATACTCCACATCGCTTTGCGCAAAGCGGCGCTGCAGCTCTTTAGGCGGCAACGCATGAAAATCTTGCAGCTCCTCGTTGCGCAGAGCTTGTGCGCTGTTTCCCCAAGCAGCCGCCTGAAACGGGTTGGGGAAAACGTAAACCCGTTCGCGTTGAGCCAACCAAGTTGTGAGCGCCGATTGGGCGGAAACGCTGGCATCAGGGGGAATTTGGCGCAGCCATCGGCGCACCTTTTGGCTTTGCGCTTCACTTAGCATCGGCGGATAGGGCAAGGTGGTTCCGAGCCAAGCTCCCATAAGGTGTGTCGCCATAGAGGCGCAGACCAAAACGCCTCCACCCAATAAGCCATAAGTGAACTGCTGCCCAACGGGATAGTTTTGAAATAGCTCTCTAACGCGTTCTATTCCTAAAACCGTGCCCAACATGAGCAAAGGAATGATGGGTGCCGAATAGTGAAAGCCGACGTAGTGCATCTGAACGCGATCGGCAAGCAGATTGCTGAGAAGAATAGGAACAAGAAGCGCCAAAATCTTCGGTGCAAGCAGCGGCATAAAGGCCAACGGATAGAGCAAATCGCCCAAATAGGCCAGATTTTGGTCGGATATAACTATGGTCAGCACGTGCAGAGGATGCAACAACAAATACGCTACGATGCCGAACAAGCTATTGCCATAGGCATGATAAAGCGAAAGATAGGCCGATGGATGCCCTCCGTTGAGCCATTGCATGATTTTGAGAGCCGTTAAAAACCATGTCACACTAAACAGGCTTACCGCAAGTCCACGTCTCCAACCGTCTTTGGCACCCACATAAAACCCCAACATCATCCCCACCAAGCCGCAACTCTCTTTGCAGGCCAAGGCACCGATAAGCAGTGACCAAAAGGCTTTCCACCGCCGTTTTTCTAACGCTACAAAAGCGAAAAGGAGGAATGGAGTGATGAATGCATCCGGGTGAAAGTCAAATAGATTGATCCACTGCAAGGCCGGATAGAAGAGATAGGCCAAAGCAAGCGCTATGCCTAGCAGTTGGCTGCGCAGCCGGGAGAGTGTCAACAGATAGACCGCTATTGCTCCACTTGCCAGCCCAAGTGTTTGAAGCACCAACAACATTTTTGGATCGGGAAAAATATGATAGATGAGGGCGATGGGGAGGAGAATGGGCGAGAAATGATCGGCAAACAGGTTCAGCCCCCGCAGCGTTATAAAGGGCGTTTGAAACCGACTTAGCAGCCAAACCCCTTGCACAAAGATGCCGAGGTCGTAGGCCATAGCGCCAAAACGTTCGTAACGGGTGAAACTGCAGCGAATTCCCCAAGCCACATAAAACCCCACGGCCAGCAACACAATACCTGGAGGCATATATCTCCAGCCATTGGTGTGTAGGGCCGATAGGGAAAAACGTGGCCTTCTACCTTTAGGCCGTGCATAAGCAACCGGCAAGCCTAAAAACTCCTCCTGCGGCACGGCGCGACTCCGAGCCTTTTATAATATCCCCTTTGCGTTCGTGCTACTTTCCACCATTAGTAGTGGAAAGTAGGGGGCAGAGGCTTGGCATGATTAAACATCTGCACCTGTTCCATAGGAGAGACGTTCCGCTTGGGTGGCTCCAGTAGATGATAAGCGATTATCGCCAACACAATACCCAGTGCAGCCAATACCGCTATAACTACCACCTGTGGAAGTTCGCGATTCATCTTCCTCTTCCTACCGATACGCCGGTGGAATAACGCTTAACAAGCAGTCTACAAACTGGCTGTCCGACACGTTTGGCGCTCCACAGTAGTCACTCTGACGGTCGTTAATATCCTCTCGAACGGAGTTATACCACATGTAGGTTGGAGAAACGGTTGAGGCCAGGCGCATCCACTTGACATGCCCATCGGCAAAGGCCCAGTTGCCCCCTTTATTGTGCCAAAACGGTAACGAACCACCTCCTGCGTCGTACTCCCATGGGAACGTCCAGGTGCCCAAGTCCGGCCAAAAGTCGCGTGTCTCCAGAATCAAGATCAGTTCAGAAGGCCGCCTAATCCACGATTGACGTGGTATATGGTCGAGGCGTATCTTATGATTGATCTCGTTATTGAACACGTCCCCGTTCAACGCCAAATTGGATTCGCTATGGAAATGCTTATGAAGCCAATCCTGACGGGTCATCGTGCCGTCTTGTAGGCACCCAAAATCCCCCGGCCAATCGAACTCGTTACGCGACCAAGGCGCCGAGGGGCAGATCAAAATCTGATCGTTTTTTGTGTAGGGCATCACCACCGCGCGCCAGGTGGTGTGATAGAAGTACTTCTGCGGATCGGTGTAGATGCGCGCTGTGGGAAAAGCCTCATCGTAATCTTGGGTGTACATCTGTAGTCCCAGCTCTTCTTCATGCATGTTCGAGGCGCAAACCTCCTGTCGTGCCTTCTCGCGTGCACGCCCCAAAACAGGGAACAGCATTCCCGCCAGTAAACTGATAATGGCGATAGTAACAAGCAGCTCAACCATGGTAAATGCCCATCGATCTTTCATTGTTTGAACCCTCCCATATCCCCCAAAGAGGCGGATACCGCCTTTGATGGAGAGAGTATACGCCGATTTGAAATGACAGACAAGACTTAAAATTGAGACATTTTTGTCGCAGAAGCCGTCGGTTTCTTGATCGGGATTAGCGGTATCGGCAGAGCTGCTTGCAATCGCCTCCACATGCCTGTGGGGAGTTAGCGTAACCCAACCTTGTCGCAAAGCGTAGATCAACACGCCCCCCCGGTCACGACATCCGGTGATCGCAAAGATGCGCTGGAACTCCGTGTCAATGGTATGAGGGGAGCGATGAAGCCGTTCGGCTAACAAATGACTGTCGGTCGTTTCCAGGTCCAAACAGGCTTGCAACAGCTCTCGTAAAGCAGGCGAGAGAGGCTCTTTGGGTTTACGGGGCTTACGCGGCATACGCCATGGTTCCTTTCTACCTTCTTCTTAAGCCGCCCTATAGAAGCCGTAGATCGGCACAACAACAGGGTTTGTTGGCAAAGGCGGCTCGGTGAAGATAAAGAGCTTGGCAGCGAGGGGGCCCTCCTCAAGCGTGTGTGCGATGAGAAAAAGCTTCACAGTCTGCTTAATGGAGCGGCCATGAGAGCTTTCAACAACCTGAAACAGCCCTTCTGGCTGCACAAAAACTTTGGAAACGGTAAAAAGTGTGTGTGTGGGTGTCTTGAGAACAACAACTGCTTGTAAGGAAGAGAGACTATGAAAAACACCTAAAGAGATAGGGTTTGGGGATACAAGCAGCGGCGGCAGCATCTCACCCTTTACAAGCGTCTCCATACGCGGTTGCACCGGATCGTTGGTAATAAAGATCACACGCTGTTGGAAAGCGCCGGTTGGTAGATGTGGATTGGACTTTAATGTGACTAACAAACCGGCAGCAGCGGGCTGAATGGAGACGATGTGAAAGAACTTCGGGCTGTATCGGGCTTGGAGAACGCGCAGATGGGGTTGGTAACTCGAAAGAATCTGAATGAGGAGCGTTTTGGTGGTACCAGGTCGCAGTGTTCCAAAATCGGCTTCGGATGGCAGCGGCTGTGTAACGTTGCCGATAATGCTGAGACGAAGGGGAAGTTTATAGCCTTGAAAGCCCAAGAACGGAGAGAGTTGAAGGCGCCCTAAAAGCCCGGCCGTTTTTACCACCACATGCGCCTGCACCGTTTGATGAGGAGGGATCGTCCGCTTATCCAGCTGAATGTCCGTGCAGCACCCTTTCTCTACAAGAATAATGCGCAGTGTTCGATCGGACAGATTCTTCAAAAGGAACGTTTTTGTGGGCTGCTGTCCTGGATAGACGCTGCCCACCCACCATATCGCCGGAGAGGCCTGCACAGGCGCCGGCTTCGGCGTTTTGATGAAAAGGGACAGATAATAGGAGAGCAATCCTATAGGTGAGGTGACCAAGAAGGCAATAAGATAAGAAACCCACAGTTTGCTACTAGGTACCGATAACTTCAAGTTTGTGCCCATCGCTTTAAGTTCCCCATAACTGTTATGCAAGTCAGTTACTATTATCCTATCCTATTATAAGCTCTCATAAGGCCTCACCGAGGCCAGAGAGTTCTGGCCTCGGTTTAACGTTCTACTGAGAAGATGTAGGTGCAGCACACCCACAAGCAGGTGAACCTCCTACACATTGGCAGATAGCACAGGAGGGTGCAGAACATGACGCACTGCAGGAATTTGTGGTATTCCCATTTGAGCACGTTACACTACACGATGTCGGGTAGATGCATTGGCATATCGCAATGCCTGTTCCCACCCAAAAGAGAACGGCTATCAGCCAAGGAAACACCCTCCGCAGCATCCTCACTTCCCTCCTTTCTGCTGCAAGATAAGCCCAATATACACCCATCTTCCCCCAAAAACAAGTCTTATTTTTGAGACATTTTTGGCTCAGAATTGCAGATTGACGTTATTCGCCCGCATCCCACTATAGAGTGCCATAGCGCGTTCCATAATCCAGTTCTGCACACTCGGTGACCAGCGAAACCATAGACCATACGGCCCTGCATGGCTATCCGCCTGATACCTCGCTACAAAATAGACCAAAGCGTAGGTGTAAGGGCCTTTATCTACAGGATAGTCAATATGCGGAATATTCCACATCTCTCCCACCTGTTTATTGCCGGAAAGCTCTAGCATTTCTCTGGCCTCCTCCTGCATGGAAGCTTGGCTGTTGGAAAACGGAAGCATTCGCTGAAACACTTTAATCCGAGCATCCGACAAGTCTAAGCCAGACCATACCCCGGTCCCTGGAGGATAGTAGTCGTAAGTCCACCATGCTTGCAGCTTATCCCACGGCTTCGTTGGCGGCCACTCTTTCCAATCCTTGAAAATCTCCTGATCATGAGGGCTTAACTCGCTCTTCGGGGTTCCAAAAACGGTACCTGTTTCCAGCCCTTCTAAGCTCTTGGCATCTATATTTCCTCCGCGTGCCTGCACAAACCGCCGAAACTGTTCCCAATCCCCTGTCCGATAGATGGTTAAAACTTGAGCCACCGTATCCAAAAGCTTCTCCTCTTGCGTCTTCGTCAAACCTGTCTGAAAGTCTATGGGAAAGCGTTCCACCAACTTACGGTTCTCCATCACATTCGTGGAAATAGGGGTGAAGGAGCGGTGCGTCCACTCCCACATCCAACGCTGCTGAGGGTCGGCAGGAAGCTTCTCCCGATGCCGATGAAATACCAAAAAGAGCATCATTGCAGCTATAATAACGATGCCGACCAAAACAAAAGGTATCATCCGTCTATGTGCCAACATACCATCCTCGCTTTAATTACTTAACTCGCCAAACCCATTCACTCTTATCGCATCTCTCCCAAACATAGGAAGTTTCTCGCTTAAGAGTGCGCTCTGGAGTAAGAAGGGCTTCTCTTACCCCAGAGCCTCCGGTATAGTTTTACTGACATCCGCAACTTGGACTACCGTTCACACATGTGCAGAAAGCACAAGAGGGTGCGGAACAAGCAGCGCTGCACGGACCACCTTTACAAGAAACGCTGCACGATGTCGGGTAGATGCATTGGCATATCGCAATGCCTGTTCCCGCCCAAAAGAGAATGGCTATCAGCCAAGGAAGCAGCCTCCGCAGCATCCTCACTTCCCTCCTTTCTGCTGCAAGATAGGGCTAATATACACCTATCCTCCCCCAAAAACAAGTCTTATTTTTGAGACATTTTTGGCTCAGA
>Ga0209061_1000484_pt1 | contig 99712 bp, 88 predicted proteins | sample Coa_R1_10_FD_187157 | JGI IMG/M metagenome (GOLD analysis project Ga0209061, IMG submission 187157) | Surface soil microbial communities from Centralia Pennsylvania, which are recovering from an underground coalmine fire - Coalmine... | ecosystem: Environmental > Terrestrial > Soil >...
AGAAGGCGGCGGCCGACCAGGTCCGGGCCGCGGTCGGGCAGATCCGGGAGGCGGCCGAGCGCCTGGCCGCCGAGGAGGCCCGCTGGGTGGCCACCTCCGAGCACCTCGAAACCCTCATCGGCGAGCTCACCGGAGCCCTGCGCGACGACGAGGCCCGACCCGCCGGCCAGGACGAGGACGGCCTGGTGGCGGGTCGTGGCCTCGCGCCGGTTGGGGGCGCACGAAAGGCCTGACCGGGCGGGCAGCGCATGACCGGCTGGCGGTCATCACGGAACCCGCGACGTCAGCCCCGCGTCCAACGGTCATGGTGACGGTGAAGGACATCCTGGCACGCGCGGCGGTACCTGCCTTGGTCGTGGCGGCGCTGACGGCGGGGCTCGCAGCCTGCGGCAGGCCGGGGTCAGGCAGCGCGCCCGGCCCGGCAGGGCCGGGCGCCCCCAGTGCCCGGCCGACACCCACCGGGCTCGCGCTCCCGGCCGGGACCTTGTGCGCCAGCCCCGCGGCCCCCGATCGCGTGCGGGTGACCAGGATCCCGGGGCTGCCGCTGCGCGAGCCGACCAAGGCCGGGCCGGTGACGAATGTCGTCACGATCACGATCGCCAGCCCGGCACGGGCCCGCATCCTGGCGAGGGCGGTCTGCGCCCTGCCGCTGTTCCCCGGGGGGCTGCGCTGCCCGCTCAACGTGATGGGCTCCTACCAGCTCAGGTTCTCCTCCGCCGGGCGGCGCTACCCGGTCGTGACGCTTGGCACCAGTGGCTGTGAGGTGGTGACCGGGCTCGGCCAGTCCCGGTGGGCAGGGCGGGCACCCGGGTTCTGGGTGACCTTCGCCCGGGCGACCGGGATCGGTTCGCCCAGGCACGTTCCCTGACCGGGGCGGCGCGCCTGATGACGTGGCGGGCGCGGGCGGGACGCAGCCGCCCAATGCGTGAGGCGGCCGCCGCCGGCCACCGATCACGGCCGGCGAGTTCGGCGGCACGCTGATCGCCGTCCGCCGGGGCGGCGTAGTGTCGGCACTGTGCTGGTGAGCCTGCTGGCGGCGCTGCTCGCCGCCCTCTGCTACGGCCTCGGCGCGGTGATGCAGGCGATCGCCGTCCGGGCGTCGTCACGGCGCCCCGTTCTCGAGGCTGCGGGCGTGGCCGGCCGGATGGACCCGGGCCTGGTCCTGCGGATGCTGCGTCAGTGGCCGTTCATCGCCAGCGTCGCGATCGACCTGATCGGCTTCGTGGGCCAGCTCGTCGCCCTGCGGAGGCTTCCGCTCTTCGAGGTGCAGGTGATCATCGCGTCGAACCTCGCGGTGACCGCCGTCTTCGCCTCCTGGCTGATGCACACGGTGCTGGGCTGGCGGGAGTGGGCGGCCGTGATCGCGGTGGTGGTGGGCGTGGGGCTGCTCGGGTCCTCGGCCGGGGCTCAGGGGGCGGCGGCGGTCGGTGTCGATTTTCACCTGGCGCTCATGGCCGCGCTGGCCGCGATCGCCATCGCGGGAGTCGCCGCGGCCCGGCTGCCCAGCAGGCTGCGAACGCCGGTGCTCGGCGCGTTGGCGGGCTTCGGCTACGGCGTGCTGGCGGTTTGCGCGCGCATCCTGCCCGGCTTCTCACCGCATGTGCTCATGCGCTCACCGGCCGCCTACACGCTCGCTGCGGCCGGGATCATCTCGTTCATGCTCTATGCCTCGGCGCTGGAGAGCGGGAGCGTGACGGTGGCAACCGCCTCGGTCATCCTGGTCGAGACCGTCCCGCCGGCGATCGTCGGGGTGATGCTGCTGGGCGACAGCACCCGCCCGGGGATGACGGGCCCGGCGATCGCCGGCTTCATCGTGGCGCTGCTGGCCGCGATCGCCCTCGCCAGGTTTGGCGAGGCAGGAGGGCCGCAGCCAGGGGCCGCCCCCGCCGGGCGGGCGCTGGACGCGCGGCCGGCGCCGCAGGCGGCCGACGGCAGCTTGCCGGAGCTGACCGTTCGCGGTCGCAGTCCCGGCCGTGACGGTGGCCGTCCCGGCGGCGACGGTGGCCGTCCCGGCGGCGACGGTGGCCGTCCCGGCGGCGACGGTGGCCGTCCTGGCGGTGACTGTCCCGGCTGTGACCGGACCGGTGGTGACCGGGCTGGTGGTGACCGGGCTGGTGGTGACCGGGCTGGTGGTGACCGGGCTGGTGGTGACGGCGGCCGCCCAGGCGGCGTTGCGGCAGGGATGCCTGCGGACTGGGATGCCGATGGCGGGGCGGGCGGTCCTGCCGCTCCGAAGGGCAGCGACGGGGGACCCGCTGCGCGTGCCGAGGCCTCGCCGGAGGGAGGGTCGCTCCCGGCCGCCTCGCCGCCGGGCCCGGCTCACCGCGCGATGCCGACCGGGCAGAACACCGGGTAGCGCTCACCGTCGCCCAGGCCGGTGAACGCCACGACCACCGGCAGCCCAGGCCGCAGCGCGCTGTGCGACCCGTCGTCCGGCAGCTGCAATCCCGTGGCCAGCCAGGGTCCTTCCGCGAGTTCCACCAGGGCGGGCAATGCCACCGGTCCGACGTCGCGCGCATGGACCACCGCCCAGGTCACGAGCGTGCCGCGGCCGGAGGCGCGCGTCCATCTCGGCTCTTCGTCACCACAGCCCGGGCACGCCGCGGCAGAAGGAGCCAGCCACTGTCCGCATGCCGGGCAGCGCTTGATCAGCAATTCCCCCCGGGCGGCGGCGGCGAAGAACGGCTCACTGCGCGGGTCCGACCTGATCACGCCGATCCCCAGCGGCCCGCCCAGGCCGGCGGGCGGGGTGCTGCCGGCGGGCGGGGTGCTGCCGGCGGGCGGGGTGCTGCCGGCGGGTCGTGCGGGTTCCGGTCTCGCGGAGGCCGGCCCGCCCGCCGCCCGGCCGGCTGGCGCCCGGCGAGCGCCCGCCCTCCGGCCGGGAGGATGCGGGCTCAGGATCAGCGTGCCGTGATGGGCGAGGATGCCGCCGTTGCCACTCACCAGGATCACGTCCGTGGCCGGCGACTGCCGTTCGCCGCCGTCTCCCCGGGCCTGGATCACCGCCTCGGACAGCGGGGTGAACCCCCACATGTAGTAGCCCGACAGCTGGCCGCCCCCGGTGTTCACGGGCAGTGACCCGCCGGGCGCGAGGGCGCCGCTGGCCGCGAACGTCCCGCCTTCCCCCTTGGCGCACAGCCCGTAGTCCTCCAGGGTCACCAGCACGGTGAACGTGTAGCAGTCGTAGAGCTGGCACATGGTGACCTCGGCCGGGCTCACCCCGGCCATCGCCATCGCCGCCTTCCCGGCCTGGACGGCACCGGTGACCAGGCCGAACTCGCTGCCACGGCTCATCCGGTGGCCGGGGTGGCCCTGCCCCCAGCCCCAGACGTGGACCGGCGGCCGGGGCCCGGCGGCCGCGCGCGCGGCCGTGGTGACGATGACCGCGACCGCCCCGTTGGAGACCAGCGAGCAGTCAAGCAGGCGCAGCGGCTCGGCGATCCAGCGGGACCGCTGGTGGTCCTCGATCGTGATCGGGTCGCGGAACTGAGCGAGCGGGTTCCCGGCTGCCCACTGGCGCTGTGCCACGGCGATCGCGCCGAGCTGCTCGCTCGTGGTGCCGAACGCCGCCATGTGCCGCCGGGCGGCGAGCGCGTAGTGGACGGTGACGCTGCGGAACCCGTATCCGGCGGCCAGCCCGGCCAGCCCGCGCCGCTCCGGTGGCCCGGCGGCCGGGCCCGGCCCGGCGTGGCTGCCGAACGCGCTGCCCGCCGGCGCTCCCTCGCGCAGCGGCGTGTCCGCGAACACGCAGGCGACGTGCCGCGCCGCCCCGCTGGCCACGGCCTGCGCGGCGACCTGGACCGCCATGACCGCCGACGCGCCGAAGCTGTTCACCACCGACAGCAGCGCCAGGTCCCGCAGGCCGAGCGCGTCCGCGAGGCTCAGGTCGAGCCCGCCCGTGATCCCGGGGCAGACCAGCAGCCCGTCCAGCTCGCCGACGCGAATCCCGGCGTCCGCGGCCGCCAGGCGGACCGCGCGCGCCGCCAGGGCGCGCGGGGTGGCGCCGTAGACCTTGCCGAGGCTCGTCATGCCCAGCCCCGCGATCGCGGCTCCGGCGCTTCCCCCGGACATCGACCGGCGACCTCCTGCACGACGGGCCGGCCGTCACGCGGAGCCGGCGTCCCGGCGATGCCGCGCGCGGCGACCTGGCCCGCGGGCTGGCGGCCGCGCGGGCGGATGCTCTCCCTCATTTTCATTGAACACAAGGCCCTGGCCGGCTGCCGCGCGCGGGCCGGTGCCGGCCGGGCGGCGCCCCGCCAGGCCGGCGCGGGCCGGCGCCCGGCGCGCCTGCGGGGCAGCGCCCGGTCCGGCGCCCGGTCCGGTACCCTGGATGCCAGCGCTGTCACGCGCCTCCGGCGGCCCGCGTCCGCGCCGCCCGCCGCACGGCCCGCCCGCAGGAACCGAATGAGTCAGGACGTTCGTTGACCACCGTTGCCGCACTTGCCGCCACGATCGACCGCGCGCTGCGCGATGCCATGGGCCGGGCTCTGCCAGCGGGCCTGGCCGGCGCCGACCCGCAGGTGCGGCGGTCGGCCCGCGGCGACTTCCAGGCGAACGGGCTGCTCTCGGCCGCCAGGCAGGCGGGGATGAGCCCGCGCGAGCTCGCGGAGAAGGTCGCCGCGTCGGTGGACGGCCAGGGGGTGATCGCCGCCTGCGAAGCCTCCGGGCCCGGCTTCCTCAACATCACGGTCACCGATTCCGCGCTGCTCGGCCAGGTCAGTGCCCGGCTCGGGGACGACCGGCTCGGCATCCCTGCCTCGGAGCACGGGATCACGGTGATCGACTACTCCCAGCCCAACATCGCCAAGGAGATGCACGTCGGGCACCTGCGCTCGACGATCATCGGGGACGCGCTCGCCAGGATCCTCGGATTCCTGGGCGAGGAGGTCATCCGCCACAACCACCTGGGCGACTGGGGCACCCAGTTCGGGATGCTGATCGAGTACCTGATCGAGCATGGGGAGGACTGGCAGCACGAGGCCGGGAGCGCCGAGGAGTCGCTGTCCCGGCTGAACCGCCTCTACCGCGACGCGCGGGCCGCGTTCGACTCCGACCCGGGGTTCGCGGACCGGGCCCGCCGTCGCGTCGTGGCGCTGCAGGCCGGCGATCCTCGGACGCTCGCCGGGTGGCGGGAGATCGTCGCGGAGTCCAAGGTCTACTTCAACGAGGTCTACGACAAGCTCGGCGTGCTGCTCACCGACGAGGACGCGGTGGGCGAGAGCTTCTACAACCCGTTCCTCCCCGAGGTGGCCGACGAGCTTGAGCGGCTCGGGGTGGCGCAGGTCGACCAGGGCGCGCTGTGCGTGTTCTTCGACGACATCACCGGCCCCACGGGCGAGCGCATCCCGCTCATCATCCGCAAGAGCGACGGGGGGTTCGGCTACGCCGCCACCGACCTCGCGGCGATCAGGTACCGGATCGGGACCCTCCACGCCAGGCGGATCCTGTACGTGGTGGACATCCGCCAGGCGCTGCACTTCCGGATGGTCTTCGAGACCGCGCGCCGCGCCGGCTGGCTGAACGACCAGGTCCACGCCTACCACGTCGCGTTCGGCACGGTGCTCGGCCCCGACGGGCGGCCGTTCAAGACCCGGGCCGGCGAGACAGTGCGGCTGATCTCGCTGCTCGACGAGGCCGTCGAGCGTGCCCGCGCGGTGGTCCGGGAGAAGAGCCGGCACCTGGACGCCGGCTCCCTGGAGGCCACCGCGCAGCAGGTCGGCATCGGCGCGGTCAAGTACGCCGACCTGGCGAGCAACCGGGCCAAGGACTACGTGTTCGACCTGGACCGGATGGTGTCGCTCACCGGCAACACCGGCGTGTACCTCCAGTACGCCCACGCGAGGACCCGGTCGATCCTGCGCAAGGCCGGCGACGAGGCGGCCGCCGTCGCGCGGGTCCATCCCGGGGTGGCGCTCGACCCGGCCGAGCGGGCGCTCGCGCTCAAGCTCGACGAGCTCGGCGCCACGCTGGACGACGTGGCGCAGGCCTATGAGCCGCACCGGCTCTGCGGGTACCTGTTCGAGCTCGCGCAGGCGTTCACTGCGTTCTTCGAGAGCTGCCCGGTGCTGCGCGCCCCGGACCAGCCGACCCGCGAGAACCGGCTGGTGCTGTGCAAGCTCACCGGCGAGACGCTGAAGACCGGCCTGGAGCTGCTCGGCCTGGCGGCGCCTGACCAGCTCTGACGGGGCGGTCACGGCACCGCCCGCGCCCCGCGCGGCGCCGCATCGCCCGGGGTCACGCCCGTTGACGCAGGTCGCGGCGCCGCATTCCTGATATTCTGAGACCCCGTGGGCCGGCGGGCCGCGACGCCGGCACGACCGCGGGAGCCGACTTGGTGACGCCAGCGCACGCCGCACGACCGGTCCTCACCAGCCACATCTTCGTCACCGGGGGCGTCGCCTCCAGCCTCGGCAAGGGCCTGACCGCCTCCAGCCTCGGGCGGCTGCTCAAGATGCGGGGGCTGCGGGTCAGCATGCAAAAGCTCGACCCTTACCTCAACGTGGACCCCGGGACCATGAACCCGTTCCAGCACGGCGAGGTGTTCGTCACCGACGACGGCACCGAGACCGACCTGGACGTGGGCCATTACGAGCGGTTCCTGGACATCCGGCTGCCCGGCTCGTCGAACGTGACGACCGGGCAGATCTACTCCAGCGTGATCGCCAAGGAGCGGCGGGGCGACTACCTCGGCGACACCGTCCAGGTCATCCCGCATATCACGAACGAGATCAAGAGCCGGATCCTGGACATGGGCGCCCCGGACGTGGACGTGGTCATCACCGAGGTCGGCGGGACCGTGGGCGACATCGAGTCGCTGCCGTTCCTGGAGGCGATCCGGCAGATCCGGCACGAGATCGGCCGGGACCGCTGCTTCTTCCTGCACGTCTCGCTGCTGCCGTACATCGGGCCCTCCGGCGAGCTGAAGACCAAGCCGACCCAGCACTCGGTCACGGCGCTGCGCAGCATCGGCATCCAGCCCGACGCGATCGTCTGCCGGTCGGACCGGCCGATCAGCGGGGGCCTGAAACGCAAGATCAGCATGATGTGCGACGTGGACGAGGAGGCGGTGGTCTCGGCACCCGACGCCTCCTCGATCTACGACATCCCCAGGGTGCTGCACTCGGAGGGCCTGGACGCCTACGCGGTCCGCCGGCTGGGGCTGGCCTTCCGCGACGTGGACTGGAGGGAGTGGGACGAGCTGCTCGCCCGGGTCCACCGGCCGGCCAGGAGCGTGACCATCGCGCTCGTCGGCAAGTACGTCGACCTGCCCGACGCGTACCTGTCCCCGGCCGAGGCGCTGCGCGCGGCCGGGTTCGGCCACGACGCGCGGGTGAACATCCGGTGGGTGCCGAGTGACGACTGCCAGACGCCCGACGGCGCCGCCCGCCAGCTGGAGGGCGTGGACGGCGTGCTCGTGCCCGGCGGGTTCGGCGTCCGCGGCATCGAGGGGAAGATCGGGGCGGTCCGGCACGCGCGGGTCCACCAGATCCCGATCCTCGGCCTGTGCCTGGGATTGCAGTGCATGGCCATCGAGGTCGGCCGGGACCTGGCCGGCCTGGACGGCGCGAACAGCGCCGAGTTCGACCCGCTCTCGCCGCACCCCGTGGTGGCGACCATGGCCGACCAGCAGGACGTGGTGGCCGGCGACCGGGACATGGGCGGCACGATGCGGCTCGGCCTGTACCCGGCCGTGCTCGCCGAGGGCAGCCTGGTCCGGCGGCTGTACGGGGCCGAGGTGGTCCACGAGCGGCACCGGCACCGGTACGAGGTCAACAACGCCTACCGGGACGCGCTGGAGGCGGCTGGGCTGATCTGCTCCGGGCTGTCGCCCGATGGCCGCCTGGTGGAGTTCGTCGAGCTCCGCGCCGACCTGCACCCGTTCTTCGTCGCCACTCAGGCCCACCCGGAGTTCCTGTCCCGCCCGACCAGGCCGCACCCGCTGTTCAGCGGGCTGATCGCGGCGGCGCTTGAGCAGGCCAGGGCACGGCTCGCCGGCCACGGGCTCGCCGACGCCGCCCGCACCGGCGCGGGCACCGCCGGGCGCGCGGCCGCGGGCGCATGAGCGAGCCCGCGCCCCCGGGCGGATGGCTGGCCGACTCCGCCGAGCGGTGGCCGGTGCTCGGCAGCGAGCTGATGTCATCGGGCAATATCGTCCGGATTAGGCATGATACAGTCCAGATGCCTGATGACCGCCGCGTCAGCCGCGAGGTCGTCGAGCATCCAGGAGCCGTCGCCATCGTGGCGATGAACCCGGACGGCGAGGTGCTGCTGATCCGGCAGTACCGGCATCCGGTGCAGCGCCTGCTGTGGGAGATCCCGGCGGGGCTGCGGGACGCGCCGGGGGAGACGCTGCTGGCGACGGCCCAGCGCGAGCTTGTGGAGGAGGCGGGCCACCGGGCGGCGGACTGGCGGGTGCTCGCCGACTTCTTTCCCTCGCCGGGAATCAGCAGCGAGCGCCTGCGGGTGTTCCTGGCGAGGGACCTGGCGCGCGTCCCCGAGGCGGAGCGGGGCTACGTGCCCCATCATGAGGAGGCGCATCTGGTGGTCGCGTGGGCGCCGCTGGAGGCCGTCGTCGCCGGGTTCCTCGCCGGCCGCCTGCACAATGGCGTCACGGCGGTCGGCGTGCTGGCCGCCCATGCCGCGCGGCAGGATGGCTTCGCGGGCCTGCGCGGCGCGGACGCGCCGGAGTGCTGAGCGCGGTGCCGCGCCCGCGGAGCGTCCTGGCGACGGGGCCAGGCGAACCAGGAAGGACTGACAGGCCATGAAGATCGGCGTCCCGAAGGAAGTCAAGAACAACGAGTACCGGGTGGCGATCACCCCGGCCGGCGTGCACGAGCTGGTCAGGTCGGGCCACCAGGTGGTCATCGAGCGCGGCGCCGGCACCGGGTCGTCGATCCCCGACGAGGACTTCACCGCCGCCGGCGCCCGGATCCTGCCCACCGCAGACGACGTCTGGCAGGCCGGCGACCTGATCCTGAAGGTCAAGGAGCCGATCGCGGAGGAGTATCCACGGCTGCGCAAGGACCAGGTGCTCTTCACCTACCTGCACCTGGCCGCCTCACGGGAGTGCACGGACGCCCTGCTCGGCTCCGGGATCACCGCCATCGCCTACGAGACCGTCCAGCTTCCCGACGGCTCGCTCCCGCTGCTCGCGCCGATGTCGGAGGTGGCGGGCCGGATGGCCGCCCAGGTCGGCGCGTACCACTTGCAGCGCGACGGCGGCGGGCGGGGCGTCCTCATGGGCGGGGTCTCCGGCGTGTACGCGGCGAAGGTGGTGGTCCTGGGCGCCGGGGTCTCCGGCATGAACGCCGCCGCGATCGCGCTCGGCATGCAGGCGGAGGTCCTGCTCATCGACAAGAACATCGCCAGGCTCCGGTCCGCCGACGCGATCTATCAGGGGCACTGCCAGACCGTCGCCTCCAACGCCTACGAGATCGAGCGCGCGGTCGTCGACGCCGACCTGGTGATCGGCGCCGTCCTGGTCCCCGGCGCCAAGGCTCCGACGCTGGTCAGCAACGCGCTGGTGGCTCGGATGAAGCCCGGCTCGGTCCTGGTGGACATCTCGATCGACCAGGGCGGGTGCTTCGAGGACTCCCGGCCGACGACGCACGCAGCGCCGACCTACCGGGTGCACGACTCGGTGTTCTACTGCGTCGCGAACATGCCCGGGGCCGTGCCGCACACCTCGACCTACGCGCTCACCAACGTGACGCTGCCCTACGTCGTGGAGATCGCCAACCGGGGCTGGCGCGAGGCGCTGCGGGCCGACCCCTCGTTCGCGCCCGGGCTCAACGTCCACGACGGCGTGGTCACCTGCCGCCCGGTGGCCGAGGCGCATGGCCTGGACTGGACGCCGGCGGCGCAGGTGCTGGCCTGACGGGAGGCGAGCTGACGACCGTCGCCACGGCGATCCGCCGCTACCTCGATCACCTCACGGTCGAGCGCGGCCTCGCGGCCCACACGCTGGAGGCGTACCGCAGGGACCTGCAGCGGTACGCCGCGACGCTGGCCGCCGCCGGTCGGACCGAGATGGCGGCGGTGACCACCGCCGACGTGTCCGGCTACCTGGCCAGGCTGCGCGAGGGCGACGCCGAGCACCCGCCGCTCGCGGCCAGTTCGGCCGGGCGCGCGGTGGTCGCCGTCCGCGGCCTGCACGCGTTCGCCCTCGCCGAGGGTCTCGCCCCCGACGACCCGGCGAAGGCGGTCCGGCCGCCGGCGCCGCCGCGCCGGCTGCCCCGCGCGATCCCGATCGCGGACGTGGAGCGGCTGCTGCAGATCGCCGGGGATTCCCCGGTCCAGCGCCGCGACCGCGCGCTGCTCGAGCTGCTCTACGGCACCGGGGCGAGGATCTCCGAGGCGGTCGGCCTGGACGTCGGGGACCTGGACCTGGACGGCGAGCACGGCCCGGCCGACGCCGGCGCCACGGTCCGGCTCTCCGGCAAGGGCGGGCGGCAGCGCGTGGTGCCGGTCGGCCGGTACGCCAGGCAGGCCCTTGAGGCGTACCTGGTCCAGGCCAGGCCGGTGCTCGCGGCCTGCGCGCGGCCCGGTCACGCCAGCCGCGCCGTGTTCCTCAATGCCCGCGGCGGCCGCCTCACCCGGCAGGGCGCGTGGGGGGTGCTGCGCGCCGCCGCCGGGCGGGCGGGCCTGGGCGACATCTCGCCGCACGTGCTCCGCCACTCGTTCGCCACGCACCTGCTCGACGGCGGCGCGGACATCCGCGTCGTGCAGGAGCTGCTCGGGCATGCGTCGGTGAGCACCACGCAGGTCTACACGCTGGTGACCATCGACCGGCTGCGCGAGGTGTACGCGGCGGCCCACCCGCGTGCCCTGTCCCCGGACGGGGCGGCCGGCTGAGAGCCCTTCCCGGCCGGAGGGAAATGCGCGCGATGCGCGATTGGCGGCCGATCCGCCTCACGGCGGCATCCTTGACCTGCTGATTATTCTGCCGTAACCGGAGAGTCGGCTTGCCCGGGGCAGGCGCAGGCCCTAAAGTCGCCGGAGGCAAGCTCGCAGCGAGCGGGTTGCCCGGGAGGTGCGGTCGCCGTGTCAGCTTCGATAGCGGAGGCGCGCGCCGGGGTGCTCGGCCCCACTGGCCGGCCGCTTCCGGTGTTCCCCGAGCCCGAGCCGCTGGCCGCGCACGGGCCCGCGCGCGTGGTCGCCATCTGCAACCAGAAGGGCGGGGTCGGCAAGACCACGACCACGATCAGCCTCGGGGCGGCGCTCGCCGAGGTGGGCCGCAGGGTGCTGCTGGTGGACTTCGACCCGCAGGGTGCGCTGTCGGTCGGGCTGGGCTTCCAGCCGCATGAGCTGGAGTCCACCGTCTACAACGTCCTGATGGAGTCCGGCGTCACCGCCCGGGACGTGCTGTTCCCGACGAAGGTCGCGAACATGGACCTGCTGCCAAGCAACATCGACCTGTCCGGCGCCGAGGTCCAGCTCGTGCACGAGGTGGGCAGGGAGTTCGTGCTGGGCCGGGTCCTCGCCCCGGTGCTGCCCGACTACGACGTGGTGCTGATCGACTGCCAGCCCTCCCTCGGCCTGCTCACCGTCAACGCGCTCGCCTGCGCGGACGGGGTCATCGTGCCGCTTGAGTGCGAGTACTTCGCGATGCGCGGCGTGGCCCTGCTCATGGAGACCATCGACAAGGTCTCCACCAGGCTCAGCCCCAAGCTCACCATGGACGGCCTGCTGGCGACGATGTACGATTCGCGGACGCTGCACACGCGGGAGGTTCTCGCCGGCGTGGTCGCGGGGTTCGGCGACAAGGTCTTCCACACCGTCATCAACCGCACGGTCCGGTTCCCGGACGCCTCGGTCGCGGGCGAGCCGATCACGGTCTTCGACCCGATGTCGGCCGGGGCCGCCTCCTACCGGGAGCTCGCCAGGGAGGTGCTTGACCGGTGGCGCAAGGCCGAGGCCGCTCATCCGGTCAGCGCCGCCGGGTAACAGTCCCTGGCATCTCCGAGCTGCTGCGGCCGCCACCCGAGGTTCCCGCCGGGGCCTCGCAGCGCCAGGCGAGCGGGCGGGTCAGCCACAGCCATAAGATCACGGTGTACCTGTCCGGCGCGGAGCTGCTCGCACTGGAGCGGGCCAGGCTGACGCTGCGCGGATACGGGATCCCGGCCGACCGGGGCCGGATCGTCAGGGAGGCGCTGGCGGTGCTGCTGGCGGACCTGGATGCCGAGGGGGAGCAGAGCCTGATGGCCCGCAGGCTGCGCGAAGGGCGGTGACCGCGATGCTGGCGGGCGGGCCGGCGCAGGCCGGGGGCTTCGAGGTCCACCTGGACGTGTTCGAGGGGCCGTTCGACCTCCTGCTCGCCCTGATCGCCAAGCACAAGCTGGACATCACGCAGGTGGCGCTGTCCGCGGTCACCGACGAGTTCATCGCCTACATCGGCGCCCTGTCCGACAGCTGGGACCTGGACCAGGCCAGCCACTTCCTGGTGGTCGCGGCGACCCTGCTCGACCTCAAGGCGGCCCGGCTGCTGCCCTCCGGCGAGGTGGACGACGAGGAGGACCTTGCGCTGCTGGAGGCCCGGGACCTGCTCTTCGCGCGCCTGCTGCAGTACCGCGCCTACAAGGAGGTCGCCGCCGTGCTGGCGGGCCAGATGGCGGTGCAGGACCGCCGCCATCCCCGGCGCGTGGCGGTGGAGCCGGCGTTCAGCGCGCTGCTGCCGCAGGTCCTGCTCGGCATCGGGCCCGAGCAGTTCGCGAGGATCGCCGCCGCGGTGCTGGCGCCCCGCACGCCGCCCGTGGTCTCCACCGCCCACCTGCACGAGCCCCGCACCACCGTCCGCGAGCAGGCGCAGATCATCACGCGCCGGCTGCGGCAGGCGGGCCGTGCCTCGTTCCGCGAGCTCGCCGCGGACTGCGAGGATACCTACGAGATCGTCGCGCGGTTCCTGGCCGTGCTGGACCTGTACCGGGACCGGTGCGTGAGCTTCGAGCAGCAGGCACCGCTGGGCGAGCTGTTCATCACCTGGATCGCCGGGACGGACGACGGGCTGAGATGACCGAGGAACTGTGGCAGGACCGCGCCGGGGAGAAGCAGCCGGGCGGGCGGGGCCTGCGGGCGAGCCTGGAGGCGATCCTGCTGGTCGCCGACGAGCCGGTCCCCGACCTCGCCCTGGCCCAGGCGCTCGGGCGGCCCCGGGAGGAGATCGCGGCGCTGGTGCGGGCGCTCGCGGCGGAGTACGACGAGCGGGGCACCGGCTTCGAGCTGCGCGAGGTCGCCGGCGGGTGGCGGTACTACACCAGGCCCGAGCTCGCGCCCGTGGTCGAGCAGTTCATCCGGGACGGCCAGGAGGTGCGGCTCACCCAGGCGGCGCTGGAGACGCTCGCGGTGGTCGCCTACCGCCAGCCGGTCAGCCGGGCGCAGGTCTCGGCCGTCCGCGGGGTGAACTGCGACGGGGTCATGCGGACGCTCGCGCTGCGCGGCCTGGTCGAGGAGGCCGGCACCGACCCGGAGACCGGGGCCACCCTGTTCCGCACCACCGCGTACTTCCTGGAGCGGCTCGGCCTGGCCAGCCTGGGCGAGCTGCCCGACCTGGCGCCCTTCCTGCCCGAGCAGGCCGATGACGAGCAGGACGCCGGGCATGGCCGCGCGCGGCCGTGACCCGCTCCGGCGCGCGGAGGCGGGCCCGTCCCGGGCCGGGCGGGACGCGGCGCCGCGGGGCGGTGACAGCCTGGCCGAGGTGCCCGGTGGCATCAGGCTGCAGAAGGTGCTGGCCGCGGCCGGGATCGGCAGCCGGCGGCATTGCGAGGAGCTGATCGCCGCCGGCCGGGTGATGGTCGACGGCGAGGTGGTGCGCCGGTTCGGCGCGCGCGTCGATCCCGGGCGCCAGGTGATCCGGGTGGACGGCAAGCGCATCCCGGCCCGGGAGGACCTGGTGTACCTGGCGCTCAACAAGCCCCCCGGGGTGCTGAGCACGATGTCCGACGACCGGGGCCGGCGGACCCTCGCCGACCTGCTCGGTGACCGCGCCGAGCGGCTCTTCCACGTCGGCAGGCTAGATTACGACACCGAGGGGCTGATCCTGCTGACCAACGACGGGGAGCTGGCCCACCGGCTCGCGCACCCGCGGTACGGCGTCCGCAAGACCTACCTGGCGGAGATCCCCGGGCCGGTGCCCAGGGACCTCGGGCGCCGGCTGACGACGGGCGTCGAGCTGGATGACGGCGCCGTCATCGCGGACCGGTTCCGCGTGGTGGAGCGGGCAGGGTCGCGGGCCCTGGTGGAGATCACCGTGCACGAGGGGCGCAAGCACGTCGTGCGGCGGATGCTCGCCGCCGCTGGCCACCCGGTCGGCCGCCTGGTCAGGATCCAGGTCGGGCCGGTCCGGCTCGGGTCGCTCCGGCCCGCCGCCACGCGGCGGCTGACCGCGGCCGAAGTAGGCGACCTGTACGCGGCCGTCGGGATGTAGCACGGAGGAAGGGAGTGCCGGTGCCGGTCAGGGCCATCAGGGGCGCGATCCAGGTCGACGCGGACGACCGCAGGTCGATCCTGGACGGCACCGCGGAGCTGGTGACCTCGGTCATGGAGCGGAACGCCCTCAGCACGGACGACGTGATCAGCGTGATCTTCTCCGCGACGCCGGACCTGACAGCCGAGTTCCCGGCCCTGGCGGCCCGCTCGCTCGGCTTCCAGGAGGTGCCGCTGCTGTGCTGCACCGAGATCGCGGTCCCGGGCGCGATGCCCCGGGTGGTGCGGCTGATGATGCACGTGGAGACCAGCCTGCCCAGGCCCCGGATCCAGCACGTCTACCTGCGGGGCGCGACCGCGCTCCGGCTGGACATCGCCCAGTGACCGGGTCAGGGCGCCAGCCGGCGAAGCCGCCGGGCCCATGCTCGCCCGGCGGCCCGGTGCCGGCCGGCCCGGGCACGGCCGTGGTGATCGGGACCGGCCTGATCGGGACCTCGGTGGCGCTGGCCCTGCGCGCCGCGGGCACCCGGGTCTGGCTGTCCGACGCGGACCAGGGCGCGGCGCGGCTCGCCGCCGGCCTGGGGGCCGGGGCCATGCTGCCGGCCGAGGGCGTCCCGGGCGGGCCAGCCGACGTCGCCGTCCTGGCGGTCCCGCCGGCCGCGGTGGCGCCCGCGCTGGCCAGCGCGCAGGCCCGCCGCCTAGCCCGCTGCTACACCGACGTGGCCAGCGTGAAGGAACGGCCGCTGCGGGAGGCCGCGGAGCTCGGCTGCGACCTGGCGAGCTTCGTCCCGGGCCATCCAATGTCCGGCCGGGAGCGCTCCGGGCCGGCCGCGGCCAGGGCCGACCTGTTCGCCGGGCGCCCGTGGGTCTTGTGCCCCGGGCAGCGGACGTCGGCCGGGTGCGTGGCCGCCGTGACCGCCACGGCGCGGGCGTGCGGCGCCCAGCCGGTGCGGATGCCCGCCGCGCAGCACGACCGCTTCGTGGCGCTCGTCTCCCATGCCCCGCACGTCGTCGCGGCGGCGCTGGCCGCTCAGTGCGCCCGGGCCCCGGCGGGCGCGCTGGCGCTCGCCGGCCCCGGCCTGCGCGACGTGACCAGGGTCGCGGCCGGCGACTCCGGTCTGTGGGCGGAGATCCTCGCCGCCAATGCCGGGCCGGTCCGGCAGGTGCTGCTCGGAGTCGCCGGCCAGCTCGGCGCCCTCGCCGGGGTGCTGGAGGAGATCGCCGCCGGCCGCGACGAGTCGGTCAAGCGCCTGGTGGACCTGCTGGAGGCCGGCCGCGCGGGAGTGGCCAGGATCCCCGGCAAGCGGGGTGGCCCCGCCCCGAGCTACGCGGTCGTCCAGGTGGTCATCGGCGACCGCCCCGGGGAGCTGGCCAGGCTGTTCACCGCGGCGGGAGCGGCGGGGATCAACATCGAGGACGTGCGGATCGAGCACTCGCCCGGCCTGCCCGCGGGCGTCGCGGAGCTGTCGGTCAGGCCGGAGGCGGCGGCGGACCTCACGGCCGCGCTGGCCGCCGCGGGCTGGCCGGTAGCATCTGCACCGTGACCGCACTGGTGATCGCGATCGACGGGCCTTCCGGCTCGGGGAAGTCCAGCGCGGCCCGCGGTGCCGCACTGGCGCTCGGGCTGCCGTACCTGGACACGGGAGCGATGTACCGGGCGGTGACCTGGTGGCTGCTCGAGCACGGCGTGGACGCGGCCGACGCCGAGGCGGTGGCCGCCCGGGTGCCCCGGTTGCCGCTGGAGGTCAGCACCGATCCCGCCGACCAGTGGGTGCGGGTGGGCGGCCTGGAGGCGACCGGGAGGATCCGCGAGCGCCGGGTGTCGAACGCGGTCAGCCTGGTAGCCGCGGTCCCGCAGGTCAGGCGGCACCTGGTCGCCGCGCAGCGGCGGATCATCGCGGACGCGGTGGCCACGGCCGGCGGCATCGTGGCCGAGGGACGCGACATCGGGACGGTGGTGGCGCCCGCGGCGGACGTCAAGGTGTTCCTCACCGCCAGCGAGCAGGTCAGGGCGGAGCGGCGGTCCGCCGAGCTGGCGGCCGGCCAGGGCCGCGGGCCGTCGGCGGTCCTCACCAGGATCGAGCAGGCCAGGCGGGATCGGCGGGACGCGCCCCAGACGCAGGTGGCGGCCGATGCCATCGTGATCGACACCACCGCGCTGGGGCTGGACGAGGTGATCGCGCGGATCGTCGGGCTGGCCGACGGGAAGCCGGTCAGCGCGTGACAAGGGCCGGCCGGCTGGGGCCGGGCGGGCCGGGCGGTCCGCCGTCGGCGAGCCGGCCGTAGTGAGGAGGAGCTGGTGAGCGCACTGCCCGCGGCCGGGGTCGGCGAGCCGCCGGTGGTGGCCGTGGTGGGCAGGCCCAACGTCGGCAAGTCGACGCTGGTCAACCGGATCCTCGGGAGCCGGCTCGCGGTCGTGGCTGACGTGCCCGGCGTGACCAGGGACCGGGTGGCCTATGACGCGACATGGCGGGGACGGGCGTTCACTCTGGTGGACACCGGGGGCTGGGATCCGGCGGCCGAGGGGGCGCCAGACCTGGCCGCCAGGGTGACGGCGCAGGCGCGGGCGGCGGTGGAGGCGGCGGACGCGGTGCTGTTCGTGGCGGACGCCGCCGTGGGCGTGACGGATGCCGACGCCGCCGTTGCCGCGGTGCTGCGCCGGTCCCGCAAGCCGGTGGTGGTTGCCGCGAACAAGGTCGACGGCATGGCCGCCGAGCCCGGCGCGCACGCGCTGTGGGCGCTCGGCCTGGGCGAGCCCCACCCGGTGAGCGCCTTGCATGGCCGGGGAAGCGGCGACCTGCTCGACGCCGTGCTCGAGGTGCTGCCGGCGGTGCCCGAGGACACCGAGGCAGGCCCCGCCGGGCCCCGCCGGGTCGCCCTGATCGGCCGCCCCAACGTCGGCAAGTCCAGCCTGCTGAACACGCTGGCCGGCCAGGAGCGCGTGCTGGTCGACTCCCGGGGCGGCACGACGCGGGACCCGGTCGACGAGCTGATCGAGCTTGGCGGCGTCACCTGGCGGTTCGTCGACACGGCGGGCATCAGGCGGCGGGTTCGCGAGGCGCAGGGCGCGGACTACTTCGCGGCACTGCGCACCGAGCGGGCGCTGGAGCGCGCCGAGGTGGCCGTCGTGCTGGTGGACGCGAGCGAGCCGCTCGCCGAGCAGGACCTGCGGATCGTCTCGATGGTGATCGAGGCCGGGCGCGCCCTGGTGATCGCCTACAACAAGTGGGACCTGGTCGACGAGGACAGGAGGGCCGGGCTCGACCGGGAGATCGACCGGCAGCTGCACACGGCCAGGTGGGCGCCCCGCGTCAACCTGTCCGCGGCCACGGGCTGGCACGTGGACCGGCTCGTGCCGGCGCTGCGGACGGCGCTGGCCGGCTGGGAGGAACGGGTCGCCACCGGGAGGCTGAACGCGTGGCTGTCCGCCACGGTCGCCGCGACGCCGCCGCCGTCGCGGGGCGGCCGGCAGCCGAAGATACTGTTCGCCACGCAGCCGGGAGTCCGCCCGCCGCGGGTGGTCCTGTTCACCACCGGCTTCCTGACGGCGGGATACCGGCGGTTCCTGGAGCGCAAGCTCCGCGAGGAGTTCGGCTTCGACGGAACCCCGGTGCAGCTGGCCATGCGGCTGCGGGAGCGGCGCGCCGAGGCGGGCGGCCGGGGCGCTCGCGGCGCCAGGCAGGGCAGCCGCCGCTAGGGGCGGCCGGGGTCGGTACGATCGGCCCAGGCCAGCCAGCGAAGGGGGAACATGCGCTACCGGGCACTGGGCGACTCCGGGCTGATCGTGTCGGTGGTCGGGCTCGGCTGCAACAACTTCGGCGGCCGGCTCGACCTCGCCGGGACCAGGGCGGTCGTCGACGCGGCCATCGACGCGGGCATCACGCTGTTCGACACCGCGGACATCTACGGCGGGGGCGGCCGCTCGGAGGAGTTCCTCGGCGAAGTGCTCGCCGGCCGGCGCGACCAGGTCGTGCTCGCGACGAAGTTCGGCCATCAGGGTCACGACATGGGGTACGGCCACGCCGCCGGCGCGAAGGGCGGCCGGTCGTACATCCGGCGGGCGGTCGAGCAGTCGCTGCGCCGGCTCCGGACCGACCACATCGACCTGTACCAGATCCACACGCCGGACCCGCGCACTCCGATCGCCGAGACGCTCGCCGCGCTCACCGAGCTGGTCGCCGAGGGCAAGGTCCGGTACATCGGCAACTCGAACTTCGCCGGGTGGCAGATCGCCGAGGCCGCGTGCGTGGCGGCCCGGGGCGGCCTCGCGCCGTTCATCTCGGCCCAGAATCACTGGTCGCTGCTCGAGCGCGCCGTGGAGGCCGAGGTCGTGCCCGCGGCACGGCACTTCGGCCTTGGCGTGCTGCCCTACTTCCCGCTGGCCAACGGGCTGCTCACCGGGAAGATCCGGCGCGGCCAGCAGCCGCCGGAGGGGACCCGGCTGGCGGGCCGGCCTGGCTACGTCACCGAGGAGAAGCTGGACGTCGTCGAGGCGCTGGCGGGCTGGGCGCGCGATCGTGACCTGTCGCTGCTCACCGTGGCGATCGGCTGCCTGGCCGAGCAGCCGGGGTGCGGGAGCGTGATCGCGGGCGCGATGTCCCCCGAGCAGGTCGCCGCGAACGCGGCCGCGGCGAGCTGGGTGCCGACCCCGGCCGAGCTCGCCGAGGTGGACGCGATCACGCTGGGCCTGGCCGTGCCCGCCGCGGAGCGCTGACCGGTGTCCGCGGCGTCCCCGGCCGCGCTCGCCGCGGCCGGCGGAGGCGGTGCGGCAGCCGAGCCGCCTCGCGCTCTGGCACGGCTCTCCCATCCGCCTGCCGAGGCCGGGTGACCCGGCGCTCGCGGGCGCTGCCCGCGCGCCGGGACGGGCAGGCAGCAGGCGGCATGGAGAAGTTCTGGCACGAGGCCGTGCGGGACGCCTTGGTGGTGCTGCTCACGGTGACCACCGGGGTGGTGGACGCCGTCTCCTTCCTCGGCCTGGGCAGCGTGTTCAGCAGCGTGATCACGGGCAACCTCGTGCTGCTCGGGCTGGCGGCGGGCACCGGGACCGCCACCTTGGCCATCCACAGCGGAGTCGCCCTGGCCGGATTCGCCGCGGGCGTGGCGGCCGGCAGCCCGATCGCCGCCAGGCGCGCCGCCCGTGACGTCACGTGGCCGCCCAGCGTCACCGTCACCCTGGGGGCGGAGCTCGGCCTGCTGGCGGTCTTCTGCTCCGGCTGGGAGCTCACCGGCGCCCGGCCCGGCCCGGCCGCGCAGCTCCTGCTGGTGGCGGCACTCGCGGCGTGCATGGGCATGCAGAGCGCGGCGGTCCGGCAGCTCGGCCAGATGTCCACCACCTACCTGACCAGCACCCTGACCGGCCTCGTGGCGGCGGTGTTCACCCGCACCAGGCCGGAGCGCGCGGCGCGCAGCGTCGGGGTGCTGGTGAGCATCATCGCCGGGGCGGTGACCGGCGGCGTGATGGTGGAGCTGGCACCAGCGTGGCTCCCGCTGGTGATCCTGGCCCCGCTCGCGCTGGTGATCGTCCTGTCCGTGGCCAGGTTCGGGCCGGCCCGGGATCATCTCCCCGCGGGCGCGGGCGGCACGGCGGGCGCGGGCGGCGGGGCGCCGTAGCGGGCGGGTCCCCCAGGGCGCCGCCGCGTCACCGGGGCCTGCCCGGCACCGGGTCCGGTGCCGCACGGCCGCGGGCCATGGCCCCGGCGGATGCCAGCACGGCGCTGCGGTAGAGGGCGGCGACGTTCGCGGCGAACACCGGCGAGTAGGAGACGTCGGGGGTGTCGCCCCCCTGCTCGTATCCCCCGATCACGCCGACGATCAGTCCCGCGCCGCCCGGGCCGCCCAGGCTGGCCAGCAGCGGCCCGCCGCTGGTCCCGTCGGTGAAGCCGCCGCACTCGAACATGATCTGGTCCAGGCTCTGGCCGCCGAAGGCCAGGGCGGTGGCCGAGCAGGTCACCGGGCGGTCGGCGGCGTCCGGGTAGCCGATCACCGTGACCTCGACGGGGAGCGGGGCGCTCAGGCTCAGCCGCTCCGCGCCCACGGCCTGCTCGAGGCTCTCCCCGGCGCGGGCCGGGGCGGCCTGCCCGCGCGGCCTGATGAGCTCGCCGCCCACCACCAGGAACGCGACGTCGTCGTTCGGGTCGTGCCTGGCGGCCCACCGGCTGGTGACGTACTCCCCGGTGACGCTCCACAGGCCGTACGGGAACGTGCCGTCGTGATAGCCGGGAGCGAAGGCCACGCGGGCGGTCCCGGACAGGCTCAGGCCGGCGAGGCAGTGGGCCGCCGTGATCAGCAGGTTGCCCGCCGGGCTGTGCACGACGCTGGCGGTGCAGAAATGGCGCCGGGGCTGGCCGCGCCGCAGGATGAAGAGCGCGCCCACGGCGGCAATGCCCGTGAACGTGGTCGCCTGGGCGAGCCTGGGCACCCGGATGGCGTAGGGCCCGGCCCACGCTTCCCGGTCCCCGGCGGCCAGCGCGGGAGCACTGCCCGCGGGCGCGTCGCCCGCGACCAGGCCGGCCAGTGGCACCGCCAGTGCCAGGAGCGGCGCGAGGGTCACCCCCAGGCGGCGTCCCCTCATGCTGCTCCCCCCGGGGCCTGGCTGGCAGTCCTGACCTCGATTCTGGGGCATTTGGGCGGCAAAAGTCCACCGGTGTCCGGGCCGCCGGGGCCGGCCGGCCGGGCGGCGCTGCGCTATGATCGGGTGCGTCCGACAGGGCAACGGGACGTGGCCCAGCTTGGTTAAGGCGCTGGTCTGGGGGACCAGAGAGCCCGGGTTCAAATCCCGGCGTCCCGACCGATCACGGCCGGCCCGCTCGCCTGCTTGAAGCCGAGGGCGCCGGCTTGCCCGCGCCCGGTGTGCTCCTGCGATGCCCGGCGCCGGCGCCCGCCCGGTCTGCTGCTGCGACGCGCCCGGCGGGGGAACCGCGCGGCGGCGGGCGCTGCGCGGCAACTTGGCGGTCGGGCGGATCGTTCTTCCAGCGGGTGAAGGCGCCGGCGGCGCGGGCGTCTTCGGGCACAGCCGAGCGCCGGCGCTCCGGAGTCGCACACGATGGCAAGCAGCACAGCACCGCGGGCAGCGCGGGGACCCGTGGCAGCGCGGGAGCCAGGGGCGCCAAGGGCCGGGCGGCCGTCGCGCCGGCGGTTGGCCCGCCGGGCGATGCTCGCGCTGGCCGGCTGCTGCGCGGTGGCCATCACCGCGGGCGCCGTGCTCGTGCTCATCACGCCGCCAGTGGGCAACGCCGAGGCGATCGCCCGGCGCGAGGCCGGGCGGCACCACGCCGCATTCCCCGGCCCGCCGGTGCCGGCCAGGTTCGCCGCCGCGCTGGTCGCCACCGAGGACCACCGGTTCTACTCCGAGCCCGGGGTCGATCCGTTCGCCATCGCCCGGGTGCTGCTCGCGCACCTGGCCGGCCGCGGGGACCAGGGCGGAGCGACGCTCTACCAGCAGCTCGCCAAGCTCCTCTACACGCCAGGGCGAGCCGGCCTGCCGGTGGAGGTGGAGCAGGTCGTGCTCGGGATCAAGCTCAAGTTCAGCTACCCGGCCGCCCAGATCCTGCGCATGTACGCCGACGTGGTCTACTTCGGCAACGGGTACTACGGGCTGCGGCAGGCCAGCTGCGGCTACTTCGGGCGGCCCCCGGGCCGGCTGAGCTGGCCCCAGGCGGCGCTGCTGGCCGGGCTGGTCCAGGCGCCCACGGCCTACGATCCCCTCGTGCACCCCGGCCTGGCGCGCGCCCGCGAGGAGCACGTGATCGGCCGCCTGGTCGCCACCGGCGTGCTGAGCACCCGGCAGGCGGCGGCGGCGCTCGCGGTGCCGGTCAGTCGGCTGACGGCGGCCGCCGGCGGCTGCCGGGCCCCCTGACGGGCAGGCGCGGGCCGCTCACCCCGGGCCGTGGCGGCGCGCGTGCCCGGCGAGGTCGCGGCGCGGCGCGGGAGCCGGCGGGGGTGGCGGGACGGGGACGGTCCGGCCCTTGCGGTGACGCCCGCGCCGGAGCCTGGCCAGGCGCACCTCGGGGGCCACCCAGACCCACTTGCGGTAGGACCAGAACCGGAACAGCGTGCCCAGGCCGATCCCGAGCACGAGCGCGACCGTGTACCACAGCCTGCCGGACAGCCCGAGCACGTCGTCGATCACGCCGATGCAGGCGTACTGGATCAGCAGGCCGATCCCGTTGAGCACGAAGAACGCCACGCTCTCGGCGCGGGTGCCCGCGCCCTCGCGGTGGCGGAAGCTCCAGTGGCGGTTGCCGACGAACGTCCAGACCGTCGCCGCGGCCGTCGCGATCGTCACCGAGGTGAATCTGCCGAGCCCGATCCCGAACCTGAGAACGTCCGCGCCGGCGAGCACGATCAGCACGCCGGCGCCGCCGACGATCAGGAACTTGACGCCCTCGCCGGCCACCTGCCCGATGCCCCGGGGGCCTGCCGGGGGGCGGTGCCCCGCGGCGGGAACGCTGGCCCTGCTCAATGCGGCTGGGCGGCCTCGTCCCCGGACGGGCGGGAGCCGCGAGGCGCCGTGGCCATGATGGCGGGCTCGATCGACTCGTGCCCGGACGGCACCGGGCGCGGAGCGGCCCAGACCCACTTGCGGTAGGACCAGAACCGGAACAGGGTGCCGAGCACGATGCCGATGTTGTTGGCGATGAAGTTGGCCAGCTTGCCGGTCTCGCCGAGGCCGTAGTAGGTGAGGCCGACGGCCGCCCACTGGATCAGCATGCCGACGCCGTTCAGGGCGAAGAACATCACGGTCTCGCGCGGCACGGTGGTGCGGGCCCGGTGCCGGAAGCTCCAGTACCGGTTGGCGACGTAGCTGGTGATGGTCGTCACGATCACCGCCACCGTGGCGGCCTTGATCGGCCCGATCCCCAGCAGGGCGTTGTCGACCAGGTTGTAGATGAAGACGCCGGTCACGCCGATGATCCCGAACTTGGCGCCTTCGTGAATTAGCTGCCTGAAGCGCGCGTAGAGTCTCCGGGCACTGCCCACCGAGGCGGCCTCCATCCGAATGGGATCGTCGTGCGCCTTGTCATCTCGCGGTGCTACCCGCACCGCCCGGCGTCATGCGCTGTCGGCAAGATTACCCCGTCGCGCCGGGCATGACGGCCGGTACCTCACGGCCCGCCGGAAGTCCGGCCCGGCACTGTCCGGGCGGGTGGGTAGGGTCGCGGATGTGGCTGATCCCGACATCCTGATCCGCGCCCGCGGGCTGACCAAGGTGTTCGGCGGCTCCGTGGCGGTGGACGGCATCGACTTCGAGCTGCGCCGCGGCGAGGTGTTCGGGTTCCTTGGCCCGAACGGCGCGGGCAAGTCATCGACGATGCGGATGATCGGCTGCGTCTCCCCGCCGTCCGCCGGGGAGCTGACCGTCCTCGGGCTCGACCCGGTCAGGGACGGCCCGGCGATCCGAGCCCGGCTGGGGGTGGTGCCGCAGGAGGACACCCTGGACGTGGAGCTGACGGTCCGCGAGAACCTGCTGGTGTACGGCCGGTACTTCGGGCTGAGGCGGGACGTGATCGCCGAGCGCACCGCCCGGCTGCTCGACTTCGTGCAGCTCGCCGACCGGGCGGGCGACCAGGTCGAGCCGCTGTCCGGGGGGATGAAGCGGCGGCTGACCATCGCCAGGTCGCTGATCAGCGAGCCGGAGATCCTGCTGCTGGACGAGCCGACGACCGGCCTGGACCCGCAGGCCAGGCACGTCGTCTGGGACCGCCTGTACCGGCTCAAGCAAGGGGGCGTCACGCTGGTCCTCACCACCCACTACATGGACGAGGCCGAGCAGCTGTGCGACCGGCTCGTGGTGATGGACCGGGGGAGGATCGTCGCGCAGGGCACGCCCCGGGATCTGATCGCCGCGTACTCCAGCCCCGAGGTGCTCGAGCTGCGCTTCCCGGTGGGCGAGCAGGAGCAGGCGGCGGAGAAGCTGGCCGACGTTCCCGCGGACCGCACCGAGGTGCTCGCCGACCGCGTCCTGCTCTACTCCGCCGATGGCGAGGCGACGCTCGCCGAGGTCAGGCGGCGCGGGCTGGAGCCGGCGACGACGCTGGTCCGGCGCGGCACGCTGGAGGACGTCTTCCTGCGGCTGACCGGCCGCCGGCTGGAGGACTGATGGCGTGGCGCCGGCGCGGTGCAGGGCACCCGGGCGGAGCCGCGCTCGCCGCGCGGCAGCTGCGATTCTGGCTCACCAACTACCGGCGGACCTGGCGCGGGTCGATCTACTCCGGCGTGCTCAGCCCCGTTCTCTACCTGGCGGCGATGGGCGTGGGCCTGGGCGCGATCGTCGACGCCCGCCATCCGGCGGGCCTGGGCGGGGTGAGCTACGCGGCGTTCCTGGCCCCCGGGCTGATGGCGGCGCAGGCCATGCAGACCGCGATGGAGGAGTCCACCTACCCGGTCTTCGGCTCGGTCAAGTGGCTGAAGACCTACCAGGCCGCCGCGGCGACGCCGCTGCGCCCGGCCGACCTGTTCCACGGCCACCTGCTGTTCACGGCGCTGCGGCTGGCCATGAACGCCTGCGTGTTCCTCGCGGTGATGGCCGCGTTCGGCACCATCCGCTCGGCGTGGGCGCTGGCCTGCGTGCCCGGCGCGGTGCTCACCGGGCTGGCGTTCGCCGCGCCGGTCGAGGCGTTCACGGTGACGCGGACCCGGGACTCCTCGTTTACGATGCTCTTCCGCTTCGGGATGATCCCGCTGTTCCTGTTCTCCGGCACGTTCTTCCCGGTGACCCAGCTGCCCGCCGTGATCCGGCCGCCGGCCTACCTGACGCCGCTGTGGCACGGGGTGGCGCTGTGCCGGTCCCTGAGCCTCGGCGCCGCGGGGCTGGCCGGATCGGCGGCCCACGTGGGGTACCTCGCCGGTGTCGCCGGGGCCGGCCTGGCCGCCGGGCGGGTCACCTACCGCAGGAGGCTCCATGCCTGAGCCTGGGCCCCGCCGGGGGCCAGCCATCAGGCAGGGCTGGCGCCCGCCTCAGGCCGCCGCGGCCGGCCCTGCCCGGCTGCGGCGGATTCAGCTCCGGATCGTGCCGGCCGTGCTGCTCGCCGCGCGCCGCGCCGGCCTGGGCGGCCAGGGCAGCGCGCGCCTGATCGAGCGGCACGCCCGCGTCTACCGGCGCACCTGGGGAGTGCTGGTCTCCGGCGTCTTCGAGCCGCTGTTCTACCTGCTGTCGATCGGCGTCGGCCTGGGCAGGCTGGTCGGCACGGTGCCCGGCCCGGCCGGCCGGCCGGTGGGATTCGCCAGCTTCGTGGCGCCCGCGCTGCTGGCCACGTCGGCGATGAACGGCGCGGTGCTCGACTCGACCTACAACGTGTTCTTCCGGCTCAAGTACGCCAAGCTCTACGACGCGGCGCTGGCCACCCCGATGCGGGCTGACGAGATCGCGCTGGGCGAGATCGGCTGGGCGCTGATCAGGGGAGGGCTGTACGGCTGCGCGTTCATGGCGGTCATGCTCGCGATGGGCCTGGTGCACTCGGCCTGGGCGACCGCCGCCATCCCGGTCGCGCTGCTGATCGGATTCGCGTTCGCCGGGGCCGGGATGGCGGCGACCACGTTCATGACCAGCTGGCAGCACTTCGAGTACATCATGCTGGCGACGATGCCGATGTTCCTGTTCTCCACCACCTTCTACCCGCTCGGGGTCTACCCGCGGGCGATCCAGATCGTGATCGAGTGCACCCCGCTCTACCAGGGGATCGTCCTGCTGCGCGGGCTCACCCTCGGCGCGGTCGGCCCCGGCCTGCTGGCCAGCGTGGCGTACCTGGCGGTGATGGGCGCGGCAGGCCTCCACCTGGCCGGGCGGAGGATCAGCCGGCTGCTGCTGCGGTGACTGGCGAGCCCGGCTCCCGGGCCCGGCCTGGCCCGCGGGCCCCGCTCGCGCGGCGCCGCGATCGCCCCGGCCCGCGCCGGGGGCTGGTTCCGGCGCGCCCCGGCCCGCCCGGCCGATCCCGCCCGCCCGATGCGGGGCGCCGGATGCGATCCGCCCGATGCGGGGCGCGGCGCGGAATATAGCGGTACAAAGGATCATCAGCGTATACGGCCATTTCCTGAAGGGGCCTGAGCATGATGTCCGTCGTGCCGGGCGTGGCCTGCCTCGCCGCATCGGCTGTGGCCGGCGTCGTGCTGCGCTGGATGGCCGCCCGGCGGGCCCGGGCCATCGAGGCGGCCGGCGGCGAGCACCGCGTCCACGAGCTCCGCGTCGCCCTGTTCCGGGCCACGCGGGTCGCCGCCGTGTGCGGCAGCGTGGCGGCGGGCGGGTACCTGGGCGCGGTCCTCGGCCAGCTCAGCGACCCGGTGGCGGTCCTGTCGGCGCTGGCGGTCATCGTGGCCGGGGTCGCCGGCCCGGTCGCGGCGGCGCGGCGCCCGATCGCCTCCGCCCTCGCCCGGGCCCGGGGGGTTCCCCGGGCGCGGATGACCCCCCGGGGCCTGGGGATGGCCGCGCTCCTGTTCCTCATCCGGTTCTGGCCGGCGATCGTGGGCGCGGCGGTGCCGGCGGGCCTGGCCGGCCGCGTCGGCATCGTGCTCCTCGGCTCCCTGGTGGTGAGCCCGGTCATCGGCGGCCTGAGCGCCCCGGTGATCGCGCGGCTGCTCGCGGCGGCCGAGCTGCCCGGGCCGGCCGGCGCGCGGGTTCAGGCACTGGCGGCCCGGGCCGGGGTGCGGGTGCGGGGCCGCCTGCGCCACGGCGCGCGGACGAAGGACGCGAGCGCGCGCCAGGTGGGCTGGCTGCCGGGCCTCCGCTACCTGGTCGTCAGCGACTACCTGATCGCCAGCGCCTCCCCGCCGGAGCTCGACGCGATCCTGGCCCACGAGCTCGCTCACGTGCGGCACCAGGACGTGCTGGTGCGCCAGTACCTCGCCGCGGTCCAGCTCGCCCCCGTCGGCGTGATGCTGGCGATCATGGTCACCGGAGCCCGTGACGCCGCGGCCTATCTCGGCCTGGCGCTGATGTGGGTGATCATCGTCGTGAGCATCCGCCTGGCCAGCGCCATCGTGATCAGGCAGGAGCTGGCCGCGGACGACCTGGCTGCCCGGGTGACCGGGCCCGCCCAGCTGGCGGCCGCCCTCGCGCGCCTCGCGGAGCTGAACCAGATCAGGCCCGACACCAGCGCGCGCTGGGACCGCAGCGTGCGCCACCCGGCCATCCAGCGCCGGCTGGAGCGGCTGCGGCAGCGCGCCGGGGCGGCCCCGGCGGGGGATGCCGCCCCGGCCGGGCAGCCGGCCGCGGCGCCGCGGCCCGGCCCGCCGGAGCCCTGAAGGCCCGCCGGGCGCTCCGGGCTCGACCGCGCGGGACCCGGACCGTAGCGTGTGAGCGTACTGGTCGGTAGGTACGCTTGTCCGGACTCGCCGGGAGGCCGCAGATGGATTTCGGGTACGACGCGCGGACCGAGGAGCTACGCGGGAAGCTGCTCGCCTTCATGGACGAGCACGTGTACCCGGCCGAGCCGGCCTTCGCCGAGCAGGTCGCCCGGGCGGCGGCCGCGGGCGACGTCTGGCAGCGGCCGCCGGTCATCGACCAGCTCAAGGCCAGGGCCCGGGAGGCGGGCCTGTGGAACCTGTTCCTGACCGTGCGCCCGCCGGGGGCCGGGCACGGCGCAGATGATCAGGCGGGCAGGATCGCCCGCGAGCACGGCGCCGGGCTCACCAACCTGCAGTACGCGCCGCTCGCCGAGATCACCGGCCGTTCCGCAGCGCTCGCGCCGGAGGCGCTGAACTGCGCCGCCCCGGACACCGGCAACATGGAGCTGCTCGCCGAGTTCGGCAGCCCCGAGCAGGTCGAGCGATGGCTGATCCCCCTGCTGAACGGCGAGATCCGGTCCGCGTTCTGCATGACCGAGCCGGACGTGGCGTCCTCGGACGCGACCAACATCGCCACGTCGATCCGCCGGGACGGCGGCGAGTACGTGATCAACGGCCGCAAGTGGTGGTCGTCGGGCGCGATGGACCCGCGCTGCCAGCTGCTGATCGTGATGGGCAAGACCGACCCGGGGGCCGAGCGCCACCGGCAGCAGTCGATGATCTGCGTTCCGGCCGGCACCCCGGGCGTGACGGTGCGGCGCAGCATGCGGGTCTTCGGGTTCAGCGACTCCACCCACGGCGGTCATGCCGAGATCGAGTTCCGCGACGTCCGGGTCCCGGCGTCGAACCTGATCGCCGGCGAGGGCGACGGGTTCGCGATCGCCCAGGCCCGGCTCGGCCCGGGCCGCATCCACCACTGCATGCGGCTGATCGGCTCGGCCGAGCGGGCGCTCGAGCTGCTCTGCCGCCGTGCGGCGAGCCGGGTCGCGTGGGGCAGGCCGCTCGCGGACCAGGGAGTGGTGCAGGACTGGATCGCGGAGGCCCGGGTGCGGATCGAGCAGGCCAGGCTGCTGGTCCTGAAGACCGCGTGGCTCATGGACACGGTCGGCAACAAGGGCGCGCACACCGAGATCCAGGCGATCAAGGTCGCGGTCCCGGCGATGGCCGAATGGGTGATCGACAAGGCGATCCAGGTCCATGGCGCCGCGGGGATCAGCCAGGACTTCCCGCTGGCGGCGGCATGGGCGGGCGCCAGGAGCCTGCGGTTCGCCGACGGGCCGGATGAGGTGCACAAGCGCTCTCTGGCCCGCCGCGAGCTGCGCCGGCACCTGAGCTGACGGCGGGCCACGCCGGCGGGCCCGGCCCCGGGCGGGCCGGCCGGGCGGGCGAGCCGGCCCGGGACGGCGCTCTCCGCGATCGGACGAGTCGAGGGAAGGGACGATGCAGATGACAGGGCAGGCACAGCGGGTGGCGGTCGTCACCGGAGGAGCCCGCGGGATCGGGGCGGCTATCGCCAGGAGGCTGGCGGCCGACGGCCTGGCGGTGGCGGTCATCGACCTGAAGGAGGACGACTGCGCCGGGACCGTCGGCGCGATCACCTCGGCGGGCGGCCGGGCGCTGGCCGCGGCGGCCGACGTGAGCGACGCGGCGCAGGTGGCCGCGGCGGTGGAGGCGATCGCCGGGCGGCTGGGCCCGCCCGCGGTGCTCGTCAACAACGCCGGCGTGATCCGCGACAACCTGCTGTTCAAGATGACCGACAGCGACTGGGACACGGTGATGGGCGTCCACCTGCGGGGCGCGTTCCTGATGAGCCGGGCCTGCCAGAAGTACATGGTCGACGCCAAGTGGGGCCGGATCATCAGCCTGTCGTCGAGCTCGGCGCTCGGCAACCGCGGGCAGGCCAACTACTCGGCGGCCAAGGCGGGCCTGCAGGGCTTCACCAAGACGCTCGCGATCGAGCTCGGGCCGTTCGGGATCACCGCGAACGCGATCGCCCCCGGGTTCATCGCCACCGACATGACCGCGGCGACCGCGGCGCGCGTCGGCATGGAGTTCGAGGCGTTCCAGCAGGCCGCGGCGTCCCGGATCCCGGTCAGGCGGGTCGGCCAGCCGGAGGATGTCGCTCATGTCGCCTCGTTCCTGGCCAGCGAGGGCGCCGGGTTCGTCTCCGGCCAGGTGATCTACGTGGCGGGCGGCCCGCTGTGCTGAACGCCGAGCCCGGGGCCGGCGGCGCCCTCCCCGAGCCGGACGCCGCGGCGGAGCTGCGGCGGCAGGTCGCGGCCTTCCTGGCCGCGCACGACCCGGCGGCGACCGACCCTGCCGAGTTCCTGCGGGCGCGGTTCGACGCCGGGCTGGCATGGGTCCACTACCCGCCCGGCCTTGGCGGCCAGAGCCTGCCGCGGACCCTGCAGAAGGTGGTGGACGCCGCGTTCGCGGCGGCGGGCGCGCCCGCCCACCGCGCCGACCGCAACGCGATCGGCCTGGGCATGGCGGCGCCGACGATCCTGGCCTACGGGACCGACGAGCAGAAGCGCCGCTGGCTGCGGCCGCTGTGGACCGGGGAGGAGATCTGGTGCCAGCTGTTCTCCGAGCCCGGCGCCGGGTCGGACCTGGCGAGCCTGTCCACCCGCGCGGTCAGGGACGGGGACCGGTGGATCGTCAGCGGCCAGAAGGTGTGGACCTCCTCGGCCCACGTCGCCGACCGCGGGATACTGCTCGCCAGGACCGACCCGGAGCAGCCGAAGCACCAGGGCCTGACCTACTTCAGCGTGAACATGAAGGCCCCCGGGGTGGAGGTGCGCCCGCTCCGGCAGGCGACTGGCGAGGCCGAGTTCAACGAGGTCTTCCTCACGGACGTGGAGGTCCCCGATGCCGACCGGATCGGCGAGGTCGGCCAGGGCTGGCAGGTGGCCACGGCGACGCTGATGAACGAGCGGGTGGCGCTCGGAGCGTTCACGTTCCCGCGCGAGGGCGGCATGATCGGGGTCGCCGCGCGGCGGTGGCGGGAGAGCCCGCAGCTGCGCACCCCGGGCCTGCACGAGCGCCTGCTGCGGCTGTGGGCGCAGGCGGAGGTCTCCCGGCTGGCCGGGGAGCGCCTGCGGCAGCAGCTCGCGGCCGGGCAGCCCGGGCCGGAGGGCTCCGGGGCCAAGATCGTGTTCGCCCGGCTCAACCAGGAGATCTCCGATTTCGAGGTGGAGCTGCTCGGTGCCGAGGGGCTGAGGTACGGGGACTGGGCGATGCGGCGCCCGGAGGGCGCCGACTTCTACGGCCGGGACGCGGGCTACCGGTACCTGCGCTCGCGGGCGAACTCGATCGAGGGCGGCACTACGGAGATCCTCAAGAACATCGTCGCCGAGCGGGTGCTCGGGCTGCCGCCCGAGATCCGGCTGGACAAGGACAAGCCATGGAAGGACCTGCCGAGGTGAGCGAGGGCGCCGCGGCGCGGGAGCGGGATGCCCGGCTGCCCGACATGACCTACCGCGAGGAGGAGGTCCAGCTGCGCGCCGCGGTCCGGTCGGTGCTCGACGACCGGGCGGACTGGCGATCGGTCCTGGCCCGGACCGAGGCGGCGCAGACCTACGACACCGGGCTGTGGCAGGTCCTGGCCGGGCAGGTGGGCTGCGCCGGGCTGCTCGTGCCGCAGGAGCTGGGCGGGGCCGGCGCGTCGTTCCGCGAGGCCGCCGTGGTCGCCGAGGAGGCAGGGCGAGCCCTGGCGCCCGTGCCCTACCTGGGCAGCGCGGTGCTCGCCACGGCCGCCCTGCTGCCGGCCGCCGGGCAGGCCCCGCAGGCCAGGGAGCTGCTGGCTGAGCTGGGCGCCGGCACCGCCACCGCGGCGCTGGCGGTGCCATTCGCCACCGCGCCCGGAGCGCCGCCGGAGCCGACCGTGCGGATCGTGCCCGGCCCGGCCGGCGATCCCGCGGGCACGTACCGGCTCAGCGGCTCGGTGACCGGGGTGGCCGACGCCCTCCCGGCGGACGTCCTGCTGGTCCCCGGCGACGGCGTGCCGGCCGGGCTGTTCGCCGTCCGCGCCGCGCAGGCCGGGGTCACCATGACGCCGGTGACCTCCCTGGACATGACCAGGCAGCTCGCGGACCTCACGCTGGAGGCGGCGCCCGCCAGCCGGATCGCCGCGGGCCCCGCCGCCGGCGCCGCGGTCACCGCGGCGCTGCGGGCCGGGGCGGGCATGCTGGCCGCCGAGCAGCTCGGGCTGGCGGAGCGGGCGCTGGAGATCACGCTGGCCTACGTCAAGCAGCGGCACCAGTTCGCCCGGCCGGTCGGCTCGTTCCAGGCGATCAAGCACCGGCTGGCGGACCTGTGGGTGGCCATCACCCAGGCCAGGGCCGCGTCCCGGTACGCGGCCGCCTGCCTGGCCGGGCAGGATCCCGACACGCCGGTCGCGGTCGCCCTGGCCAAGGCGACCTGCTCGGAGGTGGCGCTGCTGGCGGGCCAGGAGATGGTGCAGCTGCACGGCGGCATCGGGTTCACCTGGGAGCACCCGGCCCACCTGTACCTCAAGCGGGCCAAGGCCACCTCGATCGCGCTCGGCACTCCCGAGCGCCACCGGGCCGCGCTCGCGGACCTGGTCGGCCTGCCCGCCCCGTGAGGCCTTGCCCGGGGCCCGGCCGCCAGTGGCCCCGGGACGCCGGCCCGGCCGTCAGTGGCCCCGGAACGCCTCCTCCAGCCACCAGGCGCCGGCGGTCGAGGTGACCTTGGCGTCGATCAGCAGCGGCCGGTCGCGCGGGCCGTCCAGCCAGTCGCCCGCGCCTGCCAGGTCCTCCCGCCGGCGGACCGTGAGCGCGGCGCAGCCGAAGCCCCGGGCGATCCCGGCGATGTCCGCGGGCGGGAACCTGACCGTGTCCAGCGGATGGCCATCGGGGCCGAAGTGGTGCACCTCGGCGCCGTAGGCCTCGTCGTCGTAGACCACGATCACCATCGGCAGCGCCAGCCGCACTGCGGTCTCCAGCTCGCTGATCCCCATGAGCGCGCCCCCGTCCCCGAGCGCCGCGACGGCCAGGCGGTCCGGCCGCGCGATCGCCGACCCGATCGCCGAGGCCAGGCCGAGCCCGACCGACTGGTAGGCCTGGGTGAACGTGAAGCCGTTCTCGTCTGGCACCGACAGGTACATGCTCGGGTAGCCCATGAAGTTGCCCGAGTCGACCGCGACCACGCGCTCGGCGGGCAGCAGGTCATCCAGGGCCGCCGTGAGCGTGCGCGGATCGATCCGGCTTGCGGTGCTGTCGTCGTCGTACGGCACGTCCCGCCAGCGGATCCCGCGGGCGATCCGCTGGCGGAGCTCCTCCGAGCGGTAGCCGGTGCCGTGCCGGATCCCCGTCGCGGCGCCCGTGCGGGCGCCAGTCACGGCGCCTGCCTCCGGGGCCAGGTCGGCGCCGGCCCCGGCCAGTGCCTCGGTGACCGCGTCGGCGGTGAGCGCGGCGTCCCCGGTCACCCCGAGATCCACGGGCCGGTGCATGCCCAGCGCCGCCGGGTCGGTGTCCACCTGGGCGACCGTGGCGCCCTCGCCGATGAGCCTGCCGTGCCGCAGCGTCCAGGTGTTGAGCGAGCAGCCCCAGCCGACCACCAGGTCCGCGCCCCGGATCAGCTCGGCGGCCAGCGGCGAGGCGAACCCGCCGCTTATGTCCAGGTCCCACGGGTTGCCGCGGAACAGGCCCTTCGCGGCAGCCGAGGTGGCCAGCAGCGCGCCGCAGGCGTCGGCCAGGCGCTCCAGCGCGCGCCGCGCCCCGGACACCCGCGCGCCGCGCCCGGCGATGAACACCGGACGGCGCGCCCGGCCGATCGCCGCGGCCAGCCGCGCCACGCCGTCATGATCGGGCGGGGCGGGCGCGACCGCAGGCGGCGGCTGCGTGGCCGGCGGCCCCTCGCACTCGCCGGCCTGCACGTCGAGCGGGAGCGCGAGGATGACCGTGCGCCGGTCCTCCGCGGCGGTCCGGTACGCCCGCGCGGTGTCGTCCGCCGCGAAGCCCGGGGAGTGCAGCCGGGCCGGCACCGCGCCGATCGCCTGGGCCAGCCCGGCCATGTCGATGCGGAAGTTGGAGCGGACCGCCCCGGCCGCGACGTCGGCGGACAGCACCAGCATCGGGGTGCGGCTCTTGGCCGCCTCGGTGATCGCGGTGATCGCGTTGGTGAGCCCGGGGCCCTGGTGGACCGTCACGATCCCCGGGCGGCCGGTGAGCCGGGCCCAGCCGTCTGCCATGCTCGCCGCGCCGCACTCGTGCCTGGCCGCGATGAACCGGGCGCCCCGGGCGATCAGCGCGTTGGTCACGTGGAAATTGCCGCTGCCGACCAGGCCGAACACGGTGTCGGCGCCGAGCCCGGCCAGGACGGAGGCGACCGCGTCGGGTACCCGCATCACGCCCGCTCGACCAGGGCGAGGGCGCGGCACGGGCTGCCCGAGCCGGCGAGGATCGGCAGCGGCCCGGCGATCACCACCGAGCCTGTCGCCGGGAGCCTGGACAGGTTCTGAAGCTGCGTGAGCCCGTACTTGCCGGCGCCGAGCAGCGCCGCGTGGCAGGGGAACGGCGGGTCGAACGAGTGCGCCGCGCCCGCGTCGGTGCCGACGGTCTCGACGCCGAAGCCGAGCAGCGGGGACTCCAGGGCCAGCCAGCGCGCGCAGTCCGGCGAGACGCCTGGCGTGTGGGGGCCGGCCTCGTCGGCGTTCAGGAACTCGCGCTGGCTTCCCGAGCGCGCGTCCCATCCCGTCCGGTACAGCAGCCAGCCGCGGTCCGGCAGGGGCCCGTGCTCGGCCTCCCACGCCTTGATGTGCTCGACCTCGAGGAGGAAATCCGGGTCGCCCGCGGCCTGGGCGCTGAAGTCGAGGACCACGGCCGGCGCGATCAGGTGAGCGGGAGGGACCTGGGAGACGTCCAGCCCGTCCCGTCCGGTGGCCCAGTGGACCGGCGCGTCGAAGTGGGTGCCGGTGTGCTCGCCAGTCGTGATGTTGTTCCAGTACCACGCCGGGCCGCGCTCGTCGTACCGGCTGATCTCGGTCAGCGAGAACGGGCTGGTGTTCCCGAACGGCTCGGGGAGCTGGATGACCGGGGTCTGCGGGCTGAGCGGCGCGGTCAGGTCGACGACCTCGATCGCGCCGGCGCGCAGCGCGGCCATGAACTGGGCGAGGACGGGCATGGGCGGGCCTCCCGCGGCACCTGGGGCAGACTACGATCACCAAGATTGCACAGCCGGTGCCGGCGCGGAAGGGCGGCGGCGCGATGGCCGGGCGCGCGGGGAGGCTCGCGCCCGCCCGCGCCGGCTCGCGCCGGCACCGGCTGTGGCTCGCGGCCGGGCCGGGTCAGTGCCCGGCCGGCGGCGCCGGGACCGGCACCCGCAGCCGCAGGTCGCGGGAGGACCGGCCGATCTGCAACGTGAGCGGGCCGTCCAGCCAGGCCCAGCGGCCTGCGGCGGCGTCCCAGCGCTGGAGCACCCGGGCCGGCACGCTCAGCACCGCGGCGGCGGCCTCGCCCGGCTCGGCGGTCACGGAGGCGAACGCGGCGAGGACCCGCACCGGCCGCCGCGGGTCGCCCTCCGCGGTCAGGTAGGCCTGGATCACCTCGCGCCCGGGGCGGCCGCCGGTGTTCCTGACGGTGACCCGGACGGCCAGCCCTCCCGGAACGCCCGGGCCGTGCCCGCCGCCCGCGTGCGCGCCGCCCGGGCCGTGCACCACCTCGGCCGACTCGTAAGCCCAGGTCGTGTAGCCGAGCCCGTGCCCGAACGGGTAACGGGGGACCAGGCCGCGTGCGTCGTACCCCCGGTACCCGATCAGCAGGCCCTCGGAGTACTCCAGCCGCCCGTCGGAAGCCGGGGCGGCGCCGAGCACCGGGCAGTCGGACTCGGCCGCCGGGATGGTGACCGGCAGGCGGCCGCCCGGCTCGGCGTCCCCGAGCAGCACCCCAGCCAGGGCCTCGCCCATCGCCTGGCCGGGCAGCCAGCCCTGGATGACCGCCGCGACCTGCCCGGCCCAGGGCATCAGCACCGGCATGCCGGCGTTGACGACCACGATCGTCGCCGGGCACGCCTCGGCCACCGACCGCACGAGCTCGTCCTGCCGGCCCGGCAGGGCCAGGCCGGGCCGGTCGAATCCCTCGCTCTCGGTCAGCTCGGCGGATCCGACGATGACGACCGCGGCATCCGCGCCCCGGGCCGCCCGGACCGCCTCCGCCAGGAGGTCATCGTCGGCGGCCGCCGGCGCGATCCCGAGCCGCACGGTCAGCGGGCCCGCGCCGTCCGCGGCCGGCGACAGCTGCAGCTCCACGCCGACGTCACGGCCCGCCCGGAGCTCCACCCCGGCCCGCACCCGGCCGGGCCTGGTCATCGCCTCGACCGGGTCGGCCGGGGTGGGGGTGGGGCGGTCGGCGACCGTCTCGCCGTCCACGGTCAGCCGCAGCCAGCCCACTCCGGCGCCCCCGACGCAGTGCGGCCCGCTGACCTGCGGGCGGAACACCGCGCGCAGCACGATGCTGCCCGGCTCGCCCCAGCCGACGCCGGGCGGGAGCCCGTCCCACCAGGCGAAGGCGGACGCCTCCCGGTGCTCGCCGCGGATCACGCGGCCCGCGGCATCGCGGAACTCCAGCCGCAGGCCGGGCTCGCCGGTCACCGGGTCGCGCAGCGAGCCTGCGGGCGGCTCGGGAACAGCGTCCCAGATCCGGCAGCCCTCGGCGACGCTCACCTGCGCCTGCCCGGCGAGGCGGGCCGCCAGGGCGGCGGCCGGCACGGAGACGGCGGCGGGGACGACGACCGCGCTGCCGCCGCCCTGGATGGTCGGGCGGAGCGCGCCGGGACCGATCACGGCCAGGCGCCGCAGGCGGCCGGCCGCCAGCGGCAGGATCCCGGCCGGGTTGCTCAGCAGCACGAACGAGGCCGCCGTGGCCCGCCGGAGCAGCCCGGGATCGACGAGCCGCCGCCCCGGCGGGCCGGCCGCCCGCGCCGCGCCCGGCCGGTGATCCAGCGCGCCGACCCGGACGGCGAGGCCCAGCAGGCGCAGCACCTTGTCATCGATCACGTCGGCGCCGACCAGCCCGTCGGTGACCGCCTGGGCGAGCCGCTCGCCCCATGGCCCGTCCGGCCCCGGCATCACCAGGTCCACGGCGGCCAGCGCGGTCTCCGCCGTCTCGGCCGCGGCCCCCCAGTCGGAGGTCACCACCCCGCCGAAGCGCCACTCGCCCTTGAGCACCTGGGCGAGCAGGCGCGCGTTCCGCGTCATCGGCACGCCGTTGACCTTGTTGTAGGCCGCCATGACCACGGCGACTCCGGCCTCGCGCACGGACGCCTCGAACGGGGCGAGGTAGACCTCGCGCAGTGCCTCCTCGCTGACCCTGGCGTCGTAGCCGCGCCGGCCCGTCTCCGAGTCGTTGGCCACGAAGTGCTTGGCCGTCGCGGCGACCCCCGCCGCCTGGAGCCCGCGCACGTAGCCGACCGCGATCCGGGAGGTCAGCAGGGGATCCTCGGAGAAGCACTCGAAGCCGCGCCCGCCGAGCGGGGTGCGCATGAGGTTGATCGTCGGGCCGAGCAGGACGTCGATGCCCTTGGCCCGGGCCTCGGTCCCGAGCGCGAACGCGAGCTCGCGCACGAGCTCCGGATCCCAGGTGGCGCCGAGCGCCGACGGGCACGGCAGGCTGGTCGACGGGTGCCGCTCATCCAGCCTGGTGCCCCGCGCCCCGGCCGGGCCGTCCGACATCACGATCTGCCGCAGGCCGATGGCCGGCGCCGCCCGGGTCGTCCAGCTGTCCGCGCCGGTGAGCAAATCGACCTTCTCGCGCAGCGAGAGCGAGGAGACCAGGTCGCGCAGGTCCCGGCCGCCGGGGGCCTGCCCGCGCGGCGGGCGGGCCGTGATTGCCTGGTCCGAGGCCGGGTTGCCGGCCGGGCCGCCCGCCCGGCCGGCAACCCGGCCGGGCGGGCGGCGCGCGTGGTGCGGAGTTGTCATGCCGGCCGCGCTCAGCCGACCGGCTTGAGGTGCAGGACGGTGTAGAGCAGGTACGGCGAGTTCGGGACCGGGTTCATGTACGGGTTGGCCGCCGTCGGCCACCCCGTGTAGTTCTTGGTCGAGTACTCGTACCAGGCCGCGCCGTACAGCAACGGGATGACCGGCGCCTGCGTGGCGACGATCTTCTGCAGGGTGTCGAGCGCCGCCCGCTGGGCCGCGGGGTTGTCCGTGCTGGCGAACTGGGCGAGCGCGGCCTGCGCCTGCGGGTCCCGGAACCGGCCCCAGTCGCTGGCGGCCGGCTTGCCGATCGGCGCGGACTGGCTGTCGTCGAGCCAGTTCTGGAAGTAGTAGTACGGGTTCGGGCCCTGGGTGCCCCAGTGGATCATGGCGTCGAAGTTGCCGACGGGGTAGTCCGCGTACCACTGGTTGGCCTGGACGCCGTCGAAGGACACCTCGAAGCCCTCGGCGTTCAGCTGGTTGGCGATGAGCTGGGCATCGGTCGCGTAGTCGGTGTAGGAGGACGGGTCCTCGATCGAGAACTTGATCGTCCTGCCGTTCTTCGTCCACTTGCCGTTGACCTTCTTCCAGCCATCGCTGGTCAGGATCGCCGCCACCTTGGCCGGGTCGGAGGTGGGCGACAGGTTGCCGGCGTAGGCCGGGTCGAGCAGCGCGTTGTCCACCGGGAGCAGCAGGCCGCTCGACGAGGTCGCGGGCGGCTCGTAGCCGGTCTCTCCCTGGACGGACAGCTGCTGCCGGTCGATGCCGGCGCTGATCGCGAGCCGGACCTTCGGGTCGTTGAGCGGCGGCCTTGTGACGTTCAGCCACAGCGTCACCACGTTGTTGTCGGAGAACCACGGCTTGCTCGCGGTCCAGGTGTGGAAGTCCGGGCTCTTGTTCAGGAAGTTCTCCTGCACGTTGCTGACGTCGTTGCCGGCGTAGTCGATCAGCCCGTCCTCAAGGGCCGGGTTCGCCGTGTCGTTGCTGATGTAGTCCGGGAAGACGATCGACGGCACCCTGACGCTCGCCTTGTCCCAGTAGTGCCTGTTGGGCGTGAGGGTGAACTTCTGCGCCGAGAACTGCGACACCACGTACGGCCCGGTGCCGACCGGGTTCGGATCGGTGAACGTCGCCGGGTTGGCGATGCCCTTCCAGATGTGCTCGGGGACGACGTACATGCCGCCGATCAGGAAGAGGTTCGCGTACTCGGGCTGGCTGTACCTGAGCACGACCGTCGTGGGGCTCGTCGCGGTCGCGGTCAGCGGGACCGGCGGCGGGGCGACCGGCGTGAGGTTCGGGTGCAGCTTCAGCAGGCTGAAGCTGAACGCCACGTCGGAGGCGGTCATCGGGGTGCCGTCGCTGAACCTGACGCCCTTGCGGATCGTGAGCGTGAGCGTCTTGCCGCCGTCGGACCAGGAGTAGGCCGTCGCCAGCCACGGGATCGGCGGCTGGGTGGGGCGCATGATGTTGAACAGCAGCAGCGGCTCGTAGTAGAGCGCGGTGGAGTTGACCTCGTTGCCGAGCGAGGTCGACACGAAGGGGTTGAACGACCTGGTGTAGGTCTGCCCGGTGTTGTCGACGATGACCAGCGGCTTGGCCTGCTTCCCCGAGGACGCCGGCGAGCTGCTGCAGGCCGCCGCCGCCAGGGCGAGCGCGCTCGCCATGACCAGGCTCTTCAGGATCGGTCGGTGCATTGCCTAGACTCCAATGTGCCCGGCCGGCTCATGCCGGCCTGTCTTGTGTGACCGTGGGGGTCTGTCGAGTACTGGTGCGGCGCCGGGCCGGCCGGGCCGGCGGGCCGCCGCCGTGCGGGTCACGGCCGTGCGGGTCACGGCCGTGGGGGCCACGGGCCGGGTGCGTCGCGTGCGTCGTGTGCCGCCGAAGGCGCGTCCGGCGAGCGCGGATGTCGTCAGCCGGGTCCGTTCATCGCGCCTCCCTCCGGGGCCGGGCGGCCCGGCGGCCGGGGGCGAGCCCGGCGGCTCGTTCGCCCCGGCCGAGCGCGGAGCGCTCGGCGGCGCTCAGGCCGTCGGCGTGCAGCCAGCAGGCGCTGGCATGGCCGCCGCCGAGATCGGCCAGGGCGGGGACGGCATCGGCGCAGACCCGCATCGCGTGGGGGCAGCGCGGGCGGAACGGGCACCCGCCGGCCGGGATGGCCGGCCCGGTCGCGGCGTCTCCTGGCGTGAGCCTGGCGGCGGCCGGGCGATCGGGGTCCGGGGCAGCGCCGATCAGCAGCTGGGTGTAGGGGTGGGCCGGCGCGTCGGTGACCACGGCGGCGGGGCCCGACTCGACCATCCGGCCCGCGTACATGACGCAGATCGCGTCGGCGAGGTAGCGGGCCGATGCGATGTCGTGCGTCACGTAGACGATCGCCAGGCCGTCACGCTCGCGCAGGTCGGCAAGGAGGTTGAGCACCCCGAGCCGGACGGAGACGTCGAGCATCGAGACCGGCTCGTCGGCGAGCAGCACGCGCGGCCTGACGGCGAGGGCGCGGGCGATCGCGACCCGCTGCCGCTGGCCGCCGGACAGCTCGTGCGGGTACTTGCCGCGGAACTGGCCCGGCGGCGTCAGGGCCACCCGTTCGAGCAGCCCGTCGGCGGCCCGGTCGAGCTCCGGGCGGGTGCGCGCCAGGCGGTGGATCCTGAGCGGCCTGGCCAGGTGGTAGCGGACGTCATGGACCGGGTTGAGGGAGGAGAACGGATCCTGCAGGACCAGCTGCACCTGCCGGGCGAACTCCCGCCGCCCCCGCGACGAGCGCGGCAAGGGCGCCCCGTCGAGCAACAGCGTCCCGCTGGTCGGCCGGATCAGCCGGGCGAGCAGCTTGACCAGCGTCGACTTCCCCGACCCGCTCTCCCCGACGATCGCGATGATCGCTGCCCGCGGCAGGGCGACGGTGACATCCTGGACTGCCCGCACGAGGCCGCCCCCGGGGCGCGCCCGGCTCGCCCGGACCCGGAAGTTCCTGGTGAGCCCGCGCGCCTGGAGCAGCGGCACGTCACCGCCCGGGGCGCCACCCCGGGCGGCAGTGCCGCCGGCGGCAGGGCCGCTCACGGCCTGCTCCGGTCGCCGACCGGGCCCGGCGCACGGGCGGCCGTGCCGGAGCGCGGCGCCCGGCCATGGTGCTCGGCGCGGGGGACCTGCCCGCCGTGATCACGTGTCGGGGCGTCGTCCGGCCGCCTGAGCTCCTCCGGCACCTGCGCGCCCTCGTGGTGCAGCCAGCACGCGGCCACGCGCGCGCCCGGCCCGGGCGGCAGGAGCGGCGGCGCCTCGGTGCGGCAGCGGTCCATCGCGAACCGGCAGCGCGGGTGGAAGACGCAGCCGGCCGGCAGCTGACGCAGGTCGGGAGGTGAGCCGCCGATGCCGGTCAGGCGCGAGCGCGGGCCGTGCAGCGGCGGGAACGATGTCAGCAGCCCCAGCGTGTACGGGTGGCGGGGGGCCCGGTAGAGCTGGCCCGCGGGCGCCTGCTCCACCAGCCGGCCCGCGTACATCACCGCGATGGTGTCGGCGATCTCGATCAGCAGCGACAGGTCATGGGTGATGAACAGGACAGCGAACCCGAGCCGTTCCCGCAGGGCCACGAGCTCGGTGAGGATCTCGCGCTGGGTCACGACGTCCAGCGCGGTCGTGGGCTCGTCCATGATCAGGATCTGCGGGCGGAGCGCGGTTGCCATGGCGATCATGACGCGCTGCCGCTGGCCGCCGGAAAGCTCGTGCGGGTGGCTGGTCAGCCTGGCGGCCGGGATGCCGACGAGCTCGAGCAGCTCGGCCGCCCGGGCCCGCCTGGCCGCCCGGGTCATGGCGGGCCGGTGCGCGGCCAGCACGTCGGTGAGCTGCGCGCCGATCGTCATCACCGGGTTGAGCGCGTGCATCGCGCTCTGCAGCACGATCGCGAGCTGATCCCAGCGCAGTGCCCGCAGGTCCCTGTCCCGCAGGCGGAGCAGGTCCACCGCCGCGGGGACCGGGCCGGCCGCGCCCCCGTCCCGCGGGCCCTGGCCGTCGGCGCCGGCGGCCGCCGTGCCCTCCCGCCCGGGCAGGGGGCGGAACAGCACCTGCCCGCCGGTCACCACGGCGGGCGGCCGCAGCAGCCTGGCGATCGCGAAGGCGAGCGTGGACTTCCCGCTTCCGCTCTCTCCGGCCAGGCCGAGCACCTCGCCCCGGTGAAGCGTGAGGTCGGCTGCGACCACGGCCCGGATCGCGGCCGGACCTGAACCGTAGTCGACCGACAGGCCGCGGATTGCCAGCAGGGCATCGCCGGTCGCGCCCGGGCCGGGGCCCGCGCCCGGGCCGGGGCCCGCGCCGGGGCCGGGGCCCGCGCCGGGGCCGGGGCCCGCGGGAGTGCTCATGCGGCCTGGCCTCCTCGTGGCGCCGGGGCGCCCCCGGCTGCCGCGCGCGGGCGGTCAGGCCGTGGCCGTCCGCCGGGGCCGGCCCGCCCGGCCCGGCGGTCCGGGCGGGCGCGCCGGGGCCGGCCCGTGAGGCCAGCGGCCCTCAGCCGGGGATTGACGAACTCGTCGATGCCGAAGTTGAGCAGGGCCAGCGCGGTGCCGAACAGCCCGACGGCCAGGCCTGGCGGCAGGAACCACCACCATTCGATGTGCACCTGCTGGGCGGCCTGGGCGCTCTGCGCCCAGTACAGCATCGTGCCCCAGCTCCAGTGCGCGACGCTGATGACGCCGAGGAACGACAGCGCCGTGTAGGTCCCGACGCCGTAGATCACGGTGAACAGGAATGAGGTGGCGACGACCGGGACCAGGTTCGGCAGGATCTCGAAGGCCATGATCCGCCAGGCTCGCTCGCCGGCGATCCGGGCGGCGAGGACGAAGTCCCGCCCGCGCAGCGACAGGGTCTGCGCCCGCATCACCCGCGCGCCGTAGGCCCAGCCGGTGACGCTGATGACCAGCCCGATGAGCACGTCGTTGGGGCTGGCGGTGCGGGACAGGAACCCGAAGATCACGATGAGCAGCGGGAGCGCGGGCATCACCAGGAACACGTTGGCGAGCATGGAGAGCAGGTCGTCCAGCCAGCCGCCGGCGTATCCGGCGGTGACGCCGAAGGCGATCGCCAGGATCGTGGCGACCGCCCCGGCCACCAGCGAGACCAGGATGGTGCTCCGCCCGCCCGCGAGCAGCTGGGACAGGACGTCCTGCTGGACCTGGGTGGTGCCCAGCCAGTGCGCGGCCGAGGGAGGCTGCGGCACTCCCGAGGTCGTGGACAGGCTCGCGCTCGGGTTGTACGGGGCGATCCACGGGCCGATGACCGCCACGATGGTGAAGAACACCGCCATCCCCAGGCCGACCCGGATCTTCAGCGACCTCGGCAGCCGGAGCATGCGGGCGTGGCCCCGGCCCGGCAGCGACGGCGCCGGCTGTGCGGCCATGGGGACTCCGGGGGCAAGGGACATCGGTCATCCCTCCTGCCTGGTACGGGGGTCGAGGAACGCGTAGGCGAAGTCCGCGAGCAGGTTCGCGGCCAGCACCGCGAACGTCACGACCAGGAAGATCCCTTGCAGCAGCGGGTAGTCCTCGCTCCCGATGGCCTGGTAGAGCACGTATCCGATGCCCGGGTAGGAGAAGACGATCTCGGTGAGCAGCGCGCCCGACACCACGAAGCCGATCGCCAGCGAGAACCCCGACACGCTGGGCAGGATCGCGTTCCGGGCCGCGTAGGCGATCACCCGTGCGGTGCGCAGCCCCTTGGCGCGGGCGATGAGGACGTAGTCCTCGTCCATCGTGGTGAGCATCATGTTCCGCATGCCGATGACCCAGCCCGCGACGGAGCCGACCACGATGGTGAGCGCGGGCAGGACCGCGTGGTCGATCAGGCTCGCGATGAAGGGCCAGGTCAGGCCCGGGTTGAGCGTGGTGGTGTCGTAGCCGGAGTTCTGCGGGAACCAGCCGAGCTTGGTCGCGAACAGCGCGACCGCCAGGATCGCGACGAAGAAGTACGGCGCGGCCTGGAAGAACGTCATCGCGGGCAGCAGGCTGTCGAGCCAGCTTCCGCGCCGCCAGGCCGCGGCGATCCCGGTCAGCGTGCCGAGCGCGAAGCTGATCACGGTGGCGGTGCCGACCAGGCCGATCGTCCACGGCAGGGCCGCCCGGATGACGCTCGCCACCGTGGCCGGGTAGGCGCTGAACGAGACCCCCAGGTCGCCGTGCAGGAGCTGGTGCCAGTAGTGAAGGTACTGGCCCCAGAGGCTGAGCCTGGTGTTCAGCCCGTACTGGAGGTCCAGCGCGGCGATCGTCTGCGGGGTGACCCGGGATCGCATCTGGCCGATCGCCGCTTCGACCGGGTTCCCGGGCATGAGCCGGGGGATGAAGAAGTTCACCGTGATGGCCACCAGCGCGGTGACGAGGTAGAGGGCGAGCCGCCTGGCCACGAGCCGCATCACTGCCTCCCGCCGGCCGTGCAGCCGCAGCTCTCGCGCAGGACCAGCGTGGTCGGCAGGACGATCTCCCGCCCGGCGCGGTCCCGGCTGCCGATCATGGACCGCAGGACGTCGAATGCGGTGGCGCCGAGCTCCTGGATGGGCTGGCGGACCGTGGTCAGGCGCGGGTGCAGGTGGCGCGCGACCGGGATGTCGTCGAAGCCGGTGACCGCGACCTCCCCGGGAACGTCGATGCCGTGCCGGCTCAGCGCGTGCAGCACGCCGATCGCGGTCTGGTCGTTGGCGCAGGCGATGGCGCGGGGGAGCGGCATCTTGTCGGCTAGCAGCAGCGCGATGACCCTCGCGCCGCCGGCCGCGTAGTAGTTGCCCTGCCAGCGCGGCCCGTCGGCGAACAGCGCCCTCGCGCGTGCCGCCTCCCGCGCCAGCGCCTCCCGCCGGGCCAGGTTGTCGGGGCTGTCCGCATGGCCCGCGAGGTACGCGATGGTCGGGTAGCCGTGGTCCAGCAGCAGGTGCCTGGCCAGCTCGGTCATCCCGGCGCCGTTGTCTCCGCGCACGTTGGCGGTCACCGGGCTCGCGATGCCTGCCAGCGTGACGACGGGCACCTGCCGGGCGATCTGCGCGAGCCTGGAGGGATGGACCGCGCGGTCGTGCAGGATGAGGCCGTCGCTCTTGCGGGCCATGGTCATGATCCGGCGGTGCGCGTCCTGGTCGTCCACGCCGACCGATCCGACCAGCAGGTTGTAGCCCTGCCGCTGCGCGGCCACCTCGATGCCCCGGTTGATCACGTCGGTGAACTGGAGGCTCTCGTCCTCCTCGGCGAAGGAGCCCTCGCTGGTCAGCTGCCAGGGGACGCGGCGGAACACGACGCCGACGACCTCCTTGAGGCGAGCGGACAACGCCCGGGCCGCGCCGTCCGGGACGAAGCCGAGGTCGGCGACCGCGCGGAGCACCCGTTCCCGGGTCTCCTGGCGGGGGTTGCGGTTGCCGTTCAGGACCCGGGACACCGAGGCGATCGAGACTCCCGCGGCGCGCGCGACATCGTAGATCGTCGGCGGAGACTGGATGCTCCGGTCCTGCTCGGCCATCGCGCTCCCTTGGCGGCCGGGGCGGTCGCGGGCCGGCTTCGTCCCGCGCCGCTGTGCCAGTAGCCGCTGTGCCAGTAGCCGCTGTGCCAGTAGCCGCTGTGCCAGTAAGCGCTTACTTGAGCGGCCAGGACAGCAGCCGGACCTGTGGGTAAGCGCTTTCCCAGTTGGCAGCAATGTAGGACTGCGCAAACTCAGCGGCAAGGGCGAGCGACGATTCTGTTACCTGAATGTTATGTTTCACTGACTGAAACGGACATCCAGTGCTATTCTCCTGTCTGCACCCTCCGTCCGGATGCGCGGCCGGCCGGCGGCACCAGCCTGGTGAGCCGCCGGGCGTGGCGCAGCGGGGGAGGCGGAGGACGGCCGGCCCGTCCGGCGGGGCGACGTCGGCGCAGGGGACGGAACCCCGAGCCGGAGTGATGCCGGGAATAGATGTATATCTAATATTTAAGGTAAATTGATATGGTGCTGTACGCTGGCGCTCATGCATAGCCCGGCGGCGCCGCCGATCGGCCTGTACGTCGCCCAGGTGAGCAAGGTGGTGAGCCGGGCGTTCGATGAGTGCCTGGCTGCCGAGGGCGGATCGCTGCCGGTCTGGCACGTGCTGGTCGCGCTGACGGACGGCCATGCCGCGAGCCAGCGCGAGCTGGCGGAGCAGGTCGGCATCCAGGACGCCACCCTCACGCACCACCTGAATGCGATGGAGGCGGCCAGGCTTGTCACGCGGCGGCGCGACCCGAGGAACCGGCGGGTGCACCTGGTCGAGCTCACCACCGAGGGTGAGGCGCTCCACGCGCGGCTGCGGGAGGCGGCAGCGGCGTTCGACGGCCGGCTGCGCGGCGGGTTCACCGATGATGAGCTCACCCGGCTGCGGGAGCTGCTCACCCGCCTGCGCGACAACGCGGTCTGACCGGCACCCGCGGACCCGGCGGCAGCCGGGGCCGCCCGCTGCGCGGCCCCGCGGCGCGAGCCGGGGCAGGTGCCGCTCCGGTGGCGCCGGGGCCGGGCGGATCGTCAGCGGCGAGCGCCGAGGCCTCAGGCCTCAGGGCGCCGGCCGGCTCCGCAGGCGCTTGAGAGTGGCGATGTCGCGCCGGTGGCCTTCCCTGCCTCCCGGCGTCTCGGCCACGAACGCGACGCCCGCCGTGGCCGGATGGTGCAGGAGCTCCCAGAACGGCCGCAGGCCGATCTCCCCCTTGCCGACGTTCTCGTGGCGGTCGCGCCGGGACCCGCAGCGGTCCCTGGCGTCGTTGGCGTGGATGAGCCGCAGCCGCGCGATCCCTGCCTGCCCGAGCTCGCTGAACACCGCATCAACCCCCCCGGCCGCGGTCAGGTCATGTCCCGCCGCGAACAGGTGACAGGTGTCCAGGCACAGCTGCGCCTGCGGGTGCCAGTCAAGGGCCGCCAGGTACGGCCCGATCTCGCCGGCGGCCGCGCAGAGCATGTGCCCCTGCCCGGCCATCGGCTCAAGCAGGACCGGCGGGCCGCCGCCGGGCATCGCGTCCAGCACCGGAAGCAGCGCCTCGCGGGCCCGGCGGAGCCCCGCGTCCCGGTCTGCGGTGACCGATGAGCCGGTATGCACGACGACCCCCCGGGCGCCGATCTCGCGCGCGCGGAGCAGGCTCTGGGCGAGCAGGGCCGCCGAGCGCGCCCGGACGGCGTCAGCCGGCGAGCCGACGTTGACCAGGTAAGGCGAGTGGACGAACACCGGCAAGCCGGTCGCCTCGACATGGGCGCGCAGCGCCCGGATCTCCCGCTCGTCCCCCTCGCCCGGGGTCCAGGTGCGCGGGTTGCCGACGAAGACCTGCATGACCTCGGCGCCGACGCCGGCCGCATAGCCCAGCCCGGCGGATGCGAGCCCCGCGGCAACCGGGACATGGACGCCCACGGGGCGCGCTGAGCGCGGAGCGGCCCGGCGGGTGATCACGGCGGCGCCTGGCGAGACGGCACCCGCAGATCATGCCACCGGCGGCATGCGGCCTGCCCGTCTGGTGCGGCTAGAGTGCGGCTCATGGCCATCGCCCGCGCAGGCGCGGTTATCTCCGCACGGCGGCGCCTCGCGCCGCCCGCGGCGCGGCACGCGCCGCGGGCGGCCGGCGGCGCGTGCCGCGCCGCGGGCCCGGCGGACCAGGCGCGGCACCAGGGCGCAGCGCGATGACGCGGCTGGTCGTCAAGCTCGGATCGAGCTCGATCGCCAGCGGCGAGGGCCTGGCGCTCGACGTCATCGCCGACCTGGTCACGCAGATCGCGAGCGCGCAGCGCGACGGCCACGAGGTGATCCTGGTCACATCGGGTGCCGCGAGGCTCGGCCGCCGGCTGCTCGCATTCGAGGGGCCCACCGCGCGGGCCGGCCCCGAGCTCGCGCGGCTGCTCGACGCCGTGCGGGCGTCGGTGGGGCAGTTGTCCGCCGCCTCGGCGGCTGCCGGACCGCCACCTCCGGGCGCCGGCCCGGGCCAGGCCGCTGGCGCCGCGGCGGTCGCCTCGCTGGAGGCGACGCTGGACCGGTACCGGGCGGCGGACACGTCCGGTCCGCTCGGCGTCGCGCTCGCCGCCTCGGTCGGCCAGCCCGCGCTGATGGCCCTCTACCGGCAGCTCGCCGCCGCGGTCGGCGTCGAGGTCTGCCAGATCCTGCTCTCCCGCAGCGACCTGGACTCGCCGTGGGCCATGCGGGACGTGGGAAGCGTGCTCACCTCGGCGCTGGCCCAGGGACTGCTGCCGATCGTCAACGGCAATGACACGACCGACCCCAAATCGGAGCTGGACAACGATCAGATCGCCGTCGCGGTGGCCGTGGCGGCGCAGGCGTCGCGGCTGGCGTTCCTCACCAACGTCCGCGGCGTGTACGCCGACCAGGCGATGCGGGAGCGACTCGCCCGGCTCACCCCCGAGCAGGCCAGGGCGCTGCGGATCGTTGCGCCGGGCGAGGGCAGGGGCGGCATGCGGTCCAAGCTGAACGCGGCCGCGCGCGCAGCCTACTGCGGCATCGAGTGCGTGATCGGGCCAGCGCGCGGCGCCGACGTGGTGGCCAGGAGCCTGAGCCCGCGGGTGCGGACGGGAACGGTGGTGCGGGCGGCCGCGGGGCACCTGGCACCAGCGGATCGCTGGATCGGCGGGATTGCCTACCCGGTGGGCTCGATCGGAATCAACCGGGAGGCCGAGCAGAGCCTGCGCGCGGGCAGCACGCTGTTCCTGTCCGGCGTCAAGCGGGTGGACGGGGATTTCGAGGCCGGCGCGGTGGTGGAGCTGACCGACGTGCGGCACCCGGAGCGGCTGATCGGCCGCGGGTCGGTGGCGATGCCATCGGCGGCCCTGCGGCTGATGCGCGCGCTGTCACCGGACCAGGTGGCCGACGTGATCTCGGTGCTGTTCCGGGTGAGGTACGCCCCGGCCGCCCGGGCCACGGGCGGCGGCGCCGGCCGGCCCGGGCCCGGCGACCTGCTCGACCCTGAGCGGTTCGAGGACGTCGCCGACCTCGCGGCCGGCCGGTCGCCGGCGGCGGTGAACGCGCTCGCGGCGCTGGGCTCGTTCGGCCGGGAGCGCGTCAGGCTGCTGACCGACGCGCTCATGCTGGCTCAGCCCAGGGCCTGCGCGGCAGTCCTGGCCGAGGGGTCGTTCCTGTCCGGCAAGGTCGATCCGGCCTCGCCGGCGCGCGCCGCGATCCGCGACATCCACGCGATCCACCGCGACTCGCTGGTCGTCTTCCAGGCCGGGCACTGACCTGGCGGGCGGGGCCGGTTCGGGCGGGGCCGGCGCTGGCCTGCCGGCTAGACCCGGACCTGGCCGGTGCCCCAGGTGACGTTCTTGACGCAGGTGAGCGCCTCCAGGCCCATGGGGCCGCGGGCGTGGAGCTTCTGGGTGGAGATCCCGATCTCGAGCCCGTAGCCGAACTCGCCGCCGTCGGAGAACCGCGTCGAGCAGTTCACGAACACGCTTCCGGAGTCGACGGCGCGGGCGAACCGCCGGGCGACCGCGATGTCCTGCGCGATCACCGCCTCGGAGTTGCGCGTTCCCCAGCGCGCGATGTGGGCGAGCGCCTCGTCCAGGCTGGCGACCACCCGCACGGCGAGGATCAGGTCGAGGTACTCGGTCGCCCAGTCCGCCTCGGTCGCGGGCTCCGCCTCCGGCCAGATGGCGCGGACCCGCTCGTCACCGCGGATCGTGACGCCGAGCTTGCGGAGCTCGTCGAGCGCGCCGGGGAGCCATGCGCCGGCGATGGCCTCGTGCACCAGCAGCGTCTCGGCGGCGTTGCACACGCCGGGCCTCGACGTCTTGGCGTTCACGATGACCGAGGTGGCCATCGCCGGGTCGGCGGAGGCGTCCACGTACACGTGGCAGTTCCCGTCCCCGTCGATCACGACCGGGACCGTGGCATGCTCGCGCACGGTCTCGATCAGCCCCGGGCCCCCGCGCGGCACCAGCAGGTCCACGTACTCCTCCGCGGTGAGCAGCTGGAGCACGGCGTCGCGGGAGTTGTCGCGGATGAGCTGCACCGCGTCGGCCGGGACCTCGTCCTGCCCGGCCAGCACCTCGCCGATCAGGTCGGCGATCGCGCCGTTCGTGGCGGCGGCGGCCGATGAGCCGCGGAGCACGGCGGCGTTCCCCGACTTCAGGCAGAGCGCGGCGACGTCGGCGGTGACGTTCGGCCTGGCCTCGTAGACGACCGCGACCACGCCGAGCGGCTCCCGGACCTGCTCGATCAGCAATCCGTTCGGCCGGGTGCCGCCGCGGACCACCTGGCCGACCGGATCGGGCAGGCTGGCCACCGCCCGGATCGCGCGGACCATGCCGGAGATCCGGGCGTCGGTCAGGGTCAGCCGGTCGATCAAGGCCGGTGACAGCCCGCCGGACCGCGCGGCCGCCAGGTCGGCGGCGTTCGCCGAGGTCAGCCGCTCGCGGCTGGCGTCCATCGCCTCGGCGAGCCGCAGCAGCACCGCGTCCTTCGGCTGGGTGTTCAGTTCCCGGGTCACCGCGGCCGCCGCGCGCGCCCGACGGCAGATCCCGATCACCTCGTCGCTGGGCACTGGCCCATTGTCGCACCTCGGCCGGCGGGGCCCGCGAGGAGAGCGGGGGGAACGAGCCGCCGGCGCCGGTCGCCCGGCGCCGCGCGGCGGCGCGTCGCGCAGAATGTACCCATGAGCAAGCCCGTGCCATACGCGAGGACCATCGTCACCGATGACGGCGTCCCGATCGACGCGGCGCACCTGCCCGGTGACCCTGGCCTCGGCATCGTGCTGGCGCACGGGTTCACGCTGAACTGGCAGCACGGCGCGGTCTGGCGGGCCGCGACCGGGCTGAGCCGGTTCGGCGGCGTGATCACCTTTGACTTCCGCGGCCACGGCCGGTCCGGTGGCGTCTCCACGCTCGGGGACAAGGAGATCAAGGACCTCGACGTGGCGGTGGGCTACGCCAGGGAGCTCGGATACCAGCGGATCGCCACGGTGGGCTTCTCCATGGGCGCTTCGGTCGTGCTCCGGCACGCCGGGCTGATCGGAGGCGTCGATGCGGTCGTCTCCGTCAGCGGCCCGGGCCAGTGGTACTTCCGGGGCACCAGGCAGATGCGCCTGGTGCACCTGGCGGTCGAGCGCCGGCTCGGCCGGCTCATCACCCGGACCGTGCTCAAGACCAGGATCAGCAACGGCCGGTGGGATCCCGTCCCGCTGCCGCCCGCGGAGGCGGCCGCCCGGATCGCGCCGGTGCCGCTGCTCGTGGTCCACGGCGACCGGGACGAGTACTTCCCGGTCGATCACGCCCAGCGGATCTACGACGCGGCCGGCGACCCGAAGGAGCTGTGGATCGTCCCGGGCTTCGGCCACGCGGAGTCGGGGGCGGGGCCGCAGCTGATCCGGCGGATCGGCGAGTGGGTGCGCGCATCGGCCGGGGGCGGGCGCGTGGCCGCGGCCGCAGGCGGCGCGGGGGCCGGCGGCGCGTCCGCCCCCGCGGCAGGCCGTCCGGCCGGATCCGGGCCCGGGACCGCGGAGCCCGGGCCGGTCTCGGTCACGAATCCGGCTGCCTAGCGCCCGGGCGCCGGGCGGGAGGGATCTGACATGCGGGTCGAGGGCTGCGCCGCGGTGGTCACCGGCGGGGCGAGCGGGATCGGCCGCGCGCTGTGCCTGGCCCTCGCGGACGGCGGCGCGGCCGGGCTGGTCGTCGCCGACGTGGATGCCGCGGGCGCGGAACAGGTGACGGCGGAGGCCGCGGGCCGGGGCGCCCGGGCGATCGCGGTCGCCGCGGACGTGACCCGCGAGGCCGACGTCGCCGCGCTGGCCGCGCGGGCGGCGGACGAGTTCGGCCGGATCGACCTGTTCTGCTCCAACGCCGGGATCATCGTGGCCGGCGGCGTCGAGGTGCCCGACGAGGCGTGGTCGAGGATCTGGGCGGTCAACGTCCAGGCCCACGTCTACGCCGCGCGCGCGGTGCTGCCCGGGATGCTGGCCCGCGGCCGGGGCCACCTGCTGATCACCGCGTCCGCGGCGGGCCTGCTGACCCAGCTGGGTTCCGCGCCCTACGCGGTGACCAAGCACGCGGCGGTGGCGCTGGCCGAGTGGCTGTCGATCACCTACGGCGACCGGGGGATCGGCGTCTCCTGCCTGTGCCCGCAGGCGGTGAGCACGAACCTGGGCGTGACCAGCCTGCGGGAGACCGCGGCGCTCGGCGGTTCTGGCTGGCCGGCGGCCCCGGGCCCGGAAGGGGTGAGCGGCCCGCCCGCCGGCGGAGGAGCCGGCGGGGGAGTCGTGCCGGGGCTGGCCGCCGGCAGCGTCTCGCGGCAGGCGGCGGTCGACGGCGTGCTGAGCCCCGGGCAGGTGGCCGCCTGCGCGATCGACGGGCTGGCGCGGGACCGGTTCCTGATCCTGCCGCACCCGCAGGTCGCGGCCTACGAGCAGCGCCGGGCCGGCGACCGGGAGCGGTGGCTGCGCGGCATGCGCCGCATGCAGGCCCGGCTGGCCGGCGGCGCCGGCCCGGGGTGAGCGGAAGCCCCGGTCAGGGGCCGCCGCTCGCCCCGCCAGGCCGGTCAGCTGGCGCGCTTGTAAGCGCGGACCGCCAGCGGCGCGAACACGATGAAGATCCCGGCCAGCCAGGCGAGGGTCTTCAGCAGGTTCGCCTCGACCGGCCCGCCGAGGGCGAGCGCCCGCATCGTGTTCACCGCGAAGGTCACCGGCTGGTTGTTCGCGAACGCCTGGAGCCAGCCGGGCATCGTCGGGATCGGCACGAACGCCGAGCTGACGAACGTCAGCGGGAACAGCCAGATCATCCCGAACGCCTGGACCGACTCCTCGTCGCCGATCGCCAGCCCGGTGAACGCCGCGACGCAGCAGAACGCCAGCCCGACCACGATCGCGAGCAGGACCATCCAGATGGCCGGCAGCACTCCGCCGCGGAACCGGAAGCCGACCGCGTAGCCGATCCCGACGAGGATCAGGATCGTCAGCGTCATCCGGGCGGTGTCGGCGACCAGCCGCCCGGCGAGCACCGCCGAGCGCGCCATCGGCATCGACCGCAGCCGGTCGATCACGCCCTTCTGCAGCTCCATCGCCAGCGCGATCGCCGTGCCGAAGCTGGCGAACGCGGCGGTCTGCCCGATGATCCCGGGCATCAGGAAGCTCACGTAGCCGCCCGGCACGTTCACCGGAATGGCCCCGCCGAAGACGTACCGGAACATCAGCACGAACATCACCGGCTGCACCACGGTGAACACGATGTAGGCGGGCACCCGCATCCAGACGAGCATGTTGCGCCGCGTGATCGCGAGCGTGTCGCTCAGCGACCAGCGGGCGCGAGTGAGCAGGCCGGGCTCGGCCACCCGGACTGCCGCGACGGCGGTCATCACTCACCTCCCTGGTCGATGCCGGGCCTTCGCCCCGCGGCCCGGCCAGCGAGCTGTCGCTCACCGCCGCGCCCGTCCTGCCAGCCGGCGGCGCGCCCGCCCGGGCCGCCCGCCCGGCGCCCGCGCCCGCGCCGGCCCGGCGGCTGCCCGTCCTCCTCCGCCGCGTGTCCGGTCAGCGCGAGGAACACGTCGTCCAGCGACGGCCGCCGCAATGCCAGGCCCCGGGTCGTCACCCCGGCGCCGTCGAGCGCGCGCACCGCCTCGATCAGAGCCTCGGACCCGCGGCTGCCGACGCCGACGGTGATCAGGCCCGCCTCGGCGTCCGCGTGCGGCTCGGCCCCGCCGACCCGCTTGACCGCGGCGACCGCGTCGCCGAGCCTGGCGCGGTCCGGGACCGTGAACTCCAGGACGTCGCCGCCGATCCGGCTCTTGAGCTGCTCTGCGGTGCCCTCGGCGATGACCCGGCCATGGTCGATCACCACGATCGCGTCCGCGAGCTCGTCGGCCTCGTCCAGGTACTGCGTGGTCAGCAGGATCGTCGTCCCGCTGGCGGCCAGCGAGCGGATGATGTCCCACATGCCCAGGCGCGACCGCGGGTCCAGCCCGGTCGTCGGCTCGTCGAGGAAGAGCACGCTTGGCCGGCCGACCAGGCTGGCGGCGAGGTCGAGCCTGCGCTGCATGCCGCCGGAGTAGGTCTTGGCGGGCCGGCGGGCCGCCTCGGTGAGGTCGAACTGCTCCAGCAGCTCCCCGGCCCGGCTGCGGGCCTCGGCCCAGCTCAGGTGATACAGGCGGCCGATGATCTCGAGGTTCTCCCGCCCGGTCAGCTCCTCCTGGATCGCGGGCGCCTGGCCGGACAGCCCGATCGAGCGGCGGACCGCGGCGGCGTGCCGGACCACGTCGTAGCCATTCACGGTGGCGCGCCCCCCGTCGGGGGCCAGCAAGGTGGTGAGGATCCGGACCGCCGTGGTCTTGCCCGCCCCGTTGGGGCCGAGGACGCCCAGCACGCTGCCGCGGGGCACCGACAGGTCGATGCCGCGCAGCGCGCGCACCTGCCCGAAGGACTTGGTCAGGCCCTCCACGGCGATCGCCGGGTCAGGTCCAGCCTCAGACATCCAGTCGTCTCCCCTCACGTGCGCTGCCGCAGCGGCGGCATCCGGCCTGGCTCGCGGGCTCCTCTGGATCCGCGCGGTGCCAAGATATATCTCACCATCGTGATCGCGTCAAGATATATCGTTTCCTTGCCGCGGGCCCGCGGCGGGCGCGGTCATGGCCCCACCGTACGGCCGGCGGCTGACACCGGTCCGGCCAGCCGCCGCCGGCCAGCCGCCGTCGGCCAGCCGCCGCCGGCCAGCCGCCGCCGGCCAGCCGCCGCCGGGCGATCGCGCCGAGCGCCGGCACCTGATCTGCCGCGGCCAGGCGGCGCCGGTTGTGGCGGGAGTTCCAGGGACGTAACGGCCCGGAAACGCGCGGGAAACCCGGGCGTGGGAGACAGGAGCGGTACCGATCGACGCCGAAGAGGCAGCGGGGCGGTGCCTGTCAGCGTCGCCTGGCCCCCCAGCCCGCCCTTCGCTCCGCGCCCAGGGAGGCAAGAGTGAACCCCTATCCCGCCTGGCTCAGCCCGGGCGACAACGCCTGGCAGCTCACCGCCGCGACGCTCGTGGGGCTGATGAGCATCCCCGCGCTCGCCGTGCTCTACGCCGGCGTGGTGCAGAGGAAATGGGCCGTCAACACGATGATGATGGTGTTCAGCGCCTTCTGCCTGACGCTCATCGCGTGGGTGCTGTGGGCGTTCAAGATGGGCTTCGGGCCGCCGTGGATCCACACGTTCGTCGGCAGGCCCGGCCCGGTCGTCGGCCAGGCCGGGGAGCAGGCGCGGGCCGGCATCCCGCTGCTCGGCGGCCTGATGCCGAGGTTCCGGTTCCCGGAGGGCTCGCTGGTCTACTTCCAGTTCGTGTTCGCGGCGATCACCCCGATCCTGTTCATCGGCAGCGTGATCGGCCGCATCCGGTTCAAGGTCTGGCTGCTCTTCGTGCCGCTGTGGATCACGTTCGCCTACGCGGTCAACGCGTTCCTGCTCTGGGGCGGCGGCTTCTGGGCCGGCCAGGGCGCGCTGGACTACAGCGGCGGCTACGTGATCCACCTGGCCGCCGGGGTCTCCGGGTTCGTCGCGGCGGCCGTGGTCGGCCCGCGGCTGCGGCGGGACCGGGAGAAGGCCACTCCCAACAGCCTGCCGTTCGCCGCGGTCGGCGCGGGCATCCTGTGGCTCGGCTGGAACGGGTTCAACGGGGGCGACCCGTACTTCGCCGGGGCGGACGCGGCCGCCGCGGTCGTCAACACCAACCTCGCCACCGCGGTCGCGATGATGACCTGGATCGTCATGGACATGCTGCTCAGCGAGCACAAGAAGCCGACCTTCCTGGGCGGCGTGAACGGCATGATCTGCGGACTCGTCGGCATCACCCCCGCGGCCGGCTACGTCAACGGCGTCGGCGCGATGGTCATCGGCCTGGTGGACTCGGCGGTGGTGTGGGTGCTGTTCGCCTACCTGCCGAAGAAGGTCTGGCCGTTCAACAAGGTGGACGACGCGCTCGGCGTGGTGTACACGCACGGGTTCGCCGGGCTGCTCGGCGGCCTGCTGGTCGGCCTGCTGGCCGACCCCAGGATGATCGTCTACCTAGGCGCCGGCCGGACCCCCGGCGTGACGGCCGCCGGCCTGCTCTACGGGCACCCGCGGCAGCTGCTGATCCAGGCCGGGGCGGCCCTGACCGTGATCGCGTGGGACGGCCTGGTCACGTTCCTGATCCTGCGCGGCATCGGGCTGTTCATGAAGCTGCGCGAGCCGGACGCGGTGCTGGCCGCCGGCGACGTCCAGGTCCACGGGGAGGTCGCCTACCCGATGGAGGAGCCGGAGGCCGAGCCGGTGTTCGGCGACATCCCCGGCGGCCCGGTCCCGGCTCACCACCATCACCACGAGCTGGTGACCGACGACGGCAAGGTGCTGGTGACCTCGGGCGGCAAGCCGCTGGGCAGGGACGGCGGCTAGGGCCAGGAGGTGGCCCGGCGGACCTGGCTGCCGGGGCCGCCGGGCCTACCCCGGCAGGCCCCCGGCAGTCAGCCGTCCCGGATGCTCGCGCCGGTCGCGGGGTCGAAGAAGTGCAGCTCGGCGGCGTCCACCACGAGCCTGGCGATCGTGCCCTCGGCGATGCGGGACCGAGGGTCGGCCCGGGCGACGATCGTGGCAAGCGACCGGACGTCGTCGCCGTCGCCCGCGGCGCCGGCGTGGGCGGCCGCGCCGATCGTGGCGTGCAGGTGAACCTCCGAGCCGAGCTCCTCGCGCAGGCTGATCGGCAGCTCGATCACCGATTCGCCCGCGGCCGGCCCGCCGGGCGCCGGTCCGCCCGCGGGGCCGGCGGGCGGGGCGCCGGCGAGCGCGGCGTCGGCCAGGTGCTCGGGCCGGATGCCCACCACGACCGGCTCGCCGAGGTACCGGTCCAGGCCGGAGTGGCCGGCCAGCACCGACGGCGGCACGCGCAGCCGGTGCGGCCCGAACACGACCAGCGGGCCGCCGTCCCCGCGCTCCAGCCGGGCGTCGATCAGGTTCATCGGCGGGGAGCCGATGAAGCCGGCCACGAACAGGTTGGCCGGGCGCCGGTACAGCTCGGTCGGCGGCGCGACCTGCTGGAGCACGCCGCCGGAGAGCACGGCGACCCGGGTGCCCAGCGTCATCGCCTCGGTCTGGTCGTGGGTCACGTAGACCGTGGTCGTCCCCAGCGAACGCTGCAGCTGGGCGATCTCGGCCCGCATCTGCACCCGCAGCTTCGCGTCCAGGTTCGACAGCGGCTCGTCCATGAGGAACGCCCGCGGCTGCCTGACGATCGCCCGGCCCATGGCGACGCGCTGCCGCTGCCCCCCGGACAGCTCCCGCGGCTTGCGCCTCAGGTACGGCTCGAGCTCGAGGATCCGCGCGGCCTCGGCGACCCGGGCCTGGATCTCGCTCTTGCGCGCGCCCCGGTAGCGCAGGCTGAACGCCATGTTCTCGTAGACCGACAGGTGCGGGTAGAGCGCGTAGCTCTGGAACACCATCGCGATGTCCCGGTGGCGGGGCTCGACGTCGTTGACCACCACGCCGTCGATGCTGATCGTGCCCGAGGTGACCGCCTCCAGGCCCGCGATCATCCGCAGCGCGGTGGTCTTGCCGCAGCCGGACGGCCCGACCAGCACGAGCAGCTCGCCGTCGCCGACCCGCAGGTCGAGCGCGCGCACCGCCGTCGTCCCGTCGGGGAACCGCTTGGTGACCGAGTCGAGTTCGATCCGCGACACGCCCGCCCCTACCTTCCCATTCCGAGGGTCAGCCCCTTGACCAGATGGCGCTGGAAGATCAGGTAGACCACGATCGCCGGCACCGCGCTGATCAGCGAGCCGGCCATGAGCGCGGGGATGCTCGTGGTCCGCCCCGCCGAGAGCGTGGCCAGGCCCGCGGTGATCGTCCGCTGGCCGGGCGGCAGGAACAGCAGCCCGACCAGCAGGTCGTCCCAGATCTGGATGAACTGCAGCACGGTCACGGTCGCGATGGCCGGCAGCGACAGCGGGAGCGCGATCCGCAGGAACGTCCGCTCGTAGCCGAGCCCGTCGATGATCGCGGCCTCGATGAGCTCGTCGGAGATGCCGCGGTAGTAGGTGGCCATGAGGAAGGTGGCGAACGGCGTGCCGAGCGCCGCGTAGACCAGGACCGCGCCCGCGTAGGAGTTGGTCAGGCCGAGCTTGGCCAGGTTGACGTACTCGGGGATGATGATCGACTGCAGCGGCACCATGAGCGCGGAGACCACGAGCAGGAAGACCGTGCCGCTGCCCCGGAAGCGGAGCTTGGCGAACGCGAAGCCCGAGCTCGTCGAGACCACCAGGATGATCGCGATCGCCGCGGCGCACACCAGCGTGGAGTTGAGCATCTGGCTGGCGACCGGGAGGTTCGCGAACAGCTCCGACCAGCCCGCCAGCGAGTGGCCGCTCTGCCGGTCGAACTGGCCCGGGCTGCGGAACGCGTTGTCCGCCATGTACCAGAACGGGTACAGCATCACCACCGCGATGACGATCATGATGGCGAACAAGGCCCACGCCCAGACGTGGCGCCGCAGGCGCGGCCCGAGGGGGCGCCGGCCGGGGTGCGCCGCCACGGCTACCACCCCTCCCCGTCGGAGGGCCTGATCAGCCGCAGCTGCACCAGGCCGACCAGGGCCATGATCACGAACAGGATGATCCCGTAGAGCGCCCCGGTGCCGAACTGGACCTGCTGGAAGCCGGTCTGGTAGACGAAGAACTCCAGCGTGGTGGTGCCGAACCCCGGACCGCCGCCGGTCATCACGAAGATCAGGCTGAACAGCGCGGAGAACGCGCTGATCACCGTGATCACGAACGCGAACTGGACGAACCTGGTCAGCAGCGGCAGCTGCACCCGGAAGAAGATCTGCCACCGGGACAGGCCGTCCACCCGGGCGGCCTCGATCAGCGTCGGGTCCAGGGTGGCCATGCCGGTCAGGAAGATCATCGTGTTGGTGCCGATCATCGACCAGACGAAGGTGATCGCCAGCGCCGCCAGGGCGCTGGTCTCCCCGGCCAGCATGTCGGTCGCCGACGGGCCGAGCCCGAAATGGGCGAGCACCTGGTTGAGGACGCCGGTCGCGGAGAAGAAGCGCAGCGCGAACATGCCGATCACGACCCAGGAGATCGCGGTCGGCAGGAAGTAGACCGAGCGGAAGAACCGCCAGCCGCGGACATGCTCGTTGAGCAGCGCCGCGATCACCAGCGGGATGCCGATCGCGAACGGGACCGCGAGCAGCAGCAGCGCGTTGTTCTCCAGGACCCGCCAGAAGATCGGGTCGGTGAACGTCGAGGCGTACGCGCTCGGGCCGACCCAGGTGGCCGTGATGCCGTTCCAGATCGTCATCGAGTAGTAGACCGCCTGCCCGATCGGCACCCCGAGCAGCGCGACGACCAGGGCGACCGCGGGCAGGCTGAGCAGGATCCCGGCCCGCCGCCTGCGGGCGGCGAGCCGGGACGACCTGCTCCGGGCGGCAGCGATCACGGGAACGTGTTGCCGCGCTGGCTGGCCGGAAGCTGCTGCAGCGTGGTCTGCATCGCCGACAGGGCGGCCTGGACCGAGACCCGGCCGCCGAGCACCGACGGCAGGAACTTCGAGCCGGTGTTCACCACGTTGCCCTGCACCACGTTGTCGAGCATCGGGTACGGGATCATGTGGTCCTGGCTCACGAAGTCCAGCATCTGCTGGTTGACGGGGTTGGACGTGCTCGTCCCGACGATGGCCGGGATCAGCCCGGCCGCGTTGATGATCCTGGCCGCCTCCGGCGTGGTCATGAACTCCAGGAACATCGCGTCCTGCCTGGGGTGCTGGCTGTAGCTCATCTGCGCGATGCCGTCGCCGGCGAAGTCCACCACGCCCTTGATCGGGGTCGGCGAGAACGGCGGGACGAACGCGGCGACCTTGCCGCCGAGGGCGCTGGTGAACTTCTGCGTGTCCCAGGTGCCGTCGATCATCATCGCGGCCTTGCCGCTCTCGAACTGGCCCAGGTTGTTGGTGTTGGTGACCACGTCCGGGTTGGTGCAGCCGCTGCTGTGCAGCCGCGCCCAGGTCGATAGCTGGGCCCTGATCGCCGGCGAGGTCCACGGGATCTGGCCGCTGTACAGGCCCTGCCACTGCTTCACCGAGTAGGCCCCGATCATCATGTAGCTCATGTCGTACCAGGGGTAGAACGTGGCGCCGAGCGGCTGGCCGCCGTTGCCGTACACGATCGGGGTGAAGCCGGCCTTCCTCAGCTTGGCGCAGGCGGCGAACAGCTGGCTCCAGTCGGCCGGCACCGAGGTGACCCCGGCCTTGGCGAAGTCGGCCTTGTTGTAGAAGCCGATGTAGAACTGGTCCTCCAGCGGGATCACGTACGGCCCGTTGGCGGCGTTGAAGCCGTCCGAGGTCCACTTCAGCGCGGTCGGGTCGATCCTGGCCAGGTCCGCCGCCGGTATCTCGCCCTTGAGGTTGGTGAGGAAGCTCTTGTACTGGAGCGTGAACAGCCCGGTCCACATCACCGCCAGGTCCGGCCCGTTGCGGGAGATCGCCGCCGCCTGGAGCTGGGCGAAGTAGTTGCTGGCGTCCTGGCTGACCACCTTGACCGTGATCCCGGGGTGCAGCGCGTGGAACGCCTTGGCCAGGTTGTTCAGCGCGGTCGCGTTCTGCTCGGTGCCGTAGTTGTGCCAGATCGTGATCGTGACCGGGCCGGACGCCGGCCCGCTGCCGCCGCTGCCGCAGCCGGCGGCCAGCAGCGCGGCCGCCGCCGTGGCGGCCGCCATCTTCCATCCCCTCACGGATCTTTCCTTTCTGTGCCGGGCCGCCGTCAGGAGCGCCCGATGACTGGCTCGATGAAGATCCGGTGCGCCGCTGTCGGCGCCCGCAGGAAGTCCAGGTCGCACCCGTCGGGTGCCTGGGTGACGTGCCGGGCGTGCAGCGCGGGCCAGCCGCGCAGGTGCGCCGGCCCCGGCGGCGACCAGGCGGCGCGGCGCCGGGCCAGCTCGGCGGCGGGCACGTCGAGGTCCAGGACGCCGGACCGGGCGTCCAGGATGACCGGGTCGCCGTCGCGGACCAGGGCGAGCGGGCCCCCGACCGCCGCCTCGGGCGCCGCGTGCAGCGCGACGGTGCCGAAGCTCGTGCCGCTCATCCTCGCGTCGGTGACGCGGACCATGTCGGTGACGCCCTGGCGGACCAGCCGGGCCGGGATCGGGATCATGCCCCACTCGGGCATCCCGGCCCCGGCCGGCCCGCATCCGGCGAGCACGAGCACGCTGTCCGCGGTGACCGGCAGCCCCGGGTCGTCGATCCGGGCCCGCATGTCCGCGTAGCCGCGGAACACCACCGCGGGGCCGCGGTGCGTCAGCAGCGCGGGGCTGGCCGCGGAGGTCTTGATCACCGCGCCGTCCGGTGCCAGCGACCCGCGGACCACGGCGAACGCGCCGTTCTCCCGCAGCGGGGAGCCGGCCGGGCGGATCGCGCCGCCCGGGGCGGCCGGCCGGGCGGCGGCCGCGATCTCGCCGACGCTGGCGCCGGTGACGGTGCGCGCCGCCGCCTCGACCAGCCCGGCCCCGGCCAGCTCGCGCAGCAGGGTGGGCACGCCGCCGGCGGCGTCGAAGTCCTGCACCAGGCGCGACCCGGACGGCTCGACATCGGCGAGCACCGGCACCGCCGCGCCCAGGCGGCCGACGTCGTCCAGCCGGAAGGTCACCCCGGCCCGGCCCGCGAGGGCAGCCAGGTGGATCACCGCGTTGGTCGAGCCGGCCGCCGCGTGCAGCGCGGTGATCGCGTTGGCGAGCGCGGCCGGGGTCAGGATGTCCTGCGGGCGCCGGCCGTGCGCGACGGCGTCGACCGCGACGCGGCCGGCCTGCCGGGCAGCCGGGATGGCGCGCGGATCGCCCGCGGGGATCGACGCCGACCCGGGGACCATGAAGCCGAGCACCTCGGACAGCAGCGCCATCGTCGAGGCCGTGCCCATCGTGTTGCAGGTCCCGAGGCCGCAGGCGAGGCAGCGCTCGAGCTCGGCCCATGCCGCGTCGTCCAGCCGCCCGGCCCGCCGCTCGTCCCACAGCCGCCACAGGCCGGTGCCGGTGCCGACCCGCCGTCCCCGGAACCGGGCCGGCGGCCGGGCCCCGGCGGTCACCAGGACCGTGGGGACGTTCGCGCTGACCGCTCCCATCAGCGCGCCCGGCACGGACTTGTCGCACCCGGCGAGGATGACCAGGCCGTCCAGCGGGTTGGCGCGGACCATCTCCTCGACCTCGATGGCGAGCAGGTTCCGGTAGAGCATCGCGGTCGGCTTCATCAGGTCCTCGCCGAGCGAGATCACCGGGAACTCGGCCGCCGCGCCGCCCGCCTCCTCGATCCCCGCGCGCACCGCCCCGGCCAGGTCGCGCAGGGGCAGGTTGCACGGGTTGAGCTGGCTTGCCGAGTTCGCGATGCCGATCACCGGCCCGCCCTCGCGCCCGGCGGTGACCCCGGCGCTGGCCAGGGCGACCCGGTGCGCCAGGGCGACCTCGTCGTCGCCGGCCAGCCAGCCGTCGCTGCGCAGCGCCAGCCGCCCGGCGGCGCTCGCCGCCGCCCCCGCCGCGGCCGGATGCGGGGCCGGCGGGCGGGCGCGAGGCCCGTTCCCGCTGCTCATCGCGGCGGCTCTGGGACGCCGAGGCCAGGCGCGCCGGGAGCCGACTGGGTGAGTTCGGCGCCGTTGCGCTCGATCCACTCCAGCGCGACCGCGGCCCGGTGGACCTTCTCCCGGGCGATCGCCACCGCCTCGTGGACCAGGTGCGCCCCGCTGGGGTACAGCAGGCGGGAGTTGCGCAGGCCGAACTTGACGTACATCGGCGCGGCCACGCAGATCAGGTCGGCGGCCTCGTGGCCGCGGACCACCCCGCCCATCGCGTCCGGCGCCTCTACGTACAGGTCGATCGGCAGCGAGCTGAGCGCGCGGATCTCGGCGATCTGGCCGAGCGTGAGGTCGGCGGGGACGTTGATCGTGGACCCGCCGAGGCGCTCGAGCTGGCGGAAGCTCAGCGGGTTCGACGGCGCGAGGACCGCGGACACCTTCCAGACGATCGAGGCGGGCAGCTGGCCGGCCGCCTGCATCCCGGTCACGAGCTCGAGCAGGCCGGGGTCGGCGATGAGGAACCCGCGGATCCCCTGCTCGGCGGCGCGGGAGATGTCGTCCAGCGCGTACCGCAGCTGGCGCGCCCCGCGCAGCCGCCCGGCGAAGACCTGGCCGTCGGGGGAGGCCGCCGCCCGGCCGATGTCCCACTCCTCGCGCGGGCCGACGAACAGCGAGACCTCGATGCCGTGATCGGCGCCGACCCTGGCCATCTCGGCGAGCTCGGCGGACGACAGCAGCATCGCGCCGCTGCCCTGGGACACCCGGTTGACCGTGATCCGGCGCGCGGCGGCCTCGGCGACCACCGCGCGCAGCACCGCGGGCCCCTCCACGCTGGGGATCTCGATCCGGAAGTGGGCGCCGTCGGGGAACCGCGCGCTGCTGGGCGGGCCGGCGGGCTCGGCCGCGAGCCCGCTGAGCGCCAGCACCGCGGCGCCGGTCAGCTGCCGATCGCCGGTTCCTCGGGTCACCCGCCCACCTCCAGCACTCCCGGGCGGGGCCCGGCCCGCCCGCCTCCTGCCTCGGCCGGCCAGCCCGGCGCGGCCGTGACGCGCCTCAGCCCCCCGGCGCCGTCCACCAGGTAGGTGTCCTCGGCCTTCGCGCCGCCGGGCAGGCTGGGGTTCCAGGCCACCGCATGGCCGGCCGCCACCGGCTCGCGGTGCCAGCGCGAGGCGGCCTGGCCGGGGGCGATCTCGAACTCGCGCTGGGCGAATCCTATGGGCCCGCCCTGGTAGTGACCGGTCCACCCGCTTCGCGCGCCGGCTGCCGCGTAGGCGCGGTCCAGCGCGGCCAGCACCTGGCCGTAGGTGGCGCCCGGGACGCACGCGGCGAGCACGGCGTCCTCGATCGCGAGCACGCGGGCGCGCAGCGCCGCGTGCCCGCCGTCCAGCGGCCCGGCGGAGGCGAACCTGGTGGCCGCGGCATGCAGGCCGTGCCGCCGGGCGACCACGACGGCCATCGCCAGGCGGCGCACCGGCGCGCCGGCGGCCATCGGGTGCCGGAAGCGGTCCAGCCTGTCGTCGCCGCCCACGATCAGCACGGGCGCGTCGGCGCCGGCGGCCTCGAGCAGCGCGGCGCACCGGGCCTGGATGTCCAGGTCGCGCTCGCCCGGCTGCCAGGCCGCGAGCGCCTCCTGCACCGCCCGTGCCGCGTCGGCGCCGAGGTCGGCGAGGTCGGCCTGCTCGGCGGGGGACAGCGCGAGGCGCAGCGCGGTCAGGTCCTGCGACGCGTCGGCGCCGAACGCGGGGTGCCCGTCGCTGGCCAGGCCCGCGGGGGCGGCGCCCGCCAGGTCGGCCGCCGCTGCCACGAAGGCGGCCGGGTCGTGCCAGGGAACCTCGGCAATCCCGGTGAACCCGTGCGCGGGCGGGTCGTACTCCTGCCGCAGGCGCGCGGCCTCCACGTTGGTGGTGATCAGGGTGCACGCCCCCGGCGTGGCCACGACCCAGGTGAGGTCCACCGCCGCGGTCCGGTCGACCGGCGGGCCGGTGCCGCCGGACGCCCAGGAGACGGCGGCGGGGCCGGTGAGCACCACCCCGGGCAGGCCCCGGGCGGCCAGCCAGGCCAGCAGCCGACCCCGGGCCGCCGCGGCCCGGGCGACGCTGCGCTCCCGACGACGTTCGGTATCACCGAATGCCGTTGCGTGATGTAGAATCACGCTGGCAGCTAAACGAGGGACTCACCCTCTTGTCAAGGGCTGTTACCGGTTTCATATAGTGCGTGCGGTGGGACGCCGGACACGAAGGGGGACGTTCCGTGACCGCAGCGCGCGGCAGGCAGGCGGCCGCCCCGCTCTCCTCGCTGCCGTCATGGCCGCCGGGCGAGGACGGAGGCGACGCCGGCGGGCTCGACGTCGCCGACCGGTACCGGGTGCGCAGCGTCGCCCGGGCGCTGCGGCTGCTGGACATCGTGGCGGGCGGGCCGCCGGAGGGCCTGCCGCTCAGCCGCCTGGCCAGGGAGCTTGGCACATCCAAGAGCACCACGCTCGCCCTGGCGCGCACCCTGGCCGCGTTCGGCCTGCTGCGGGACGCCAGGCCGGGGCCGCGCTACACGCTCGGCACCGCGCTGATCAGGCTGGGCGACATCGCCCGCAACCAGCTCCCGCTCGGGGACATCTGCCGCCCGGTCCTGGCCGAGCTGGCTGAGCTGACCAAGATGACCGCGCGGGTGGCAGTCTGCGACGAGGGGTACCCGGTCTTCATCGAGCGGGTGGACGGGCCGGGGAGCGTGCGGTTCTACACCCCGCTGGGCCAGCGGGAGGTGCCGTATGCCTCCGCGGCCGGCAAGGCCATCCTGGCCACGCTGCCGCCCGAGCGGGTGCGGGAGATCTGCGAGGCGTCGGGCATGCCGGCCCGCACCGCGCACACGATCACCGACCTGGACACCCTCATGGTGGGCCTGGCCGGGGTCCGCCACCACGGCTTCGCGGTGGACGACGAGGAGGACGCCGACGGCGTGTTCTGCGTCGGCGCGGCGTTCTTCGAGCACGGCGGCGGCTGCGCCGGGGCGGTCAGCGTCACCGGGATCAAGGGCGACCTGCCGGGCTGGAAGGTGAACGAGCTCGGCCGGGCCGTCCGCCGGGCCGCCGACAAGATCTCCCGGCTGCTCGGCGGGGTGAGCTACGCCGAGCTCACCTTCCCCGCCGGGCCGGCCAGGACCCCGCGGTGACGCACGCGGCGCTCCTGGTGACGGCCCCCGGCGAGGTGCTGCTCGCGCCGCGCCAGGCCCTGGCCGCGGGGCCGGGTGAGCTGCTGGTCGAGCCGGACCTCGTCGGCCTCTGCGGCACCGACCTGGAGATCATCGACGGCGCCCTCGATCCCGCCTACGTCAGGTACCCGGTCGTGGTCGGCCACGAGTGGACCGGCGTCGTGGCCGGCGGCTCCGCGCTGGCCGGCCGCCGGGTGGTCGTCGAGGGCATCGTCGGCTGCGGCCACTGCGCCAGGTGCGCGGCCGGCGAGGCCAACCTGTGCGACACCTACGACGAGATCGGGTTCACCCGCGACGGGGCGGCGGCCACGCAGATCACGGTGCCCGCGGCGCTGGCCCACCCGGTCGCCGCGGGGGTGGCCGCCGAGGACGCCGTGCTCACCGAGCCCGCGGCGGTCGTCTACCGCGGGCTGGCCCGGGCCGGCGTGACACCGGGCAGCCAGGTGCTGGTGATCGGCGACGGCACGGTCGCGCTGCTCGCCGTGCTCCTGCTGCGGCTGTGGTCGCCAGCGCGGATCGCGGTGGCGGGGCGGCGGGGCGAGCAGGAGGCGCTCGCCCTGGCGGCGGGGGCGAGCAGCTTCACCACGCGCGATCCCGGCGGCGCCGGGCGCGGCGGGTTCGACCTGGTGGTCGAGGCCGCCGGGACGGCCGCGGCGGTCGGCACCGCGCTGGGCCAGGCCCGGCGCGGCGGGACGGTGCTGCTGCTCGGCCTGCCGCCGCACGGCCAGGCCGTGCCGCTCGCCGCCGACCAGGTGGTCAACGACGACCTGGCGATCCTCGGCAGCTTCAGCTACACCCCGGCCGCCTGGCGCGCGGTCGTGGCCCTGCTCAACTCGGGCCAGCTGAGGCCCGGCATCCTGGTGACGCACCGGTACCAGCTGGCCGGGTGGGAGCAGGCGGTCGCGGCGCTGCGCGGCGGGGCCGGCGCGGGCGGCGGCGGGCCGCGGGGCAAGGTGCTGCTGCAGGTCCGCTGATCCCCGGCCCGGGCCGCCGGCCCCGCCGTCACGACAGGAAGGCAGGCACATGTTCACCAGCGTCAACCCGCACGACCCGGCGGACGTGCTCGGCGAGTGGGACGAGGCCGGGCCCGCCGGGGCTGGCGCGGCGGTCACCCGGGCCGCCCGGGCGGCGCGGCAATGGCGGGAGGCGCCGGGCGCGGCCCGGGCCGGCGCGCTGCACGACGCGGCCGCCGCGCTGGAGCGCCGGGCGGACGAGGTGACCGGCCTGGTGGTCCGCGAGGTCGGCAAGCCGCTGTCGGAGGCCCGCGGGGAGGTCGCCCGCGGCGTGGCGATCCTGCGCTACTACGCCCAGGCCGCCCTCGGGCCGGACGGCCAGACCCTGCCCGCCGCCGGCGCCGGCCAGCTGCTCATGGCGCGGCGGGTGCCGGTCGGGGTGGCCGCCCTGATCACCCCGTGGAACTTCCCGGTCGCGATCCCCCTCTGGAAGGCGGCGCCCAGCCTGGCCTACGGCAACGCGACGCTGCTCAAGCCGGCGGGCGCGGCGTCGGCGACCGCGCTGCTGCTGGCCGAGATCCTCGCGGAGCACCTGCCGCAGGACACGTTCCAGGTGGTGCTCGGCGGCGCTAAGACCGCCGGCGCGCTGATCGATCACCCGGACGTCGCCGCGGTCTCGTTCACCGGCTCTTCCGCGGTCGGCAGGCAGATCAGCGCCCGGGCCGCCGCCCGAGGTTGCCGGGTGCAGGCGGAGATGGGCGGGCAGAACCCGTCCGTCGTGCTCGCCGACGCCGACGTGGAGCGGGCCGCGGCCGCGATCGCCTACGCGGCGATGGGATACGCGGGGCAGAAGTGCACGGCGACCAGCCGGGTCATCGTCGTCGACGAGGCGTACGGGGCGCTGCGGGACGCGCTCGCCGCCGCCGTCGAGGCGCTGCGGGTGGTCGACCCGGCCGACGAGGCCACGCTGGTCGGCCCGGTGATCGACGACCGGGCCAGGCGGTCCGCGCTGGACGCGGTCGCCGGATCCGGCGGCCGGGTGCTGACCGGCGGCCGGGCGCTCGCCGGGCCGGGGTACTACCTCGCGCCGACCCTGGTCGAGCTGGACTCCCCGGCCGGGCCGCTGGCCAGCGAGGAGGTGTTCGCGCCGGTGGCCGCGCTGATCCGGGCCGGCACGGCCGAGCAGGCCGTGGAGATCGCCAACGCGGTGCGCTACGGCCTCGTCGCGGCCGTCTTCACCCAGGATCTCGGGCAGGCGCTCCGGCTGACCCGGTCGCTGGAGGCCGGGATGATCCGGGTCAACGCGCCGACCTCCGGGGTCGACTTCCACGCTCCCTTCGGCGGCTCGAAGGACTCCAGCTACGGCCCGCGGGAGCAGGGCCTGGCCGCGCGCGAGTTCTACACCGAGTCCCGAACCGTGCTGATCGCCCCCTGACGCGCCGGCCGCGCCGCTTGCGGCCGCGGGCTTCACCGGTGCCGGCCATCGCGCTCACCTCGGCGAAGTGGCCGCGGACGGTCATCCGCCGAGGTGCCTGCCCGAGAGCCCGGCCTGCGCGCGGCCGGGGCGGGCCCGGGGGCTCAGCCGCCGCCGTGGGACAGGTAGCGGTCCCAGCCGCCGGCCAGGTGGTAGGTGCTGAGCGCGAGGATCAGGCCGACGGCCAGCGATGCGGTCAGCAGCGCCCACCGCCGCCCGGCCCCGGCGAGCGCGGCGCGGGCCCGGTACCGCGCCTTCGACCCGCGCCCGAGCAGGCTCGGCAGCCTCGGCGCGTAATACAGCACGTGAACGGTCATCGCGCAGAACCAGAGCACGAAGAAGCCCTTGTGCGCCACCAGCCAGATCGACGGCCCGGGCCGGACGAACGCCAGCGCCACGCCGGAGCCGATCACGCCCGCGGACGTCACGACGATCACCGGGCCGAGCAGCCGCAGCAGGGGCGCGGGCGGCCCCTTGCGCACGTAGGGCGCCGCGCCGGTGTAGTACCGGGCGAACCGGTACATGGTCGAGCCGAGCTTCACCAGCACCGGGCCGACGAGCAGCATGCCGATGAAGAAGTGCTCGGCGAGGAGCTGGTGCTTGAACGCGATCGTGACGCCCTCGGCGGCCAGGAGGACGAGCAGCACGGCCCCGGTCATGGCGGTCAGGCGCTCGTTTCCCTCGGCCCCGCCGGCCCGGCCGGCCGGGGCCTTGCGGTGCCGGGGCATGGTCCGCACGTTCATCACGGCATCACCCTCCAGTCCGAGCCGGCCGCCGGGCGGCGCCGGCCGGCGCCGGGCGCGGCCGGCTCCAGCCTGAGCGCGAGCGTCGGGCAGAGGCGGACCGCGCGCCGGGCGAGCGCCATCAGCTCGCCCGGGACCGGCGCGCCATCGAGCATCGGGTAGCCCCATTCGTCCAGCCCGACCAGCTCGGGCAGCAGGTCGGCGCACAGCCCGTGCCCGGTGCAGGCGATCGGGTTCACGGCCAGCCGGCTCCTCACAGCCACTCCCCGTCCCCTGCCGGGCGGGGAACCGGCAGCACGCCCTGGCGCGGCTGCCCGCGCCAGGCGGCCAGGCACGCCCGCCTCGACAGGTGGGAGCGCACGTCGGCGGCGAACGCGGACAGCGCGGACCTGGCCAGCCGGACGGCGCCATCCGGGTGCCGGCAGGCACCGCGCCCGCCGACCTGGCCGAGCCGGCGGTCCAGGCGGTCCAGCACCGGCCCCTTCGGCCGCCCCGCGGCGAGCTGGGCGAAGTCGTCGGCGATCGCGGGCAGGCCGAACACGCACGGCCCGCACTGGCCCGCTCCCTGGCCGGCCAGCCAGGCGAGCACCCGGGCGGTCTCGGCGAGGCCGCAGCAGTCGGCGGGCAGGGGGAACAGCGCGCCCGTCCCCGGCGAGGCTCCGATCGCCCGCAGCGGCCCGGGCGCCATCGGGACGCCGGCCACCTCCTCGGCGTGGTGCCAGGTGCCGAAGTAACCGCCGACCAGGACCGGGCCTGCGTCCACCGCCATGCCGCTCATCGCGAGGATGTCGCCGACCCGCGTGCCGGCCTCGATCTCGTAGACGCCGGGCGCCCGCACCGCCCCGGCGACGGTGACGAGCATGGTGCCCGGCGCGTCGGGCAGGCCCGCCCGGCGGAACCAGGCGGGCCCGTACCTGCCGATGAGCGCGACGTGCGCGAGCGTCTCCACGTTGTCCACCAGCGTGGGGCGCTGGCCGACGCCCTTCTCGTACGGCCGCGGCGGCACCGCGGTCGGCTTGGCCTCGCCGCCGTTCAGCCAGTGCACGAGCGCGGACTCCTCGCTGGAGACGTACCAGTGCGGCAGGGCCCGGACCGCGATCGCGACCGGGTCCAGGCCCGCCCGCTCCCGCTCGGCCACGGCGTCCTCGACGGCCTCGGCCAGCCGGCGCCTGCCCCGGGGGAGGCACACGTGGACCGAGTCGGCGCCCACCGCGCTGGCTGCCAGCACGGCGCCGTCGAGGACCAGGTGCGGCGCCCGGGCGAGCAGGGCCTTGTCCTTCTCGCTGGCCGGCTCGCTCTCCATGCCGTTCGCGACCACGACGGCGGGGCCGCGGCGCGAGGCCACGGCCCGCATCTTGATGCCGGTGGGGAAGCCCGCGCCGCCGCGGCCGGTGAGGCCGGCCGCGGTGACCGCGTCGATCAGCGCGCGGTTCCTGCCCGGCTGCGGCAGCGGGCCGTACCGCTGCAGGTGCTCGCGCAGGGTGGCCGGCCCGCCGGCCTCATGCCATCCGGCGGTGAGCCTGCTCGTGATCCCCGCGCGCGCCGCCCGGCGGGCGGCGGCTCCGGCCGCCAGCGCCGCCTCGGTGGCCACGGCCCGGCCCGCGTGACTGGCCACCGCCTATTCGCCCCCCGTCAGCAGGCTGACCGTGCCGGTGACCGACCTGCCGCTGATCGCCAGCGTGAAGCGGGCCTGCCGCCGCCCCCCGGGCCCGGAGACGCTGGCCACCAGGTCCGCCCCGGCCAGGGCCACGACCGGCCCCGACCAGGCCGGCGCGCCCGCCCCCCCGATGCGGACGGTCCCGTCGGTCAGCGACACGCCGCCGCCCGATGGCGCGCCGTGCAGGACGATCGCGATGCGCTCGGCGGGCGCGACGACCGTGCGGCCGGTGATCGTGACCGTCCGCCGGTGCTCGCCAGGGCCGGCCGTCACCGTGACCGTCCCGGTGAACCGGGCGTTCACCAGCCGCACCGCGGCGCGGCCGGCGCCGCCGGAGGTGCCGCTCCCGTCGGCGGCGGTGGCCGGCGCCCGGCCGAGCAGCGCCGGCGGCGTGCCCGCCCGGAGCGCCCAGCCGGGGCGCAGCGGCCCTTCGATCACGAAGGCGGCGGTCAGCACGGGGAGCACGGCCAGCGCGGTCAGCCCGGTGCCGCGCACGGCCGGGCTGGCGGCCAGCGACAGGCGCCACCAGGCCGCCCAGGCCACCGCGGCCATGCAGGCCAGGTCGATCGCCAGCACCCACGGCAGCCGGGAATCGGTGCCGGTGCCGAGCCCGTGCCAGAGGGCGGCCGGCCAGCAGGCGTAGACCAGCAGGTGCACCGCCTGCCAGGCGCGGTGGCTGAGGCGGTCGCGGAGCAGGCTGGTCACCAGCACGGCCAGCAGCAGGTCGAACGCCACCGTGCCGAGGCTGAGCCACAGCGGCCGGTACGGCGAGCTGAACGGTATGAACGCCGACACCAGCCCGATCGGGGCGAACGGGTCCAGGACCGTGGTGACGACGTGGACGCCGACCAGCGCGGCGGCGGTCAGGCCGAGGTTCTGGTGCAGGCTCGCGGTCACGATCCGCGGCCAGCGCTGCGACGCGGCCCGGGCCGTCCCGATCACCCCGAGCATGACCGTCCCGGTGAGCAGCACCAGCGCCACGATCCCGGTCGCACGGGTGATGTACCACAGCATGCTGGGACCCACCACGGCCGGCACGGCGAGCGGCTGGCCCGCGTGCGCGATCCCGCTCATGGCCGCGCTGCCCGGCGGCGATGGGCATCGCCGGCCTCGGTCACGACCCGCCCGAGGTGACGACCGGCGGCGCCGGGGCCGAGGTGGGCGCCTGCTGCGGGGGAGCGAGGCCCGATCCCTGGCCGCCGCCCGAACCGGTCCCCTGGCCTGCGCCGCCCTGGCCGGAGCCGCCCTGGCCCGCGGCGGTGCCGTGACTGCCCGTGCCTGCCTGGCCACCCGGGGCACCGGTCGTCACCGAGTGCCCGGGAAGCGCGGAGCCCAGCGCGGCGGCGAGCATCACCGACGCGGCCGCGGCGCCCGCGGCGATCCCCACCGAGAGGCGGCGCGCGCGGGCGAGATGCCCGTCACGGCGCTCGATCGCGCTCTCCCGTGGCCATGGCATGCGGCATCCTCCTCGCGGTGGGGGTGCGGGCTTCCGGTCATCCAGCATGCCCGACCGAGCATGGGCACACGGTTCAGGAAACCTTCAGAACCGCTAAAGATCGCGGCCGGCGGCTGCCATGCCCGGCCGGCGCGGCAGGCGGTCCCGCGTGGCCGCGGGCACGTCGATCGTCACCGTCAGGCCGCCGCCCGGGGTGTCGGACAGCTGCGCCGTCCCGCCGTTGGACGTCACCAGCCGGTGCACGATCGCCAGGCCCAGGCCGGTGCCGCCCGGAGTGCTCGTCACGAATCTGCGGAATGCCGCGCGCCGCTGCTGCGGGCTCATGCCGGGCCCGTCGTCGGCCACGGTGATCCGCACCCGGCGGTCAGCCGGCGCCGCGCTGACCCGGATCTGGCCGCCGGGCCTGGCCGCCTCGACCGCGTTGGCGAGCAGGTTGTCGAGCACCTGCTCCAGGTGGCCATCCCCCATCCTGGCGGTGAGCGGCTCCAGCACCAGCGAGTCCAGGCTGACCGACTTCTCGTCGGCGGCCGGCCGCCAGGCGGCCACCCGGTCCCGGATCACCGATTCCACGGCGACCGGGACGGCCGGCGCCGAGGCGTTCTCCGCGCGCGCCACGGTGAGCAGCCCGTCGACCATCCGGGAGAGCCTGGCCACCTCTTCCTGCGCGCCCGCCAGCTCCTCGGCGATGGCGGCCGGGGACTCCTGCGCCAGCACGTCCAGCCGGAGCCGCAGCGCGGCCAGCGGGGTGCGCAGCTGGTGCGAGACGTCGGCCATCATCGCCTGGTGGCCGTCTACCAGCGCCTCCAGGCGGGCCGCCATCTGGTTGAAGTTGTCGGCCAGCCTGCGCACCTCCCGCGGGCCGGACCGGGCCTGGGCGCGGGCGCCGAGGGCGCCGTCGCCGAGCCGCTGGGCGGCGGCCTCCAGGGCGCCGAGCGGCCGGCCCACCCAGCGCGCCAGCGCGGTCGCGATCAGCGCCGCGGCGACCAGCCCCGCGACGGCGACCACGGCCAGCCAGGCCCACAGCGCCACGAGCCGGTGGTCGAGCGCCTCGGTGGACCGGGACAGCACGAGCACGCCCACCCGCAGCGACGTCTCGTCCCGGATCACGGGCGCGACGACGACCAGCCGGTCGGTGACCGGGTAGGTCGTCGGCCCGGCGGCAGCCAGCGCCCGGCCGATCAGGGCGGGCGAGATCCCCGCGATCGGCCGGGCCCCCGCCAGCCAGCGCCCGGCGGGGTCGTAGACCGCGACCCGGTCGCCCTGGCGCTCGAGCTCGCTGATCGCCCGGGCCAGCCCCGGGCCGCCTGCGTGATCGTCCAGGTGCTCCTCGGCGACGCTGGCGACCGCGGCGGCGGCGGCGAGCGTCTCGTCACGGAAGTCGTGCCGGTCCTGGGCGGCGGTGATCAGGCCGAGGGGGACGGCCACGACGCCGAGCAGCAACGCGATCAGGGCGGTGACGACCAGCGCGATCCGGCGCGCCATCTCAGACCTCGCCGAGCCGGAACCCGCGCCCGTAGACGGTCTCGATCAGCCCGGGAACACCGAGCTTGCGGCGCAGCGCGGCCACGTGCACGTCGAGCACCTTGGTCGGCCCGTACCAGTGGGAGTCCCAGGCGGACTCGAGCACCTCCTGCCGGCCGACGACCCGGCCCGGGTCGAGCGCCAGGCACTCGAGGATGTCGAACTCCTTGGGCGTCAGCGCCACGTCCCGGCCGTTCACGGTGACCTTCTTCGTGCGCAGGTCCACGGTCAGCGGGCCATGCCGGATGACCTCGCCACCCGGCCTTACCCGCCGGAGAACGGCGCGGATCCTGGCCTGGAGCTCGGCCAGGCCGAACGGCTTGACGAGGTAGTCGTCGGCGCCGGCGTCGAGCGCGTTGACCCGGTCGGCCTCCTCGCCGTAGGCGGTCACCACGATGATCGCGACGGGCGAGCGCTCGCGCAGCGCCCGGCAGACGTTCACCCCGTCGCCGTCGGGCAGCTCGAGGTCGAGCAGCACCACGTCGGGCACGCCGCGGGCGAGGGCCTCCGCGCCGGTGGTGACGTGGTCCACCTGGTAGCCCCCCCGGGTCAGGCCGCGCACGAGCTGCGTGGCGATGCCCGGGTCGTCCTCGACGACCAGCACGCTCGCGCCCGCGCCCGGTGCCCGGGCGGCAAATTGCGCTGTCATGCCACCGAGGGTAGGCCAGGGGCCGCGGGCCTCAGGCCCGCCCCGGGCGGCGCGCCGCCCGGCGCCGGGGTCAGCCAGGCGGCCGGGGTCAGCCAGGCGGCCGGGGTCAGTCCAGCGGGCCGTGCGCTGGCATCGCCGGCCGGGCGGCGGGCTGGCGGGCCCCGAACGCCCAGTCGAGCAGGCGGGCCGCCGCGACGAAGGTCTCGCCCGAGTCGGTCGGCGCGCTGTCGAGGACCACCCCGATCAGCTCCCGGTGCCCCCGCACGGCCGCGAAGAGCAGGCATTCCCCGGCCGCCGGGGTCCAGCCGGTCTTGATGCCGATCGCGCCCGGGTAGCGCCCGAGCAGGAGGTTCCGGTTCCGCCAGAGGTAGGCGTGGTGCAGCCGCCCGGCCCGCAGCCGGTGCCACCGGGCGCGGACCACCGCGCGGAAGAACGGCAGGCGCATCGCGGCCTCGCCCAGCCGGAGCAGGCTGGCCGGCGTCGACTCGTCGCTGGCGGGCACCCCGTCGAAATTCGTGAAGCGGGTGCCGGTCAGGTGCAGCCGGCGGGCCGCGGCGTTCATCCTCGCGACGAATGCCGCGATTCCCGGGCCGTAGGCCTCCGCGAGCGCCCGGGCCGCGTCGGCGCCGGAGGGCAGCAGCATCGCGTAGAGAAGCTGCCGGGCCGTGAGGACGTCCCCCGCGCGCAGCCCGGCGCTCGCGATGCAGCAGCCGACGTAGCGGACGTCGGCGCGGGTGATGGTGACGTACCTGCCGATGCGCCCGCGCGTGAGCACGACGTAGGCGGTCATGACCTTGGTGAGGCTGGCGACCGGCAGGGTGCGGTCCGGGTGGCGCGCCCACAGGCGCCGGCCGGTCCGCTCGTCCGCGATCGCGGCAGCGGCCGCCGCGATCCCCCGCGGCTGGCCGGCGGGCCCGCCGCGGCCGACCGCGCCCGCGAGGACCGCGGCCTGCCCGGCCGCCGGGGCGGCGGCGAGCGAGGGCGCCGCGAGCAGGGCCGTGGCGGCCAGGCAGGCGGCTCCCGCGGCGGCGCCGCGGGCTCGCCGGGCCGCGGGCGCGCGGCGGGGGCAGCGCTGTCCGTACATGACCCTCCACGACGGCGGCATGGCGCGCGCGAGCGGACGCCGGGGCGGCTCAGCGGGCGGCCGGGGGCCTGAGGCGCCGGCCCGGCCGCATCGCCCAGCATCGCAGCGCGGACCGGGCCGGGCAACCCGGCGCGCCGGCGGTCCGGCGCCGGGTCACCAGCCCTCGGGAAGCGGGAGCCCCTCGGTGTAGCCTGCCGGGCTCTGCGTCCCGATGACCGCGAGCTCGTGCAGGCTCGCCAGGTCGCGGGCGCCGACGTAGGCGCAGGCGCTGCGCAGGCCCGCGACGATGACGTCGATCAGGTCCTCCACGCCTGGCCGCAGCGGGTCCAGGTACATCCGCGAGCTGGAGATCCCCTCGTCGAACAGCTCCTTGCGGGCCCGCTCGAATGGCGAGTCGGCGGCGCTTCGCAGCCGGACCGCCCGGGCCGACGCCATGCCGAAGCTCTCCTTGTAGAGCCGGCCCGCCGCGTCCCGGAACACGTCGCCGGGCGACTCGCAGGTCCCGGCGAACCAGGATCCGATCATGACGGCCGAGGCGCCGGCGGCCAGCGCGAGCGCCACGTCCCTCGGGTGCCGGATCCCCCCGTCCGCCCACACGTGGCGACCGAGCGAGCGGGCCTGCGCGGCGCACTCGGCCACGGCGCTGAACTGCGGCCGGCCCACCCCCGTGCGCATCCGGGTGGTGCACATCGCGCCCGGGCCGACGCCGACCTTGACGATGTCGGCCCCGGCCTCGATCAGGTCCGCCGTGCCCGCCGCCGTGACCACGTTGCCCGCCACGACCGGCACCGCCGGGCCGAGCGAGCGCACCTCGCGCAGCGCCGACAGCATCCGCTCCTGGTGGCCGTGCGCGGTGTCCACGACCAGCAGGTCCGACCCGGCGTCCAGCAGCAGCTTCGCGCGGGCGGCGGTGTCCCCGCTGATCCCGACCGCGGTGCCGACCCGCAGCCGCCCGTGCCGGTCGGTCGCCGGGCGGTAGAGCGTGGCCCGCAGCGCGCCGGTCCTGGTCAAGATGCCCACGCACCGGCCGGCCTGGTCGACCACGGGCGCGAGCCTGTGGCGGCCCGCCTGCAGCAGCGAGAACGCCCGCTCCGGGTCCACCCCGGCCGGAAGGGTCAGCGGGTCACGGGACATGACCTGGCGCAGCTGGGTGAACCGGTCCACCCCGGTGCAGTCCGCCTCGGTGACCACGCCGACCGGGCGGTCATCCTCGGTCACCACGATGCCGCCGTGCGCCCGCTTGGGCAGGAGGCTCAGCGCGTGCCCGGTGGTGGCCTCGGGCCCGAGGGTCAGCGGCGTGTCGTAAACCAGGTGCCGCCGCTTGACCCAGGAGATCACCTCGGCCACCACGTCGACGGGGATGTCCTGGGGCAGCACGACGATGCCGCCCCGGCGCGCCACCGTCTCGGCCATGCGCCGGCCGGCCACCGCGGTCATGTTCGCGACCATGATCGGGATCGTGGCCCCGCTGCCGTCCGGGCAGGTCAGGTCCACCTCGGTGCGTGAGCTGACCGCCGACCTGTTCGGCACCAGGAACACGTCGCCGTAGGTCAGGTCATGCACCGGCTCGTGAAGGAATCGCACATGGCGATTGTTCCCCGCAGCCGGCCGCGCTCACGGCCACCCGGCCGGCGAGCCGGGCTATCGTGGGCGGGTGAGCCCGGACGGCACGGCGCTGCGGCTGCGCGGCCAGCGGTGGCCTCCGGGGTCGTTCGCGATCATGGCGGTGGTCAACCGGACCCCGGACTCGTTCTTCGACGCCGGGGCGACCTTCGGCTTCGATGCCGCCCTCGCGGCGGCCGAGCGCGCCAGGGCGGCCGGCGCCCAGATCATCGACGTCGGCGGGGTCAAGGCGGGGCCAGGTCCCGAGGTCAGCCCGGCGGAGGAGATCGACCGGGTGGCCGGCCTGGTCGCCGCGCTCCGCGCCCGCGACGACGAGGTGGTGATCAGCGTGGACACCTGGCGCGCCGAGGTCGGCGAGGCGGTGGCCCGGGCGGGCGCGGACCTGATCAACGACACCTGGGGCGGTGCCGATCCCGGCCTGGCCGAGGTGGCGGCCGCGCACGGCCTGGGCCTGGTCTGCGCGCACGCTGGGCCGATGGCGCCCCGCACCGGCCCGTTCCGGCCCGCCTACCAGGACGTGGTGCGGCAGGCCACCGAGGCCGTCACCGGCCTGGCAGCGCGGGCGGTGGCCGCCGGGGTGCCGCGCGAGTCGATCCTGATCGACCCCGCGCACGACTTCGGCAAGACGACCTGGCACTCGCTGGAGATCACCCGCAGGCTCGGCGAGATGAGCGCCACCGGGTGGCCGGTCCTGGTCGCCGTCTCCCACAAGGACTTCGTCGGCGAGACGCTCGGCCTGCCCACGAGCGAGCGGGCCGAGGGTACGGTGGCGGCCCTGGCGATCTCGGCGCTGCTGGGCGCCCGGGTCTTCCGCGTTCACGACGTCACCGCCGCGCGCCGCGCGCTCGAGGTGGTGGCCAGCCTGCCGTGACCGTGCCGGGCGGCGCGGCGGGCGGGCCGCCATTACCGGCGGCTGGCCGGCCGCTGCCCGGCCCTCGCGGCCCGGCCGGCCCGGCCCGGGCGCTGGCAACACGACCATGCTCACCTCGGGAAGGCGGCGCTCGGTCAGCCAGGGCCGATCGGCGCGCCGGGCGTGCCCGGCGGGGTGGCCAGGCGGGACCGGCCCGCCAGGCACACGAGGGCGGAGGCCACGCCGAACGCCGCGGCGCACCCGAAGCCCAGGCGCGCCCCGCCCAGGTCGATCAGCCGGCCGGCGACGGCAGAGCCGAGTGCCACGCCGACCGAGACCGTGGAGCTGAGCCAGGACATGGCCTCGGTCCGCCGGCGCGCCGGCGCCTGGCGCTCCAGGATCGCGTAGCCGGCGATCAGCGTCGGCGCGACGGACATGCTGGTGACGCAGCCGACGGCGGCGAGCGCCAGCAGGCCGGGCATCGACCAGAAGGTGCAGACGCCCGCCGCCGTCAGGGCCATCGTGATCACCAGCCGCCTGCCGAGCGGCGCCCGCCAGTGCCTGCTCCCGTACCACAGCCCCCCGGCCGCGCTGCCGACCGCGTAGCTGCCCAGGACGAGGCCGGCGACCGGCCGGTGGCCCAGCTGGCTCGCGAAGGCGACCGTGCTCAGGTCGATGGCGGAGAACATGGCGCCGAGCACGAGGAAGACCGGGGCGAGGACGGTCAGGCCGGCCGCGGGCAGGCTCGGCCGCCCGGGCATCCGCCGCCGGGCACGCCGTGACGGCAGGCCGGCGCGGGGGACGTCGCCGTCCCGGCCCCCTCGCGCCCGCCGCGGGCCCGGCTCGGTCCGCCGCTGAAGCGCGAACAGCAGGGTCCCGGCGGCGGCGAGCATGCTCGCGACCGCGACCCCCGAGGCGGGCAGCCACTGCGTGGCCAGCAGGGTCACCACCGCGGGGCCGACGACGAAGATCAGCTCGTCGTTCACGGACTCCAGCGCGAACGCCGTCTGCAGGCGGCGCGGCTCGCCGCTGAGCAGCGCGCTCCATCGGCTGCGCACCATGCCGCCGAGGGAGGGCATGGATGCCCCGGCCAGCGTGCCGGTGGCCAGCAGGAGCCACAGCGGGGCGCGCAGCTGTGCGCTCGCGATGAACGCCGTGGCGCTGGCCGCGAAGACCGCTGCCTGCCGCAGCAGGACCGGGCGCTGGCCGAACCGGTCGCTCAGCGCGGCGACGACCGGGGCGCTCAGCGCGTAGCCCAGCGACCCGGTGGCGGCGACGGTGCCCGCCGGGCCGTAGCGGCCGGTGACCGCGACGATGAGGAGCACCGTGCCGAGCCCGTACATGGACATCGACATCCGGCCGACGAACGCCGAGCCGGAGAACGCGAGCGCGCCGGGCAGACGCAGGATGTCAAGGTAGCGGCTCCGGCCGCCGGCCTGCCCCTCCCGGCCGCGCCGCCGCTCGCCCACCTGCGACATTGCCCGGAACCTCCCCAGCAGACCGTATCTGGGCAGCCAAGGCGATTCGTCCCCGGGGCACGCCGTGCCGCGCCTGGCGGTCCGCGGCCCGCCCCGTTGCCCGGCTGGCGCTGCCCTTGTGCCATCCCGGGAATGCCGGGTTAGCCTGGGTGCGCCATGGACACCTTGCCGGGACGGGCCGCCCGGCGGCGGCTGGGGGCGCCGCCGCGGGCGGCGGCGAGCCTCGCGGCCGTCGTGACGCTGGCCGTGCTCGGGGCGAGCGGTGCGGCCCCCGGCGCGCTGACCGTGCCCGGGCCGGTCCCGTGGCGAGACGGCGGGCGGCAGCAAGGCGCGCCCGCGGCCGGCGGTGCCGCCCAGCTGCGCGGCATCATCCTGCCGGACCTGCTGGTCGTGGTGCCCACCGGGATCTCGGCGGAGCAGGTGGGCCGCCTCCGGGCGATCACCGGGGTGCGGGCGGTGCTGGCGATCGACGGCGCGCGGGTCCGGGTGGCAGGCCGGCAGGCGAGCGTGGTCGGCGTCAGCCCGGGCCGGTTCCGGTCGTGGGTGCCGCTCCCCGTGGCCTCGGATCAGCGCCTGTGGACCGCGCTGGCCTCGGGACGCCTGGTCGCCTCGCGCGCCGCCGCCCTCCGGCTGGGGCTGCGCCCAGGGTCGAGCTACCGCCTGGCCGGGGGAGCGGTGCTGCGCGCCGCCTACGCAGGGTCGGCGGCCTTTGGCATCGCGGGAATCGACCTGGTCGTCGACCAGGCGATGTCGCGCCGGCTCGGCCTGGTCCCCCGGGTCGCGGTGCTGATCAGCGCGCCGGGCCCGGCCATCACTGCGCTGCTCGCCCGGGTGCGGGCCGTCCTTGGCCGGCGCGCCGGCATCGTGGTGCTCCGCCGCCCGCGGCTGCCCGCGGCACCTGCCCGCCCCGGCCCGATCACCGGCTACCTGCAGCTGTTCCGCGCCTCGGCGGCACGCTACTGCCCCGCCCTTTCCTGGACGGTGCTGGCCGCGATCGGGCAGATCGAAAGCGGCGACGGGCAGAACATGGGCCCGTCCCCGGCGGGCGCGCTCGGCCCGATGCAGTTCCTGCCCGCCACCTGGGCGGCCTGGGGCATCGACGGCTTCGGGCCGTCCGGCCCGCCGGACATCATGAACCCGCTCGACGCGGTGCCCTCGGCCGCGCGCATGCTCTGCGCGGACGGCGCGGCCAGCGGCACGCTGGCGGGGCTGCGCCAGGCGATCTTCGCGTACAACCACGCCACCTGGTACGTCAGCCAGGTGCTGGCCCTGGCCGCCAGGTACGCGGCCGAGTACCGCTGAGGCCGCCGGGGCTATCCGCCCCTCCCGGCCCGGTCCGCCTCCGGAGTCCTGATTGGATGGCGGCATGGCGGAGTACGACGCGTTCCTCCTCGTGTCCTTCGGCGGCCCGGAGGGACCAGGGGATGTCATGCCGTTCCTGCGAAACGTGACCGCGGGCCGGGACGTGCCGCAGGAGCGGCTGGCCGAGGTGGCCGAGCACTACCACCGGTTCGGCGGAGTCAGCCCGATCAACGCCCAGTGCCGGGACCTGATCGGCGCCATCGAGAAGGACTTCGCGGCCGCGGGCATCGATCTGCCGGTCTACTGGGGAAACCGGAACTGGAACCCCATGCTGGCCGACACGCTCGCCGCGATGGCCGCCGACGGCGTCCGGCACGCGATCGCATTCGCGACCTCGGCGTACAGCTCGTACTCGAGCTGCCGGCAGTACCTCGATGACATCGACCGGGCGCGGGCGGCCGCCGGCGGCCGCGCGCCGCGGATCACCAAGATCCCGCCGTACTACCGTCATCCGGGGTTCACCGGCTGCTTTGCCAGGGCTGCGAGGGAGGCGATCGGGCGGCTGCCGGCGCACCTGCGCGACGACGCGGAGCTGGTCTTCACCGCGCACAGCATCCCCGAGTCGATGGCGGCGGCCAGCGGCCCGGCCGGCGGGGCGTACCCGGCGCAGCTCGCCGAGGTGGCCGCGGAGGTGGCCGCGGCCCTGGGGCGGTCCCGCTGGCGGCTGGCCTATCAGAGCCGCAGCGGCCCGCCCTCGGCGCGCTGGCTCGAGCCGGACGTGAGCGACTGCCTCGCCGAGATCGCGCAGGCCGGCGGGCGGGCAGTGGCGCTCGTGCCGATCGGCTTCGTCAGCGACCACATGGAGGTGGTCTTCGACCTCGACGTGCAGGCCGCGCAGGTGGCCCGGGACCTGCGGCTTGAGCTGGTCAGGGCGCGGACCCCGGGCAGCGACCCCGGCTTCGTGTCCATGATCACCTCACTGGTCGGCGGGCTTGCCTCGGCGGACCCGGGCACGGTCCTTGACGCGCTCGGCCCCGTCGCCACCGCGATGTGCCGTGCGGGATGCTGCGGCGCCGGCCCGGACCGCTCGGCGGGCCGGGCGCTGGCCGGGCAGTGACCATGGCGCCCGATCCGGGCGCGCTGCTGGCGCTCGCCTGCGCGGTGGCGCGCGAGGCCGCCGGCCTGCTGGATGCCGCTCACGGCCGCCCGGCCGTCGTGGGCACCAAGACCAGCCCGACCGACGTGGTCACCGAGATGGACCGGGCGTCCGAGCGCCTGATCAGGGAGCGGCTGCTCGCGCAGCGCCCGCATGACGCGATCCTCGGCGAGGAGGGCGGCCAGACCGGCCCGGCCGCGGCAGTGCGCTGGATCGTCGACCCGCTCGACGGCACGGTCAACTACCTGTACGGCCTGCCCGACTGGGCGGTGAGCATCGCCGCCGAGGTGTCCGGGCAGGTCGTGGCCGGCGTGGTCTGCGCGCCCCGGCGCGACGCGATCTACGGGGCCGTGCGGGGCGGCGGGGCGTGGCGGGCCAGCCTGTCCGCCGCGGCCGGGGCCGACGGGCTGCCGGCCGTGCGCGCGCCGCTGGCCTGCAACCGGAACGTGCCGCTGGCGCGCGCGCTGATCGCCACCGGGTTCGGCTACGACCCCGGCCGGCGCAGGGTGCAGGGCCAGGTGGTCAGCGCCGTGCTGCCGAGGGTCAGGGACATCAGGCGGAATGGCGCCTGCTCGGTGGACCTGTGCGCGCTGGCCGCCGGGAACGTGGACGGCTACTACGAGCGCGGCGTGCAGTACTGGGACATCGCCGCGGGCAGCCTGATCGCCCGCGAGGCCGGGGCCGTGGTCGCCGGCCTGGCCGGGCGGCCGCCGGGGCCGTCGATGACGCTCGGCGCCGGGCCCGGGCTCTTCCGCGAGCTGCACGACCTCCTGGCCGGCCTCGACCCCGAGCGCGACGCCTGACTTCCCCGGGGCGCCGGCGCGGCCCGCGTGCCCGATGTGGCGGTTACTGGTGATCCGGGCGTGAGCGCGCGCGACACGACCACCGGCCGGGCCAGGTTAGAAGCGCCTCGCCAGGGGAACGTGACAGAATTCCCCGCCGGAATCGGGCACAACCGGGGCCGCCAGAGCGTTGCACTCGCGCGACGACTTCTAACGATGGAAGAGGTGCCAGCGATGGCCACTGACTACGACAGCCCGCGGAAGACCGACGAGGAGCTCACCGAGGACAGCCTTCAGGAGTTGCAGGCCCGCCGGCTGGACAAGTCGGCGACGACGATCGACATCGACCCTGACGATGTTGCGGAGTCGCTTGAGTTGCCCGGGGCGGACTTGTCCAACGAGGAGTTGTCGTTCCGGGTGATCCCGAGGCAGGCGGACGAGTTCACCTGTTCGCGCTGCTTCCTCGTGCACCACAGGAGCCAGCTTGCCCGGACCGAGAGCGGCGGGCCGGTGTGCCGGGAATGCGCGGCATAGGCGTGAGGCCGGCCCGGCACCGGAGCGCCGCCTGACGACTTCGCCGCGCTGCCGCGCTCGGTGAGCCTGCCGCTGCGCCGCTTCCCGGCGGGGAGCTTCGCATCGCCGCCGACCGTGTCGCTCGTGATCCCCAACCTGTGCCACGACATGCACGACTGCCCGGTCGCGGCGGGCGACGCGTGGCTGCGCACGCACCTTCGCGGGTACGCGCGCTGGGCGATGACCCACGACAGCCTGCTGATCGTCACCTGGGACGCGGACGACGGCAGCGGCTCGAACCGGAAGCCCGGCGGCACTGCCCGATCACGTGGATCTGGCGGCGCAGCCGAGGCCGGGTGGCCCGCCCGGGTGAGGTTGCCGGTGGCCGGGCGACGACGGGCCGGTGACGGATGAGCAGGCAGGCGTGGTCGCGCGGCGCTGCATGGTCCACCTGCTCGGCCGGGCCACGGCCGAGCGGCGCGTGGCGCGAGGGCCGGTCGTCGGCCGGGAGCAGGCGGCGTGCTCCGCCGTTCGCCGGCGCGCTGCGGGCGGACGGGGCGGACGTGCTGCGCTTCCTCGGGCTGCCCGCGCCAGGGCCTGGTCAGCCGCCCGAGTGCTGGCGGCCGAGCTCGCGGAGCCTGGCGTGCGCCCCTCCCATCAGCTCGCCCGCCGGCAGGTACCGCTTGGGCAGCCTGGCGACGGAGGTGTAGTTCACATCGACGACGTTCGCCAGCGGGGCCTCGACGGCCTGGCTGACGAGCTGGTAGGCGTCCATCGGGTGCAGTCCGTACTGCCCGGCCAGCCAGAGCACCAGCTCGGTCTGGGCGATGCGGAACGCGTCCTCCAGGGGCCTGGCCGAGCCCGCGGTCATGATGTGCTCGTCGGTCTCCAGCCGCGGCCACGGGCAGGGGACACCCTTGATCAGGTCCACCACCATGACCGTGTTCATCGCGGTCTCCACCGCCACCCCGCAGGTCTCGCCCTCGCCCTGCCGGGCGTGGCCGTCTCCCAGCGACAGCAGCGCGCCTTCGACGTTCACCCCCAGGTAGCAGGTGGTGCCCGCGCGCATCTCGGGGGTGTCCATGTTCCCGCCGAACGCGTCGGGCACCAGCGCGCTGCGCGCCTCGAGGTTGGCCGGCGCGACGCCGACGGTCCCGTGCATCGGGTTCATCGGCAGGTCCACGGTGAACTCGCCGTGGCGCGCCGTGAACCGGCACGTGTTCGCGGACCGGTCGAGCTGGTACATCCACACCAGCTCCGGCAGCGGGTCGTTCAGGAGCGCGGTGGCGTGGGTCCCGGTCAGCGCCCCGAACAGCGGGATCGTGGTCGAGGCGCCCCAGTCCCTGGCCGGGGTGATCGAGACGAAGTGCACGGCGACGGTGTCACCGGGCTCGGCGCCCTCGATGTAGAACGGGCCGGTCTGGGGGTTCACGAACGGGAACTGGCAGACCTGTGAGACCAGGTCATTCTCGCTGCGCACCCGCCCGGCGAAGGCATCCTCGGTGTAGACCTCCAGCACGGCGGGGGCGCGCACCCGGGCGACCGGCGCGACGCCGCCGAACGTCCAGGCGTACTGGCCGGGCTCCGGCCGGAAGCTGATCACCTCAAGGTCGCTCATGTCGTCACCTTACGGGTGGACGCGTCGGCCGGAGCGTCCAGGTGCACCAGGCCCACCTGCGTGACCCGCCGCGGGTCCCTCAGGTACAGGTAGGCAAGGTAGATGACGCCGAGGACCATCCACGCGCCGACCGCCGGGCCCATGTAGCTCAGCGGGGGGGTCAGCGGCGAGATGAAGCTCGCCCCGGGGATCTTGATCCCCGCGCCGCTGCACCAGGCGGGAATGAACGCGGCTATGCCGAGCACCGGGACCAGCAGGTGCGACACCGGGCTGAATCGGTGGGCCCGGCTCCGGGCGAAGAACCCGATGCAGGCCACGTTCATGAGTATGTAGACCGCCACGAGCACGATCACCAGCGCGGTGCCGATCATCGCGAACGACGTGCCGGGGCCGTAGCCGGCGCCCAGGCCCAGGGTGACGCCGAGCGTGATCACCGTGGCCAGGATGATCGCGTTGACCGGCGAGCGGTGCCTGGCGCTGACCACGCCGAGGAAGGGCGGGAACGCGCGGATCCGGCCCATGGCGAACGCGGTCCGGCTGGACACGTTCACGCCGGCGTTGGAGTTGGCGATCGTGGAGTTCACGATGGCGAGGAAGACCAGGATCCAGAACAGGCCGTAGAACGCCCTGGCCAGGCCCTCCCACGAGGCGTTGCCGGTACCGGTGGTGAAGCCGGTGAATCCGGCCGGGCCGAACGCGACGTCCGCGGCGTACGTCGTGAAGACGTACAGCGCCCCGATCGACAGGGTCGCGAGCAGGATGGCGAGCCGCACCGTGCGCCGCGGGTTGCGGGCCTCCTCGGCGAGCGGGCCCGCGCTCTCGAAGCCGCCGAAGGCCAGGATGGTGAACACCGATCCGGCGATCACGCCGGACAGGCCGCGGAATCCCGGCGGCGTGTAGCGGGTCGTGAACACCGAGAGCGTGTTGCGGCTCCCGGCGTGGACGATGAGCAGGAAGCCCATGACCACGAAGACCGCGATCTCGAAGATCCCGAGGATCGTGCCGAACCTCGCCGAGGTCTGGATGCCGGCGTAGCCGACGGCGAACACGATCAGCGCTCCGAGGACGGCCCATGGCCACCACAGGTTCGCCGGGTAGCCCGAGATCTCATCGTGCAAGGTGGTGGCCACCGTGAACCCGAGCTGGGTGAGCACGAGCGGCGGGATCAGCCAGCCCACCAGGACGTATCCCCAGGCGACGAGGAAGCCGGCCGCGGGATGGATGCCGCGCGCCGCGTACGTGGCCATCGATCCGGCGGCGGGCAGCTCGCGCGCGAGCTCGCCGATGCTCCACGCCGAGAACAGGCAGGCGATCAGGGCGAACACGACGGCCAGCGGCAGGGAACCGCCGGCGAAGGCGACTCCCGCCGGGATCGACGCCGCGATCGCGGCGCCGGGTGCCATGTCGGTGATGCTCTGGAACAGGACCTCGCGCAGGCCGATGGCGTTCCGTCTGAGTCCGGCATGGGTCACTGCGTCCTCCCCTGTCGTCACTGAGACCTGCGCGCATCATGCCATGATCACGCATCCGGACAAAGAGCTGGCGAGGCGACGTTGCCGGGCGCCCCGCGCTCGGGAGCGCGACGTCGGCCCGCGCGCGGCGGGTCCGCGCGCCGTGCGGGGACGGCTCCCGCGCACCCGCGCCAGCGGGCAGAATCTGACCATGCGGGCGATGGACGGGCCGTGCCCGCCCGCGCGGCGGGCCCGGCCAGGCGATGCGGACATGGGCGAGGTCGGCCCGCCGGACCGGCGGGCGTGGGGGCCGGACCGGCGGGCGTGGGTGCCGGATGGGCGCGCCCGGGAGCCCGATGAGCTCCTCGGCGAGCTGCGGCGGCGGCTGGAGGGCCTCGGCGCCAACCATCCGTCGGCGCCGGACCGGGTGCGCTCCCGCGGCCGGGCGGCGGAGGCCGCGGGCCCGATGGCCGCGGGCACGGATGCGATGGGCGGGGACGCCGGGCACGGGGACGCCGGGGACTGGCACGCCGGGCACGGGGACGCCGGGGACTGGCACGCCGGGGACTGGCACGCCGGGGACTGGACGGCTGCGTCCGGGGCAGCCGGCCGGGGCTGGCCGCTGGGCGGTCCTGGCGCGCCGACGGGGCCGGGGCGTGACTCGCCCGGCTGGGGATGGCAACCGGCGGGCGAGCGGGCCGGGCTGGCCGGGACCCCGCCACCGGACGGCCCGTACCGGCCGTGGTTCCTGGCAGGCGAGGCGGGCCTGCCCTGGTTCGCGCGCCGGGCGGAGCAGCCGCCGGCATGATCGTGCCCTGGGTCCGCTAGGCCAGCGCCGCCGGATCGGGCTCGGCGTGCGGGATCGCGACCCGCCCGGTCACGTCGGCGGCCAGCCGCACGGTGTCGCCGTCCACCAGCCGGACCTCGATGCCGGGCAGCAGCCGGTCGCCGTTGACGAACGTGCCGTTCGTCGAGTGCTCGTCCCGGATCGTGGCGTGGCCGTGGTCGTCGACCGTGACCGTCGCGTGGCGCCGCGAGACGTTCTCGCACCCCTCGAACGCGGCGGCGACGAGCGACTCGGCAGGATCGCGGCCGAGCAGCACGGACGTGCCGGCCGGGACCTCCACGTCCCCGGCCGGGAAGCTGATCCGCAGCACGGCGGAGGAGATCGTGCGCGCCCTGTCGGCCGAGATGGCCTTCTGCGCGACGGTCACGGGAAGCGGCTCATCGTCGGCGACATCCGACATCGGCAGGTTGGCCCCGCAGGTGAAGCAGATCAGGTCGTTGGGGCCGACGTGGGCGGCGCAGGCCGGACAGGTCACCATGCCCTCAGCCTAGCGCCGGCCCGGTGACGGGCCGGTAGCATCGCACCGTGATCGGCTTCAGACTCAATGACGAGCATGAGGCTCTCCGACGGACGGTCCGGGAGTTCGCCACGGACGCGGTCGCCCCGGTGATCGGCGGCTACTACGAGCGGGGCGAGTTCCCGTACGAGATCGTGGCGAAGATGGGCAAGCTCGGGCTGTTCGGGCTGCCGTTCCCCGAGGAGCACGGCGGCATGGGCGGCGATTACTTCGCGTTCTGCCTGGCGCTGCACGAGCTCGGCCGGGTGGACTCCTCGGTGGCGATCACGCTGGAGGCCGCGGTGGCCCTCGGGGCGATGCCCATCTTCCTGTTCGGGACGCCCGAGCAGCGCGCCGCGTGGCTGCCGCCGCTGCTGGCCGGGGAACGGCTGGCCGCGTTCGGCCTCACCGAGCCTGGGGGCGGCTCGGACATCCCCGGCGGCATGCGCACCACCGCGCGGCTGGACGGCGGGGACTGGGTGATCGACGGGAGCAAGTCGTTCATCACCAACTCCGGCACCTCGATCACCTCGGTGATCACGGTGCTGGCGATCACCGGCCGGGCGGGACCGCACGGCCGGCCCGAGATCTCCTCGATCATGGTGCCGGCGGGCACGCCGGGACTGGCCGTGGGACGGGAATACTCCAAGATCGGCTGGCGCGCCTCGGACACCAGGGAGCTGTCGTTCTCCGGGTGCCGGGTGCCGCACGGCAACCTGCTCGGTGAGCGGGGCCGCGGCTACGCGCAGTTCCTGCGCATCCTGGACGAGGGCAGGATCGCGATCGCGGCGCTGGCGGCCGGGCTGGCCCAGGGCTGCGTGGATGAGAGCGTGCGGTACGCGGGGGAGCGGACCGCGTTCGGCCACGCGATCGGCCACTACCAGGCGATCCAGTTCAAGATCGCTGACATGGAGGCCCGGGCGACCACCGCCCGGCTGGCGTGGTGGGACGCGGCCGCCCGGCTGGTGGCTGGAGAGCCGGTCAAGAAGGCCGCGGCGATCGCCAAGCTGACCGCGTCGGACGCGGCGATGGCGAACGCGCGCGACGCCACGCAGGTCTTCGGCGGCTACGGGTACATGAACGAGTTCCCCGTCGCGCGCTTCTACCGCGATGCGAAGGTGCTGGAGATCGGCGAGGGGACCTCGGAGGTCCAGCGGCTCATCATCGCACGCGAGCTCGGCCTGGCGAGATAGCCCCGCTTTCGCCGTTGGGCGGGCTTATCTGCGCAAAGGTGCAGTATGGTAGCCCCACCGAGCGACCGCGCGGCGGCGCGCGTCGCGTGCGCCAGACGGCATGGCAAGCCCAGCGCGGCATGCGGCGGCCGGCGGCGTGACCCGCTCACCCGGCGGGCGCCAGGCCGATGGCCGCGCGGCAGGCTCTGCGTGCCCTTCCCCGCAGGCGCTCGGCGTCCGGGCGGCGCCGCGGGCGGGCGGCCGGCTGGGAACGCCACCGCGTGGAGGGGAAGGATGATCTGGCCAATGAGACCTCGGCGCCGCGCATCACTCCTGGCAGCCACGGCCATCGCCGCCGCTCTCCCGCTCGCGGGCTGCGGAACCGGCGGCGTCGCCGGCGGATCAGCCGCATCCGGCGCCCAGCCGATCGTGATCGGGATATCGCTGCCGCTGACCGGCATGTTCCAGGCCGACGGGGTGGCGTTCGAGCAGGGGTACCGGCTCTGGCAGAGCGACGTGAACGCGCACGGCGGGCTGCTCGGCAGGCCGGTCAAGCTGATCATCCTCAACGACAACAGCTCGCCGACCAAGGTCGTCACCGACTACCAGCGGCTGATCACCGTCGACCATGTCGCCCTGACGTTCGGCCCGTTCTCCTCCCTGCTGACCGCGCAGGCGGCGCCCGAGGCCGCCAAGTACGGCTACGCGATGATCGAGGGCGCGGGCGGCGCGGAGACGGTGTTCACGGCGCCGTCGAACGAGAAGCACCACAATGTGTTCGACCCGAGCCTGCCGGTCATCGACTACATGAAGCCGCTGGTGAACTGGCTGGCCTCACTGCCGCCGAGCGCACGGCCGAAGACCGCCGCGTACCCGAGCGCCGACGACCCGTTCGCGACCCCGGCCGTCCAGGAGGCCAAGCGGGCGCTGTCCCAGCTCGGCATCAGGACCGTGTACTACCGGGTCTTCCCGGAGAAGCAGTCCGCCTACAAGAAGCCGGCCGAGGCGGTCGCGGCCTCGGGCGCGCAGATCGTGGTGCTCGGCTCCACCGACGTGCCGACCGTCGCCACCTTCATGCAGGTGTTCGAGCAGCAGCACTACACGCCCAAGCTGTTCATCGCCGCCTCCGGGCCCGACCAGGGGCAGGCGTTCCTCAACCCGGTCGGCAAGGCGAACGCCAACGGGATGATGGTGCCGACCGGCTGGTACGGCAGCTACGCGAACGCGCTGAGCACCGCCATGGTCGAGGAGTACATCGCCAAGTACGGCGGCACCGACGCGGACGTCAACGCGGACGTGGCCGAGGCGTTCTCGGTGGGCGAGGTCGCCGCGGACGCGGTCCGGGCCACGCACGGCACCAGCAACGCCGCGATCATCAGGTACCTGCATGGCCTGAAGACCCCGTTGCAGACGGTCCAGGGACCGGTGCTCTTCGACTCGCTCGGCCGGAACAACCTGGCCACCGGCTTCGTCTCCCAGTGGCAGAACGGCAACTTCGTGCAGGTGCTGCCGGTCGGCTTCCCGGGATCGGTCAAGATGCTCTACCCCAAGCCGGTGTGGGGAACCTGACGGGGCCCTGCTGCCGGGGAAAGGGGGCGCGGCGCCCTGCGATGGCGGGCGGGCACCCCGCGAGGAGCGGGCCCGTGCCCTGCGAGGGAGCGGGCGTGCTTCCCGCCTCAGCTTGTTGCTGAACCTCTGGCGTCCAGCTTTCTGAGATCGCCGGTCTTGTCCGGTGTGTCGCCGTGACGTGACGCGGCCACCGCATGATGATCTTCGGGTTCGCAGCGAGAACGTGAAGGCCAAGGCCGTGGCCGTGGCGTACAGCCTGGCATGGGCCGGGGAGATGTCGGGCCTGGCGCGGAGCGCGGTGGCGGCGCTGAGGTCCGGCGTGCCACGCTGGGCCGCCTGGCCGCGTTCCGCCGTGAGCTGCACGGCCGCTTCACCGCGCGGGCGGATGAGCTGGCCGGGCCTGAGAACGCAGGTACCGGGCCGGAGAACGCAGGTACAGAGTCAAGCTCAGCGGACGACCAGGCTGGACACGTTGATCGCGGGGGTCAGCATCTCGAAGTTGAACATCAGGCTGGCCACCCGGGCGATGCTGCCGACGTTCAGCGAGGTCGGGTAGTCGCCGAGCGTGATCAGCTCGGCGGCCTGCCGGGTCATGCCCGGCTGGGTCGCCAGCTCCGAGCGCACTGGCGTGGCGAGAGCGGCGTCGGCCTGGGCCTGCTCAAGGGCCGCCTGGAAATCCGCCACTGCCTGCGCGTGCTGGCGGATGAAGGACGCGGTGGCGAAGTAGCCGGACAGCGGCAGGCTCGCGGTCGCGCCGCTGGCCGCGTCGAGCACCGGGATGGCGCCGATGCTGGTCTCGGCCTCGAAGATGTACGGCTCGGGCACCAGGATCGCGGCGACCCGGTGCGCCGCGAGGGCGCCGATCAGCGCCGCGGTCGGCATCGGCCGCCACTTCACCTGGGTGGGGTCGACGCCGTCATTGGTGAGCACGGACTGGGCGGCGAGCGTCTCGGTGCTGTATGGCCTGCCGCTGCCGACCGGAATCCCCTGGGAGGGCGGCGTTCCCACCGTGCGGTGGACCAGGCCCTGCGGCGACGTGATGCCCGAGCCCGGGTAGGTGAGCACCTCGATCATCCCGGGCGCGGCGTGGTAGCCGTCGGCGATGATCCGCAGGAACGGATGGCTGCTCTTGGAGACCTGGTAGAAGAAGTCGACGTAATCACCGGCCGCGATGTCCGCGCTGCCGTTGCTGAGCGCGGTCAGCTCCTGGGGCACCGAGCCGAATTGGCGGATGGTGACATCCAGCCCGGCCCGGGCGAACGTGCCGTTGCGCACGCCGAAGTAGAGCGGCGCGTTGTCCACCCCGCGAATGGCCGCCACGGTGATCGGGACCTGGGGCCCGCCGCCACCCCGGCCGGGACCCTGGCAGCCGGCGGCGAGCGACGCGGCCGTGGCGGCCGCCAGGAGCAGCGCGCTCCCTGGCCTGATGCGTGCCGGCCGCAGCTGTGGGCGGGCTCCGGCCCGTGCAAACCTCACCGGGGCTCCTTCGGGCAGGCTGAAGCGGGTGGCAAGTTCCGATGATTATACGGACAGTTCGGGTGACGAGGGGTGATGTTAGGCAGTACCCTACTGCCGTCGGGAGATGCCGTGAGGGTGCATATCGCCGGCCGTCCGGTGATTGGTGTACGCCGTGACGCTGGCCCGGCGGGACGCCAGCGGCTCGCCTCTCAGCCATCCCGCGCCGGCTCGCCGCCGGGCCGGGCTGGCGGAGTCCTCACTGGAAGGGGTGCGCCCATGTCGTCGCTTCCACCGCCGGTCTCTCTGACGTGCGGGTTCGCCGCGGCGGGCGGCTGAGAGGCGCGGGGACTGTGCGGACACGGACCAAGGCGGCACCCGGCCGCGCCGGCGGCGATCCCGCGGCATCTCAGCCCGTGACCACGGGCCAGCCGCAGCAGCCGCCGGCCGGGGTCCCGGCCGGCCAGGCCGGATCCACCGAGGACGCCGCTCCGGCGGAGCGGCGGCGCAACTCGCGGCGGCGGCTGAGGAACTGGCGGGTGCGCTCGCGGCTGATGCTGCTCGTCATCATCCCCACCGCCAGCGCGATCGCCCTGGGCGCCATCAGCGTCACCTCATCGGCCCGCAACGCGCTGGCCTACCAGCGGGTGCAGACCCTGGCCACCCTCGGCCGGGACATCGTCAACCTCGCCCAGGCGCTGGAGGACGAGCGCGACCAGATCGCGGTCTTCATCGGCATGCCGCTGGGCGGCCGGCAGTCCGAGCTGTCCGGGCACCCGGGCCAGGCCGCGCTCCAGCTGTCGGTCATCGGCCAGGCGTTCTCCACGACCAACCAGGACGCCGCGCGGGTGCGCGCGCTCGCCGCCCAGATCGGCGGCGGCTACTCGCCGCAGGCGCGGCAGGCCGCCGCGACCGCGCTGAGCTCGCTGGCCCGGCTGCCGTTCCTGCGGGACGCCGCCCTCCGCACCAGGCTCCCCGTGCTCGTGGTCGTGCAGGATTACGCCCAGCTGATCGATGACGTCCTCGCGCTGAACAGCCAGATCGCCCAGGAGTCGAACGACCCGGCGCTCGCCCAGGCCGTCCAGGTGCTCGGCCTGGTCGCCGCCATGCAGGAGGCGGCTTCCGAGCAGCGCGCGATCCTGGTCGACGCGCTGCTGCAGGGCGGGTTCGGCCCCGGCCAGCTCACCGCGCTGGAGGCCGCGCAGTCGGCCCAGCAGAGCAACCTCGGCCAGTTCAACATCTCCGCGAACGTGGCTCAGCAGCGGCTGTGGGACGCCAGCGTGAGCCCGGTCGCCTACCTGGCGAGCTCGGACGAGCTCCAGGCGATCTCGCTGGCGCAGAAGCAGCAGGGCTCGCTCGCCGGCGACTCGACCAGCCCGGCCGACTGGTACGGGCACATGTCGAATCCGATCGACATCCAGATGGCGTCGGTCGAGCAGCGGCTCGCGTCGCAGATCATCGGCCGGGCAAGCGTGCTGCGCGCCGACGCGATCAGGGCGGCGCTGGTCGTCGGCGCCGCCGTGCTGCTGATCCTGGTGATCGCGCTGATCCTCACGGTGATCGTCGGCCGGTCGATGGTCCGGCCGCTGCGCCGCCTGCGGGCGGGCGCCCTCGACGTGGCCGGCGTGCGGCTGCCCGAGGCGGTCCGCCGCATGAGCGAGGCCGAGGGCTCGGACGTCGTGACCGACATCGAGCCGATCGACGTCGACTCCTTCGACGAGATCGGCGAGGTCGCGCGGGCGTTCGACCAGGTTCACCGCGAGGCGATCAGGCTGGCGGCCAACGAGGCGGCGCTGCGCGGCAACGTGAACGCGATGTTCGTCAACCTGTCCCGCCGCAGCCAGTCGCTCGTCGAGCGCCAGATCCGCCTGATCGACGACCTGGAGCAGGGCGAGCAGGATCCGGAGCGGCTGGCCAGCCTGTTCCAGATGGATCACCTCGCCACCCGGATGCGGCGCAACTCGGAGAACCTGCTGGTCCTGGCCGGCCATGAGTCGTCGCGGCGGTGGAACCAGCCGGTGCCGCTCGTGGACGTGCTGCGGGCCGCGATCTCCGAGATCGAGCAGTACGAGCGGGTGACGCTCAACGTCCAGCCCGGGATCCTGGTCCGCGGCCCCGCGGTCAGCGATGTCGTCCACCTGCTCGCCGAGCTCGCCGAGAACGCGACGTCGTTTTCCTCGGCGGAGACGCCCGTGAGCGTCTCCGGCCACCTGCTCAGCAGCGGCGGCGTGCTGCTCGACATCACCGACCAGGGAGTCGGGATGAGCGCCGAGGAGATGGCCCACGCGAACTGGCGGCTGGACAACCCGCCAGTGGTGGACGTGGCCGTGTCCCGGCGGATGGGCCTGTTCGTGGTCGCCCGGCTGGCGGCACGGCATGGCATCCGGGTCCGCCTCCGCCCGGCCGCCGGCGCGGGCCTGACCGCGCTGGTGTGGCTGCCTGACGAGGTCATCGTCCGCGAGAGCGGGGTCAAGCCCGGGTCGCCGAGCGTCCTGTCCGGGCAGGTCGCGCGGGCGGCGCTGGAGCCGGTCGCGCCCTCCCGGCCGAGCGCCCGCTTCGGCGCCAGGGCCGGCGGCGAGTGGCCGGGGGAGAAGCTGCGCTCCTCGGCCGAGCAGGAGGTCGCGGCCGCCAGGGCCCCGCGTTTCACCCCCGCGTCGCCGACCGAGGGCAACGGCACCGGCATCCCGCACCGGATCCCGGGCGCCGGGCCCCATCCGGGCCGGGCCAGGACCACCGGCCCGCTGCCGGCGATCGGGCGCGGGCCCGGTCGGCCCGGCGCGGGAGCCACGCAGGCGGACGCCGTGCCAGAGCCGGAGGCCGGGCCGCGCGGCGCCCCGGCCCGCCCGCTCACGTGGACAGGCGAGAGCCGCCCGGCGACGTCAGTCTGGGGCCAGGAGCAGCCATCCGCTCCCGTGGCCGGGGCGCCGGTGGCCGGCGTCCGCCTGGGCGGGGCGTTCCGTTCGCCCTCGTCGTCCTTCGGCACCCCGGGCGGTGAGGTGATCGTGCCCCCGGCCGTCCCGGCCGGCGACGAGAACAGGCTGCCGATCTTCGAAGCTGTCGAATCCGACTGGTTCCGCCGTGGCAGGCCGTCGATGGACTGGCAGGGCGGCGGCGTAGGGGTTCAGGCCACGGCAGGCTGGTCGTCACCCGCCGACGCGGGCTGGCGTGCCGCCGAGGCGGCGGCCGCCCCGTCGTCGGGCGGGACAACGGCCGCCGGCCTGCCCAGGCGAGTGCCGCGGGCGAACCTCATCCCGGGAACCGCGGCGGATGCGCCGGCCGCGTCGGCCCCGCTGCGGTCCCCGGCTGCCACGCGGGAACGGTTCGCCAGCCTTCAGCGGGGGGTGCGAGAAGGCCGGGCCGCCGGAGCGGCGGAGAAGGGCGATGCCATCAGGGACGTTCCGGGTGATGGGTGACATGAGGGCGTTGACATAGTCATGCTAGTTCTGCGATGTGCGGGCGGGACGCCAGGAGGCCGGCTGCCCGCGCATGAGGCCGATGGCGTTGCTGCGCCAAGCACCCGTCATGACAGGAAGGAGCGCCGGTGAGTCCGCTAACCCGTCCGGCACAGGATCTGAACTGGCTGGTCACGAACTTCGTCGAGCGGGTGCCGTCGGTCGCGCATGCCATCGTCGTGTCGGCCGATGGGCTGCCGATGGCCTTCTCGCAGGGGTTCCCGGCCGACCGGGTTGACCAGCTCGCGGCCGTGACCTCGGGTCTGACCAGCCTGACCCAGGGCGCGGCGCGGGTGTTCGAAGGCGGCGCCGTCTCCCAGACGGTGGTGGAGATGCAGCGCGGGCTGCTGATCGTGATGGCGATCAGCGACGGGTCGAGCCTGGCGGTGCTCGCGTCCGCCGATTGCGACATGGGCCTGGTTGCCTACGAGATGGCCCTGATGGTCGAGCGGGTGGGGAGCGTCCTGACACCCGACGTGCGTGGTTCGGCCCCCCCGAGCTGGCCTGGCGCCGGCCGGTAGCGACGGGAGCGAACGGTGTCGGTTCCGCGCCATGATGAGTGGATGGCGGACGGCGGCATGTCCGGACCCGGTCCGGAGAGTCACCGGTCGCTCCGCCGTGGTGGCTCCGAGGGCACCTACCTGCCCGAGGACGTCAGCATGCCCGATGCGGCGCCGGCCTTCGGCTCCGAGGAGCAGGCGAGCACTCTGGTCCGGCCGTACGCGGTGACCGGGGGGCGGACCAAGCCCAGTTACCATCTCCAGATCGAGGCCATGGTGTCCGCATCGCACTACGAGGCCCACGATCTGTCTGTGTTGAGCCCGGAATGCCAGTCGATCCTCGGCTACTGCCGGGACTGGCGATCGGTCGCGGAGATCTCCGCCGTCCTGCGGATGCCGCTCGGCGTCGCGCGCGTCCTGATCGGGGACATGGCCATGGAGGGACTGGTGCGGGTCCACCAGGCCGACCATGCTCACGGCCGACCGGATCTGAACCTCCTGGAAAGGGTGCTGAGTGGACTTCGCAAGCTCTAAGTCCGTCCCCGGCGTCGACGCAGACGCCGCGGTGACGTCTGTCAAGATCGTCGTGGCTGGCGGGTTCGGGGCGGGCAAGACCACGTTCGTGGGATCGGTTTCCGAGATCACCCCGCTGACCACCGAGGCAGTGATGACGGCGGTCAGCGACGGGGTGGACGACCTGTCGCACACCCCGGACAAGACGACCACCACGGTCGCGATGGACTTCGGCCGGGTGACCCTGGACGCCGGCCTGGTCCTGTACCTGTTCGGGACGCCAGGTCAGCATCGGTTCTGGTTCATGTGGGACGATCTGATCCAGGGCGCGATCGGCGCCGTCGTGCTCGTCGACACGCGGCGGCTCGCCGACTCCTTCCCGGCCGTCGACTACTTCGAGTCGGCGAACCTCCCGTTCATCGTGGCCATCAACGGCTTCTTCGGCGACTTCCCGCACGCGATGGATGACGTGCGCGAGGCGATGTCGCTCGGCCGGAACGTCCCGATCCTGCAATGCGACGCGCGGAGCCGTGCCTCCACCAAGGAGGTCCTGATCGCCCTGGTTGAGCACGCCATGGCGATGCAGCTCAGCGTCCGGTAGCGGCAGGGCTGGCCGCCCCCGCGCCCGCGGCGGGTGCGATCGCGCGCAGGCCTCCTCCGCTCCGGCGGGACGACGTGGTGCCAGCTGCCTATCGGCGTGGCCTGTGCGCGCTGCGGTAAGGTGCGGCTCGTCGGTGCCCAGGGGGCGGTAGCTCAGCCGGTCAGAGCAGCGGACTCATAATCCGCCGGTCGTGGGTTCGATCCCCACCCGCCCCACTGAAGTGCCCATTGTGCCAACCCGGGCTCCGGTGCTGGTTGCCGGGGGCTGGCCGGGGACGGGCGTTCCGGGCTGCGGGACTTCGGCAGCCAGATATCCGCGCAGACGCGGCGACCGCAGCAGGCGAGATAGCCGCCACAGCCGACCCGGCCTCGCTTCCGGAACGGTCACTGTGAGTTGATGAAGGCCCGGGCGTGGGCGTCTGCGGTGGCAGCGAACTGCCGGAAGCTCAGCGAGGGCGTGGGGAAGGTGACGCTGGTCGGGCTGGATCTGGTGGCGAGGGTGAGGCAGGCGGTGGTGTATTTGCGTTCCAGGACGAGCCGCTCGCAGAGCACCTGGTAGCGCCGGGCGTAGGAGGCACCGCGGAACGCCGGGTCGACGGTGAAGTATGGTTCGGCGACCCCGATGGGCTGGTGGATCCTGGGACAGTCCTCGAGGAGGAAGAAATAGCCGAGCATGGGCGGCTGGCAGCGGCCGAACCGGCCCTCGCGGTAGGCGGCCCAGATGTCCTCGGCGTTGCCGATCGCTTCCTCGGCCCGGTTGTTGAAGTTGTTCCCGAAGCTGGGGCCGACCTGGGACTTGAACTCCACTGCCAGGACGAGCTGCCCGCCGGATACGACGAGGAGGTCCCATTTCTTCTCGGGCCGGTAGTAGCCGGGCAGCTCCAGCGCGGTCCGGGCCCGGATGTCTGAGGGAGGCAGGCCCGCAGCGATGAGGACGTCGGTGAGCAGGACCTCCAGGGCGCCCATCTGCGCCCCTCCGGTGACCGCCCCGCGGGCTCCAGCGTCGATGTTCCCGGCGGCGACCTGAGCCTGCTGCTGCCGGTCCCGGGTGTCCCAGAATGCCTGCACCGCGGCCTGGAACCGCTGCTCCAGTCCGGCTAGCACACCAGCGCCCGGGCGTCGTCCCCGATCCCATACGCCTCGATGGCGGCCTCGGTCGCCGCCGCGGTGTCCCGGGCCCGGAACGCGCGGCGGAGCCGCTCCCGCACCTCCTGCGGGATGGCGTCCGGGTCAGGGACCCGGATCCGGCGCAGGTACTGAGCCTGAAACCGTAGCGTGCCGCCGCGCATCCGCACGCAGTACGCCTCGACGAACAGCTGCGCGACGCGGGACAGCAGCAGCCCGCCGAGGACCTCCAGGTCCCATACCCGGGAGGTCAGGTAGTACAGGTTGTGGTGCGGGTAGGTCTCGCCGCGGTCCAGGACCGGGTGGCTGGCGAGCTTCATGTCGGGAAAATACAGCTTCGGCGTCCCGGTCAGGTCGTGCTTGACCCGGTCGATGGTCCGGTACCAGTCTCCGGGCATCCGCTGGGCGACGCTCCGCCGCGCCAGCTCGGCGCGGCGGCTCTGTAGCCGGGCGCGGAGCCGCGGATAGGCGGCCAGGTCCACCAGGCCGCCGTCCTGCCACGGGTCGAGCAGGTAGTGCCCGGACCAGCGCAGCACCCCATCCCGGGTGTCAGCAGTCATGGCCAGCGGCACCATCCGGTCCGGTTCCGCGGCGTCCGGGTCGGTGGTGATGAACACCTGATCCGCGCCGGTCGCCACCCCGATGCCGATCTTCGTGCCCGTCCGGTCGTCTTCCAGCGGTCCGAAGCCCGCCTCCAGCCGTTGCAGCAGCCGCAGCCGGGCCGGCTCCAGCGACGGCCACGGCCCGGCGCCCCGGAACCACCGGTCAGCGAACGTCGCCGAGAACCCGGGCACGCTACCGCGCCCGTCCCGCGCCAGGCCGGTCACCGCGTCCGCCAGCGATCCCCCGCCCGGCAGCGGCCCGGCCCCGGCGGATGCGCTGGCCACCAGCACGCGCCCCGGGGCCGGGGCGTCGCGGCGGATGACGACCACGGCCGGGTACGCGGCGACCTCCTCCTCGAACGCGGGCGCGTCGTGCATCTCGACCACCGCCTCCACCGTGAACGGCGGTGCGATCATCCGCCGCAGCTCCGCGCCGTAGGCGGCCCGCATCCACCGGTCCGCGCAGATGAAGCCGAGTGCCCCGCCGGAAGCCAGCTGACGCAGCCCGGCCTCGATGAACCCGACATAGATGTCACCGCGGCCGGTCATCGACGGGTACCGGCGCCGGTATTCTTCCAGCGCCTCCGGCGGGACGTCGTCGTAACGGATATACGGCGGGTTCCCGACCACGAAATCTGCGCGCCGCCCCCCGGCAGGCCGCAGCAGATAATCACCTGTCCGGACCCAGCCGCCAGCCAGCTCCCGCGCCTCCCGGTCGGCTAGGCCGTGCCGCCGCAGCTCCTCCTCCGCCAGGGCCATGGCCTGCCGTGCCGCGGCAGCGTCCAGCTCGAACGCCGCGATCGAGGAGCTCAGGTCAGCCGCCCGGCGGCCATGGGCGTTGGCAGACTCCAGGAGCCGGCGGATCATCGGAACAAGGAAAGCCCCCGCGCCCGCAGCAGGTTCCACCGCCAGCTTCGTCGCCAGATCGACCTCAGGCCGGTAACCCGCCAGATCCAGGATCAGATCCACGACCCACTGCCGGGTATACACCACGCCTCCCGGCTCCGCAGACCCAGCAGACGCAGGCAGTCGGCTCCGCCTCGCATGGGGTGCGGGCACGTCAAGACCCAAGTCGAAGGTCACCTGCCACGCCGTCATGCTGCAAATCCCCGGACCGCCGGTACTGCTGGCCAAGGTCGCCGGGCCGTGACCGGCATCGTCGCTGTCAACACGGACCGATGATACGGACAGCAACCGACGGCCACCCGGGGAGTAATTGTCAATACCTGTGGATCAAGACCTTTCAGCGGCGTCCGGGACGTTGTCCTCGGCCGCCGGCGGCGAGCTGCTGACCTCGCCTGGTGAGGACTCGCCGGGCCGTTCGGCCAGCTTGCCGTTGACGAAGAGCTTCGACCCGTGGCCCTTGGTGACCGTGGCCCGGAGCCTGACCGCCGGGAAGGCGGACTCATCGAGCTGGTCGCGCGCAGGTGGATCCAGTGCTCGGCGGGGTACGGCCCCGTGCCGCTAGCGAGACTCAGCTCAGCGCGGCCCCATGATGCTGGCGGGCGACATCGTGGACGGTGTCTGCGAGGCGCCGCTGGTGAGCCGGGCGGCGCCCAGCTCGCCGTGCGGCGCGGCGATCCGGTCGCGGTGTCGTGCGTCAGACTTCGTGGCACAGGGATGGTTGAGTCCGGTGAGTCCTAGATGAGTGATTCCTTATGGATTCAGTGGTCGTAGGCGATCAGGGATCGCAGGCCGGTTGTGGTGAGCTGCCAGTTGTGCCAGATGGCGGCGGCCATGGCCAGCAGTCGCTGGGCGATGCGGGT